>Ga0307505_10000041_pt1 | contig 155496 bp, 156 predicted proteins | sample 23_S_MG_FD_202183 | JGI IMG/M metagenome (GOLD analysis project Ga0307505, IMG submission 202183) | Soil microbial communities from Populus trichocarpa stands in riparian zone in the Pacific Northwest, United States - 23_S | ecosystem: Environmental > Terrestrial > Soil > Riparian zone >... | reverse complement strand
GTGCGGTCGGCCGTCTCCTGCACCCAAGCCACCTCGTCCTCGGCCCAGTTGGGCGCCCAGTTGGCCTGAACGTAGACGGACTGCTCGACACCGGTGCCATCGATGTCGGCCAGAAACTCCTCGATCGGATAGTCGCGCTTGATCGCATCGTATTCGCCGAAGATACGCGGCTGCGAGGGCCCGAGCAGCCACGGAAGGTCGGCCTGCCGCCAGATGTGATGATGCGCGTCGACGATCTTCATGCCGCATTCCTTTCAAAGCCCAGCACCTCGGCGCAGACGCGCGCGGCAGACGAGCCGTCGCCGAGGCGGTCGATATAGGGAAGCACGGCGGTCAACGCCGCCGTCTCCACCGCGAAGCCATCCTCGCCGGCCAGCGGCGACAGCCAGAGCATGCCCCAGGCAAGGCGCGACAGGCGCCCGACCGCGTCGACCATCGCGGCATGATCGCCGCGCTCCAGACCGTCGGACAGGACGACCACCAGCGAGCCGCGCGCGAAACCGGCGAAGCGCGGCACGGCAAGGAAGGACTGGAGCGCGTCGCCCAGGCGCGTGCCGCCGTCCCAGTCGGCGACCAAAGCGGAAGCGAGCGCCAGTGCCTGCTCGCGGTTGCGGCGGCGCAGCGCGCGGGTGATGCGGGTGAGCCGCGTGCCGAGCGTGAACATTTCGACCCGGTCGGTCGACTGCGCCAAAGCGTGGGCGAAACGAAGCGCCGCGTCGGTCTGGTTCTTCATCGAACCGGAGACATCGACCAGCAGCAGCACGCGGCGGCGGCGCTCGCGGCGCTCCAGAACCGGCAGGCGCACGACCTCGCCGTCGCGGGTCACCGCCTCGCGCAGGGCACGGCGCATGTCGAGCCGGCCGCGGCCCTTGCCGGGAATCATGCGTCGCGATTTGCGGCGCGGCAGTGCGCGCGGGGCGGTGCGGCGGAAGCGCCGAAGCGCCTCGTTCTCGGACACGGAGGCGAACTGGCGGGCGAAGAGGCGCTCCGCACCGGTGGGCGCGCCGCCGGATTCCTCGACCTCATCAGGTTCGGGCGGCGCAGCGCCGCCATCGCGGTCGTCGAACGCCTCGACCTCGTCTTCGTCGTCGGGCTCAGCCTGCATCGGCGCGGCCACCGTCTGGCCGAGAAAGACGAGGCGGAAGATCGCGTCGAATTCCTCCCGGCGCTCGACCGGTGGCCCCAGCGTCGCATGAGCGGCGCGGTGAATATCCTCCATGGAGCGCGGGCCGAGCAGGCCGACTGCGGCGATCAGGCTCTGCACCTGTTCCGGCGCGACCGAGAAATCGTTGTCGCGCAGCACTGTGGCGAAATCGACGAAGGGCTGGAGCGCGCGCGGCAGCGGGACGGTCATGCCGCGACCCCCTTGAGGAGTTCGTCCAGACGCTGCTCCATATAGAGAAGATCGTCCTGGTCCTTGAGGGCTACGCCGATGGCGCGCCTGAAGGCGGCCGGCCACGGCGCTCCCTGCTCGTGAAGCAGCGTGGCGGCCTCGGCCCACTCGACCGTTTCCGCGACGCCCGGCGGCTTGGCCAGCGGCTCGGCGCGCAGCGCGCCGACGGCGGCGACGACGCGGAAGGCCGTGTCGCGCGCCACGCTCGACGCGCGCATCATAACGATCTCGGCCTCGCGCTCGGGGCGCGGATAGTCGATCCAGTGATAGACGCAGCGGCGGCGCAGCGCCTCGTGCAGCTCGCGGGTGCGGTTGGACGTCAGCACCACGACCGGGTGCTCCTGCGCGCGGATAGTGCCGCGCTCTGGAATCGAGAGCGAGAAATCGGACAGGAATTCGAGCAGGAATGCCTCGAACTCGTGGTCGGCGCGGTCGATCTCATCGATCAGCAGCACCGTGTCGCGCGGGTGGCGCAGCGCCTCGAGCATCGGCCGGGCGATGAGGAAGTCGTCGGAATAGATGTTGACGTATTCGTCGCCCGCCTGGCGGATGGCCAGCATCTGGCGCGGATAGTTCCACTCGTAGAGCGCGTGCGCGGAATCGATGCCCTCGTAGCATTGCAGGCGCACGAGCTGGCGGCCGAGGATCGAGGCGATCGCCTTGGCGCCCTCGGTCTTGCCAACGCCCGGCGCGCCTTCGAGCAATAGCGGCTTGCCCAGTGCGAGGGCGAGATAGGCGGCGGTCGAAAGCGTGTCGTCGGCCAGATACTGCGCATCGCGCAGCGACGTAGCGAGACGCTCCGGCGAGTCGATGCCGACGATGGAGCGCCTTATCGGCATGGGATGCTCCGATCGGGCTGCCCCGCAATTCCACCCCCCTCTGGCCTGCCGGCCATCTCCCCCTCAAGGGGGGAGATCGGCAGCGTGGTCATCACTGTTGCTTCTGCGACGCTGGAGATGGGGGACACGACAGCGGTCGTCCGATCTCCCCCCTTGAGGGGGAGATGGCCGGCAGGCCAGAGGGGGGTGTGGATGGGCAAGGTCACCGAAGTCTCGCCGATCAATTCCGCCGCGCCTGCGGGCGGGCGCCGCCATTGGCCTTGATGCCGCGCAGGATCTTCTCCGGCGTGATCGGCAGCTCGTCGATGCGCACGCCGACCGCGTTGAAGACGGCATTGACCATCGCCGGCAGCACCGGGTTGGCGCACATCTCGCCCGGGCCCTTGCCGCCGAACGGTGCGTCGGGCGCGGGACGCTCCAGAACGGCGATATGGTGGGGCGCGATGTCGCCCGGGCCAGGCATCAGATATTCGTTGAAGTCGACCGGTCCATGGTCACGCTGCGGATAATAGGGCTCGGTCGTCTCCCATGCCGCATGGCTGAGGCCCATCCACGCGCCGCCGACGAGCTGCTGCTCGACAAGGCGCGGATTGAGGGCGCGGCCGAGCTCATAGGCCGAGTTCATCTCGACGACCGACAGTTCGCCCGTCTCGTCGTCGACCTCGATGTCGACGATCAGCGCCGCATGGGCGAAGCAGGACACCGGCGTCATCTCGCCGGTGTCGGGATCGACCGGCGACAGCGGAATCAGGAAGATGCCGCGCCCGGCGACGGTGCGGCCCTGCTTGAACTGCGCGGCGGCACAGGCCTCGGCGGTGGTGATCGTCTTCGACGGCGCTCCCTTGACGTGGATGTTGCCCTTGCCGTCGGTGACGAGGTCGCGCGCGTCGACCTCCAGTTCCTCGGCCGCCGCCTCCAGCATCACCGAGCGTGCCTCCTGCGCGGCCTGGATGACGGCATTGCCGACGCGATGGGTGCCGCGCGATGCGAACGAGCCCATGCAGTGCGGGCCGGTGTCGGAATCGGCGGTGTCAACATAAACGTCCTCGACCGGGACGCCGAGCGTCTCGGCCGCGATCTGCCGTGTCACCGACTTCATGCCCTGGCCGAGGTCGATGGAGGAGAGCGCCACCATGAACTTGCCGCCGGGGTTGGAATGAACCAGCGCCTGCGACGGGTCGCCGCCGAGGTTCATGCCGATCGGGTAGTTGATGGCGGCGAAGCCGCGCCCGCGATGCATGGCCATGTCAGCGCCTCCTCAGGCCGGAGATGGACGAGAAACGGGTACGCCGCGCGTCGCCTGCATTGTTGGCCGGCGGGGCGGGCGGCAGCGGTGGGGCTGAGTAGGCCGGCTCTCGCGGGTGGTCGTAGCGCGAAGCTTCGGGGCGCTGGGGCTCGTAGCGCGGCGTGACCGGCGCGGTCTCGTGGCGCGGCATCGAAGACGGTGGCGAAGCCGGCTGCTGCTTGCGATCGCCCTGCGCGTAGGAACCGGCGGAAAAGCCGGTGACCGTGCCCTTCGTGTCCGTGACGGTGTGCGGAATTTCGGCGCGCGCGCCGCCGCCCTCGCGCAGCGAGGAAGCCTGAAGGGCCGTGCGGCTCAGCGACCATTTGGCCTTGTCGGCTGCGACGTGGCAGCACTCGATCAGCGCCGTGTTCTTGGCCAGCCGCCGATGCGCCTTCATGTCGCCGTCGCGATAGGCGTTGAGGATGCGCAATTCGACGGGGTCGATGCCGACCTCATGCGCCACCTTGTCCATATGCGCCTCGATGGCGAAATCGACGCCGGTGATGCCGAAGCCGCGCATGGCGGTGGCCGGCGTGCGGTTGGTGAAGACGCAGTAGACGTCGGCATAGACGTTGGGGATGGTGTAGGGGCCCGGCAGATGGCCGACGCCCTTGATGATGGCGTAGCTGGACAGGCGCGTGTAGGCGCCGGAATCGAAGTAGCCTACGAACTTGCGGGCGACGATGCGGCCGTCGTTCATGACGCCGTCGGTGATGTACCAGCGCTCCGCGCCGCGCGGCGCGCCGACCTGCATCTCCTCCTCGCGGTCGAACATGTATTTGCACGGCCGGCCGGTGAGCATGGTGCCCAGCGTGGCCAGCGGCTCGTGCAGCGAATCGACCTTGCCGCCGAAGCCGCCGCCGACCGTGCCGCCGATGAAATGCAGACGGTTGGACGGGGTCTTCAAGAGCTTCGAGGTAGTGTCGAGCGAGAAGAACAGCGCCTGCGTGGAGGTGTAGACCACGAAGCGGTCGTTGGTCTCGGGCGCGGCGATGGCGCCGCAGGTCTCGGTCGGCGCCTGCTCGATGGGCGACATCTGGTAGCGCCCCTCGATGACCTTGTCGGCCTGCCGGAAAGCAGTATCGACGTCGCCGAAGCGCAGCTTCTGGTGGTCGTATTTGCCGTGATAGACGAAGAGGTTCTTCGGGTAGACCTCGTTGACCACAGGCGCGCCGGGCCTGATCGCCTCCTCCACGTCAAGGACCGAGGGAAGCTCCTCCCAGTCGACCCGCACCTTGGCCACAGCGTCGCGCGCCTGCGCCTCGGTCTCGGCGATGATGGCGGCGACGGGTTCGCCCTTGTAGGAGACCTTCTTTTCCGACAGCAGCGGCTCGTCGTCGATGCCGAAATCGAGCAGGGACAGCAGCGTGTTCAGGTTCTGCGGCACGTCGCGGCCGGTGACGACGCGCACCACGCCTGGCATGCGTTCGGCCTCGGCGGTGTCGATGCGGCGGATGCGGGCGTGATGGTGCGGGCTGCGCACGCAACGGATGTGGAGCAGGCCGTCGAACAGATGATCGTCGTAGAAGGGCGAGCGGCCGGTGACGTGGCCGAGCGCGTCCTGCCGCTGGGTCGGCTTGCCGATCTCGTTCAGATTGTCGTCGCGCTCGTCGGCGAAGTATTCCTTGCGGAACTCGATGGACATCTCACCTCACCCGTAGTGCCGGGCGCCCGAACGGGCCGCCTCGAGAATCGCGTTGATGATCGGCTCGTAGCCGGTGCAGCGGCAGATGTTGCCGGAGATCGCCTCCACAACCTCGTCGCGAGACGGGCTGGGGTTCTTGTCGAGCAGCGCCCTGGCCGCCATGAGCATGCCGGGCGTGCAGTAGCCGCACTGGGCGGCGAAGTTCTCCATGAACGCCTTCTGCAGCGGGTGGAGCTGGGGGCCGTTGGCAAGGCCGCCGGTGGTGGCGACCTTGCGACCCTCGACGGTCTCGGCCAGCGTCAGGCAGGAAAGATGCGGCTCGCCGTCGATCAATACCGTACATGTGCCGCAGGCACCCTGCCCGCAGCCATATTTGGGCGACAGGTCGCCGACGCCGCGGCGCAGCACGTCGAGCAGGTTCTGGCCGTCCTCGACGAAGACCGCCTTTTCGGAGCCGTTGAGGCTGAACTGAAGTGGTTTCTTGGCCATCTCTATCTCCGCTCCGACAGAAGCCGCTTCAGATGCACGCCGACGACTTCCTTGCGATACCAGGACGATGCGAGGGCGTCGGTCGGCGGTTCGATGCCTTCGGCCGCGACCGAGGCGGCGCGATCGATAGCGGCCGCGTCGAGAGACTGGCCCTCAAGCGTACGCTCCACGGCATTGGCGCGCAGAGGCGCCGGCCCCATCGCGCCATAGGCGACGCGCGCGCCCTGGATACGGCCGGCCGAGCCCGGCAGGTAGGCCGCGATCGACATAACGGAGATGCCTTTCGGCTTGACGCGGCTGACCTTGGCGAAGCGGAACGCGCCGGGATCGCGCGGGCGCGGCACCCAGACGGACCGGACCAGAGCGCCGCGATGGCGCTGGCGGTCGCGCAGGAAATCGTCGATCGGGATGCCCCGGCCCGACTGCTCGGCCATGTTGACGACAGCGCCCAGCGCCAGCAGCGCGGTGGCGAAATCGCCATAGGGCGAACGGGCGAAGAGATTGCCGCCGACGGTGGCCATATTGCGGATGGCGGGACCGCCGACTGAGCGGGCGACGGGGGCGAGAAACGCCAGATCGCGGTTGGCGATGACGCCCGCCATGCTGACGCCGGCGCCGATGGTGATGCCGTCGCCCTCGGCGCGGACGTCCTTCAGCGAGGCGTCGCGCGTGCGGATTATCGTGTCGAAGAACTGGCCGCCCTCGTTGACGGCGCGCATGACCAGCGTGCCGCCGCCGAGGAAACGCGCGGCACTGTGGCCGGCGAGCGCGCGCGCCGCGTCCTCGATGCGATCAAACGTTTCGACCCTGACGGCCATCAGGCCCCTCCCTTGAGCATGGGCGTAAGCCCCATGAATTCGCGCACGGCCTGGAAGCCGCCTTCGTAGATCTGCTCGCCGACCTGCTTCTCCAGCTCCAGCTCGCGGCCGGGCGGCGTGTCGAAGCGCGACGTCCAGTGCCAGAAGGTCAGGTCGCCATCGGTCACCGGCAGAAGCCGCACATGAGCGACGTAGTTGAGGAGCGGGATCGGCGTTTCCAGCAGGCAATAGGAGAAGGTCATGTCGATATCGGACATGGAGAGGAGTTGCTCGCGCAGCTCGGAGCCGTCGGCTAGGTGGAAGCGGCGCACGCAGCCGACCTTGTCGGAGGAAAAGCCGCGCTCGATGTGACTGTCGGCCACCGCCGGGTGCCACTGATCGTGGCCGTTGAAGTCGCGCAGGACCTCCCACACGGCCTCCACCGGCGCTTCCATGATGGTGGATTTGACGATCCTCACCATGAGTGGCGACTACCTCCCGAAATGCCGCTTGAGCGCGTCGAATCCGCCCTGGAAGACATTGGTGCCGATGCCGTTGACGAGATCGTCGGCGACCTCGTCGGCGCATTCGAACTCCGCCGTCCACTCAGCGAAGGTGCGGTTGCCGTCGGTGACCGGGGTGAGCCGCAGCGTGGCGACGTAATCCGTCAGCGGCATCGGCCCTTCGAGGATCGAGTAGGTGCAGAACATGTCGAAGTCGGACAGGCCGAGCAGCTTCTCGCGCAGGCGGTCGCCGTTCTGTAGGGTGAAGTCGCGTACGCAGCCGACCTTGTCGGAGGGTTCGCCGTTCTCGATGCGGCTTTCGCGGATGCGCGGGTGCCAGCGCGGCAGGCCGTTGAAGTCGCGCACCCGGTCCCAGACCTTGTCGGCCGGCGCTTCGATGACGGAGGAGACGTATACTCGCGGCATTGCCTACCCCTTACTTCTTCGAACCGTCGGACGGCTTGGCGCCATCCGGACCACCGCCTTCGCCGCCCGAGCGCTTCTGCTTGGACGCTTCGCTGGCGATGCGCTGCATGTCGGACGCCTCGCGGATCAACCCGCCCTGCTTGGTCAGGTTGCCGCCCTCTATGCCGATGTCGGCGAGCAGACTGTCGACCAGCGGCGCCTGCACGCGGTAGCGCAGCGCCGAGTTGATGACCTCGTCGGTCATGTTGGCGCGCTCGCCATTGCCTCCACTGCCGATGCCGTCGAGCTGCATGATGCGGATATCCTGGATCTTCTCCAGCGGCTTGACCGACGCCGAGACGATGCCCTCGACGTGCTCCAGAAGCTTGCGGCGGAACAGCGAATGGCGCGCCGGGTCGGTGAGGACGTTCTCAGCCTCGTTGAGCAGCTTCTGCGCCTCGGCCTCGACAGCGCGGCGGACTTTCTCGGCCTCGGCGCCGATCTTCTCCTCCATCGCGCGCTTCTCGGCCATCAGCACGTCGATGCTCTTGCGCCGGTTGGCCTCTTCCGTCTCGCGGGCCGTCTTGACTTTTTCCTCGGCCTCGGTGGCGCGGGCGCGGGCGATGTCGGCCTCGGCACGGGCAGCCGATTCCTCAAGGCTCTTACGGAAGATGGCGATGGCTTTCTCCATCTGGACGGTCTCGACCGCCTTCTCGCGCTCGACCTCCAGCCGGCGGCGTTCCGTCTCGTGGCCGATGCGGGCCTCGTCGAGGCCGCGTTCGGACGCGATGCGGGCGCGCTCGATTTCCTCACGCGAGGCGATCTCGGCCTCGCGCAGCGTCTGTACGCGGGCGACCTCGAGCTGCTCAAGCGCGCGCTGGCGCTCCAGATTGGCGGCGTCGAGCGCCTGCTGGCGGGTGATGTCGGTCTTCTCGATTTCGCGCTGCGCCGCGATCTCGGCCTGGCGCACCTTGCCATCGGCCTCGGCGCGCTCGCTCTTCTTGGCGGCGAGCTCGATGGCGCGAAGCTGGTCGGCCTCCTCGACCGCCTTGCGGCGCGTGATGTCGGAGACTTCGCGCTCCTGCTGCGAGGAAATGCGCTCCAGCTCCAGCCCGGTGTCGACCTCGATGCGGCGGCGCTCGACGGCGTCGCGGCGCTGGATGTCGACGCTCTCGACCTCCTTCTCGCGGGCGATCTCGCGGCTGCGCGTATCCTGCTCGGCGGCGATGCGCTCGAAGTCGAGCATCTTCTTCTGGGCGATGCGGGCCGCCTCGACCGCCTCGTCGGCGGCGACCTGCGCCTCATCCAGCGCCTTGTTGCGCTCGATCTCCAGATTGCGGACGTTGCGTTCCTTCTCGATCCGCTCCGCCTCGACCTTGCGGGCCTGCGCGATGCGGGCGACCTCGGTGGCCTCGGCCGACGCCGTCTCGCGCAGCACGGTTTCCTCGCGCCTGGCGATACGCTCCTGGTCTATCCTCGCTTCCAGCTCGATGCGGGCGGTCTCCACGGTTTCGCGGGCGGCGATATCGGCCTGATCGACGGCCCGATTGCGCGCGATCTCGCGTTCGCGGGTGTCCTGTTCGTAGGCGATGCGCTCGGCAGCGAGCTTCTTCTCGCGAGCGATGCGGGCCGCCTCCGTCGCCTGCCTGGCGGCGATCTCGGCCTCCTCCAGAACCTTCTGGCGCTCGATCTCCAGCGTCCTGATCTTTCGGTCGGTCTCGATGCGCTCCTCGTTGGTGTTGGCTGCTTCGAGGATGCGCAGCTTCTCGGTCGCCTCGCGGGCGGCGATCTCCGCCTCCTCGACGGCGCGGCTGCGCTCGATCTCGCGACGCCTGATCTCCTCCTCGTTGTCGATGCGGGCATCGGCGACGGCGCGCTCCTGCGCCAGCCGCGCCTTCTCGGTCGCCTCCTTGGCGGCGATCTCCGCCTCCTCGACCTCGCGCTGCCGCGCGATCTCGCGCGTCTGCGTCTGCTTCTCGTTGTCGATGCGGGCTTCCTTGACCGCGCGCTCCTGAGAAATGCGGGCCTTCTCGATTTCCTCGCGGGTGGTGATCTCGGCAGAGTCGATGACCTTCTGGCGATCGATCTCCAGCCGCCTGATCTCGCGCTCGGAAGCGATCCGGCTCTCGGCGATCGACTGCTCGTTGGTGATGCGGGCGCGCTCGATCGCTTCGCGGGCCGTGATCTGGGCGCTTTCTGCCTCGGTGTCGCGCTCGGCGCGCTCGCGAGCCAATTGCGCGCGCTGGTGGGCGCGGCGGAACTCGACGTCGCGCTCCTGCTCCAGCCTCGCCTCCTCGCTGGCGCGCTCGATCTCCAGCGACTGCTTCTCCGCCTCCAGATTGCGGGTGCGGATCTGGATCATCGCCTGCTGCTCGATGTCGTTCCTGAGCGTGCGGCGATCCTCGATGTCCTTGATCAGCGAAGTCAGACCTTCGGCGTCGAAACGGTTGGAGGGGTTGAAGTATTCGAGCGCGGTCTGGTCGATGTCGACGATAGCGACGGATTCAAGTTCGAGGCCGTTGCGGGCCAGGTCGTCCTGCGCCATCTCGCGGACGCGGGACACGTAGTTGCCGCGCTGCTCGTGCATCTCGCCCATCGACATCTCGGCGGCGGCCGAGCGCATGGCGCTCTCGAACTTGCCGACCAGCAGTTCGTGCAGGTTGCGGGCGTCCAGCGTGCGGCGGCCAAGGGTGGAGGCGGCGATGGACACGGCCTCCTTGCTGGGGCGGACGCGGACGTAGAACTCGGCTTCGACGTCGACGCGCATGCGGTCGCGGGTGATCAGCGCCTGGTCCTTGTTGCGCACCACCTCCAGCGCCAGCGTGTTCATGTTGACCGGGGTGATGTCGTGGACGATCGGCCAGACGAACGCGCCTGCGTCGATCACCACCTTCTCGCCGAGAAGACCGGTTCGCACGAAGGCGATCTCCTTGGTGGAGCGCCGGTAGAGCCACGTCATCACCCAGTAGACGATGGCGATGACGATGACGGCGGCAATGAGCCACAGAATGAGCTGGCCTATGAGCTGCCCGGTCATGTTCTTCCCTCCCGCGAAGGCGTCCTGATCGTGGTGACGATCGGCATGTCAGTTTCCCCTGATCCGCTTGAAGGCGCGGGTCTGGTCGGTGAGCGCCACTTCCGCCGGCAGCCGCTCCATCGAGGAGGCGCCGTAGAAGCCGTGGCAATTCCTGGTGTTCTTGAGGATGAATTCGGCATCCTCCGGCATGGCCACCGGCCCGCCATGGACAAGCACGAGCACGTCCTTGTTGACCTTCAGCGCGGCCTCGGCCCAGGCATCGACAAGCGCCGGGCAGTCGGCGAGCTTGGGCGCGGTCTCCGCGCCGATGGTGCCGCCGGTGGTGAGGCCCAGATGGCAGACGATTATGTCGGCCCCGGCCTTCGCCATCGCGGCCGCCTCGTCCTCGTTGAACACGTAGGGCGTGGTGAAAAGGTCCTTCTCATGCGCCTTGGCGATCATGTCGACCTCGAGCGCGTAGGACATGCCCGTCTCTTCGAGGTTTGCCCGGAAGATGCCGTCCATCAGCCCCACGGTCGGGAAGTTCTGGACGCCGGAGAAGCCGATGCGCTTCACCTCGTCGAGGAACACGTCCATCTGGCGGAACGGGTCTGTGCCGTTGACGCCGGCCAGAACCGGCGTGTGCTTGACGACCGGCAGCACCTCGCGCGCCATGTCCATGACGATCTGGTTGGCGTCGCCATAGGCGAGCAGGCCAGCCATCGAGCCGCGGCCGGCCATGCGGTAGCGGCCCGAATTGTAGATGACGATGAGGTCGATGCCGCCGGCTTCCTCGCACTTGGCCGAAAGCCCGGTGCCGGCCCCGCCGCCGATGATCGGCTCGCCGCGCGCCTTCATGGCGCGGAACTTCTCCAGGAGCGTGGATCGTGCAATCGCCATCGGTCTACCTTGCCCTTGCGCGTCGCTGCGGCCGTCCGTCGCCGTTGAGCGCGCGAAACGCCTTGACGAGCTCGGCCGAGAATTCGGGATCGTTGATGTTGTGCGGCAGGCGGATGAGCTGCCGCGTCGAGGTCTGCCGCACGGTGCGCTCCAGCGCCTCGAAAAGAGCGCGGTCGGCGGCGGGGTCGTGGAACCGGCCGCCCGGCGCGTCGAGTGACGACACGCCGCCTTCCGGCAGGAAGAAGCGCACCGGCGCCTCCATCAGGTTCAACCGCTCGCCGATCCAGCGGCCGATCCTGGTGCACTCCTCCGGCGTGGTGCGCATCAGCGTCACCTGCGGATTGTGGCGGTAGAGATTGCGGTTGCGGAACTTCTCCGGGACGGAGTCGGCAGGGCCGAAATTGACCATGTCGAGCGCGCCGCAGGAGCCGACATAGGGCATGCGGGCGCGGATCATCGCGCCGAAGCGGTCTTCGGTCGCCGGCAGGATGCCGCCGACGATCATGTCGCAGACCTCGGTGGTAGTGACGTCGATGACACCCTGGACGAGGCGCGAGTCGACCAGCTTCTCCATCGAGCGGCCGCCGATGCCGGTGGCGTGAAAGACGAGGCAGTCGTAGTCGGCAGCGAGTTCGGCCGTGACTTGCTGAACGCAGGGCGTGGTGACGCCGAACATGGTGAGCCCGATCGACGGCTTGCCCTCGACCGGGACGCGCGCCTTCGCCGCCTCGCGCTGCGAGCGGACCATGCCGGCCATGGCATCGGCGGCGTTGCCTAGTACGGCGCGGGTGATGACGTTGAGGCCCTGCACGTCGGCCACCGAGTGCAGCATCATGATGTCGGCCGGGCCGACATAGCGGGAGACGTCGCCTGAGGCGACGGTGGAAACGATGATCTTCGGCACGCCGACCGGCAGCGCGCGCATGGCGGGCGCGGCGAGCGCGGTGCCGCCCGAGCCGCCCGCCGAGATGATGCCTGCGATGCCGGACTGGCGCGATATCCAGCGCTCGAACGCCTCGGTCATGCCGGCGACGGCCTCGCCGCGATCGTTGACGAAGACTCCGCTGGCGCCGCGCGGATGGAAGGCGGCGATCTGGTGCGCCGGTATCTCGGCGCCCGAATGGCGGCCGGTGGTCGACAGGTCGACCATGCGCACCGGCAGGCCGGCGGCGCGGATGCGGTCGCGGATGAAGCGCAGCTCCTCGCCCTTGGTGTCGAGCGTGCCGGCGACGAGGACGATCTGCTCGCCGGGGCCGGCGAGCGGGCGCAGCTCGGCATGGGCGGGCGAAGACGACGATGTCTGGCCGACGGCGGTGAGCGTGCGCGCCTGCTGGATGATGAGACGGCGCGGGGTCGGCTTCGTCCAGCGGTTGGGCACCACCGGGTTGGACATATAAACCTTCACCGGCCCCTGGCTTGGCGAGGCGGGCTCCGGCCGGTCGGCGGCGCCGCGCTCGGAAGGCGCGGCCTCGTCCTCGCCATGGCGGCCGACGCCCAGCAGGCGCTGCTGCAACTCGCGGTCGGCGGCGAGCTGGCCGGAATCGATGACCCGGTTGACGCGGCCGTTGACCATGATACCGACGCGCGCGGCGATCGAGGTGGCGACGCCGATATTCTGCTCGATGACGAGGATGTCGATGCCTTCTTCCTCGGCGATGCGGGTCAGCACCTCCTCGACATGGGCGACGATGACCGGGGCCAAGCCCTCGGTCGGCTCGTCCATCACCAGCAGTCTTGGGTTGACCAGCAGGGCGCGGGCGATGGCCAGCATCTGCTGTTCGCCGCCGGAGAGCTGCCCGCCGCCGTTGCTCTTGCGCTCGGCGAGGCGCGGAAAGGTCGAATAGACCCGGTCGATGGTCCAGTTGCCCTTGTGGCCGGCGCCGACCATACGCAGATGCTCGTCCACCGACAGCGAGCGCCACAGGCGACGGCCCTGCGGCACGTAGCCAATGCCCATCTGCGAGATGGCGGAGGGCGAGCGGCCGACGAGCTGCTCGCCATTGAAGGTGATCGAGCCGCTGGAGATCGGCACGAGGCCCATGATCGCCTTGCACAGCGTGGTCTTGCCCATGCCGTTGCGGCCGACGACCGACAGCACTCCTTGATCGAGCGTCAGGTCGACGCCCTGCAGCGCGTGGCTGGCGCCGTAATAGACGTTGAGGCCGCGCACATCGAGGACCGGCGCGCCGCCGTGCCGCCGCTCAGCCATGACCGCCTCCATGGGCGCCGCCGAGATAGAGCTCCTGCACTTCCGGATCGCTCTCGATCTCGGACGGCAGGCCCTCCTTGAAGATGCGGCCGTTGTGCATCATCGACACGCTCTCGGCGACGCGCAGCGCCACGTCCATGTCGTGCTCGATGATGATGAAGCCGATGTGGCGCGGCAGGCTCGTGAGGATGTGGACGAGGTCGGACCGCTCGGTGGGCGAGAGGCCCGCGGCCGGCTCGTCGAACAGGACGAAGCGCGGCGCGCCGGCCAGCGCGAGCGCGATCTCGAGCTGGCGCTGCTGGCCATAGGAGAGCACGGCGACCTTGGTTTCGGCGACGTCGGAGAGGTGGACCGCCTCCATCAGCTCGAAGGTGCGCTGCATCAGCGCGTCGGAGCGGCGCGGCCGGATCAGCGAGAAGCGGCCGCGCGAGACGCCGCGGCAGGCGAGATAGACGTTGTCCATGACGGACAGGCCGCCGAACAGCAGCGATATCTGATAGGTGCGGCGCAGGCCGCGCCGGATGCGCTCGTGCGGCGGGAACGAGGTGACGTCCTCGCCGAACAGGCGGATGGTGCCCGAGGTGGGCAGGAAGTCGCCCGTGACGCAGTTGAACAGCGTGGTCTTGCCGGCGCCGTTGGAGCCCAGAACGCCGCGCCGCTCGCCCGGCTTGACGGACAGGGTAACGTCGGTGAGCGCCGCCAGCGCGCCGAACATGCGGGTGACGCCGCGCAGTTCCAGCGCGTTGCCTGTGCCGGTCGCCGACAGCGTGTCGGCGATGCGGCGGCCCTGCCCGCGGTCTTCGGCGAGGCTCATTGCGCGCCTCCCTTGAGCGGATCCGCCCGCTTGGCGCGCCGCTCCTTCCAGCGGTCCCACAGGCCGAGCACGCCATCGGGCGACCAGTAGACGACCAGCAGGAAGCCGAGGCCGATCAGGAGCTTGAAGCGATCTCCGGGAAGGCCGAGCGTCAGCAGGATGTCGGGCGCGAAGGTGCGCAGGTAGACATAGATGATCGCGCCGATGAACGGGCCGATCGGCCGGCTCATGCCGCCGACGATGGCGATGACGAGGATGTCGATGACGGCGGGAAGGCCGGCGGTGCCCGGCGCGATCTGGGCGTTCTGCCAGACCAGCAGGATGCCCGCCACTGACGCGATGATGGCCGCGAAGGTGTAAGCGGCGACGCGGTGGAAGAACACGTTGAAGCCGAGCGCCGCCATGCGGCGGGGATTGTCGCGAACGCCCTGGAGCGCCAGCCCGAAAGGCGAGCGCGAGACGTAAAGCACCGCCAGATAGGACAGGACGGCGCAACCGCCGGAGAGATAGTAGAACGGCACCGGCGTGCGCCAGTTGATGCCGAACACCTGCGGCGGCACGACGTTGGCGAAGCCGTTATAGCCGTTGAAGATCGTGTAGTTCTGGCGGGTGAAGTAGAAGAACGCCGCCGCGAAAGCGAGCGTGATCATGATGGTGTAGATACCCTCGGTGCGCACCGCCAGCGCGCCGATGATTGTGGCGAAGAAGGCGGCGATGATGATCGCCACGGGCACGTAGAGCCACCATGGCCAGAACAGGCTGATGGAGTCGATGCCGCTCGACCCCAGGATGGCGACCATGTAGCCGGCGAGCGCGGCGATCGACATCTGCGCAAGGCTGACCATGCCGCCATAGCCGCCGAGGAACATCAGGCTGAGCGCGATCATGCCGAGGATGAATGCCCAGCCGAACACCTGAAACAGGAAGAACGAATTCGCGATCAGCGGCATGATCAAAAGCACGAAGCCGACCACCCAGTAGGCGACCGGCACGGAGGCGAGCCAGCCGGTAAAGCCGGTGGAGCCGGTTGCGGAACCCTGCGTGGCGGAATGCTCGGCGACCGCCATCGCTCAGCGCCCCAAAAGGCCCTGCGGGCGGAAAGCCAGCACGAGCGCCATGATGAGGAAGGTGAAGACGACCGAATAGGTCGGCGCGTAGACCGAGCCGAACTGCTCGGCGAGACCGATGAGCAGAGCGCCGAGCGCGGCGCCGAAGATCGAGCCCATGCCGCCGACGATGACGACGACCAGCGAGGCGAGCAGGAAGCGCATGTCCTCGCCCGCCGCCACCGACTGGAAGGTGCCGCCGACGATCCCGGCGACGCCGGCTAGCCCGGCACCGAAGGCGAAGACGACGATGAACACGTACTGCACCCGCACGCCCGAGGCGGCCAGCATGTCGCGGTCGTCGACGCCAGCACGGATGAGCATGCCGACGCGCGTCTTGTTGAGGGCCAGCCACATCAGGACGCCGAGCGCGATGGAGGCGACGAGGATGGCGATGCGCACCGCCGGGAAGGTGAGATAGACCATCTCGCCCTCGCCGCGCACGGCGGAGATCACGGGCAGCGTGACCGGGCCGGAAAGGAAGTCGGGCGTCAGGATCTGGTAGGACTGGCCGCCCCAGATCCACAGCATGATGTCGGCCATCACAACCGAGATGCCGATGGTGACCAGCGTCTGGCGCAGGTCTTCGCCTTCCATGCGGCGGAAAACGACATATTGCAGCACGATGCCGAGCAGCGCGATGACGATGAAGACGACGACGAAGGAGAGCAGCCACTGGCCGCTCCACTCGGCGAACTCGTAGCCGATGTAGCCGCCGAGCAGATAAAGCGAGCCGTGTGCGAGGTTGACGTTCTTCATCAGGCCGAAGATCAGCGTAAAGCCCGAGGCGACGAGGAAATAAAGCGCGCCGAGCGTGATGCCGTTGAACAGCGCGTTTAGGAAGATACGCTTGCGGCCGAGCGCGGCCTCCAACCCTTCCGGCCACGGCGCGATGATCGCCCACAGCAGGAGCGCTGAGGCGATGATCAGAATCACCGCCCATACGGGGTGTCGCTGGATAAAGCTGCTCATGCAGCCCTCCCGGCTACCGCTCCTTCGACGCTCATGCGGGTGCTCCTCCCAGAGCCGCAATACGGCACGGCCCGAGCCTCCGCTGCGAGCCGCTGTGATGCCAAGCTAAGCGCAAAGCAGGCGAAGACACATACCCGACAGTCTGTTGCTGTCGCCGATCATCGGGAAAAGGGACGGAGGCGACAGCCGGTGCCGTCGCAATCACAGGCTGTCGCGAATGGCCCTTATCGCGGCAAGCGCGGTGCGCGTCTCCCTGACGTCCTGAAACTGCGGCCATGACGACAGCTTCACGGCGACAAAATCGCGATCCATGTCGATGTATATGATCTGGCCGAACACGCCCCGGCAGATCAGGACCCGCCCGCCGGCTTCCTCCAGCCAGAACTGGTTGCGATACGCGCCTTTTGGCAGCGCGATGCGATAGTCTCCTGTGAAGAGAGCGGGATCGCCACGCAGGCAATCCTGCACCCACGCCGCCGGAACGACCTGGCGCCCGTCGACGATGCCGCCACGCGCCATCATCAAGCCGAAGCGGCCGAGGTCGCGCAGCGAGGCATTGAACCCGCCATCGGCCGCGGCATAGCCCGACGGGTCGACGGTGAAATAGGCATCGCGCTCCGCCCCCATCGGCGACCACACATTGCGCGACACCAGCTCGCCGAGCGGAAGGCCGCTCGCCCGCTCCATGCAGTGGGCAAGCACGTCGGTCTCGATCGAGCGGTAGCGAAAGCGGTCGCCGTGGGGAAGCTCGCGCTCGTCCAGCCGCAGGATCAGGTCGAGCACAGTCCGGGGCCAGCTTTCGTCGGCGCGATGCTTCCAGCCGGCGGCCGCATCGAGGAACGCGCAATGCGAATCCGGCGCAGTGTAGGTCTCGTCAAAAAAGGTGCCGCTGGTCATGTCGAGCACATGCCGCAGGCTGGCACCGGCATAGGCGGTACCCTCCAGCTCGGGGAGATATGCGGTGACCGGCTGGTCAGGATCGAGCAAGCCGGCCTCGACCAGAGCGCCCGCCGCAGCCGCGGTCACCGACTTCGACACGGACTGTACGAGATGAAGCGAGGCGCGCTCCATGCCGTTCCAGTATTGCTCGGCGACGACGGCGCCGGCGCTGATGACCAGAAACCCGTCTGTGTGGCTGTTGCCGAGCCAGTCGCCGACGGAAAGCGGCGCGCCATCGAGATCGAAGGCCAAATGGCTGATATCCGCTGGCGATTCGGCGAGGGAAGATGCAGGGCCGTCGCCTCGCTCGACCAACACGGTCGGAACCATCTCGCGTACGTGCTGGAAGGACCAGCGATTCCAGGGTCCCCGGTCCCATTCGGAGAACGGCATGTCCTTCGGCCGGCCCGAATGTGCGACCGTCATGCGTGTTTCCTCTATGCCTTCGCCTGTCGGCTATGGGATTGCCGGTTCCGCACCCTTACGCAACGTCGGCGAAATGGACCACGCGGCGATAGTCGCTCGGCGCGATGCCGACATTGGAGATGAAGAAGCGGGTGAAGCTCGCCTGAGACGAGAAGCCAAGATCGAGACCGATGTCGGTGACCGGGTCGTGCGAGGTCGTCAGCCGGTCGATCGCGGTCTCCATGCGCAGCGTGTTCAGGTAGAGGTTGGGCGTGATGCCGACCTGCTGGCGGAACAGCTTGTAGAAATGCGGCCGCGACAGGCCGGATTCACGCGCGATCCTGTCGAGCGCGATGCGCTCGCTGACACGGCTCTGCATCAGCTTGACCGAGTTGCGGACGCGGAAGTCGCGCACCGGCGGCGCGCAGCGCATGAAGGTGGCGCCCTCGTCGACCCATTGCCAGGACTGGTCGAACGACGCCTGTGTCAGCTCGTAGAGATAGCCGGCGATGAAGGTGTCGTCCGCGTCCTCCAGCATGGCCGAGGACACCTGCATGGCCAGCCGCCTGATCTGCTCGGTCACCTCGATCTGGCTGCGGCCGAAGCGCAGCGACGCATTGGCCTGGCGGCTCGCCTCCAGGAACCAGAAAGGCTTGATGTAGAGCGTGAGGAACAGTGACGGGCCGGTCTCGTCCATCGACTGGTAGTTGTGCGGCTGCCACGGGCTGATCGCCACGGCGTTGTGCGGGGCGAGCGGATAGACGTCCTCGTCGATGCGGATGGAGGCAGCCGGCCCCTGGACGTGAAAGATCAGATGACCTTCGCGATGTGCGTGCAAGGTCATCGAGCGGTCAAGATTGTACAGTGCCACACGACCGAACGGCCCGTGATGCACAGCCAAAGCGTTGCTCATGTTCCTCCCTTTCCGCACTTCTTTACGTTGCGGCTTTTCATCGCAGTCTAGCCCAGCGTTTCAGGGTGTCCAGCCCAAACCTGTCATACCGGTATGGCGGCACGCTCAGATCGCGGCCTCCAGCATGGCGAGATAGTCGTCGCGCCCGGCGCGGCGCGGATTGGTGCGGTTGGCGTAGTCGGCGGCTGCGTAGTCGGCGGCGCGCGGCAGGTCGTCCCTGCGGATGCCGAGCGCGCCCAGGCGCGAAGGCAGCGCGATGCGCTCGCGCAAGCGCGCCATGGCCTCCGGCAGGTCCGCCTTCTCGGACAGGCCCATCTCGTAGCGGATAGCCTCGTAGCGGGCTTCGACCGCCGGCGCGTTGAATTCCAGCACCAGCGGCAGCAGCACCGCGTTGGCCGCGCCGTGGTCGATGCCTCCCTCGGCAACGCCGGCAAGGGCGTGGCTCATGGCGTGCACCCCACCCAGACCTTTCTGGTGCGCCAGCGCGCCGTTCAGGGCGGCTGCCATCAGTTCGCGGCGGGCGCGAAGGTCGGACCCATCCTCGACGGCGCGTTGCAGATGCGCCACCGCGCGGCGCAGCCCGTCGCGCGCGATGCCGTCGGCGGGCGGGTTGTAGGCGATGGCGATGTAGGTCTCCACGCAATGGGTGAGCGCATCCATGCCGGCGCCTGCGGTGAGGTCGGCCGGCAGGTCGAGCGTCAGAGTCGGGTCGCAGATGACGACGCGCGGCGTAAGGTAGGGCGAGATCAGCGTCGAGGTGCCGCCCTCGGGCAGGACCAGAACGGCGACGCCGACCGCCTCGGAGCACGAGCCGGCAATGGTGGGGACGACGATCACCGGCGGCATCACGTCGCGGATGCGCGGGCCGCCCGCCACACCGGCATACTGGCGATAGGGACCTTGATGGCTGACGCGCAGCGCCGTCGCCTTGGCGAGATTGTGGGCGCCGGCGGCGCCGAAGGCGACGATGCCGTCGGCCTCCCAGTCGTGGTAGAGTTGCGCGGCCTCGTCGCAAAGCGCCTCGGTCGGCGTTGGCGTGGGCATGTCGTAGAAGCCGGCGCTGACGCCGCGCGGGATGGCGGCCTCCAGCCGGGCCAGAACGGCGGCCCGCTCCGGGCCATTGTCGGAAATCACCAGCGGCCGGCGCAGGCCGAGCAACTCGAACTCGGCTTCGAATGCGTCCTCTAGCACGCTCTCGGCGAAATGGATCTTGGTGTTGTAACTGATAAGCGACATCGCACGCCAACCCCGGCGGTTCGCGACGCGCGCCGCGACCCGATCAGACGGATCATTCCCGACCCCAAGGGGCCGGCCGGCAGCCAGAGGCTGCCGGCCGGTGTCGTGGGAGGCTATTAGCCGCGAAGCGCCGCGCAGTCGGGCGTGTCGCGTCCCGGCAGGCCGATCTTCTGGAACTCCTCAGGCGTCATGCCGAGCGTCTGGGAGACGTTGTCGACCTTCGCCTTGAAGGTGTTGAGCAGATTGCCATCCGGTCCTTCGATCACCTCGGTGATGAACACCGAGCCGATCGCCTGGCGGTTCTGGTCGAGCTTGATGTGGCCGTTGGGCGTATCCATCTCGACCGCCGACAGGGCGGCGTGGAAGTTGGCCTGGTCGTCATCGAGCTCGCCGCCGATCGCCTCGAGCGCCATCAGCGTCGCGACGGTCGAATTGTAGTAGTTGGTGGCGAACAGCGACGGGCTGGGCAGGGCATTCGGGAAGGCTTCCTTGTAAGCCGCGACATACTCCTTCCACTCCGGAGCGTCATAGTCGTCAGCCTGAACGCCCGAGCTCGGCGTGCCGACCAGTGCTTCCTTGGCACGGCCGCGGGCCGTCAGAACCGTCTGATCGACCATGATGGTGCCGCCGATCAGGTTGGTGTCGCCACCGGCCTGCTGGTACTGGTTGAGGAAGTTGATCGCGTCGGTGCCGCCGACGCCAAGATAGATGGCATCAACGTCATCCGGCAGCGCGGCGATGATCGAGGCGAAGTCGCCCGAACCGAGCGGCAGCCAGAAGCGCTCGACGATGTCGCCGCCCGCCTTGCAGAAGTCGACCGCGAAGCCCATGAAATTGGTGTGGCCGAACGAGTAGTCGGCCGCGACCGTGGCGATGCGCTTCCAGCCCTTTTCGTTGACGACGTAGGAGCCGAGACCGTAGCCCCACTGCGCGCCGTCCGGATGGTAGCGGAAGAAGTTCGGCGCCGGATCGACATAGGTCGTCTCGAAAGCGCCCGAGGCGGCGTTGACGATCGTCTTGGTGGGGATGGTCTTGGCGTAGTCGCGCAGGGCGAGACCCTCGGAACCGGAGAGCGGCCCGATGATGAAGTCGACCTGATCCTGTTCGATCAGCTTGCGCGCCTCGCGCACCGCCCGGTCGGGCGTCGCGTCGGTCGGCCCGAGGATCCATTCGATTTTCTTGCCGTTGATCTCGCCGCCGAACTTCTTCAGCGCGAGTTCGAAGCCGCGGATGCCATCGGTGCCGCCTTCGGTGAAGACACCTTCCTGCGGCGCCAGAAGTCCGATCTTGATGGTGTCGGCCATCGCCGCCGCCGGTGCCAAGATGGCAAGCGCGGCCACGGTGCTAACGAGCTTCAGTTTCATGCTTTCACTCCTCCCTAGACGGCCGCCCTCCGGCGGCATTGCGCGCAACGTGTCGCCGATGACATCCGCCCGTCGGGCCGGACTGACTGCCGGCGCGGCCTGCGGACGGCTTCACGCCGTGATCCTCCCTGGACGGCGGAAGGCTTCGTCCTCCCGAAGCCGCAACCGTCGTCCAATGCGAATGGAAGCCTAGCAAGACCGCCGCTGATACCGATCTCCACACGTTCAGGTTTATATCCTAAAGTCTGATTTTTGGGCCGGAACGGCGGAAAACGAGGGCTCAGTAAGTCGCGCGACCACCGGAGCAGTCGAAGACGCCGCCGGTGGTGAACGAGCATTCCTCGCTGGCCAGCCACGCGATGAGGGCCGCGATTTCGTCGACGGTGCCGAAACGCCCCATCGGAATCTTGGACAGCATGAAGCCGATGAATTCCTCGGTCATCTGGTCGAAGATGGCGGTGCGGACGGCGGCCGGCGTGACGCAGTTGACGGTGATCGGATGCTTGGCCAGTTCCTTGCCCAGCGACTTGGTGAGGCCGATGACGGCTGCCTTGGAGGCGCTGTAGGCCGGCGCGCCGGGGTTGCCTTCCTTGCCGGCCACCGAGGCGATGTTGACGATGCGGCCGTAGCCGCCTTCAATCATATGCGGCACGCAGGCGCGATTGGCATAGAAGAGGCCGTGGACATTGACGTCGAACACCTTGCGCCAGGCGTCGACGGGATAATCCCACGTCGTGGTGTTGGGGCCGGTGATGCCGGCGCTGCACACCAGGATGGACAGGCCGCCGAGCGTCTCCGCCGTAAGCCGGGCCGCGCGCTCGACGGCGTCGGCATCGACCAGGTCCAGCTCGATCGCCTGCAGGCTCCCATCGGCGCAGGCGGCCTCGATCGCGGCCGGGTCGCGGTCCCAGATCATCACGGAGGCGCCCTCCTGCGCCAGCCGGCGCGCAACCGTGAGCCCGATGCCGGCCGCCCCGCCAGTCACCACCGCCTGCCTGCCCGAGAACCGTTGCTGATAGACCATCGCCGCCTCCTTCGCTGATGCGGCAAACAGACCCTTTCGAACAGCGCCTTTCAACCTCCCGGCATTGCCTACGATCTGATTTGGTGCTGGTCAGGCCATCGAAGCCGCGACGTCGGCCAACCGAGCCAGCGCGGACGGATCGGCAATGGGCACCAGCGGCGCGCGGGTTTGCAGCCAGTGTTCGTCCCCAGTGCGCGCGGCGATCAGCGCCTTGACCGCCGGCACGACGGGCAGCGCGAGGATGCGCTCAAGTGCGGCGTCGATGACCGGGTCGTGCTCGCCCGCGACCAGCCTGGCCAGCAGCTTCGGCGCGACGTTGGCCACGCCGCTGATGGCGCCGGTGGCGCCCGCACGCACGGCCGCGGCGAGATGGCCTTCATGGCCGACGAGAATGGCGAGGTCCCGGTGCTCGGCGAGCAGCGCCGTGGTCTGCGCAAAATCGCCGCTGGAATCCTTGACGCCACCGATGGCGCCGGGGAAGGCGTCGCGCAGCCGCGACACCAGACGCGGGCCGATGGTGACGCCGGTCAGCGACGGGATGTTGTAGAGGATGATGTTTCGCGCGCCGGCACCACCCGCTTCCAGTGCCTCGGCATACCAGCGGAAGATGCCCTCCTCCGACGGCATCTTGAAGTAGTAAGGGGGTGTGAGCAGAATGCCCGACGCGCCGCGTTCGAGCGCGCGGCGAAGCTGGGCGCCGGCCTCGCGCGACGACGGGCCGTAGACGCATTCGACCAGCCGGTGGGGCTCGATGCCTGCCTCGCCGAAGCGGTCGTAGAGTGCGTCGCGCTCGGACCGGGCAATGGAAATACCTTCGCCGGTGGTGCCGAAGGCGGTGACGACGTGCATGCCCGAGCCGAGCAGTCCGGCCGCGTGAGCCGCATAACGCTGCCAGTCGATGTTACCCGCCGCGTCGAATGGGGTTGCCAGCGCGGCGGAGACGCCGATCAGGTCTCTTACGGCGCGGCCGGCGGGAGCATCGGCGGCGCGGTCAACGGTCAAGGTCATCTGCAAGCATCCTGCGCAGGAGTAGCGGATCGGCCGGCGGCCGCCCGGTGAAGATTTCAAAGGCGTGGACGCCCTGGTGGAAGAACAGCTCGTAGCCGCTGATCACGGCGAGGTCGGCAGCCTCCGCCTCCTGCTTGAACTGCGTTTCCACGGGCGTGTAGACCGCATCAAACGCCCAGCGGCGGCCGGGCAGCAGGCCGGCAGGCACGGCCGAGCCCGGATAGCCGACCATGCCGAGAGGCGTGCAGTTGACGATGCCGTCGGCTGTCGATGCCGCCTGCTCGACGGTGTCGACGACGCCTGTCTCGACACCCTCGCCGTTCAGCTCGGCGGCGAGCGCGGCGGCCTTGTCCGGGTCGCGATCAACGAGAAGGATGGTGGACGCCCCGAGAGCGACGAGCCCGTGGGCGACGGCCTTGCCGACGCCGCCCGCACCGACGATCGCAACGCGGCCGGGCGGGGCATCGCCCAGCCGGTGACGATAGGCGGCGATGAAGCCGGAACAGTCGGTGTTGAAGCCCCGCGCGATGTCACCGTCAAAGACGACGGTGTTGACCGCGCCGATGCGCCGCGTCGCCGGATCGTCGACGGTGACCATGGCGACCGCGCGCTCCTTGTAGGGATAGGTGACGTTGATGCCGCGCAGGCCCTCGGCCCGGCACATCGCAAAGACCGCCTCGAATTCGGCGCCGAGATCGGGCGGGATGAAAAGGTCGTAGCTGACCTGAAGCCCGGCGAGGCGGCCGGCGATGCGATGCAGCGCCGGCGAACGCGAGCGCGCGATGTTGTCGCCGATCAGGCCGAGGCGGATCGGCGACGGCACCGGGGGTGTCATCCCTGATATCCGAACAGTCGCGGCAGCCAGAGCACGGTTTCCGGCACGAACATGCACACCAGCAGCGAGGCGAGCAGCGAGACGAAATAGGGCACGCCCTCGCGCACGATGTCCTTGATGGGAATGCCCGTCGCGCCGTTGATGACGAACAGCAGCATGCCGTAGGGCGGCGTGATCAGCCCGATCATGCAGTTGACCACGGCAACGACGCCGAAATGCACGAGGTCGATGCCGAGCGCGCTGGCCGCAGGCAGCATGATCGGAATGATGACCAGGATGATGACGGCCGCGTCGAGGAACAGGCCAAGGAACAGGAACAGGATGTTGGCCACGATCAGGAAGCCGACGGCCGACAGGTCCATCGCGTTGAACCAGGCCGCGATCTGCACCGGAATCCGCTCGGTGGCGATGATGTAGTTGAAGATCAGCGCGGCGCCGATGATGAGGCCGATCGAGGCCGAGGCGCGGGCGCTGTCGAGGAAGATGTCGTAGAGCGAGCGCCATGTGAGCGCGCGGTAGAACAGGCCGGCAAGCAGCAGCGCATAGGCAGCGGCCACGGCGGCGGCCTCGGTGGGCGTGGTCACGCCGGAATAGATGCCGCCCAACAGGATGACAGGCATCATCAGCGCCGGGAAGGCGCGCGCGGTGACGCCGGGAATCTCGCGCAGGGGCACCTTCACCTCGCGCGGAATGTCGCGCCGCCAGGCGATGTAGGCCGTCATCAGCATCATCGCCGCCGTCATGATCAGGCCCGGGATGACGCCGCCGAGGAAGAGGTAGCCGATGGAGGTGTCCGAAACGAGCGCGTAGAAGATCAGAGGGATAGACGGCGGGATGATCGGCCCGACCGTGGCCGACGCGGCGACGACGGCGCCGGCGAAGCCCGGCGTGTAGTGTCCGGTGCGGATCATCATCATGATCGTCACCTTGCCGACGCCGGCGGCATCGGCCAGCGCCGAGCCCGACATGCCGGAGAAAATCAGGCTGACGAGGATGTCGACCTGCGCCATGCCGCCGCGAAAGCGGCCGACGATGGCCTTGGAGAAGTCGAGCAGCTTGTCGGTGATGGTGCCGCTGTTCATGATATTGGCGGCGACGATGAAAAGCGGCACCGCGAGGATGACGAAGGAATCGTAGATGCCCTGGATGATCTGCTCGCCGGCGAGGCCGAGGTCCTGTCCCTTCAACGCCAGATAGAGGATGGCGGAAATGAGCATGGCGAGCGCGATGGGCGCGCCGATCGCGGCCAGCAGGAGAAGCGCGATCAGGCAGGTCGAGAATGCGAGGCTCATTGGACGACGATCCTTTCCTCGTTGTCGGGATCGCCGCCACGCGCCAGATGCCAGGCACGCAGGGCATAGCGGGTAACCACTGCGACGACGAAGATGCCGTAGACCGAGAAGACGACGTCGAGACGAATGCGCATCGTCGCGCTCTTCTTGATCTTGTAAAAGGTGATGTAGTCGAGCGTGGCCGGCAGCGCCGCCAGAAGGCCTGCGATGATCGCCACCGCCGAAACCAGCGCGAAGACGCGCCGGGTGCGCTTGTTGACCTCGATATAGAGCATGTCGAAGCGGATATGGTCGATGTCGCGCAGGTTGAACGCCGCGCCCCAGAACACCAGCCACAGCCACATCGTCAGGCACAGCTCAAGCGTCCAGCCGAGCGGATTGTTGAAGACGTAGCGCGAGATGATGCCGAGCATGAAGGACACGAACATCACGGCCAGCAACGCGGCGGCAACGTTCTCCGTTCTTCTATGCAGCCATCGAATGAGCGACCGCAGCACGGTTGATTTCCCCGGAAAGCGCCGCCGCCCGGATGCGCTTCAAGAGCGCGATACCGGCAGCCGGCGTCGAGATTGACCTGATCGAAGCCGGGACCGTCCCCCGACGGTCCCGGCTCCATCCCCCATTGCCTAGAGCGCGTTGATCTTGTCGACCATGCCCTCGGGCCAATCCTTGGCGAAGTCGGACTCGAGATACTTCTGCTGCACGTGCGTGCGGAAGGCATCGACGTCCGGCGTATAGACCTTCAGGCCCTCGGCCTGGAAGAACGCTTCCAGCTCCGCCTCGAGCGCGAGCTGCTTCTGGCGGCCCGCCTCGGCGGCGTCGTCGGCCGCCTTCTGCACCACCGCCTGCTGCTCGGCCGAAAAGCCGTCCCAGGTCTTCTTGCTGATCGCGAGGTAGTTGAGGTCGACCAGATGGCTGGTCAGCACGATCTGCTTGGTGACTTCGTGGAACTTGGAGTCACGCACGCTCGGCAGCGGATTGTCCTGACCGTCGACAGCGCCGGTCTGCAGCGCGGTGTAGATCTCGGTGAAGGCGATCGGCACCGGGTTGGCGCCGAGCGCCGACCCCAGGAACAGCCAGGCGTCTGTATTGGGCATGCGCAGGTTGATGCCGGCCATGTCGGCGGGAGTCTTGATCTCCTTGTCGACGCGCAGGTTCACCTGGCGGCGGCCGAGATACATCACGCTGAGCAGCTTGACGCCGAGCTCCGCCTCGAGCTTTTCCTTCATCGGATTCATGAAGTCGGCGGCGAAGACCCGCTTCTGGTGCTCGGCATCGCGGTGCAGGTATCCGGCGGTGAAGATCGACCATTCGGGGAACAGCGAAGCCAGTTCCTGCGCCGAGGTGATCGACATTTCGAGATTGCCGCGGGCAATCGCTTCCAGCTCGGTGCCCTGCTTGAACAGCGTGGCGTTCCAGTGTGGCTCGAAGGTGGCGAAATCTGCCACCGCGGGCGCAAAGACTTCCGTCAGCGCCACGGCGCGCTGGTCGGTCGGCGTCGCCGGAGCCGACAGGCGCAGCAGCACCTTGTCCTGGGCATAGGCCGGCGCGACGCCGGCGAACGAAACGGCGGCGAGCGCCATGGCAGCCGCACCGAGAAACGCGCGGCGCGCGATCTTGAGTGTCATTGGTTCCTCCCTGTTACCTCCCCTGGGGCCGCCTGAGCAGACCGCCAGTATGGTGGCAGAATACACAATGCGACGCCGGGCTCAACCCATGAAAAGTTGGACATCATAGATTTCCATTTTTATATGGTGTTTCTGGTGTTGTAGGTCGGGCAGTCGACCCAACCGGGGAGGGAATCATGATGGAGGAAGGGTCGGACGTGGCCATTGCAGTCGTCGGAGCCGGCCTGATCGGGCGGCAGCACATCGAAAGAATCGTGGCGGGTGCGGGCGTCCGCCTCGCCTGCGTGGTCGATCCGACGCCGGAGGCGAAAGCACTGGCCGAGCGGCACGATGCGGCGTGGGCACCGGACATCGCCACCATGCTTCGAGAGGGCGGAGCCGACGGCGCGATCGTCGCGACCCCCAACCAGTTGCATGTCGACCATGGGCTGGCCTGCGTGGAGGCCGGCCTGCCGGTACTGGTGGAAAAGCCTCTGGCCGACGAACCAGCGGCCGCGCGGCGTCTGGTGGAGACGGCGGAGGCGGCCGGGGTGCCGGTGCTGACAGGGCACCATCGCCGCTACAACCCGCTGATCCGGGCGGCGCGCGAGCGGATCGCCGGCGGCGCGGTCGGACGGATCATCGCGGTGCACGCGACATGCTGGTTCTTCAAGCCAGACGACTATTTCGCGCCGGAATGGCGGCGTTCGCCGGGTGCGGGGCCGGTGTTCATCAACCTGATCCACGACATCGACCTGCTACGGCATCTGTGCGGCGAGATCGTCGCGGTGCAGGCGGCGGAATCCAACGCCATGCGCGGCAACCCGGTCGAGGAGACGGCCGTGATCCTGCTGCATTTCGCCAATGGCGCGCTCGGCACTGTCACCGTCTCCGACACGGTCGTCAGCCCATGGAGCTGGGAGCTGACCAGCCGCGAAAACGGGCTTTACCGGCCGAGCGGCGAGGAATGCTACCTGATCGGCGGCACGCACGGGTCGCTCACCGTTCCGGCCAACGCGCTGTGGCGCAATTCGGGGGAGCGGAGCTGGCACCAGCCGGTGGAACGCAGCGTGGGACCGGTGGAGGCCGAGGACCCGCTGACGCTGCAGATGGCCCATTTTCGCGACGTCGTCCTCGGACGCGCCGAACCACTGGTTTCGGGGCGCGAGGGGCTGAGGACGCTCGAGGTGATCGCCGCGATCAAGCGGGCGACGCGAAGCGGATCGACGGAGCGCGTTCCGACTTGAGCGGGCCATCGGCGCGCTGGGCGGCAAGCCCGTGCTCGACGCCCGCCTCGACATGCTTCTTGAGGACGGCCTGTCCGGTGACCGCATCGCGCGCCAGGGCGGCGTCGAGCAATTGGCGGTGCTCGTCGGCGGCGACCTGGCCGCGATAGGTCAGCGACAGCATCTGGTAGCGCAGATATTTGTCGAAGATGGAGGCGTGGGTATCCATCAGTACCTTGGAGCCGCAGGCCGAGATCAGCGCCTGATGGAACTCCCAGTCATACTGCTTCCAGGCGCGGGTGATCGTGCGGTCGCCCTCGGCCATGCGGCGCTCCATCTGGTGAAGCTTGTGGTGGGCGGAGACGACGCGGCCTTCCCAGTCGATGTCGCCGGCGGCAAAGGAAAGCTCCAGCGCGTAGCTTTCCAGCAGGTGCCTCAGGGCCGCGATCTCCCTCAGGTTCTCCACCGAGACGGGCGCAACCTCGAAGCCGCGCTGCCCTTCGGCGACGACCAGCCCCTCCGAAGCAAGGCGGTTGAGGAGTTCGCGCAGGGTTGAGACGCTGGCGCCGTACTGGGTCTTAAGCCGGTCCAGCTTCAGCTTTTCGCCGGGATGGAGGCGGCCGAACAGGATGTCCGTCCTGATCTGACGGTAGGTGTTTTCACTGATCGAGTAAGTGGGATCGGTCTCTTCGAGCATGGACTGAAAATATCATAAATTTTGCAATCCACCATAGATTCCTGCGATAATTGACAGATCAAACGATGGGATGGCGCACGGCATGCTCCGGTTCGGCCGGCGTCTTAACGGTTCCGTGGGTATTGGCGTGTAGCTTGTCGCAAAAGACGTCAGGGAGACGGCTATGGCGCAGACAGCGGAACGCGTCGGCTGGGTCGATACGGCCAAGGGCCTGTGCATCATCTTCGTGGTAATGATGCATTCGACGCTGGGCGTCGGCGAGGCGATGGGTGGCGAGGGCTTCATGCACCTGGTCGTCGCCTTCGCGCAGCCGTTCCGCATGCCCGACTTCTTCCTGATCTCGGGTCTGTTCCTCGGCGTGGTCATTGACCGGCCATGGCTGCGCTATGTCGACCGCAAGGTGGTGCACTTCCTCTATTTCTACGTGCTGTGGCTGACGATCCAGTTCGCATTCAAGGCGCCGGGCATGGCGATGGAGGACGGCGCCGCGTCGGTCGTCGGCAACTATCTGTGGGCCTATGTCCAGCCTTTCGGCACGCTGTGGTTCATCTACATCCTGCCGCTGTTCTTCGTGTTCACAAGGGCGGTGAAGGGCCTGCCGGTGTGGTTCGTGCTCGGCTGGGCGGCGGTTCTTGAAATCCTGCCGGTCCATACGGGCTTCGTCATCTTCGACGAGTTCTGCTCGCGATATGTCTATTTCTTCGCCGGCTATGCGCTGGCCGCACGCATCTTCGACCTCGCCGAATGGGCCGCCGCCCATCGCGGCCGGGCGACGATAGCGCTTGCCGGCTGGGCGCTGATCAATGGCTGGCTCGTGTTCACCCCCGCGCCGCCGCCGGCCTTCTTCCTCCAGTCGGAAGGTCATGCAGGCGGCGCGGGGATGGCCTCATTGCCGCTGATCTCGCTGGCGCTGGGCGCAGCAGGTGCTATGGCGATCGTCACCGCATCGGCGCTGGTCGCCTCCGCGCCATGGGCGCGCTGGCTGTCATGGCTCGGCGCGCATTCGATCGTGGTCTATCTGGCCTTCTTCCTGCCGATGGCGATAAGCCGGGTCGTGCTGATCAGGACCGGCATCGTCACCGACATCGGCATCGTGTCGCTGCTGGTGACGATGGCCGCCGTCATCGGCCCGGTAGTGCTCTACGGCGCCATCCAGTGGACCGGCTACGGCCGCTTCCTGTTCGAGCGGCCTGAATGGGCATATGTCGACCGGAAGCCGGCGACGAAGCGCGAGGCGGTGCTGCCGGCGGAGTGATCCGCAATACCGGCCTTCACCGCCACCTCCATCCCGATAGGCATAGCCGTCAATCCTCCCCATGTGAGGGAGGGTGAGCGCCCTACGAATGGGCGAAGATGTCGTCCTCGGGCCAGCCCATCAGGTCGAGCTTCGCGCGTGTCGGCAGGAACCTGAAGCAGGCGTCGGCTTCCCTGGTGCGGCCGTCGCGTTCCAGACGACCGACGAGCTTTTCGCGCAGCGCATGGAGGTGGAGCACGTCGGAGGCGGCATATTCGAGCTGTTCCGGCGACAGCGTCTCGGCCGCCCAGTCTGACGATTGCTGCACCTTGGACAGGCTGACGCCCAGAAGTTCGGTGCAGATGTCCTTCAGCCCATGGCGGTCGGTGTAGGTGCGGGTCAGCCGAGAGGCGATCTTGGTGCAGAACACCGGCTCCGGCATGGCGCCGAAGGCGTTGTAGAGCACGGCGAGATCGAAGCGCGCGAAATGGAAGATCTTGGTGATCTTCCGGTTCCTGAGCAGGCTGACGAGATTGGGCGCGCGCTTCTGGCCGGGGGATATCTGGATCACGTCGGCGCTGCCGTCGCCCGGCGAGATCTGCACCACGCACAGCCGGTCGCGATGCGGGTTCAGGCCGAGCGTCTCGGTGTCGATGGCAATGGCGTCGACATCGTAGTTGGAGAGGTCGGCGAGATCGCCCTTGTGGAAGCGGATGGTCATCGCGTTGCCTTTCCGTGTCACGCCGTCAGCGCCGCGAGGATGCGCGCCCAGCTGCGCTGTCCCTTGTGGAAGGAGGACAGGTCGTATTTCTCGTTGGGCGAATGGATGCGGTCGTCGTCGAGGCCGAAACCGACGAGCAGCGATTCCATGCCGAGCATGTTCTGGAAGTCACCGACGATGGGAATGGACCCGCCCATCGCGATGGTCAGCGCAGGCTTGCTCCATTCGTCCGACAGGGCGTTCTTGGCCTTGGTGACGATCGGGGAATCGTAGGATAGCTGGATCGCAGGCGAGCCGCCATGCTTCTTGAACTCAGCGCGGCAGTCGGCCGGCAGGCGCGCCTCGACGAAGGCGCGGAAGGCAGCCCTGATCTTCTCCGGGTCCTGATTGTGGACGAGGCGGAAGGACACCTTGGCGCTGGCCTGCGAGGCGATCACCGTCTTGAAGCCGTCGCCCTCGTAACCGCCGGAGATGCCGTTGAACTCGGCCGTGGGGCGCGCCCAGACCAGCTCCAGCACAGAGCGGCCCTTCTCGCCCGACGGGATGGACAGACCGATCTCGCCGAGGAACTTTTCCGCCGTCAGGCCGAGCGCATCCCATGACGCCTTGACCTGGGTCGGGGTCTCCTCGACGCCATCGTAGAAGCCGGGCACGGTGACGCGGCCGGTCTCGTCGTGCATGTCGCCGAGTATCTTCGCGAGGATGCGGATCGGATTGGCCGCTGCACCGCCAAAATGACCGGAGTGCAGGTCGCGGTCGGCGGCGTGGATCGTCACCTCCTCGCCGACGAGGCCGCGCAGGCCGACGCTGATCGCCGGGGTCTCGCGATCCCACATGCCGGTGTCGCAAACCATGGCGAAGTCGGCCTTCAACTCTTCCTTGTTGGCCTCCAGGAAAGGCTTGAGCGACGGCGAACCGGACTCCTCCTCGCCCTCGAACAGCAGCGTCACCTTGCATGGAAGCCCGCCATGCACCGCCTTCCACGCGCGGCAGGCCTCGACGAACAGCATGAGCTGCCCCTTGTCATCCGACGAGCCGCGCCCGGTGATGACCTTGCGACCCGGCTCCAGTTCCTTGACCGTCGGATCGAACGGATCGGCGTCCCACAGGTCCAGCGGGTCGACCGGCTGCACATCGTAATGGCCGTAAAAGAGGACGTGCGGGCTGCCGGCCGGGCCTTCGTGATGGGCGACGACCATCGGATGGCCGGCGGTGTCGCGCACGCTGGCGTCGAAGCCGATCGTCTTCAGGTCCGCGACCAGCCATTCGGCAGCGCGCCGGCATTCGGCGGCATAGGCCGGGTCTGTCGAGATCGACGGGATGCGCAGAAGCGCGAACAGCCTATCTAGGCTGGCGTCAAGGTCAGCATCGAGGCGGTCGAGGACGGGAGCAAGTGAGGACATGGTCTGCCTTTCGATTCTTCGGCGGCGACCCTAGTGCGCCTGCACTGAAACGGAAAGGCCGGAAGCATGGGCCAGCCCGCTTCGCCAAAGCCTTGAAGGACGGCATACTGACCTCTATGATGCGTGATGACTGATGCTTGATGCGAGCAAAAATATGAGAACCACGCTGACTATCGACGATGACGTGCTGGCGGCGGCCAAGGCCCTTGCAGAGCAGCAGAAGAAGCCCATTGGCGAGGTGATCTCAAATCTTGCCCGACATTCGCTGCATCGTCCTCCACCTTCGGCCCGGCGAAACGGCATTCCGCTTCTGAACTCGGGCACAAACACGACCCCCGTCACGCTCGAGCAGGTCAACGCGCTGCGAGACGATCTGCCGTGACGTTCCTGCTGGACGTCAATGTTCTGATCGCGCTGATCGACCCCGGCCATGTATCGCATGAGGCTGCTCACGGCTGGTTCAGCGAGATTGGAAGGACCGACTGGGCGACGTGCCCGATGACGGAGAACGGCGTGATCCGAATTGTGGGAAGCGCGCGCTATCCGAACTCGCCGGGCTCACCGGCGGCGGTCGCGACGATCATCGGAGGGATGCGGACGTTGCCCGGCCACAGCTTCTGGGCCGACGATTTCAGCCTGGTCAGCTCTGAAAATGTCGATCCTTCGCGGATTCTGACGGCAGCGCAGGTGACGGACACCTATTTGCTAGCTCTTGCCAGGGCGAAAGGCGGCAAGCTGGCGACGTTCGACCGGCGGCTGTCGACCGCTGCGGTTCGCGACGGCAGCGCGGCGCTGCAGATTATCGGTCACGGATAAAAAAGTGCCGCCGTGGTGGAGGGGGAACCACGGCGGCTTTACTCGAAACGAAGCGGGAGCCCGGAGAGGGGGATGAGGCTCCCGCAGTGTCCGGTTCAGGCGGGGGACGGGCCTATTTCCGGACTCGGCGAAAATTGCCGATGACCTGCATTTGGGTCCCGGATGATGGCGATTCAAGGGCACGAACATTACATCTCTGTAACATAGGCGTGAGCGCCAGTTTCCAAGGGCCGCGGCCTGCCAAGGACTGGCAGGAGCCGGGCTTATGTCGGCGCTGGACCATGGACAGCGGGGCTGGCCCGCGCTACCCGTTCGGACCATGAAAAAGGGCGATCATCTCTTCCTCGTCGACGGCTCCGGCTACATCTTCCGCGCCTACCACGCGCTCCCTCCCCTGACGCGCAAATCCGACGGCCTGCCGGTCGGCGCGGTGTCGGGGTTCTGCAACATGCTGTGGAAGCTGATGCAGGACGCCCGCAACACCGACGTGCGCGCCACGCCGACACATTTCGCCGTCATCTTCGATTATTCGTCGAAGACGTTCCGCAACGAGCTCTACGGCGAATACAAGGCCAACCGCTCGGCGCCGCCGGAAGATTTGATCCCGCAGTTCGGGCTGATCCGCCACGCCACCAAGGCGTTCGATCTGCCCTGCCTGGAGATGGAGGGCTTCGAGGCCGACGACCTGATCGCCACCTATGCGCGGCTGGCCAGCGAGGCCGGCGCGGAGACCACGATCATCTCATCCGACAAGGACCTGATGCAGCTCGTCACGCCTTCGGTGTCGATGTACGACCCGATGAAGGACAAGGAAATCGGCGTCCCCGAGGTGATCGAGAAATGGGGCGTGCCGCCGGAGAAGATGATCGACCTGCAGGCGCTGATGGGCGACACGGTCGACAATATCCCCGGCGTTCCCGGCATCGGCCAGAAGACGGCTGCGCAGCTGCTGGAGGAATATGGCGACCTCGACACGCTGCTTTCCCGCGCCGGCGAGATCAAGCAGAACAAGCGCCGCGAAACGCTGCTGGAGAACCGCGACAAGGCATTGATGTCGCGCGAGCTGGTGCGGCTGAAGACCGACGTGCCAGGCGTCGACGGGCTGGATACGCTGGTGCTGCAGCCGCCGAACGGCCCGAAGCTGATCGGTTTTCTCAAGACGATGGAGTTCACCACGCTGACGCGCCGCGTGGCCGAAGCCAGCGGCACCGAAGCCGGCGAGGTCGAAGCGATCGAGGTTGCCGTCGAATGGGGCGCGGATGCACATGGGCCGGATGTTGGCTTCGGAAGCGGACAGGATGCGGGCGCCGCATCCGGGACGACGGCGCAGGATTCAGCCTCGGCCGAATTGCGATCCGATCCTCCCCAAAAGGCGGAGGGCAACGCCCTGAAACCCGCGGCGCTGGCCTCGTCGCGCGCGGCGGAGGCGGTCGCGGGCAAGTTCGACGTCGCCGCCTACACCTGCATCCGCGACATCGCCACGCTGAAGGCCTGGATCGCCACGGCCAGGGAGGAAGGCGTCGTCGCTTTCGATACGGAGACCACCTCGCTCGACCCGATGCAGGCTGAGCTCTGCGGCTTCTCCATCGCCTCGCTACCCGGCAAGGCAGCCTACGTGCCGCTGGCGCATAAGGCCGGCGCGGGCGACCTGCTCGGCGGCGGGCTTATCGACGGGCAGGTCCCAGCGCGCGAGGCGCTGGCCGAACTGAAGGCGCTGCTGGAGGACCGTTCCGTCCTCAAGATCGCGCAGAACCTGAAATACGACCTGGTGGTGATGCACCGCCACGGGATCGATGTCGCGCCCTATGACGACACGATGCTGATTTCCTACGTTCTCGACGGCGGCGCCAATGGCAGCCACGGCATGGACACGCTGTCGGAGCGCTGGCTGGGCCATACGCCGATTGCCTACAAGGACGTCTGCGGCACGGGCAAGAGCGCCGTGACCTTCGACATGGTCGACCTGGACAAGGCCACGGCCTACGCGGCGGAGGACGCCGACGTAACCCTGCGCCTTTGGCGGGTGCTGAAACCGCGGCTGGCCGAGAAGGGCCTCGTCTCGGTCTATGAGCGGCTGGAAAGACCGCTGGTGCCGGTGCTCGGCCGCATGGAACAGCGCGGCATCTCGATCGACCGGCAGATCCTGTCGCGGCTGTCGGGGGAGCTGGCGCAAGGTGCGGCCGCGCTGGAGGACGAGATCTACCAACTCGCAGGCGAGCGCTTCACCGTCGGCTCGCCGAAGCAACTCGGCGACATACTGTTCGGCAAGATGGGGCTGCCGGGCGGCTCCAAGACCAAGACCGGCCAGTGGTCGACCACGGCGCGCGAGCTGGAAGACCTGGCGGCCGAAGGCCACGAACTTCCGCGCAAGATCGTCGATTGGCGGCAGCTCACCAAATTGAAGTCGACCTATACCGACGCGCTGCCGGGCTACATCAATCCCGAGACACAGCGGGTTCACACCTCCTACGCGCTCGCCTCGACCACAACGGGCCGGCTGTCGTCGTCCGACCCGAACCTGCAGAATATCCCTGTGCGCACGGCGGAAGGCCGCAAGATCAGGACCGCGTTCATCGCGGAGCCCGGCAACCTGCTGATCTCGGCCGACTACAGCCAGATCGAGCTGCGCGTGCTGGCGCATGTCGCCGACATCCCGCAGCTCAGGCAGGCATTCGAGGACGGCGTCGACATCCATGCGATGACGGCCTCGGAGATGTTCGGCGTACCGGTGGAGGGCATGCCCGGAGAGGTGCGCCGGCGCGCCAAGGCGATCAATTTCGGCATCATCTACGGCATCTCCGCCTTCGGGCTGGCCAACCAGCTCTCGATCCCGCGCGAGGAGGCCGGCGCCTACATCAAGAAGTATTTCGAGCGCTTCCCCGGCATCAAGGACTATATGGACGCCGCCAAGTCGCAGTCGCGCGACAGGGGCTATGTCGAGACGATCTTCGGCAGGCGCATCCATTTCCCCGAAATCCGCTCGCCGAACCCGTCGGTTCGCGCCTTCAACGAGCGCGCCTCGATCAACGCGCCGATCCAGGGCTCGGCCGCCGACGTGATCCGCCGCGCCATGATGCGCATGGAGGCGGCGCTGGGCGAGGCCGGGCTGAAGCAGACGCAGATGCTGCTACAGGTTCACGACGAGCTGATCTTCGAGGCGCCGGAGGCCGAGGTGGAGGCCGCGATCCCGGTCATACGCGCGGTGATGGAGAACGCGACCATGCCGGCCGTGGCCATGAAGGTGCCGCTGCACGTCGACGCCCGCGCCGCAAGGAACTGGGACGAGGCGCACTGAGGTGGAGCCGGCCTTCGCGCTTGCGCTGCCGACGATCCTCTCCTTCACGCTGGCCGCGTTCATCATCGAGCTGACGCCGGGCCCGAACATGACCTATCTGGCGCTTGTGGCCGCCTCGGACGGGCGGCGCGCCGGCTTTGCAACCGTCGCCGGCGTGGCGCTGGGGCTTGCAATCATCGGGCTGGCGGCAGCCTTCGGCGTGGCGGAGCTGATTTCGGCCTCGCCTCTCGCCTACGAGGCGCTGCGCTGGGCGGGCGTGGTCTTTCTGCTCTATCTCGCATGGGACGGCTGGCGCGGCGGCGGCGACATCGTCGCGTCCAAGGACGGTCGCGACGGGCGCCACTTCACCCGAGGGCTGGTCACCAACCTGCTCAATCCGAAGGCGGCGGTTTTCTATGTCGCCGTCCTGCCAACCTTCATCGACCCGGACCGGCCGGCGCTGGCGCAGACAGTGACCTTGACGCTGGTCTACGTCGCCGTGGCGACGCTGATCCACACTGTCATCGTCGCGATGGCCGGCGCACTGGAGCCGGTGCTCAACGACCCGCGCCGCCAGCGCATCGCGCGGCGCACGCTTTCGTCGCTTTTGGCACTGGTCGCCATGTGGTTCGGCTGGTCGACCTCCAGATAGGCGCGCCAGTTGCGGTCCCGGTCGCGCTGCCCGAAAAACAGGCAATGCCGGGCCACATGGTTAACGCTACGGTAATAGCGCGCAATTAGGCTTCCCCGGATAGACGGGGGAAATACCAGATGAGCCTTGCACAGCGTCGCGTCGAGGAGGACGCGCACGAAGCCACGCATCACGACGTCGACATCGCCGCCATAGGCGAACGCGCCAGCCGGCTGGGGATCGAGATCGCCGACATCGTCGGCATCATCGACGATCTCGGCGGACTGGGCCGCAGCCAGATGGAAACGCTGCGCAGCGTGGTACGGTCGGCCAGCGCCACGAGCGCGGCGAACGCCTCGCTGGCGAGTTCGATGGAGGAAGCGCGCGCCTCGGCCAGCGAGACCCGCGCCGTTCTCTCGACAAGTGCCGACGCGGTAGCCACCACGCTTGCCGGCGCGGTCGAGCACATGCAGTCGCTGAGCCAGAGCGTCATCGGCTTCTCGTCGTCACTGGAGAAGGTGACGCAGACGATCAAGCTGGTGCGCGACGCCAGCGCCACGATCAATGAGATCGCGCGGGAAACGCAGCTTGTCGCGCTGAACGCGTCCATCGAGGCCGCGCGACTGGGCGAGGCCGGCAAGGGCTTCGCCGTGATCGGAAGCGCGGTCAAGACGCTCGCCGACCAGATCGGCGCGGCGGCCAAACAGAACGAGGCGAGCCTCTCCGCCCTGCACGGGACGCTGGCCGAACTGAACAAATCGACGAAGGCCAGCGCCGCAACGGCGGAAGCGGCAATCGAAGCCTCCGCCAGCGCGACCGAATCGACACGGACCATACAGTCGCTCGTCGTGGCCGTGCAGCACCTGGCGGACCGCATCGACGGCATGGCCGAGCCGGTGCGCCAGAACCTCGCCGCCAGCGACGAGGTGCGCGGGAACCTTTCGGCGCTGGCCGGCATGTCGCGCCAGAGCGATGCCAAGCTATCTGTGGCGGCGGAACGATCGCAGGCGATCCTCGACATTTCCGAGGACTTCATCCTGTTCATCGCCTCGAGCGGGATCGAGACGCCCGATACGCCGCTGATCGAGATCTGCAAGCACAAGGCCGCCGAGATCGCCGCACTGTTCGAGGACGCCGTCGATCGTGGGCGCATCGGCCTTGGCGACCTGTTCGACGAGAACTACCAGCCGGTTCCGGGCACAAACCCGCAACAGGTGCTGACCCGCTTTACCGCCCTGACCGACACGTTGCTGCCGGCGATCCAGGAACCGGTGCTGGCAATGCACGAGAAGATCGTGTTCTGCGCGGCGGTGGACCGCAACGGCTATCTGCCGACGCACAATCTCGTCTATTCAAGGCCGCAGGGCGACGATCCGGTCTGGAACGCCGCCAACTGCCGCAACCATCGCCTGTTCAACGACCGCACCGGGCTGGGCGCGGGCCGCAACACCAAGCCGTTCCTGCTGCAAACCTACCGGCGCGACATGGGCGGCGGCAATTTCGTGCTGATGAAGGACCTGTCCGCGCCGATCATGGTCAAAGGCCACCACTGGGGCGGCCTGAGGATCGGCTACAAGGTGTAGCGGCCGGGCTGCGCTTCGCTGCGTCAACCCGCAGCCATGTCTTCACACCATCCGTCCGACGGCGGCGTCCGCCGCGTTGCGGATCGCGGCGATGTTCTTCGCGTAGGCGTCCTGGCTGCCACCCTTGAAGACGGCCGAGCCAGCCACCAGCACGTTGGCGCCGGCGGCGGTGACCAGCGGCGCGGTCTCGGGCGTGATGCCACCGTCGATCTCGATGTCGATCGGCCGGTCGCCAATCAGCGCCTTCACGCGACGCACCTTCTCGACCACGGCGGGGATGAAGGCCTGGCCGCCGAAGCCGGGATTGACCGTCATCAAGAGCACGAGATCGAGCCGGTCGAGCACATATTCGATGACGTTCTCGGGCGTGGAGGGATTGAGCGAGACGCCGGCCTTCTTGCCGAGATCGCGGATCGCCTGCAACGAGCGGTCGAGATGCGGACCGGCCTCGGCATGGACCGTGATGATGTCGCAGCCGGCATCCGCGAAGGCGGCGAGATATTGATCCGTCGGCGCGATCATCAGGTGACAGTCGAACACCTTGTCGGTTCGATCGCGGATCGCCTTGATGACCGGCGGGCCGAAGGTGATGTTTGGAACGAAGTGGCCGTCCATGACGTCGAGATGGATCCAGTCCGCCCCGGCGGCCGCCACCGCCTCGACCTCGTCGCCGAGCCTGGAGAAATCGGAGGCGAGCACAGATGGCGCGATGATGGTGCGGCTGGTCATGGCGTTCTCGGTCTCCAACTGCGTATGTTCTTACGCTGCCCAATGGCTATCGCCGGGCGCGACGCCCGCCTAGCGCGGATGCGCCATCCTGTCGAGGGTTTCGCTTAGCGAAAGGCCGCTCGCTGCCGGCCGGCAGAACACGCGGGCGGAATATTCGCCCTCCACCCAAAGGAGTGGCGTGGGCGGAACGTCCAAGGCTTCGAATGCAAATCGAGGACGGTTCATTGTGAATGCGGAGCGGACGGGTCGTTCACGACTTTGCGACCGGACGGACTTCCAAATTGCCGCCCCATTCCTGTAGAAGAGACCTTACCCACGGTAAGATCAAGGGCTTGGGAGAACAGCAATGCAGTATCGCGTCACGCGGCGTGGATTCATGGCGGGTGCCGCCGCTCTGTCGGCGGGCGGCCTGGCCGCGGGTGCCCTGCCCGGGCTGGCGCAGGCGCAGGGCACCGGCGGCCGCAACAACCATGCGCTGCTGGTTGCCGTCACCGACTATCCCGAACTGCCGCCCAAGGCGGCGCTGGTCGGCCCCAACAACGACGCCCAGCTGGTGCGCGAATTCCTGACCACCAATTCGCCGGTTCCGTTCGAGGCCGCCAACGTCCGCGTGCTTGCCGACGGGCTGGAAGACGCGACCTCGCCGACGCGCGACGCCATCCGCACCGCGCTCGACGAGCTTGCCGGCAAGGTCGCCAACGGGGACTTCGTCTTCCTGCAATTTTCCGGCCATGGCGCGCAGCAGCCGGCGATGGACCCGTCGATCGAGCCGGACGGCCTCGACGAGATCTTCCTGCCGCGCGACACGGGCATGTGGAAGGACCGCACCCAGGGCGTGCCCAACGCGCTGATCGACAAGGAAATCCGCGACCATCTGCAGGCGATCCGCGACAAGGGTGCCTTCATCTGGGCCGTGTTCGACTGCTGCCATTCCGGCACGATGACCCGCGCCGCCTCGATGGTCGACGAGGACGTATCGGAGCGCAAGATCGACTTCACCGACCTCGGCATCACCGAGAGCGACATGGCCGAGGCGATGGCGCAGGGCCAAAGCACGTCGCGCGGCACGGGCGGCGCGGAAGCTCGCCAGAACGCGCTGGGCCTGACGACCGCGGAGCCAACCGGCGCCGAGTCTATTGCGCCCGGCGGCATGGTCGCCTTCTTCGCGGCGCAGACCACAGAGACGACGCCCGAGATGTTGCTGCCGCGCGGATCGGAAGACGCGAACAAGCTGGGCCTGTTCACCTTCACGCTGTTCTCGAAGATCGCCGAGAACCCGGCCATGACATATCGCCAGCTCGGACAGGCGATCCTGCAGGCCTATTCGGGCGACAACCGCACCCGGCCGACGCCGCTGTTCGAGGGCGATCTCGACAAGCCAGTATTCGGCATGACCGACGCCGACCGCATCGCGCAATGGGCGATCAAGAACGACAACGGCGCGCTGGAAATTCCGGCCGGCCTGCTGCACCGGCTGTCGCCGGGCGCCAAGCTGGCGATCCTGCCCTCGCCGGGGGCGACCATCGACCAGACGCTGGGCTATGTCGAGGTAACCGCGGCCAAGAACCTGACGAGTCGCGTTGCGCCCGTCGCGCATGAGGGGCTCGCGGCACTGGCCGCCGCAGACGTCCCGGCCGGGGCCTATGCCCGGCTCGCCGAGCTTTCGATCGGCTTCGAGCTGGTGATCGCCAGGCCGGGCGGCGAAGGCGAGTTCTCCGCCGAGATCGAACTGCTGAACGCGGCGCTGGACCGCATCATGACCGAAGGCAAAGCGCCGGTGAACCTGCGCCTCGTCGACGCACACGAGGCGGCAGACCTGAAGCTGGCGGTGATGAGCGAGATGGACGTCGGCATCATGATCGCCGACCAGGGCGGCGCGGAGCCGGCCTCGCGCGCCAGTCTCGGCACCGAGCCGCGCGTCTGGCTGCTGCCGCCCTCGGCCGAGCTGTCGCTCGACGAAGGCCGCCGCGCGCCTTCGCTGCCGCTCGGATCGGCCGATATAGACGAAATCGCGCAAAGCCTGTCGGAAAACCTCGTCTCGATCTTCCGTGCCACAAGCCTGTCGCGGCTGGCGGCGGCGTCCGACTTCCGCAACGAGGAATTCAGCGTCAACTTCAAGATCAAGCGCGACAGTGCCGCCGACACCGAGCCGCTGCAGCCGGGCACCGTGCCGGTCGTTCACCCGGACGACCAGGTGCATCTGGAGGCGCGCAATTCCTCGTCCAGGCCGGTCGACATCAACGTGCTCTACATCGGCAGCGACTATTCGATCAGCCACATGTATGCCGAACGCCTGCATGGCGGCAGCGAGATCGACATTCCGCTGCTGGCCTTCACGGACACGAGCTACGGCATCGAGCGCATGGTGGTGGTGCTCTCCGAAGCGCAGCCGCAGACACCGGTCGAGGATCTGAGCTTCCTGGAGCAGATCGGCGTGCGCATGGCGACACGCGCAGCCGGCATAGGCGTGGCGAGCTTCAGCGACCTTCTCAAGGACGTCGCGGGGGCGCCGGCGACGCGGGGCGCGGCGCGCATCGGCGAGAAGGCAGGCAACAAGGGCGCCGTGATGATCTTCCCGATGGAGACGACGCCGCGCGGTTGACGCGCGGCAGGCCGGCGTTGCGCCATCGAAACAGGACGATCCCGCATGATTCAGAACGCTGCCTGGCCGTGGCGCGGCATCATGGCCGCCGCGCTCGTCTTCTGGGCCGGGCCCGGCGGCGCGCAGCCTGCAAACGTGCCCATCCACCTCTACCTCGACACGGGCGGGCACCAGGCCTTCGTCAAGGACATCGTCTTTTCGCCCGATGGCGAGCTTGTGGCGTCGGCGTCGGATGACAAGACGATCCGCGTGTGGGACTGGCGCTCCGGTGTCACGCTGCGGATCATTCGCGGCCAGATCGGGCCCGGCAACGAGGGCAAGGTCTTCGCCATCGACTTCGCGCCCGACGGCCGCACGATCGCGGCCGGCGGCTGGTTCGGCGTCGGCCTCGGCGACGAGCCGCCCTATGGCGACATACGGCTGTTCGACGCGCGCAGCGGCCGCATCACAAGCGTGCTCAAGGGGCATGAGTTTCCGGTCTACGACCTCGCCTTCTCGCCAGACGGCTCGCTGCTGGCGGCAGGCGGACAGGGCGGCTACGTGCATGTCTGGCGGCGCGACGATGCCGCCGAGGGCGGCTGGACGACGCAGGGCACGCTCGACGCCAACGCCGAGCGGATCGAGAAGCTCGAATTTGCGCTCGGCGGACAACGGCTGGCGGTGGCCACAGCCGATTACGGCCTGCGCCTGTTCGACGTGGCGGACGGCGCCGAGATCGACCTGCCTGAGGCGGAGGCGCTACGCGATACGCCGCTGACAGCGCTGGCAGTGGCGCCGGGCGGCGAAACCTTCGCCACCGGCGACGCCGAAGGGCGGGTGTATCTTTGGAACGCGGCTGACGGCTCGCTTGCCGACACGCTGTCGCGGCGCGACCATCTGGTCGGCGCGCTTGCCTTCACCGGCGACGGGTCACGGCTGATCGCGAGCTGCGGCTATCGCTGCGAGGGCGACTACGGCGTGGCCGTGTGGGCGCTTTCCGCCTCCGACGAGACGGCACTGGTCTATGAAGGCCATGACAATACCGTGCTGGCTGCAGCGACAGGCCCCGAACCGACACTGGTGGCAACCGCCGGCGGCGAACGCCACGAAATCCATCTGTGGGACGCGGCGAGCGGCGAGCGCCGAGCCACGCTGGCCGGGACCGGAAAGCAGGTGATGGCGGTCGGCGTGACGGCTGACGGCGGCCAGATCGGATGGGGCACGCAGAACCCATGCCCGCAGAGCATCGCCTGCCCTGACGTCGCCGGGACGATCGAATGGGAATTGCCTCTGCCCCACGGCGATCTGGGCTTCGAGAGCCCCGCGCCCGCCGGAGCGGGCAGCGAGACCTTCGGTCGCGCGATTCACGACGCGGAAGGCTGGCGGCTCGGCTACGCAGCCGGCGGCGATAATGACCTTCCCAACGCGGTGCTGGAAATCAGCCATGACGGCGCGGTGGTGCACCGCATCGTCAACGACGCCACCAACGGCTTCCAGCACAGCGCCTACACGCTGCTGTCGGATGGAGTGGGCGTCGTGACCGGCGGCAGCGACGGCACCATGCTCATCTACGACCGCCAGACCGGGCGTCAGACGGGCGAACTGCGCGGCCATTTCGGCGAAGTGCTGGCGCTGGCCGAGGCACCGGAAGCGCGCCTGCTCGTCAGCGGCGGCGCCGACCGGACGATCCGGCTCTGGAACCTCGATACACTGCAACTGGTGGTCAGCATCTTCGTTGCCGACACCGAATGGATCGCCTGGACGCCGCAGGGCTACTTCCATTCCTCGCCCAATGGCGACGACCTCGTCGGCTGGCAGGTCAACCAGGGCGGTGACCGCGAAGCGCGCTATCTGAAGGCGCGGCAGCTTCGCCAGCATCTCAACAGTCCCGAGATCGTGCGTCGGGCGATCCTTGCCGGCGACGCGGCCGGGGCGGCGCGCGAGCTGCGCGGTACAGACCGCCAGCTCGACCAGTTGCTCGAGCGCCGCCCGCCGGAGTTCGAGATACGCGTCGTCGAGACCGACCCGCCGCCGCCTGACGGATTCATCGCGGTCGAGATCGTGGGCGCGGACCAGGCCGACGCCGAGGTGTCGACCTTCTCGGTGCTGTCCAATGAGCGGCGCATCGACGAGTTCGCGGCGCGCAACGTGGAAGGCCCCGATGGCGGCCGCGTCGTCATCGAGGTGCCGGTGACGGAGGGAGAGAACGAGATACTCGTCACGGGCATCAACGAGTTCGGCTACATCACAGAGCGCGGCGTGCGCGCCCTGGCGAAGAAGCCGGCTGGCGACAAGCCGAAAGGCAAGCTCTACGTCGTCGCGGTGGGCATCAACGAGTATCCGTTCCTGCCCGCCGACTGTTCGGGCCGCTCCTGCGACCTGCGCTTTCCGGTTGCCGATGCGACGGAGTTCCTGCGCGTCGTTGCCGAGAAAACCGCGCCGCTGCATGCCGAGATGGAGGCGCTGCTGTTCGTCAACCGCGACGCCTTCGAGGAGGACGCCAACCGCGCCGACGAGCTGACGCGGCTGGTGGGCGACGGCCGCATCCTCGAGCCGGAATCCCGCGACATACGCGACGAGATCATCGACTTCCTCGACCTGCCGGGCCCCGACGACACGACGATCATCTTCATTGCCGGCCACGGCATCAATGTCGACGAGGACTACTATGTGATCCCCTCGGACGGACGGAAGCAGGACGGCGACCGCTGGCGGCGCTCGTCGCTGGTCGCGTGGTCCGACATCCACGAAGCAATCGAGCGGGCGAAGGGACGCCGCTTCCTGCTGCTCGACACCTGCCACGCGGCCGGCGCCTTCAACGCCAAACTGGAAAAGGAGGCGGCCGACGCGCGCGTCGTCGTGCTGGCGGCGACGGCCGCCAACAACACGGCCGCCGAGCTCGCCAATCTAGGCCATGGCGTCTTCACCCACGCGGTGCTGGAGGGCCTGCGCGGCAAGGCCAACACCGGCGGCGACGGCGTGCGTATTCTGGGCCTCTCGGACTATGTCGACCGCGAGGTGCGGCGGCTGACCGACGCGCGCCAGGAGCCTTTCTACCACCTGCCGCGCACGGAAAACTTTCTCGTGGCCCGGCCATGAGGCCGGAAGGACAAGGGCGAGCGGGTTTCGGCAGGCACGCGGCGCTGGCGCTCGCCTTCTGGCTGGCGCTGACCGGGCGCGGCCTCGCCCAGACCTGCGAGGGAGAAACGGTCGCGTCGCTCTACCCCGATGCAACGATGTTCGACGCGGCGATCGCCTCCGAGGCGAACTTCCCCCCGGTCGAGCGGCGGCTGACGGGCGTGACCATCCCCCACCATCTGGTCGCCGGGCATTTGATGGCGCGCGGACTTCACGCGACGGCAGCGCATTCCTACGACCGGATAATCCTTCTGGCGCCCGACCATTTTCGTCGCGTGCGCATGGCCGCGACCACCCGGCTGGATTTCGAGACCGTGCTTGGCCGTGTCGAAACCGACAGGCCGGCGGCGGAAACGCTGTTGGCCGGCGGGCTGGAGGAAATCTGCCAGCTCACCAACGAGCACGGAGTGCAGGCGCTGCTGCCCTTCATCCGCCACTACCAGCCCGGCGCGCGGATCGTGCCGGTCATCATCTCGGCGCGATCGAGCCGGGCCGACTGGGACAGGCTCATCGCGATGCTGCTGCCGCTGATCGACGAGCGGACGCTGATCGTGCAGTCGACCGACTTCTCGCACTACCTTTCCCATGCGACGGCACGGCCGATGGACCAGCAGACGCTCAATGTGCTGTCGGGGGGAACGGCCGACATGCTGGCGGCGCTGCGCCAGTCCGAAAACCTGGACTCGCCCGGCGCGCTCTATGTGCATGTTACGCTTCAGCGGCAGCGGCACGGCGCGGACCCGGTGGTCATCGCCTCGCTGAACCAGCAGGAACTGACCAGCGCGCCGGTTCCCGAGACAACGAGCTACATGGTCATCCTTTTCGGCGCGTTCGACCCGGAGGATGTCGTTCACGAACCCGATGCGACGATGGTCTATTTCGCCGGCGACACGCTGTTCGGCCGCGCCATTGCGCCGGCGCTGAGCGATGCCGACGCGGCCGAGCGCGCCGCGCAGGCCGTTCTGGCCCGCACGCGCGGCAAACCGCTTGTGGTCAATTTGGAGGGGGCCATCCTGCCTAACGTGCCGGAGGCGCTGCCCCACCTAACGCTGGCCATGCCGGCCGACCTGACGCTCGACTGGCTGGGGCGGCTGGGCGTGGCCGGCGTGGGACTGGCCAACAACCACGCGATGGACCTCGGCCAGAACGGCATTGCCGAGACCAAGGCCGCGCTGGAAAGCGCCGGCATCGGCTGGTTCGGTCAGGGCGATCGGCTCGACATCGGCAGGCTGTCGATCATCGGCCTCACGGATGTGGAGAGCAACGGGCCGCCTTTCGTCGACCTCGTCGACGACGAACTGCTCGACAGGCTGGTAGTCGAGGACGCGACCAGACCTGTCGCGGCCTTCATCCACTGGGGGCGGGAGTATGTGGCTGCGCCCGACCGGCGCGAGACGGAACTGGCGCATTCGATGCGGCTGCGCGGCGCCTCGCTGATCGTCGGCGCCCACCCGCATGTGGCCAGCGACGGGCTCGCCGCACTTGCCGGCGGCGAGGCACTGATGGCCTACTCGCTCGGCAACTTCATCTTCGACCAGTCATCCGCGACCGCCTCCGGCAAGCTGCTGGAGGTGCGCGTGTTCGACCAGGGCACCTATTTCGCACGGCTGATCGACCTGCCGAACCTCTTCGACCTCGCCAAAGGCGCTCCGCGGTAGAAGCGCGAGGGCCGACCGGCTCCGAAGCGCCGCCTCAGCCACCGCCACGCGGCGGCGTATACATCGGGTCGAGATAGCAAGCCGCCGGCTCGGCCGCGTGGTAATAGTGGTCGCGCGGCTTGACCATGAACAGCGAGACCGGCTTGCTGTAGCGCTCGGAACCGTCGGCGAACCGCGCGGCGACGCGGAGCTGATGGATCGAGCTCGTTTCGGCATAGACCTTGAGCCGCGCCGTATGGTTCGACAGGTTCTTGTTGCCGCGGATCGGCATGTCAACGACGTAGTTCTGCTGGTCGCGCGGCAGCCGCACGACCTGATAGCGCAACGCCTCCGGCGACTGGCCCCAGATGTCGCCGCTCTCGGCCACCATGATCTCGGTCTCGATGACGGCCAGTTGCAGGTATGTGCTCAGCTTCTCGCTCGCCCGGTAGTCGTTCCCGCGATCGTCGGACCATGTGTAGTCGAAGGTGCCGGAAATACCGACCGTGGTGGCGTAGTCGCCCGACAGCATGCCGGTCAGTTCGCCGAAATCGATGCTGTTCGCCAGATTGGCCTGGCATTGCGGCAGCTCATCGCGCGACGGACAGGTGAAGCGGCCCGCTTCGAGCGCGGCCGTGTCGACACCGGCCTCGTCGAGGACGGAGCGCAGCGAGATGTCGAGGCCGAGGCCGACATCGGCGACGTCGACGGTGAACGGACGGGTCGCGTTACCGGGATCGTCGGGATGATGGAAGCTGACGGTCAGCTTGCCTTGCGTGGCCGCGCCCCAGCCATTGTTCTGAAGGGAAAAGCTCGGCCTGAAGCCGATGCAGCCGAACTGGCTGATCGTGGACAGGAACGGCTTGCGGTAGACTTGGCTGTCGGCGACCTGCAACTCGAGCGCCTCGGTGCGGACGCGCGACCGGTCATTGGTCGCAAGATCGACCTGGATGAATGCCGGTACGTCCTCCCAGTCCAGATAGCCAAAGGTGTTGCCATAGTTCCAGTCGTTGATATCCATCTGGCCGAGCCATGCCTCGACTATCCCCTCGTTGGAGGGATAGATCTCGATGTGCTCGTCGAGCACGACATGGGTATATTGCAGAGACGCCTGCTGGTTCATGCGCGGCTCGACGACGATCGAGACGTCGACCTTGCCCGCATCGCCGCCGCCCGACTGGGCGCGCAGCAGGCCGCCCAGAAGCGCGTCGGCGACGACATCCGGGCGCTTGCCGGTCTCGACGCCATCTCGCCAGGTCGATGCGTAGCTGGAGCCGCCCGGTAGCCGCAGAGTACCCTGGCCGTGGCGTTGGCCATGGCGGAAACCGCCCTCGTAGATCGATCCATCCGCCATCGCCTGGCGGCCGTTGCCGTGCGGGAGACCCGCAACGAAGCCGCCCTGGTAGCGGTTGCCGGCGGAGTCGAGCAGCATGCCCTCGCCTTCGAGCAGGCCCGCCATCCAATTGCCCTCGAACACCTCGCCGGCGCGGGTTTCCAGCCGCCCCTTGCCGTGCGGCCGGCCTTCGGCCATTCCGCCGCGATAGTGCTTGTGGACTGTGCGGGGGTCGTGCGCGGCCGAGCCGCGCACCCGCCAGACCAGCTTGCCGGAGCCCTCGATGGCGCCGTCGGCGGCCGGGCGCGTGCGCTGGCTTACCGCGTCAGGCTCCCAAAGAAACTCAAGATTAAGATGCGGCTCGGCGTCCCAGGCGCGCAGGCGTACCCGCTCGACCGTGCCGTTGTCCGGATCGTAGACGATCTGGACACGCTCCGCCCACGAACCGGCCGGCGTGTCCGCCGCGCCCGGGGAAACGCTGAAAAGCACGACGGCCACGACAGCAGCCGCAAACCCACAGGATATCGACTTCACCATTGCCCCATGCCCGCGCCTTACCCTGCGTGAGAGCCTATGGCAGGCCCGGTCGGCGCGCAAGGCGAGCCCGTCCGGGCGACGCTCAAAAGGGAAAAGCCCGCAGCTGACGCCGCGGGCTTTCCGTACTTCAAGCCTTACCGGGTCGACCGGTCTACTGCACCAGGCTCTTGACCCAATTGAAGTAGGTCTCATTCATGCGCACGGCCGTGTTGGCGTCCGGGCTTTCAGCGACGTTGACGCCGAGAACGATGCGATCCTGGGTCGCGGGATCGAACTTGTAGACCGAGCCGCCGCTGGTGCCGGCGAAGGTGTCGCAGTCGTACTGGAAGTACATATCCTGGACGTTCTGGGAGTGAACGTCGCAGGTGGCGCGCCACATCGTGCCGGCCGGCTTGTCGCCGGGATAGGCGATGATGTTGGCGTGGAAATTGCCGAGCTGCGGATCATGACCATAGCCCATCCAGCCGAGATAGTCGCCGATCGGCTGCTGCAGGATGACCACCGCGATGTCCCACGGCACGACCGAGCCATAGTAGCCCTGATAGTTGGTCAGGTAGCCTTCGAAGATGTAGGCGGTTTCGTAGTCCCACACGCCGAAGGGGGCTTCCTGCATCGAAAGCAGGCCCGGCGCGAAGACGAAGTTGTCCATCCAGCCGCCTTCCTCGTGGCTGTAGAGACAGTGGGCCGCCGTCAAGAGGGTGCGCGGACCGATCAGTGTGGCCGAGCAGTTGCTGTAGCCCTTGCCGCCGGGAACCTCGGCCTGAAGCAGGCCGAACACGCGGAACGGATACTGCGAGGAGTCGGTGACCTGGACGCGGTCATCCGCGCCGAACACCTGACGGTCGCCCTGCTCGGCGAAGGCCGGATCGGCGCCCGGGTTCATAGCGCCATCGAGCGAGCGCAGGAGCTCCTCGCTCGGGGGCTGGCGCGATTCCTCGCCGCCCTTGGAGCGGCTGATGGTGCCGTAGCTCTGGCGAATCTTCTCGGGGTCGAGGTTGAGGTCGCGGCCGACCTCGTCCATGTCGACCTGCGGCGGCGTGATCGCGACGCCGCGATCGGACAGCTCGGCGCCCGCCCCCGGGATCGCACGAGGCGTCTCGCCATTGCCCTGGCTACCGGAAACGGTTTCCGCCAGAGCGCTCCCGGACATGACCGCCCCGCAAAGGGCGACCGAGACCAGGAGTTTGCTGTAGGTGTACTTCATTGAGGGACACTCCCAAAGTTAAGCAAGGACCGGGACAAGAGGCACAAAAGGTGTCGAGATCATGGTCGGTGTGAAAAATCCCCCGAGGCGGTTTGCAGTGCACCGATTACCGCCTTCCCGACAGGCTTAGGCACCCGTCAAAAGCAACCGTCGCACAACGCCGCAAATATTCCAATATTGGCTTCGACAAATCGCTTCCGTAATCGGGTGCGCCCGCATTAGATGGCGCAAAGTCCGGCCATCGCGGCTCGACCGACCGCCCGGCAACTGTCTCAGGAGGACATTTTGAAGCTCTTCAACCAGATCAGGACGATCGCCGCCTGCTCGATATTGACCGGGGCCGCGGCGCTGGCATCGACCGCCCAGGCCCAGCAGGACACCGAACGCGCCGAGCTGTCGCCGATGAGCCGCGTGCCGGCCCTGCGCGAGCAGGTGCGGGCGGAAGGCGGCGACGACCGCGTCTTCGGCGGCACGGAAGCGGCCCAGGACGCCTATCCATTCCAGGTGGCGCTGCTGATCGCCAACCGGCTCGACGACAGCGTGCAGTCGCAGCTCAACGCCCAGTTCTGCGGCGGCAGCCTGATCTCGCCGGAGTGGGTGCTGACGGCAGCGCACTGCGTCGTCGACTTCGGCGCGGCCGTTCCAGCGAATTCGATGAAGGTTCTGATCGGCGCGACGGCGCTCGATCAGGGCACGCGATTCGACGTGGCCGAGGTGATTCCCTATCCAGACTACAGCGAGACCACGCTCGACCACGACATCGCGCTGCTGCGGCTGGCACAGCCGTCGGACGCGCCCACCATCGCGATGACCGAAGCGTTCTCGCCGACCGGCGCGGCCACTGTGATCGGCTGGGGCCGGATGGACAACGGCTCCTTCCCGGTCAACCTTATGGAGGCCGACATCGAGCTGACCGACAACGCCGCCTGTAACGCCGGCATCAAGGAAATCTACGCCCGCGACCTCGGCCGCATTTTGCAGACGCTCGCGCCGCGCATGCGCTATCCCGAGGAGGCCGTCGGCGACGCGACCCGGGCGATCGCCGACACCATGCGCGACCCGCTGACCGACAACATGATCTGCGCCGGCACGGTGGACGGGGCGCGGGACGCCTGCAACGGCGACAGCGGCGGCCCGCTGTTCACCGAGGAGAACGGCAATTTCGTGCAGGTCGGCATCGTGTCATGGGGCGAAGGCCCGATGGATGCGTCGGCCGCCTGCGGCCACGCCAATGCCTATGGCGTCTATACGCGGCTGGCCAATTATCGCGGCTGGATCGGCGAGCAGATGGGGCACTGAGGCCGGGCGCTCCTCCCCCTTGAGGGGAGGACGCCAGCGCTATTCTATCCCCATCATCTTGCGCAGCGCGGCGCGGTCGGTGCCCGCGTCGGCGAAGTCGTCGAAGGCCTTCTCCGTCACCTGGATGATGTGGTGCTCGATGAAAGGCGCGCCCTCGGCCGCGCCCTGCTCAGGATGCTTGAGGCAGCATTCCCACTCGAGCACCGCCCAGCGGTCATAGTCATACTGGGCAAGCTTCGAGAAGATGGCGCCGAAATCGACCTGGCCGTCGCCGAGCGAGCGGAAGCGGCCGGCACGCTCGACCCAGCCGGCATAGCCCGAATAGACGCCCTGCCGCCCGGTCGGGTTGAACTCGGCATCCTTGACGTGGAAGGCGGCAATGCGTTCGTGGTAGATGTCGATGAAGGCGAGATAGTCGAGCTGCTGCAACACGAAATGCGAGGGATCGTAGTTGATCGTGCAGCGCCGATGCCCGTCAACAGCGTCCAGGAACAGCTCGAAGGTCGCGCCGTCGAACGTATCCTCGCCGGGATGCAGTTCGAAGGCGAGGTCGCAGCCATTATCCTCGTAGACGTCCAGGATCGGCTTCCAGCGCCGGCCGAGCTCGGCGAAGGCCTCCTCGATCAACCCCGCCGGCCGCTGCGGCCAGGGATAGAGATAGGGGAAGGCCAGCGACCCGGTGAAGGAAACGCAGGCCTGAAGGCCGAGATTGGCCGACGCCTTTGCGCCAAGCTTCATCTGCTCGATCGCCCATTCGGTGCGCGCCTTCGGATTGCCGCGAACTGCGCCGGGCGCGAAGCCGTCGAACTGCGCGTCATAGGCGGGATGCACGGCAACGAGTTGCCCCTGAAGATGCGTCGACAGCTCGGTGATCTCGACGCCCGCGTCGGCGCAGATGCCCTTCACCTCGTCGCAATAGGTCTTCGAGCTCGCCGCCTTCCCCAGATCGAACAGGCGGGCATCGCCGCTCGGCATCTGGACGCCCTTGTAGCCGAGCCCGGCGGCCCATCCGGCGATCGCGGGCAGCGAATTGAACGGCGCCTCGTCTCCGGCGAACTGCGCCAGGAAGATCGCTGGTCCCTTCATCGTCTTGGGCATGGAGAACTCCTTCTGTCTCAGTTCAAGCGCGCGCGTAGCGCATGTAGGCGAACGACCGGCCATCGGGCGACCAGCATGGAACGTTGATAGAGCCCTGCCCGCCAAACAGCGACACCAGCGTGCGCTTGTCACCGCCCTCCGGATCGATCAGCCGCAACTCGACCTCGCGGTCGCGCGGATGGCCGGTCACGTCCTGCTCATAGGCAAGATAGAGCACGACGGCGCCGTCCGGCGAGGGGTGGGGAAACCAGTTGACCCGCTCGTCGTCCGTCATCTGACGCAGGTCGGTCCCGTCCGGACGCACGCGCCACAGCTGCATGGTGCCGCCGCGGTCGGAATTGAACCATAACCACGCCCCGTCGGGCGTATAGTCGGGGCCGTCGTGATGGCCGCCGCCGTCGGTGAGACGCATCTCGTCGCCGCCATCGACCGGTACAGAATAAATGTCGAAGGCGCCGTCGCGCGCGCCGACATAGGCGAGCGAGCGGCCATCGGGCGACCAACCATGCCACCAGGACGGCACCTCAAGCGTGGCGCGGCGTGGCGCGCCTCCTCCCACCGGCAAGAGATAGACGCAGGATTTTCCCGATTCGGTGCTGTCGCTGATGACGATGGTGGTTCCGTCCGGCGAGATGCCGTGGTCGTTGTTGCAGTTTCTCGCGAAGCCGGTGTCGATCAGCAAGGGCTCGGCACCCTCTGCCAGATCCAGCCGGTAGAGCAGCCCACCGCCGTTGAAGAGGATGAACGACCCGCAGGGCGACCAGTTCGGCGCCTCGATCAGTGCCTCGGAGGCATGGATGCAGCGCTCGGCGCCGGTGGCAAGCTCGTAAATGACCAGTTCGCTCCTCATCGCTTAGGGTCGCGTTCGTAGACAAACCAGTCGAAGTCGGCATGGCGAACGGCGCCGCTGGTGTCGAAGGCCATCATGCCGACAAAGGCGCCGGTGAAGGACCCGTGCTCGCCCCGCCCGCCCTCGTCGGAGATGACGCTGGCATCGAGCGACGGCCCGGCCTGGAGCCAGTCGCCGTCGTCGGCGCGATAGAGGAAGGTGAGTTCCGCGCCATGAACCTCGACCGCCAGGTCGACGGGGCCGTCGCCGGGCAGCGGCACCGGCTCGACAAGCGGGAAAGTCAGCCTGGCATTGGGCCAGTCGCCGGGACAACTCATCACCATGAGCACACGGCCCAGCCGCTGGTCGTGGGTGATCGCGAGGAAATGGAACTTGTGACGGTTGTAGTAGTGTACGAGCCCCGCCGCCTGCTGGAAGGTCTCGGGCGTGAAATCGAGCCGTGTCTCGGCTCGAAAATCGAACGCGTCCTGCCGGCGCGCCACGAGGGCCTGCTCGTACCAGCTGCCGATCGATTCGCGGCCGTGAAGCCGCAGGTGGCCGGGCCGGTCGGCCAGCGAGAACAGCCGCTGCCACAGCGGCGTGCGCAGCCACTGGAAATCGAGCGGCAGCAGGCTCTCGTCGAAATCGTAGCGCTCAACGGCGGGCGGGGGAACATAGGCGGCATCGCCAGGCGACGCCACCTCGACGTCGGGCACCTGCCCGCCCTGGGCAAGATAGAGCCAGCCGTCTTCCTTCCACACGCATTTCTGGATTGCCGTCTCGCGGCCGAGCGGCGACCGGCGCAGGCCGGCCAGCGGCCGCGACGTCAGATGGGTGTGGTAGAATTCGCCCTCAGGCGTCTCGACGATCTGGCCATGGCCCGCGCGCTGGAGGACGGCGCCCGGCGCATCCTTGGAGGTGATGAGATGCGTCAGCGGGTGCATCTCGTACGGACCGTCGATGGCGCGCGAGCGCGCCATCGTCACGGCATGGTCATAGCCGGTGCCGCCCTCGGCGGTGGTCAGGTAATACCAGCCGTCGCGCTTGAAGAGATGCGGTCCCTCGACCAAACCGTGGGGGCTGCCGTGGAAGATGTTGCGCGCGTCGCCGAGCAGCGTTCCCGACTTCGGGTCCCATTCCTGCAGCAGAATACCAGCGAAGGAGGGATGTTTCGGCTGACCGCCGACGCCCGACGAGACATGATTCCACACCATGTTGAGAACCCACTTGCGGCCGTCGTCGTCATGGAAAAGCGACGGATCGAAACCGGACGAATTGACATAGACGGGATCCGACCACGGACCTTCGATGGCAGACGCGGTGACGATGTAGTTGTGCGTGTCCTTGAAGGCGCCGTCGATGCGCTTGACGTCGGTATAGACCAGCCAGAACAGCCCGTCGGCGTAGCTCAGGCAGGGCGCCCAGATGCCGCCGGAGTCCGGGTTGCCGCGCATGTCGAGCTGGCTGGCGCGGTCGAGCGGTCGGTCGACGAGCCGCCAGTTCACCAGATCGGTCGAGTGGTTGATCTGGACGCCGGGGTACCACTCGAAGGTCGAGGTGGCGATGTAGTAGTCGCTGCCGACCCTGCAGATGGAGGGATCGGGGTTGAAGCCCGGCAGGATGGGGTTGCGGATCATGGCGGTGTTCCTCATCGCCCACCCCCCTCTGGCCTACCGGCCATCTCCCCCTCAAGGGGGGAGATCGGCAGCTTTGGTATCCTCGCCCTTCCTGCAACGTCGGCGATTGGCGAAAGCCACCGGGACATCTGATCTCCCCCCTTGAGGGGGAGATGGCCGGCAGGCCAGAGGGGGGTGAAAGACGGCGACGGCATATTACGATTACTTCCTCTGCGGCCCCTTCCGCTCCGATGACGCAGCCCACAGATTGATGTCGGCGTCGCGGGCGAAACCGTCGATCTCGGCCAGTTCGGCCGCGGTGAAGTCGCGGTTAGCGAGCGCGCCGACGCAGTCCTCGACCTGGCTCGGGCGGCTTGCGCCGATCAGCGCCGTCGTCACGCGTCTGCCGGAATCCTGGGCGCGCAACACCCACGCCAGCGCCATCTGCGCCAGCGTCTGGCCGCGTCTTCTGGCGATTTCGTTGAGGCCGCGAATGTTGGCGAGGTTCTTGTCGTTGAGGAACTCGGGCCTGAGCGACTTTCCCTGCGCCGCACGGGCGTTGTCGGGGATGCCGCCGAGATATTTGTCGGTGAGCATGCCCTGCGCCAGCGGCGAGAACACGATCGAGCCGACGCCAAGGTCGTCGAGCGTGTCGAGCAGGCCGTCCTCCTCCACCCATCGGTTGATCATCGAATAGGACGGCTGGTGGATCAGGCAGGGCGTTCCCAGCTCCTTCAGGATCGCCACCGCCTCGCGGGTGCGCTTCGAATTGTAGGAGGACAGGCCGGCATAGAGCGCCTTGCCGGAACGCACCGCCTGGTCGAGTGCCATCATCGTCTCTTCAAGCGGCGTCTCGGGATCGAAGCGGTGCGAGTAGAAGATGTCGACATAGTCGAGCCCCATGCGCTTCAGGCTCTGGTCGAGCGACGACAGCAGGTATTTTCGGCTGCCCCATTCGCCGTATGGACCGGGCCACATCAGGTAGCCTGCCTTGCTCGAAATGATCAGCTCGTCTCGATAGCCGGAAAAATCCGTGCGCAGGATTTCGCCGAACGCCTCTTCCGCCGATCCGGGCGGCGGGCCGTAATTGTTGGCGAGGTCGAAATGGGTGATGCCGAGGTCGAAAGCCTTGCGGCAGATGGCGCGCTTCACCTCGTGCGGCGTGTCGCCGCCGAAATTGTGCCACAGACCGAGCGAGATCGCCGGCAGCCTGAGCCCCGACCGCCCGCAGCGGTTGTAGGTCATGCTGTCGTAGCGGTCTGCGGCGGGGACGTAGGTCATGATAATTTTCCTGGTAGAGCGAAAGGAGGGGCCGTCGCGCGATGCGGCACGACGGACCCGCATACTATCGCACTACTTCGTCCTCGCCAGCATTGCCTTGGCCTGGGCCGGCGACAGCGCCTCGGGCCGTTCGCAGCTCGTGCTCATCGGCACGAAACGGCCGGTCTCGCCTGATTTGAGGATGCCCGTCATGACATCGATGACGTGCAGGGACATCTCGAGCGAGCAGCGGTGCGGCCGCCCCTCCATGAGGCCCAGCGCCATGTCCGCGAGGCCCGACGCGCGGTAATTGGCCATCATGCCCTGCGCGTGCTCCTGGTTGGGCACTGCGAAGGCATGCTCCCATCTAGGCAGTTTCCGGACCGGGTCGGCGCGGTTGGTGAAACGAACCTCTCCGCCGAAGAAATTGGGATCCGGCACGAAGATGGTTCCCTCCTCGCCGTAGAGCTCGATCGGCGCGTGGCCGTGCTTCCAGACGTCCCAGCTGGCGTTGAACGTGATCGTGGCGCCGTTTTCGAACTCCAGCAGCGCATGAATGGTGGTCGGCGTCGTCACCGGTATCTTCTGGCCGTGGCGCGGCTTCGAGGTGATGGTGCGCTCCTTCGCCGGGATCGTCGCCAGCGCCGCCACCCGGCGCACCGGGCCGATAAGCTGCACCAGGTTGGAGATGTAGTAGGGGCCGAGGTCGAGGATCGGCCCGCCGCCCGGCTGGAAGAAGAAGTCGGGGTTGGGATGCCAGTGTTCCATGCCGTGGCTCATCACGTAGCAGGTGCCGCTGGTGATCCTGCCGACCTTGCCGCCATCGATGAGGCTGCGCACGAGCTGGTGGGCGCCGCCGAGAAAAGTATCGGGCGCCGAGCCGATGCGCAGGCCCTTTTTCGCGGCCCGACGTGCAAGGTCCTGCCCCTCCTTGACCGACAGCACGAAGGGCTTTTCCGAATAGACGTGCTTGCCGGCATCGAGGATCGCGCGCGACACGTCGTAATGCGCGGACGGAATGGTCAGGTTGACGACGATGTCGATGTCCTTCGCCGTCAGCAGGCTCTCGACGGTTTCGGCGCGGACGCCGAACTCCTTCGCCCGCGCCTGCGCCGCGTTGATGTCGAGATCGGCGCCGGCGCGCATCTCGATGCCCTTGAAGAGCGGCCCGAGCTTGAAATAGGCAGCCGAGATGTTGCCGCAGCCGATCACGCCGACTCCGAGTTTCTTCGCCATTTGGAAATGCTCCTAGAAGGTGTTGGCGGCTTCGATCGAGCGGCGGGCGAAACGGCCCGCGTCGCTGGGATTGTCGTGCTCCATGACGAAGACCCGCGCCGGCGTCTTGTCGCGCAGGGCCGTCATGATCGCCGGCCAGTTCATCGTACCGTGGCCGACATCGTCCCACCCGTCCTCGTCGAGCTTCTCGCCCGGGTGGGCGATGTCCTTGACGTGGGCGGCAACGATGCGGGAGGCATATTCATCGATCCAGGCGAGCGGGTCGGACCCGCCGCGTACCACCCAGGCGACGTCGATTTCCCAGCCGATCTCGGGCGCCGCGTCGAGGATGACACGCTGCGGGACCACGCCATCAGCGGTGGGCACGAATTCGAAGTCGTGATTGTGCCAGGCGAAGCGCAGGCCGGCCTTGCGGCAATTCTCCTGCACGGCGGCTAGCCGCGCGGCAAAGCCGCGCCAGCCCGCCTCATCCGACGGCCGCAGCTCCGAGGCGATGTGGGGGCAGATCAGCGTGCCGACGCCGAGCGTCTCGGCAATGCGTCGCGCCCGGGCAAAATCGTTCTCCAGCATGTCGAGCCCGAAATGGCCGGTCGGCATGGAGAGGCCATTGCGGTCGAGCAGTTCGCGCAGCGCGGTCGGGTCTTCGTATAGGCCGCCGAAGCCCTCGACCTGCCGGTAGCCGGCAGCCGCGACCATGGCGATCACGTCTTCCCAGGGTTGGAACTTGCGCGCGGAGTAGAGTTGGAAAGACCAGTTCATGTCAGCAATCCGTGATTGGTCGGGTGTTTCTGTTCAAAGCCGGAGACCGGCGGCATCGAAGAGCGAGCCGCGCATCGGATCGAAGCCGATCGTCGCCCTGTCGCCGACTTCGGGCGCCCGCTCGGACGTGGTGCGCATCGAGAAATCCTGTCCGCCGAGCTTGGCCCAGACGAGCGTGTCGGACCCCATGGGCTCGACCACGTCGACGGTGACGTCGCGCGAGAAGGGCCAGCCGGCACCGGTGTTGAGGCCGACATGCTCGGGCCGGATGCCCAAAACGGCCGGCCCGGGCGCCGGATCGGGCGCCTGAAAATCGTAGGAAGACAGCGCCACGTCGATGCCTTCGGCGACGAAGAACGGGCCGTCCGGGCGCCGCTCCAGCCGGCCTTCGAGGAAGTTCATGCCCGGCGAACCGATGAAGCCGGCGACGTAACGGTTGACCGGCTTCGAGTAGATCACCTGCGGCGTGTCGAGTTGCTGGATAATGCCGCCGCGCATGACGGCGATGCGGTCGGCAAGCGTCATCGCCTCGATCTGGTCGTGGGTGACGTAGATCATCGTGTTCTCGAGCTTCTGGTGCAGCCGCTTGATCTCGACGCGCAGCTCCGAGCGCAGCTTGGCGTCGAGATTGGAGAGCGGCTCGTCGAACAGGAACACGTCGACGTCGCGGACCAGAGCGCGTCCGATGGCGACGCGCTGGCGCTGGCCGCCCGACAGGGCCGAGGGCTTGCGTTTCAGCAAGGGCTCGATCTGCAGGATTTCAGAGGCGCGGGCAATGCGCCTGGCGATCTCGTCGCGGGGCAGGCCTGCATTCTTGAGGCCGAAGGAGAGGTTCCCTTCGACCGTCATCTGCGGATAGAGCGCGTAGGACTGGAACACCATGCCGATGCCGCGATCCTTCGGCTCGTCCCATGTGACGTTGCGGCCGCCGATGAAGATCTGGCCTTCCGACACGTCGAGCAGGCCGGCTATGCAGTTGAGCAAGGTCGACTTGCCGCAGCCGGATGGCCCGAGCAGCACCAGAAACTCGCCCTTGCCGACATCGAGATTGAGCTTCCTGAGAACCTCGACCGAGCCGAAGTTGAGCGACACGTCGCGAACCGCAACGCTCGGCATTCCCTGCGCCATGACGTTCATCCCTTCACCGCCCCGGCGGCGATGCCGCGCACGAACAGCTTGCCGGAGACGAAGTAGACGAACAGCGGCACGAGGCCGGTGAGCAGCGTGGCCGCCATGTTCACGTTGTACTCCTTCACGCCCTGGACCGAGTTGACGATGTTGTTGAGCTGGACGGTCATCGGGTAGTAGTCGGGCCGCGTGTAGACGACGCCGAACAGGAAGTCGTTCCAGATGCCGGTGATCTGCAGGATGACGGCGACGACGAAGATCGGCAGCGACATCGGCAGCATGATCCTGAAATAGATGCCCCAGAAGCCCGCGCCGTCGACGCGCGCCGCCTTGAACAGCTCTTCCGGCAGCGAGGTGAAATAGTTGCGGAACAGCAGCGTCAGGATCGGCATGCCGAAGATGCAGTGCACGATGATCAGCCCGTAGAGCCCGCCATAGAGGCCGATCTCGCGCAGGATGATGACGATCGGGTAGAGCATCACCTGATAGGGGATGAAGGCGCCGAAGATCAGAATGGTGAAGAAGACGTCCGCGCCCTTGAAGCGCCAGTTGGCGAGCGCGTAGCCGTTCACCGAGGCGATGGCGATCGACAGGATCACCGACGGAACGGTGATGCGCACCGAGTTCCAGAAGCCTCTGCTGAGCCCGTCGCAGTTGAGGCCGGTGCAGGCCTCGGCCCACGCCTTGACCCAAGGCTGGAACGTGATCTCGACCGGCGGCGAGAAGATGTTGCCCAGCCTGATCTCGGGCATGCCCTTCAGCGACGTGACGATCATCACGTAGAGCGGCAGCAAGTAATAGACGGACACGACGAACAGCGTGCCGTAGATGAAGACGTTGCGGCGCGAGATCGCCTTGCGCGGCTTCGGTCCACGCGGACCGGCAAGCGCATCCGACTTCGCGTCGGCCCCTGCTGCGGTCAGGTCGAGGGTTGCGGTCTCAGCCACGCTTCTTCCCTCCAAATTCGAGATAGGCCCACGGAATAAGCACGATCAGGACGGTGAGCAGCATCATCGACGACGCCGCGAAGCCCTGGCCGAGGTTCTGCGACAGGAACATCGCGTCGTAGACGTATTTTGCCGGAACCTCAGAGGCTATGCCCGGCCCGCCGCCCGTCTGCGCGACGACAAGGTCGTAGACGCGCACGATGCCAGACGCGATGAGCACCAGCGTGGTGATGAAAACCGGCCGCATCATCGGGATGACGATGAATATGTAAGTCTTCCACATAGGGATGCCGTCGACGCGGGCAGCTTTCCAGATGTCCTCGTCGATGCCGCGAAGGCCGGCTAGCATCAGGCACATGATGAGGCCCGTGCCCTGCCACAGACCGGCGATCAGGATGCCGTAGATGACGATGTCGGCATTGTAGAGCGGATCGAAGGAAAAGCTGTCCCAGCCCCAGGAGCGCACCACGCCCTCGATGCCGAACTGCGGATTGAGGATCCACTGCCAGACCAGGCCGGTGACGATGAAGGACAGGGCAAAGGGATAGAGGAAGATCGTTCGGAAGGTGTTCTCGAAGCGGATCTTCTGGTCGAGCAGAGCGGCGAGCACGAAGCCTATGACCAGAGAAAAGACCAGCGAGCAGAGACCATAAATCAGCAGGTTCTCGATGGCGATGTGCCATTTGGCGGCGCCCCACAGGCGCCGGTACTGGTCGAGCCCCACGAAGGTTTCCCGCGGCAAGAGCCGCGAATTGGTGAAGGAATAGACGATCGTCCAGATCGTGCCGCCGGTGAACACCACCAGCGCGGTCAAGATCATCGGGATCGCGGCAATCTTCGCGTTCAGGTTCCTGAACAGCTGATTGGGGCGCCTGGCGTCCTGCATGGGCGTCAGCTCCGTCGCGTCTTTGGGGTATGCGCCGCCGGCCCGCTCCCATGCAGGAGCGGGCCGATCGACACGCGTCGAACGGTTCAGTCGGCGCTGGCCACGATGTCTACGAAGCGCTTCTGCGCGTCCGCGGCGGAGAGGCTCGGCGTGTTGAAGAACTCGACGAACAGGTCGTTGACCTGGGTCAGCGAGTCCGCCGACATCAGCTGGTCGGGCGACTGGATGATGTTGCCCTTGGCGAGGATGTCGAGGCCCTTCTTCATGCAGTCGTTGGCGGCCGCGAGGTCTACGTCGCCACGCACCGGCAGCGAGCCCTTCTTGAGATTGAAGGCGACCTGAACTTCCTTCGACATCATCAGCCGGGCCAGATCAGCCTGCGCTGCAGACTTCGCCTCGTCCTTGAGGACAGGGAAGTAGAACGCATCGCCGCCCGTGTTGATGATCTCATGCACGCCAAGCCCGGGCAGGCAGGTGTAGTCGGTTCCCGCCGTCTGGCCGGCCACCTGGAACTCGCCCTGCGCCCAGTCGCCCATGATCTGCCCGCCCGCCTGGCCGGTGATCACCAGATTGGTGGCCTGATTCCAGTCCTGCACGTTCGACTTGGCAGCCATCGCGCGGGCCTTGTCGGCGGCCTCGAACACCTTGGCGATCTCGGGGCCGGCGGCAAGCTCGGCATCCTTCTCGCCGTAGATCTTGGTGAAGGCTTCCGGTCCGGCGAGCGCAACGACCAGAACCTGGAACGCGAGCGAGGTCTGCCATGGCTGCTGGCCCATCGCGAGCGGGATCTTGCCGGCAGCCTCGAGCGCCGGCGCGGCGGCCACGAACTCGTCCCAGTTGGTCGGAACCGGAACGCCAGCGTCGGCAAACGCCTTGTGGGACAGCCACAGCCACTGCTGCGAGTGAATGTTGACGGGCACGCAATAAATCTTGCCATCAAGCGTGCAGGAGTCGAGCAGGGACGGCGGATTGACGATCTCGCGCCACTTGTCGGCGTCGGCAATGTCGGTCAGGTCGCGCATCAGGCCGGCCTCGACCAGTTCCTCGGCTTGGCGGCCGTGATTGAACTGGGTAGCGCCCATCGGATCGCCGCCGGTGATGCGGCTGATCATGATCGGACGTGCCGTGCCGCCGGATCCGGCAATGGCGCCGTCGATCCATTTGTGGCCGGTCGCGTCGAACGCCTTGGCGAATTCGGCCACGGCGGCCGCCTCGCCACCGGACGTCCACCAGTGCGTGACTTCAAGGTCCGTCGCCTGCGAAGGCGCGGTCATCAGTGCCGCGGTCGCGGCGAATGCGGCGGTCAAAAGCCTATAACGCATCGAATTTCCTCCCTGAAACTGCAACGTTACAGTAGCAAGGCTAAGACAGATCAAACCGGCGCGCAACGGAGAATCGCCGATGCGATCGCATTTTTTTCGCCTCTCGAATTAATGCCGGTGATTGCCAGAGCTTCGGCCAGACCGCACGCAACGTCCCGCATTGCAGCATTATTGATGGATTTTGGCGCCTAAGTCTCTGATTCGTCCTATTTCCGCACTGCACGCGGCCGGCTGCATCTAATTCAGCAGCGGAGCTACATCAGCTTTGAACGCGCAGACTTCCGAGGCGGCCCTATTCAAGTGACTCCAATTTCTGTAACGTTACAGTTGTGTCTTGAAAGGCCTGCTGGCGTTAAGAGGCGGGAGGGTTTAGATCGTGCCGGCAACCAGACGGCGGGATTCCCAGAATGAATGACGAGAGCGGCGCGGCGAAGAACGGCCCGACCACGGACGCCGGTCGCCCGACGCTGAAGACGATCGCCTTCATGACGGGGCTCGGCGTAACCACGGTGTCGCGGGCGCTGAAGGACGCCCCCGACATCGGCCAGGAGACCAAGAAGCGCGTGCAACTGGTGGCGCGCCAGATCGGCTATCGGCCGAACCGCGCCGGTGTGCGCCTTCGCACCGGCAAGACCAACGTCATCTCGCTCATCCTCAACACGGACGAGCAGCAGCTCTCCTTCATCTCGGACATCATCTACGGCATCACTGAGGCGGTAGCCGACACGCCATACCACCTGATCCTGACGCCCTATTCACGCCGCAACGACCCGATCGACCCGGTGCGCTACGTGGTGGAGACGCAGTCGGCCGATGGGGTCATCATCTCGCAGACCGAGCCCAACGACGCGCGCGTGCGCTACATGAGCGAGCACGGCTTTCCGTTCGCAACCCATGGACGCACGCAAATGGGCGTCGAGCATGCATGGCACGACTATGACAACGCCGCCTTCGCCCGCGCGGCGGTGCACCGGCTGGCCGAGCGCGGCAGGAGGCGGCTGGCGCTGCTGGCACCGCCGCCCGCGCTGACCTATCACCTGCACACTCGCGACGGCTTTGCGGAAGGGCTGACCGAGACCGGCCTGCAGGACGTGCCCTTCGGCGACGCGTGGGTGGACCAGCCGATCGAACACATCAGGGAGCATGCGCTGCGGCTGGTGCGCAGCCCTCGGGCGCCCGACGGCATCGTCAGCGCCAGCGGCACCGGCGCCATCGCGTTGGTCGCGGCGATCGAGGAGGCGGGGTTGACGCTGGGCCGCGAAATCGACGTCGTCACCAAACAGTCGAGCAAGCTGGTGCAAATGTTCCGGCGGGAGATGATGGTCGTGGACGAGGATTTCCGACTTGCCGGAGGCGAACTGGCGCGCGCGGTGCTGGGCCAGATTGCCGGCAGGCCGATGGCGAGCCTGCAGAGCCTGGCCGCCCCGGGCCTGGTGGAAGGGCCATTCGCATAGGTATCCTGGAGGGCGACGGCCTCAGCCGGCCGAGCCTGAGCCCCAGGGCCCGTGATAATCGCCTTCCCCGTCTATCCGCTCGAATCCGTGCGCACCGAAATAATCGCGCTGGGCCTGGATAAGGTTCGCGGTGCCGCGCGCGCGCCGAAAGGCGTCGAAATGGCCGAGCGCGGCCGACAGCGCCGGCGCCGGCAGGCCAGCCACAGCAGCGTGGGCAACGATCCGGCGCAGCGCGGGATGCGCCTCGCTCATCATATCGACGAACTCGCGGATCAGCAGCAGGTTCTCGGCTTCGGGATCGGACTCAAACGCCCGCGCCAGCGTGCCAAGGAACTGCGAGCGGATGATGCAGCCGGCTCGCCAGATGCGAGCGATGGTTGCCATCGGCAGGTTCCATTTGAACTCGGACGACGCCTCGGCCATTACCGCGAAACCCTGCGCGTAGGCGGCGATCTTTCCGGCGAACAGCGCTAGTTCGAGATCGCCGAGGAAGGCCGTATCCGGTGAAGCGGACGCCGGCGCGGCTGGCCGGCCATATGCGGCTTCGGCGCGCTCGCGCAGCCCCTTCTCGGCCGACAGGCTGCGGGCGGCGACCGCGGATTCGATCGCGGTTGCCGGCACACCCATCATCTGCGCCTCGATCGCCGACCAGCGGCCGGTTCCCTTCTGGCCGGCGCGGTCGAGGATCATGTCGACCATCGGGCTGCCGCTTTGCGGGTCCTCGGCAGCCAGAACGGCAGCCGTGATCTCGACCAGATAGGAATTGAGGCGACCCTCGTTCCATTTTCCGAACACGGCGCCGATATCGCTTGCCGGCATGCCGAAGCCGTCACGCAGGATGCCGTAGATCTCGCCGATCATCTGCATGTCGGCATATTCGATGCCGTTGTGGATGGTCTTGACGAAATGGCCCGCCCCGCCCTCGCCCAGCCACGCGCTGCACGGCTCGCCTTCGTAGCGCGCGGCAATGGCGGTCAGCACGCTTTCGACGCGGCGATAGGCCTCCTCCTTGCCACCGACCATGATGGACGGGCCGTGGCGCGCGCCCTCTTCGCCGCCCGAAACGCCCATGCCGATGAAGGTGAGGCCGGAGCCCTCAAGCTCGCCGAAACGGCGGATCGTGTCGCGGAAATTCGCGTTGCCAGCATCGATGACGATGTCGCCGGGAGAGAGATATTCGCGCAGGCCCTCGATCTGTTCGTCGACCGCCTTGCCGGCCTGCACCAAAAGGATGATCGGCCGGGGGGGCTTGATCTGGGCGGCGAACTCTTCCAGCGAGGCGCAGGGCACGATGTTGCTGCGCAACTCGCCGGCGTTCTCGAAAAAAGTGCCCGTTCGCGTCGAGGTCCGGTTGTAGACTGCGACAGGATAGCCCTTCTCGGCGATGTTGAGCGCCAGGTTGGAGCCCATGACGCCGAGCCCTATCAGACCGATTTCCGCTTTCGACATTTGATCGTCCTTGCTGGGTGGCCGCGGGGCGCTCATGATGGCAACCGCGCGCGCTCCCCGTCAATCTCCGCCTCCGCATGGCTGGCATGCCGGATGCAGTGCACAATGCAATCAGTCAGCGCTGGCTTACGGATGGACAACCTTGAACCGCGGCTATTTGAGGAAATCCTGGCGCGCCGGCGTGAAGGAGTCCACCAGCAGTCCATCCTCCAGGGCGCGCACGCCATGAATTGCGCCTGAAGGGACGACGAAGCTCTGGCCGGCCCCGAGCGTCTCGGTATGGCCGGCGATCGTGACCTCGAAGCTGCCGCGGGCGACGTAGCTCGCCTGCACGTGCGGGTGGGCGTGGAGATAGCCTTCCGCGCCCTTCTCGAAAGCGAACTCGACGATCATGAGTTCGTCGTTGAAGGCGTGGATCCTCCGGCGCACGCCCGGGTCTGTCGGCGTCCAGTCGGCATCCGTGGGGCGGGCGTAGTTGCTCTGGGCCATCGGTGCCTCCTATCGCGCCAGCCAGCCGCCATCGACAGTGAGGATCGAGCCGTGCACATAGCTGGCGGCGTCGCTGGCGAGATAGACCGACGTGCCGCCGATGTCGGCCGGATCGCCCCAGCGACCGGCGGGAATTCGCGCCAGTATCGCGGCGCTGCGGTCCTCATCCGCCCTCAATGCTGTCGTGTTGTTGGAGACGATGTAGCCGGGGGCGATGGCGTTGACGTTGATACCCTTGGCTGCCCACTCATTGGCGAGAATCCGCGTCAGGCCGGCAAGCCCGCTCTTGGCGGCGGTGTAGGAAGCGACCCGGATGCCGCCCTGGAAGGACAGGACGGAAGCGACGTTGATGATGCGCGCCGGCCGGCCGGCCGAGATGGCCCGGCGGGCGAGCGCCTGGCTCATCATGAAGGCCGTCTTGAGGTTGAGGTCCATGACGTCGTCCCAGTCGGCCTCGGTAAAGTCGACCGCGTCGGCGCGGCGGATGATGCCGGCATTGTTGACGAGAATGTCGATCGGGCCGCCCGCGTCCCACAGCCGCTCGACGAGTGCGGCGGCCTCCCGCGGCTGGCCGAGATCGGCCGCGACCGGCTCGATGCTGCCACCGACCTCGGCGACGCGCGCCTGCGTGTCTTTCATCGAGGACCGAGCGACGCCGAGCACGTGAGCGCCAGCCTGAGCCAGCGACACACAGATGCCCTGGCCAATGCCCGTGTTGGCGCCAGTGACGATGGCGCGGCGGCCGGACAGGTCGAACGGGTTGCGCGGGGTCATCGCAGGTCCTCCATGGCTACCGGGTCGACATCGCGATAATCGACATTGTCGCCGGCCATCGCCCAGACGAAAGCATAGTTCGACGTGCCGGCGCCAGAATGGATCGACCAGCCCGGCGAGAGGATCGCCTGCTCGTTGGCAACGACCAGATGGCGCGTCTCGTCGGGCTCGCCCATGAAATGGAACACGCGCTGGCCTTCGGGTAGGTCGAAGTAGAGATAGGCCTCCGAGCGCCGGTCGTGGACGTGGCAGGGCATGGTGTTCCACACCGAGCCGGGCGCAAGCTGGGTCATGCCGACGACGAGCTGGCAGGACTCCATCACATCGGGATGGACGAACTGAAAGATCGAGCGCTCGTTGGAGGTGACCTGCGCGCCGAGGTCGAGCCGCTTGGCCTCGCCGATGCGGACCAGGCGCGACGGGAAGGCATGGTGGGCAGGAGCCGACAGCAGGTAGAACTTCGCCGGGGCTGCGGCGTCGGCGCTGGAAAAGGAGACGCTTGCCGTGCCCTTGCCCAGATAAAGCATATCGCGCGCGTCCATCGCATAGGTCGCGCCATCCGCATCGACCGACCCCGCGCCGCCGACATTGACGACGACCATCTCGCGCCGGTCGAGGAAGCGCTCCGTGCCGGTCGGCTTGACCGACGGCAGGTCCAGCACGGCATTCAACGGCATGGCGCCGCCGACCACCAGCCGGTCGAGATGGGTGTAGGTCAGCTTGACCTCGCCGGGCGCGAACAGCGTCTCGATCAGGAAGTTCTCGCGCAGTTGGGCCGTGTCGAAGGCGCGCGCGGTACGCGGATCGATGGCCTGCCTTGTTTCGATGGTCACAGAAGTCTCCGTCGTGTCCGTCTCGGGGGGATTGAGGTGTTCAGGCCGGATCGGCGAAAGCCGCCCGCAGATCGCCGCCGTCGCGAAGCAGCGCGTGGTAGCGACGCCGGCTGGCAGACAGATGGCGTCGCATTGCGTCGCGCGCCGAGTCCGAGTCGCCGTCGGCGATGGCATTCATGATCGCCAGATGCTCGGCCTGAAGCTTTTCCTGGTATTCCTGCGACTGGCGCAGCTTGCCCGAAAACGTCGTCACGAGATCTCGCGGGATGGTGCGCCGGCCCAGCACGTCGAGCATCTCGGCGTAGAATGGATTGTTGGTCGCGGCCGCGATAGCGCGGTGAAAGGCGAAATCCGCCTCGCCGGTCGACCGGTCGGTGCGAAGGGCGGCCTCGAAGGCAGAATAGGCCTCAAAGATCGCGGCCTCCTGCGAGGACGAACGGCGCTGGGCGGCGAGCGCCGCCGCCTCGATCTCGACGGCCATGCGCACCTCGAGCACGTTGAGGACCACCGACACGTTGTCGCTGAGTTCGTCGAGGAGCGAGGTCACGATCGACGGCCGGTCGTTGACGAAGATGCCGGCGCCCTGCCTCGGCGTCACCAGCCCGTCGGCGGCAAGCCGGGTCACCGCCTCGCGCACCACGGTGCGGCTGACGCCGTATTCCTCGCACAATTGCCCCTCGGTCGGCAGTTGCGCGCCGGGCGCCAGCGCGCCCTCCGCAATCGCTGCGCGGATCGCCTCGACCAGGCGGTCCGCCAGCTTGGGCTTACGGCGGCGCATCTCGCCGGCGACGGCGCCAGCCGCGGGTCGCGGACGTGGCGGCAGTATCGCGCTCATTTGAACTGCGCCGGCAACCACAGCGACAAAGCGGGGATGTAGGTGACCATCATCAGTACGGTTACGCCTGCCCCATAGAACGGCCATATCGACCGCATCGCCTGCCACACCGTTATCTTGCCGACGGCACAGGCAACGAATTGCACCGCTCCCACCGGTGGCGTGTTGAGGCCGATGCCAAGGTTGAGGATCAGGATCACGCCGAAATGGACCGGGTCGATGCCGTAGTGAGCGGCGACAGGCAGGAAGATCGGCGTGGTGATGATGATGGTCGGCCCCATGTCCATGAAGGTGCCGAGCAGCAGCAAGATCACGTTGATCAGCAGCAGGATGACGATCGGGTTCTCCGAGATCGTTCCCATCCAGTCGATCATCGCCGCCGGGATGCGCAGGAACGCCATAAGCCAGGCGAAGGATGCGGCCGTGCCGATGATGATAAGCACCATCGCGGTGGTGCGTACCGCGCCGATGGTGGCGGCGACGAAATTTTGCCAGCCCAGCGAACGATAGACGAGCAGCGTCACGAACACGGCGTAGAAGACTGCGATGCAGGAGCTTTCCGTAGCGGTGAAGATGCCGGAGCGGACGCCGCCGAAGATGATGGCGATAAGGAGCAGGCCCGGCAGCGAATTGAGAAAGAACCAGCCGACGCGGGCAAAGCCCGGGAAGGGTTCGGTCGGATAGCCGCGCTTCCACGCCACCAGCCACGCAGTGATCATCAGTGCGAGCGCGAACAGCAGGCCGGGAATGATGCCGGCGGTAAACAGGTCGGCAATCGAAATCTTGCCGCCCGCTGAGATCGAATAGATGATCATGTTGTGCGAGGGCGGCAGCAGCAGGGCGATCAGCGCCGCCATCGAGGTGACGTTCACCGCATAGTCGGCACCATATCCACGCGCCTTCATCTGCGGGATCATCAGGCCGCCGACGGCCGCGGCCTCGGCGACCGCCGAGCCCGATATACCGCCGAACAAAGTCGACGCGGTGATGTTCACCTGGCCAAGCCCGCCGCGCAGGTGGCCGACCAGCGAGCCCGCAAAGGCGACGATGCGCTGGGCGATGCCGCCGCGGACCATCAGGTCGCCGGCGAAGATGAAGAACGGGATCGCGAGCATGGTAAAGACGCTCATGCCCGAATTCATCTGCTGGAACACCACCATCGGCGGCAGCCCCATGTAGAGGATCGTCAGGAAGCTGGCTGCACCAAGGCAGAACGCGATCGGCGTGCCGATAAGCATCAGCAGCGTGAAGACGCTGAACAGGATCAGGGCGGCCATCAGATTTCCTTCACGGCGGTCGGTGCGGTGGTCGGGTCGACGAGATCGCTCTCGTCGTGGTGGTCGCGGTCGATATCGACGCCGGACCAGCGCAGGAGGATGCGCTCGAGCGAGAACAGGGTGATGAGGACGCCGCCGGCTGTCAGCGGCAGATATCGGAACGCGCCCGATATTCCGAGCGAGGGCATTACTTCCTGCCACTGAAGCCGCATCAGCACGACGCCGTAATAGATCATGCCGATGGCGAACGAGAGGACGACGACGTCCGAAATGGTGCGCAGCACCTTCTTCGAGCCCTTGGGCAGCACGTAGATGAGCACGTCGAAGCCGAGGTGGAAATTCTCGCGCACGCCGACGGCGGCGCCGAGGAAGATGAACCAGCCCATGATCATGATCGACGAAAGCTCGGTCCAGGCCTGGCCCCAGTTGAGCACATAGCGCAGGAAGACCTGCCAGAAGACGATGACCGACATGGCGACGAGGCCGACGCCGGCAATGTAGAGCGCAGCGTTCGATAGAAAGGAACAGACACGCGCTATTGCGGCAAGGGTCGGCCGGCCTTCAAGTGCCGGCGTATTGGTAACGGCGTGCGCGGACATCGCTCTCCTCCGTCTCGCACAGGTGCAGGGTCATTGGGCAGGGCGGCCGCCAGCGAGGCCGGCGACCGCCAACCGGTCAGGATGTCACTTCACCGCCTGGATGCGGGCAACGAAATCCTTGAGTTCCGGCGTGTTGACGTACTTCTCGTAGACCGGCGCCATCGCGTCGATGAAAGGCTGCTTCTCGGGCGTGGTGATGACCGAGCCGGCGTCCTCGACGATCTTGCGCGAGGCGGCGACGCGGGCGTCCCACAGCTCCCACTGCTTCTCCGCCGATTCACGCGCGGCCTGCTTGAAGATGTCCTTGTCCTCGTCGCTCAGCCGGTCCCAGTGGACCTTCGACATGACGAACACCTCCGGCACGATGGTGTGCTCGTCGAGCGAGTAGAACTTGGCCACCTCGAAGTGCCGGGCCGACTCGTAGCTCGGGAAGTTGTTCTCGGCGCCGTCAATCACGCCCGTCTCGATACCGGAATAGACCTCGCCGTAAGGCATCGGCGTGGCGGTGGCACCGAGGGCGGCGACCATGTCGACGAAGACATCAGACTGGATGACGCGATATTTCTGGCCGGCGAGGTCGGCAACTGAATTGACCTCCTTCTTCGAGTTGTAGAAGGAGCGCGCGCCGCCGTCGTAATAGGCGAGCACGACCACGCCGTGGTTCTCGAAGCCGGCCGCGACCTCGTCGCCGATCTCGCTCATCATGACCTTGCGGGCATGCTCGGGCGAGGTGAAGAGATAGGGCAGCGACGGGATCAGGGTCAGCGGCACCAGGCTGTTCCACGGCGCCATCGAGACGCGGTTGAGCTCGATCACGCCGGAGCGCACCTGCTCGATCGTGTCGGCCTCCTGGCCGAGCTGAGCCGAATGGTAGACCTCGACTGCGTAGCGGCCATTGGTGCGCTCGGCGAGAAGCTCGCCGAAATACTTCACCGCCTCGACGGTCGGATAACCGTCGGGATGTGTGTCGGACGAACGCAGCACGGTCTGGGCCTGTGCGGCGTTGGCAAAGAGCGCGGCCGACAAGGCCAGCGCGGCAGTCAGTTTTCCAATCAGGGTCATGGTTTCCTCCCTTTCCTGATCACGCTTCAGAGTTTGTAGGCCTGCCTGGCGAGGCCATAGGCCAGAAGCGGCGCCAGTTCGGCCGCTTCGTCCTCGCCAAGTTCCCCGCCGCGCACCAGCTCGGCGAGATGGGAGCAGTCGATGCGGCGGGCCACGTCGTGGCGGGCCGGGATCGACGGAAATGCACGCGTGTCGTCGTTGAAGCCGACGGTGTTGTAGAAACCGGCGGTCTCGGTCGCGACCTGGCGGAAGCGGCGCATGCCGCCCGCGCTGTCGAAAAACCACCAGGGCGGCCCCAGCCGCAGACACGGCCAGGCGCCGGCGAGAGGCGCCAGCTCGCGGCCGTAGGTCGTCTCGTCGAGCGTGAACAGGATGATCGTCAGGCCGGGTTCCAGTCCCACCGCGTCGAGCATCGGCTTGAGCGCGCCGACATAATCGGTACGGCGCGGGATGTCGAAGCCCTTGTCACGGCCGAAACGCTGGTGAATGGTCGCGGAATGGTTGCGCCAGGAGCCCGGATGAATCTGCATGACCATGCCGTCCTCGACGCTCATGCGCGCCATCTCGGTCAGCATCTGGGCCCGGAACAGATTGGCTTCGGCCGGCGAGACCGTACCGCTGCGCACCTTCGCGTAGAGCGCCTCGATCTCCACAATCGGCAGGTCGGCGGTATCGGCCGTCGCGTGGCCATGGTCGGTGGCGGTGGCGCCGTGATCGCGGAAGAAGGCGCGGCGGACACGGTGGGCGTCGAGATAGCCAGCCCAGGTACCGGTGTCGCAATCGGTCAGCTCGCCGAACCGGGCGAGATTGCCGCGAAAGCCCTCGAACTCGGGATCGATGACGGAATCCGGCCGGTAGGTGGTGACCACCCTGCCCTTCCAGCCGGAGGCGGCGATGGAGCGGTGATGGGCGAGATCATCGAGCGCGCCTTCGGTGGTGGCGATCACCTCGATGTTGAAGCGCTCGAACAGCGCGCGCGGGCGATAGGCATCGGTAGCCAAACGCTCTGCGATGCGGTCGTAATAGACATCGGCGGTCTCCGCCGACAAACGAACCTCAAGGTCGAACAGCGTCGAGAAGGTGTGGTCGAGCCAGATGCGCGACGGCGTACCGCGAAACAGATGGTAGTTCTCGGCGAAACGGCGCCAGATCGCGCGGCCGTCGGCCTCGACCGGACCGCCATCGGCGCGCGGCACGCCGAGGTCCTCCAGCGGCACGCCCTGGCTGTGCAGCATGCGGAACACATAGTGGTCGGGCACCACCATGAGCTGGGCAGGATCGGGGAAGCGCTCGTTGAGCGCGAACCAGCCGGGATCGGTATGGCCGTGGGGGCTGACGATCGGCAAGTCGCACACCAGCCGATATAAGGCGCGAGCGAGATCGCGCGTGGCCGGATCAAGTGGAAAAAGCCGATCCTCGTTTAGAAGCGTCGCCAATCGTGTCGTCCTCCCGACATTCCGGCTTGCCTTGTATGGAACCATACATATGATGTCAATTCACAAAAGACTGGAATTTGTATGATGAATATTGCGCCTGTGCCGGATGGCCGGAAGACGATAGCCAAGCGCATCGCAGAATCGCTTCGCGACGCCATCGTGTGCCTGGAACTGAAACCGGGTGACGCGATCTCGGAGTCTGACATCGGCGCGCGTTTCGGAGTGTCGCGGCAGCCGGTGCGCGAGGCCTTCATCCAGCTCGCCGAGGCCGGACTGGTGCGGATCAGGCCGCAGCGGCCGACCGAGATCGTCAAGATATCTGTGCGCGAGGTGCTGAACGCGCGCTTCGTCAGGGAGGCGCTGGAAACCGCGGTGATCGTCAAGGCCGCCGCGGCAGGCCAGGCGTTGAGCCGCGACCATTTCGACGCGATGATCGAGCGCCAGACCGAGATGGCGATCGGCGACGACTATCGCGCCTTCCACGAACTGGACGACGCCTTCCACCAGGAGATCGCCCGGCTTGCGGGCTGCAGTTTCGTCTGGAAGCTGATCGACGCGCAGAAGATGCAGATGGACCGGGTGCGCTACCTGTCGCTGCTCTACAACCGCACGCCGACGGTGGGCGAACACAGGCGCATCGCCGACGCGATCCTTGCGGGAGACGGCGAGAAGGCGGTTGCAGAAATGCGCGAGCATCTCGGCAAGATGGACATCCATATCCCTCAGATCCGCGAGGAGTTCCGCGAATACTTCGCCGACGGCGAGGAGTAGCTACCGCTTGCGGCGCTTGCGGCCGTAGAGCTCGAGCCTGTGGTGGACGATGTCGTAGCCGAGCGAGCGGGCGATTTCCTGCTGGAGTTCCTCGATACGGTCCGACTGAAACTCGATGACGTCGCCGGTATCGATGTCGATCAGGTGATCGTGATGCTCGCCGGCGGCGGGCTCAAAACGCGACGGCCCGCCTTCGAAGGCGTGGCGGTGGATGGCGCCGAGACCCTCCAGCACCTTCATCGTGCGGTAGACAGTCGACAGCGAGATACTGGTATCGATGCCGACCGCGCGCTTGAAGATTTCCATGGCGTCGGGATGGTCGCCCGCCTCGGACAGGATCGACAGGATCACGCGCCGCGGCCGCGTGATGCGCACGCCTGCCTCGCGAAGCACGGCCTCGTAGTCGGTCTTCTGAATCACCGTTTCGTTCATGGCGGGACTATGCGTCAGTTGCAAAGACGTTGCAAAGACGGCGGGTTCGGAGCGCCCTTTGCGGCACCGTGCCGCATTACAGTTGCAAACGATTTGCAATTGCATTGACTGCAGCGGCGAACTGCTTTATCTGTCTGATCGCAACCTCAAGAAGCACGAGAACCGCCGCTCCATGCCAGCCCGCCTGCTAGCCGCCACGATCGCCGTCCTCCTTGCCCTCGTCCCGGCTGCGGCGCAGGCCGACAAGCTCAAGGTCGTCACCACCTTCACCGTGATCGCCGACATCGCGCGCAACGTGGCCGGCGATGCGGCCATCGTCGAATCGATCACCCGGCCGAACGCCGAGATCCACGAATACCAGCCGACGCCCGGTGACATCCTGCGCGCGCAGGACGCCGACCTGATCCTGTGGAACGGCCTCAACCTCGAACTCTGGTTCGAGCGCTTCTTTCGCAACCTGCGGGACGTGCCGGGCGTGGTGGTCAGCGAGGGCGTGGACCCGATGGGGATTTCCGAAGGCCCCTATTCTGGGAAGCCCAACCCGCATGCCTGGATGTCGCCCAGCGACGTGCTGATCTATGTCGAGAATATCTGCGCGGCACTGTCCGAGCATGATCCCGCCAACGCCGAGACCTATGCCGCCAACGCCGCCGCCTACAGCGACCAGATCGAGGCGACGGTCGCGCCGATCCGCGAGCGGCTATCCGCAATACCGGAGGAGCGGCGCTGGCTGGTGACCAGCGAGGGCGCGTTCAGCTATCTGGCCCGGGACTTCGGCCTGAAGGAGCTCTATCTCTGGCCCATCAATGCGGACCAGCAGGGCACGCCGCAGCAGATCCGCAAGGTTATCGACCAGATGCGCGAGCATTCGATCCCGGCGATCTTCAGCGAAAGCACCATCTCGCCGAACCCCGCCAAACAGGTGGCGCGCGAGACCGGCGCCAAATATGGCGGCGTGCTCTATGTCGACTCGCTGTCGGACGAGAACGGGCCGGTGCCGACCTATCTCGACCTCCTGCGGGTGACGACCGAAACGATCGCCGAGGGGCTATCGGAATGAACGTCGAACTCAGTAACATCAGGCATTCGCAGGCCGGCGTCCACAGCGCCGGCCTCGACGTTGCCGGCGTCAGCGTTACATACCGCAACGGGCAGGCTGCGCTCGTCGATGCCGGCTTCTCGATCCCGCGCGGCACGATCACGGCGCTGGTGGGGGTCAACGGATCGGGCAAATCCACCCTGTTCAAGGCGATCATGGGCTTCGTGCCGCTGGCCAAGGGCACAATCTCGATCTTCGGCGCACCGGCCGATCGCGCCCGTCGCAACAATACGATCGCCTATGTGCCGCAGGCCGAGGAAGTCGACTGGAACTTCCCCGTCCTCGTCGAGGACGTCGTGATGATGGGCCGATACGGCCATATGAACTTCCTGCGCATCGCAACCGCAAGAGACAGGGAACTGGTCGACGAGGCGCTGGGCCGGGTCGGCATGACCGCGTACCGCAAGCGCCAGATCGGCGAGCTCTCCGGCGGGCAGAAGAAGCGCGTCTTCCTGGCCCGCGCACTCGCGCAGGAGGGTCAGGTCATCCTGCTCGACGAGCCCTTCACCGGTGTCGACGTCACCACCGAGGAGGCGATCATCGCGCTTTTGAAGGCGCTGCGCGACGAAGGCCGCATCATGCTGGTTTCGACGCACAATCTGGGCTCGGTGCCGGAATTCTGCGATCGCGCCATCCTGCTTAACCGAACCGTTCTCGCCTCGGGTCTGACCGGCGAGGTGTTCACGCGCGCCAATCTGGAGAAGACGTTCGGCGGCGTGCTGCGCCATTTCGTACTGGGCGGATCGGACCTTCACGACGACGAGGACGCGCGGCAGGTGACGGTGCTGACCGACGACGAGCGGCCGTTCGTGCTCTACGGCGACCAGCCGCGTTCGACGGGCGGCACGGCGGGGCCGGAGGAAAGCGGCTCCGAGAAGGCGCGGCCATGATGGAACTGCCTGTCCGTTCGGCGCAGGGCCGCTATCGACCGCTTCGGAAGCGAACATGACCGCCGCACTTCTGGAACCTTTCTCCTATGGCTACATGGTCAACGCCATGTGGGTGTCGGCTCTCGTCGGCGCGGTATGCGCCTTCCTGTCGGCCTATCTGATGCTCAAGGGCTGGTCGCTGATCGGCGACGCGCTTTCTCATGCGATCGTGCCCGGCGTGGCCGGCGCCTACATGCTGGGCCTGCCCTTCGCGCTTGGCGCCTTCCTCTCAGGTGGGCTCGCGGCTGCCGCGATGCTGTTCCTCAGCGCCCAGACGCGGCTCAAGCAGGACACGGTGATCGGCCTGATTTTCACCTCCTTTTTCGGCCTCGGCCTGTTCATGGTGTCACTGTCGCCGACCTCGGTGAACGTGCAGACAATCGTGCTGGGCAACATCCTTGCCGTCACGCCGGAGGATACGTTGCAACTGGCCATTATCGGCGGCGTGTCGCTGGTGGTGCTTCTGGCCAAATGGAAGGACCTGATGGTGACCTTCTTCGACGAGAACCACGCGCGCTCGATCGGTCTCAATCCGGATCTGCTCAAGGTGCTGTTCTTCACGCTGCTGGCCGCCTCAACGGTGGCCGCGCTGCAGACCGTCGGCGCGTTCCTCGTCATCGCAATGGTGGTCACCCCCGGCGCGACGGCCTATCTCGTCACAGACCGCTTCCCGCGCCTGATCGCCATCAGTGTGGCGATCGGCACGACCACAAGCTTCGTCGGCGCCTATGCGAGCTATTTCCTCGACGGCGCCACTGGCGGCATCATCGTCATCCTGCAGACGTTGTGCTTCCTCGCCGCCTTTTTCTTCGCACCGAAACACGGGCTACTCGCGGCGAAAAGACAGGCGCGGGAAGCGGTAGGGCAGAGCGGACATTCATGATCGACACGCTTCTCCTCCCGTTCCAGTTCGCCTTCATGCAGCAGGCGCTGGTGATCGCGGCGCTGGTGGCGCTGCCGATGGGCCTGATCTCGCCCTATCTGGTGCTCAAGGGCTGGTCGCTGATGGGCGACGCCATCAGCCATGCCGTCTTGCCGGGCGTGGTGCTGGCCTATGTGATCGGGCTGCCGCTCGGCGCCGGCGCCTTCGCCGCCGGCATGATGTGCGCGCTCGCGGTCGGCTACCTGAAGGAAAACAGCCGGGTGAAGGAAGACACGGTGATGGGTGTCGTCTTCTCAGGTATGTTCGGGCTGGGCATCGTGCTCTTCGCGATGGTCGAGAGCGAGCTGCACCTGCTGCATGTTCTGTTCGGCGACATGCTCGGCGTCACCTGGGCCGACGTCGCGGAGACGGGGCTGATCGCGACGGTGGCCGTCGGCTTCGTGCTGCTCCTGCGCCGCGACCTGCTGCTGCACGCCTTCGACGCGCAGCACGCGCGCGCCATCGGCCTGCCAGTGCGTTTCTACCACTACGGCCTGCTCGGCGTGCTGGCGCTGACCATCGTCGGCGCGCTCAAGGCGGTGGGCATCATCATGGCAATCGCCATGCTGATCGCGCCGGGCGCAATCGCATTCCTGCTGACGCGGCGCTTCGGGCCGATGCTGGCCGTGTCGACGACGGTGGCCGTCGTCTGCGCCATAGTCGGCGTCTACCTGTCGTTCTTCATCGACTCCGCGCCGGCGCCGACCATCGTCGTGCTGATGAGCGCCGTCTTTGTGGGGGTTTTCGCCTACAGCCGCCTCGCGCCGGCCGAAAACGGCGCGGTCGAGACCTGAACCCTTCAGAGAGGCGAGACGGCGATCGACCGCCATCCCGCCTCGGCGTCGGTCAGGCCCGTGCGGGGATGTTCAGCCCGTTCTGGCTTGCCGGTCGCGCGAGTGCGCGTTCGAGCCAGTCGACTGTGTTCGGGAAATTCTCGAAGCCGATCACGTCGTCCGCCTGATAGAAATCGCGCAGCGTGCGCACCCAGGGGAAGATGGCGATGTCGGCGATGGTGTAGTCGTCGCCCATGATCCACTGGCGGTCGGCCAGCCGGTTTTCGAGCACACCGACGAGCCGCTTCGACTCATTGGCGTAGCGCTCCAGCGGCCGCTTGTCCTCGATGTCCTTGCCGGCGAACTTGTAGAAGAAGCCCAGCTGGCCGAACATCGGACCGATGCCGCCCATCTGGAAGAACACCCACTGGATGGTCTCGTAGCGAAGCGCGGGATCGGCAGGCAGCAGCTTGCCGGTCTTCTCGGCCAGATAGACGAGGATGGCGCCCGATTCGAACAAAGGCAGCGGCTTGCCGCCCGGTCCGTCCGGGTCGATGATCGCCGGTATCTTGCCGTTCGGGTTGAGCGACAGGAAGGGCTCGGTCCAGGTCTCGTTTTTGAGGATGTTGACCGTGTGCGCCTCGTAGGGCAGCCCCATCTCCTCCAGCGCGATCGATACCTTGACGCCGTTGGGCGTCGGGAAAGAATAGAGCTGGAGCACCGATGAATCCTTCGCCGGCCAGCGCGGCGCGATCGCAAAACTGGACAGATCGCTCATGATACCCCCTTGGATAGGTTGCTTTCCGGCCGGACAGCCGGTTGGTCGAGCTTAGATAGCGAGCGCCGAGGGCATCACAAGCAGCGGTGGATGAAACGCTGTGTCAAATACCGGGCACTCCAAGGCAAGCCGTTCCCCGAGCGGAGTTCCCGGAACTGGCCGAGGCGTCAGGCCCTGTATGCCTTGACGGCGACGGTCGCGTTGGTGCCGCCGAAGGCGAAGGCGTTGCTGATGGCGGCGCGCACCTCTCTGGATCGCGCCTCGTTCGGCGTCACGTCGAGATCGCAGGCAGGGTCCGGCACGCGGTAATTGGCCGTCGGCGGAACGATGCCGTCGGTGACGGCCCTGACGCAGGCGATCATCTCGATCGCGGCCGTCGCACCGAGGCAATGGCCGTGCATCGACTTGGTCGACGACACAGACAGCCTGTCCGCGTCCGCGCCGAAGACGGCTCGAATCGCCTGCGTCTCGATCGCGTCGTTGGCCTTGGTGCCGGTGCCGTGGGCATTGATGTAGTCGACGTCGCCGGTGGCGAGCCCGGCATCGGCCAGGCAATTGGCCATGGCAGCGGTCGGTCCGTCCACCGTCGGCGCGACGATGTCGGTCGCATCCGCCGACATGCCCGCTCCCGCATATTCAGCCAGGATGGTGGCGCCTCGCGCCAGCGCGTGGTCGAGCCGCTCCAGCACGACGACGCCGGCGCCCTCGCCCAGCGACAGACCCTCGCGGTCGGCGGAGAAAGGCCGGCAAGTGTCGCGGGCGATGACGCGCATCACTTCCCACGCCTTGAGGATGCCCCAGATGATCGGTGTCTCGGTGCCGCCGGCCAGCATCACGTCGGCGCGGCCGAGCAAAATCTGGTCGGCCGCCGTCGCGATCGAATGGTTGCCCGTCGAGCAGGCAGAAGTGGCGCCGAAGACGGGTCCGCGCAAGCCAAGCTCCATGCTGACCTGGGCGGCCGGGGCGCCGGTCATGACGCGCGGAACGGAAAAGATGTTGGCGCGTCGGGCGCCGTCGAGCAGGATCGCCCGATAGTTTTCCTCGACCGTCTCCCAGCCCGCGACGCCGGCACCGACGATAGCGCCCATGCGACGGCTGTTGGCCTCGGTTACGACGAGGCCCGACTGGGCCATGGCCTCGCGGGCGGCGATTACGGCCAGCAGGCTGAAACGATCCATGGTGACGAGCCGGCGATGGTCGAGCCCGTGCTCGGGCAGCGCCTTGATCTCGCCGGCGGTTGCTACCTTCGCGTCATAGATCTGGGTGGCGGTGATCGGACCGATGCCCGAACGACCGGCGCGCATGGCGTCCCAGATGTCGACAGCGGTGCTGCCGAGCGCGCAGATTCCGCCGAGCCCGGTGATGACGACGCGAGGCTTCGCCATGTCAGCCCTTCTTGGCGATCAGGGCGCTTACCGCCTCTACCATGTCCTGAACGTTGGCGAGATCAGACCACGCCTCGACAGTGTTCATCTCGATCTCGATGCCGAACTCGTCCTCGATGTCGAAGATGATCTCGGTCAGCTCCAGCGAGTGGATGCCGAGTTCGGTCAGCGGCGTCTCCGGCGTCACCTCGCCGGCGTCGGGGCTTGCATGCTTCCTGATCTTGTCGATGATCCTGGCTGCGATGTCGTCGCTCATCTCCACCCCTCTTTGGTTACCACGCCTGACGGCCCGCAGCCTGACCGGCATGCTTTCCCGCGACAGCTATACGTACGCGGGAGGGGATGCGCAACCGATGGCTGGCGTGCTGCGTCTGGCACGCGCATTGCGTGACAATCGAGAACAATGGACGCCCCTTTGACCACCGTTCCCGACCCAAGTCTATTCTGCAAGATGCAGCGCGTGGCCGCGAGGGGCGCGATCGCGGTTGTGCATGAGCGGGGCCGCACGCGCCTGCGCAACCTGCTTCAGGACGGCGCGGCGAAGATTCGGCTTCCTTCGGTCGAGGCCGATCCGCTCGAAGCGATCCTGATCAACACCGCCGGCGGGCTGACCGGAGGCGACCGGATCGCCTGGGAGGTCGCGATCGGGGCCCGCGCGTCGCTGGCCCTGACCACACAGGCCTGCGAAAAGGCCTATCGCTCCGCCGGCGGCCATGCCGAAGTGACCTGCCGGATAGAAGCCGGCCCGGAGGCGCGGATCGCCTGGCTGCCACAGGAAACCATCGTCTTCGACCGTTCGGCCCTGCGCCGGACCATCGATGTCGATCTGGAGGCGACCAGCGAGGCGCTCATCGTTGAGGCGACGATCTTCGGCCGGCGGGCGATGGGCGAGACGGTCGCCCAGGCGAGCTTTCGCGACCGATGGCGCGTGCGGGTCGACGGTCGGCTGGTGCATGCCGAAGATTTCGCAATCGGCCCGGAGGTTGCCGCGGTACTGGCAAACCGGCCCGTCACCGGCGGCGGCGCGGCGGTCGCATCGGTGCTGCTGGTGGCTGAAAACGCCGAAGAAAGGCTTGACGCGGTGCGGGCGGTGATCGGCGAGGAGAACGGGGCCTCGGCCTGGCGGGTCGGCGGAACTGGCAAGCTTCTTGCCAGACTTGTGGCAAGCGACGGCTACCTCCTTCGCAGGCGGCTGGCACCCCTCGTGGCGCTGCTCAACGGGCGGGCAGGCCTGCCCAAAACTTGGTCACTTTAGGGAGCGACGAGCGATGAACCTGACGCCGCGCGAGAAAGACAAGCTGCTCGTGTCGATGGCCGCCATGGTGGCGCGACGACGACTGGAACGCGGCGTCAAGCTCAACCATCCCGAGGCGATCGCGCTGATCACCGACTTCGTCGTCGAAGGCGCGCGCGACGGCCGGACGGTGGCCGAACTGATGGAGGCGGGCGCCCACGTGGTCACCCGCGCCCAGGTGATGGAAGGCGTGGCCGAGATGATCCACGACGTGCAGGTGGAAGCGACGTTCCCGGACGGAACCAAGCTCGTGACCGTGCACGAACCCATTCGATGATCCGGATCGGAAAAGGAATATCGACGATGAAAGCAAGACTTCCACTTTACGCACTGGGCCTGCTTGCGGCCGGCACGATGCCTGCATTCGCCCATCTCGACCCCGGCGATCATGGCTCCTTTCTTGCAGGCTTCACCCACCCGCTGTTCGGAACCGACCACGTGCTGGCCATGGTTGCCGTCGGCCTATGGGCGGCGATGCTGGCAACCTCTGCCGACCGCCGCGCGCTCTGGCTTGTTCCAGCCGCCTTCGTCGGTACGATGATCGTCGGGTTTGCAGCAGCCATGATCGACCTGCCGCTGCCCTTCGTCGAACCCGTGATACTTGCGTCCGTGGTCGTCATCGGCCTGCTGGCGACCGTTGCGCTCAACGTCCCGGTCGCAGCAACGATGGCGATGGTCGGCTTTTTCGCCTTCTTCCACGGCCACGCACATGGCGGCGAGATCGGCGAGGCCCGTGCGTGGCCATATGCTGCAGGCTTCGCCGTCGCCACCGCGCTGCTGCACGCTGCAGGTGTCGCGTCTGGCATTCTTCTCGGCAGGGCTCTTGGCGGTTCGACTGGAAGGCTCGCTACGCGCATGGCGGGGGCGGCCACGGCGGCCTGCGGCATATGGCTGGCGATTGCGGGCTGATGGAGGGATCGATGATACCGGGCGAGATATTGACGGCGAATGGAGAGATAGAACTGAATGCCGGGCGCGAAACCATCACGCTCAAGGTTGCCAATACCGGCGACCGGCCGATCCAGGTCGGCAGCCACTATCATTTCCACGAAACCAATCCCGGCCTGAGCTTCGACCGCGACAGGGCGCGCGGCATGCGCCTAGACATCGCGGCAGGCACCGCCGTGCGTTTCGAGCCGGGCCAGGAGCGCGACGTGACCCTCGTGCCGCTGGCGGGGTCGCGCAGCGTCTACGGCTTCCGTCAGCAGATCATGGGAAAGCTCTGACGCAATGGCTGCGTCGGCCCGCAGCAAAGCGTCTCGCCGGCCAAACCCGAGCCGGGGTCTAGGGCTGCGTGCCCGCAACGAAGATGGTCACGCCATTGTCGTCGTCGAACTCGAGGGCGACGATATCGCGGAGCATGATGCGGTTGGAATTGATGGCGTGATAGAACATCGCGCTGCCCTCGATCGCCTCGCGAAGCTCGGCAATGCGCGGCTCGAGTTCTTCGAGCTTGGCGTCGACGTCACTATCCTCGCCGAGGTCGGAAAGGAACACGATCTCTACCGCGTCGAGCGAGAACTTCTTACGCACCTCGGCGACATTCGCCTGGGTCTTCTCGATCGCGGCGATGATCCTGCCTTCATCGGCGGCGGCCTGCTTCTCGCCTGTGGTGATCTCGGAGCCGACGATTGTGTCTATGGCGCCGTCGGCGTCCAGCCCCTGAGCCTTGACGGACAAAACGGAGACCGAAACGGCGAGCGCGCAGGCGACGGCAATCAGCAACGGCCGCGCTGCCAATACGTTCGGATGGTGTCTCACCATTGGTTCTCCCTCGTTCACTGCATTCCCCAGCCCAACGCTTCCCGCCGGGCATGGTTGCGCAACGAAAGGCCGCGGCGCGGATGGGAATCCGCACCGCGGCCTTTCTTTTCGGCTGTCAGCCTACATGACGAAGACCGTCACCTCGCCGCTGGCGCCAATCTCGGCAGCCACGACGGAGGAGGTCTCAACGCCCTGGGCCTCGAGTTCCTGGCTCAGCGCGGCGTTGGCCTCGATCGCGGCGCGAAGCTCATCGACGCCCGCCTGGTTAGCGGTGGCAGCCTCCTGAACGGCGCTCGCGTCGGTCTGCTCGAAGTCCGAAATGCGCACGACGTTCACCGCGCTCACTTCGGTCATGGTCTCGATCGAGCCGGCGGCCGTAGCGCTGCCGCTGATCGCCGACAGGGCGCTCTCCGGCGTTGCGCCGATCGCTGCCGTCGTCTCCTGGTCGATGTCTACGCCCAGATTGAGGTCGGTGCTCGTGCCGGTCTCAGCACCCGGCAGGATTTCGTTCTGCTCGGCAAAGGCCGGAGCGGCGAGAACCGATGCGCTCATCAGGGCGGCGGTCGTCAGGCCAAGAATGCGTTTCATTTGAACGTCCTTTCGTTCCGTTGGGGTATTCCCTTCTTTCGGAGCGGCCGCTTGCGGGCAGCCAAGGACGAAATGCCCGAGCAGCCATGTGGTTTCACGGGGCGGAAGGCAATTTCGGGGTATTTGCATGGCGAAACCATGCCCGCCCGGCCGGCGGGGTGGGCGGAGCAAGGGAAAATCCGTCTGCTTTCGTTGCTACTGCACGTTGGGCAATGGCGGCAGGCTGCGCAGGTAAAGGACGATCGCATCCAAATCCTCATCCGTCATGCGGGCGAGGAACGGATAGGGCATTGGCGGCAGCATCGGCTTTCCGTCCGGCCGCACGCCCTCCCTGATCATCTTCTTGAGCTCGTCGTCCTTCCAGTTGGCGATGCCGTCCTGATGGGACGTGATGTTCGACGATACAGATGTCCCCCAGGGACCGTGGAACTCGAAACCGCCCTGCCCGAGCGCGGTGTCAAGCATCGGGCCCTGCGGCCCCATCGGCGTGTGACACTCCATGCAATGCGCAACCGGGCCGGCGAGATATGCGCCATATTCGACGGTGACGCCGCGCGGAGGCGCGGTGACGCTTTCGACCGGCGGCCCGTAGGCCGGCGGCAGCGGGATGCGATAGGTCGAGGCCGGAACCTCGTTGTCGACCGCAGGCAAGGTCCGCAGGAAAGCGACGATGGCCGCAAGGTCCTCGTCACCCAGCCCCTTGTACATGGAGAAGGGCATCGGCGGGCCGATCACGGTGCCGTCCGGGCGGATGCCTTCGCGTATCGCCTTCGCCAGCTCGTCGTCGGACCATTGGGCGACGCGCCCTGCCGGCGTGATGTTGGGCGCATAGGCGGTAAACTGGTCGATGTCCTCGACCAGACGGCCGCCGAGTTCCTGGGCTGCGACGAAACCCTCCGGACCCAGCGGCGTGTGGCAGTTGCCGCAGCCGGCAGGCCCTCGCACCAGATACTCGCCGCGCTCCACTGCGGTCTGGGCATGCGCAAGCACGGCGGTGGCTGCGACCAGCAGCCCCGCTATCGACAGTCGGACTATCATGGGATCCCCCGTTGGCTCGACCGCGGCGACCCGGCCTCCGGTGCGCGGGCGGTCTGGCTGACAGGACACGCAGGCTACGCCCGGCCTGCCGTTGCGTCAATCGTCAGCCGCCGGGCGCGCGCCATCCACCAACTTCAGTGAGGGACAGTTCATGCCCGCCAGGATACCACGCTCAGCCTATGCCCGCATGTTCGGCCCCACCGTCGGCGACCGCGTGCGCCTTGCCGACACGGAGTTGTTCGTCGAAGTGGAAAAGGACTTCACGACCTATGGCGAGGAGGTGAAGTTCGGCGGCGGCAAGGTGATCCGCGACGGCATGGGACAAAGCCAGGCCACGCGGGCCGAGGGGGCGGTCGACACGGTGATCACCAACGCGCTGATCGTCGACCATACCGGCATCTACAAGGCGGATGTCGGCCTGAAGGACGGCCGCATCCATGCCATCGGCAAGGCCGGCAATCCCGACACCCAGCCGGGCGTGACGATCATCATCGGCCCTTCCACCGAGGCGATCGCCGGCGAAGGCAAGATCCTGACCGCCGGCGGCATGGACGCGCACATCCACTTCATTTGCCCGCAGCAGATCGAGGAGGCGCTTCACAGCGGCATGACCTGCATGCTCGGCGGCGGCTCGGGACCGGCGCATGGCACGCTGGCGACGACCTGCACCGGCGCCTGGCACATCGAGCGAATGATCGAGAGCTTCGACGCCTTCCCGATGAATCTTGCCCTGGCGGGCAAGGGCAACGCCTCGCTGCCCGCGCCGCTGGAGGAGATGGTGCTGGCGGGCGCGTCGGCGCTGAAGCTGCACGAGGACTGGGGCACCACGCCGGCAGCCATCGACTGCTGCCTTGGCGTTGCCGACGCCTACGACGTGCAGGTGATGATCCACACCGACACGCTCAACGAGAGCGGCTTCGTCGAAGACACGGTGAAGGCGATCGCCGGGCGCACCATTCACGCCTTCCACACGGAGGGTGCGGGCGGCGGCCATGCGCCGGACATCATCAAGGTCGCCTCGCACCCGAACGTCATCCCGTCCTCGACCAACCCGACGCGGCCTTATACGATCAACACGCTGGCCGAGCATCTCGACATGCTGATGGTGTGCCATCACCTGTCGCCGTCGATCCCGGAGGACATCGCCTTCGCCGAAAGCCGCATCCGCAAGGAGACCATCGCGGCGGAGGATATCCTGCACGACATCGGCGCCTTCTCGATCATCTCGTCGGACAGCCAGGCGATGGGCCGCGTCGGCGAGGTCGCCATCCGCACCTGGCAGACCGCCGACAAGATGAAGCGCCAGCGCGGGCGGCTGCCCGAGGAGACCGGCGACAACGACAATTTCCGTGTGCGGCGCTACATCGCCAAATACACGATCAACCCGGCCATCGCGCACGGGCTTTCGCACGAGATCGGCTCGGTCGAAGTGGGCAAGCGCGCCGACCTTGTGTTGTGGAACCCGGCATTCTTCGGCGTGAAGCCCGACATGGTGCTGCTCGGCGGCTCGATAGCAGCGGCACCGATGGGCGATCCCAACGCCTCGATCCCGACGCCGCAGCCGATGCACTATCGGCCGATGTTTGCCGCCTACGGCAAGCTCAGGACCAACTCCTCGGTGACCTTCGTCTCGCAGGCTTCGCTCGATGCCGGGCTGGCGCAACGTCTGGGGGTCGCCAAGCGGCTTGTCGCGGTCAGCAATACGCGCGCAATCGGCAAGGCATCGATGATGCTCAACACGGCGACGCCGCATATCGACGTCGACCCGGAAACCTATGAGGTGCGCGCCGACGGGGAATTGCTGACCTGCGAGCCGGCGACGGTGCTGCCGATGGCGCAGAGGTATTTTCTATTCTAGCCTGCGGGCATGTTCTGGCGTGCAAAATCCCCGCTCAAGGCCGACGACGAGGATTGGCAGTTCGCGTGCTGGGCATGGTTCCTGCGACATTTCGGCGGCGCGGATGCTATGCGGGCGCGGCCGCTGATTCTTCCGACCGGCGCGTTCTTCACCAGGCCAAAGGCGACCGGCCACGCAGCAGCACAGGACATATTCGACCAGACGGCCCGCCATTTCGGCCTCGATCCGGCGGAGTTCAGGCTGGTCCCGCAGGCGAAGGGGATCGATCCGAATCTCGGCCCGCACCAGTTCGTAGCCAACGCCCCAAGCGGTCCGGCCGGAACTTTCTCGGTCACACGCGGCGGTACGCTGAAGATTACCTACAGGCCGGAACTCGTCGCCGAGCCAATGCAACTGGTTGCGACTTTCGCCCACGAGATATGCCACCCCCTGCTGCTTGCCATCGAAACGCCGCCGCCGGGCGGCGAGGATATGGAGGAGTTCGCGACCGACCTTGCCGTGTCGTTCTTCGGGTTCGGAATATTCAACGCGAACACGGCCGCAATCTTTCGGCAGTTCAGCGACGCCGGAACGGGATCCCAACGATGGACAATGGAGCGGCAGGGTTATCTTTCGCCGGCGGAAAGGGCGTTCGCACTCGCTCGCTTCGTTTCCGGACGGGCGGATGACGAGCGCGACGCGCGGCTCTTTCTCGATCAGGGACCGCTGGCGTACTTCAGCAAGGCGGTGAAATACCTCGCAGCCAATCCCGGCATCGCATCGCGTCCGATTGCCGACGACGGATAGAATGGCATAATGGGCATCCGCTCCACTGAAATCATCCAACTGCCGAGTTCACCGCATGATCTACGTCGTCGCCACCCTGACCCTGAAGCCCGGCTCGCGCCCGCAACTGCTGGAGCCCGCCCGCGCTTGCATCGCGGAAACCCGCAAGGAGAAGGGCTGCATCTCCTACGACCTTCTGGGCTCGATCACAGACGACGACACCATGGTGTTCGTAGAACGCTGGGAAACGCGGGAAGACCTGACGGCGCACTCCAAGCAGCCGCATCTGGCGGTTTGGCGCGATGCCAGCGCGCCGCATCTGGTCTCCCGCACCATCGAGGTGATCCACCCCGACAAGGTCGAAACTTTCTGAACGCTGGGTCATGTGCGAGACGACACTTGCCGCTTGGAGCGCCGCGCGGGCTCCACTACTCTCCGCTCGAAAGAGGGAGGGTGAACAATGTACCAAGCCGTAGGAGCGCCCGGATCGCGCCTGACGCGTGTTACCTGGATGCTGGAGGAACTCGGCCAGTCCTACCAGATACTCAAGGCCAAGCAGCACACCGACGAGATGCGCCGCTACAACCCATCAGGCAAAGGCCCGGCGCTCGTCGACGGCGACACTGTGGTGACCGATTCGGCCGCCATCTGCGCCTATCTCGCCGACAAGCATTCAGACCGGGGCATGGGTCCGCTGACGCCGGCCGAGCGCGCGCATCTCAACGCCTGGCTGTTCTTCGCCCAGTCGGAGCTCGAGGCGCCGCTGTGGAACAAACTCAAGCACCGCATGCTGCTGCCCGAGGACGAGCGCGTCGACGTCGGCCCGTGGACCTCGGCCGAATTCACCCGCGAGATCCGCGCGCTGGAGGCGCGCCTCGGCGAGCACCAGTTCGCCATGGGCGACCGGTTCACCGCCGCAGACGTCATTCTCGGCCATTGCGGCCAGTGGGCGCGCAACGCCAAGTTTGTCATCGATTCCGACCGGGTCAATGCCTATTTCGACCGCGTGCTGGCCCGGCCGGCGCTGGCCCGCGCCAGGGCGAGGGAAGCAGAAGCATGAAGCTCAGCATCAACATGGATTTCACCCACCTGCCGCGCGCCGGGTCGATGATCCGTGCCGCCGACCTGGAGCCGGAGGGCGAGCGCCTGTTGCCGTTCGACGTCGCCGTGCTCGTCCATGACGAGCGGCACCTGCGCCGACGGGTGATCGAGCTCTCCAAAGGCGACAAGGTGCTGGTCGACCTGCCCGAGCCAGTGCAGCTTGAACATGGCGATGTGCTGGTGCTCGACGATGGCAGGCGGGCCGGCATAGCCGCCGCCGGCGAGGAGGTCTATGACATTCGCCCGCGCGACGCGCAGCATCTGGCGGAACTGTGCTGGCACATCGGCAACCGGCATCTGGCGGCGCAGATCGAGACCGGGCGCATACTCATCCTTCGCGACCACGTCATCAAGGCGATGCTGGAAGGACAGGGCGCGACCGTGACCGAAACGGTCGAGCCATTCTCGCCAGTGCGCGGCGCCTATTCCGGACACGGCCATTCCCACGGGCACGATCACGACCATCATCATGGGCATGGCCATCATAACGGCGAGCCGGACCGCTTTGGTCGGGTTCCCGGCGACCCGCATTACGGGCACGACCATGGCTGAGGCCGGCGGCCAGTCGGTGCTGCTGCGGCTGACGGCATGGCTGTCGCCGGCATTTCCGATCGGCTCGTTCAGCTACAGTTCGGGGCTGGAGCGCGCGGTTCACGACGGCCTTGTCGCCAGCGCAGACGATCTGGGCGATTGGATCGGCGGTATTCTGCAACAGGGCGGTGTCTGGAACGACGCGGTGCTTCTGGCGGAAGCGTGGCGGCGCACCCACGCCGGCGGTGGCATCCGCGAGCTGGCGGAGCTGGCGACGGCCATGGCGGGCTCGGCCGAGCGCCACATGGAGACGACGCTGCAGGGTGCCGCCTTTCGCGACGCAGCAGGCGCTTGGGGCGAGACGGAAGCCGATGACCTGCCGGCGGACGTGCCCTATTGCGTCGCCGTGGGCGCGATCTCCGGCCGGCACGGCGTGGCGCTCGATGACACGCTGGCGGTCTTTCTCCAGGCCTGGGCCTCGAACCTGATCCAGGCGGCAATCCGACTCTCCGTCCTCGGGCAAAAGCAGGGTCTGGCGCTGCTTTCCCGGCTCGAGCCGCAATTCGTCGAGACGGCCGCACGGGCGGCGCGCTCGACCCTCGACGATCTCGGATCGGCCACTTTCACGGCCGAGATTGCCGCCATGAACCACGAGACCCAGCATTCGAGGCTGTTCCGCTCATGACATCTTCCAACGGCCCCCTGCGCATCGGCATCGGCGGACCCGTCGGTTCCGGCAAGACCACTCTGACGGAGAAGCTGTGTAAGGCGCTTTCCGCCGACTTTTCCATCGCCGTGATCACCAACGACATCTACACCAAGGAAGATGCGATGATGCTGGCGCGGCTGCAGGCCCTGCCGGAAGAGCGTATCATGGGTGTCGAGACGGGCGGATGCCCGCACACGGCGATCCGCGAGGACGCGTCGATCAACCTTCAGGCCATCGCCGAGATGAACCGGAAATTTCCTGATCTCGACATCGTCTTCATCGAATCGGGCGGTGACAACCTCGCTGCGACTTTCTCGCCCGACCTCGCCGACCTGACCCTCTACGTCATATCGGTCTGCCAGGGCGAGGAGATCCCGCGCAAGGGCGGGCCGGGCATCACCCGCTCGGACTATCTGGTGATCAACAAGTCGGATCTGGCGCCCTATGTGAACGTCAATCTCGACGTGATGGAGAACGATGCGGGCCGCATGCGCAAGGGCCGCGCCTTCGGCTTTACCGACCTGTCGCGGGGCAAGGGGCTGGACGACGTCATCGCCTTCATCGTCGAGCAGGGTGGGCTGGCACCCGCGCAACGGCAGGCCACCGCCTGAGGCTGGGCCAAGCGAAACGGCTTGCGACGGCGGCGTGCCGGCGGCATGCTTGCCTGCGGATCGACCGCCGGATGAAGGAGCCGTCGCATGAGCGTCACCCATATCGCCGAGCGCAGCCGCGCCAACCTGCCCTACTACGAAGAGCGGGTCGATCTGGCCGCCGCCTTCCGCTGGACCGCCCGGCTCAACATGCACGAGGCCGTGGCCAACCATTTCTCGCTGGCCGTGAACGAGACAGGGACACAGCTTCTCATCAACCCCAACCAGATGCATTTCTCGCGCATCAAGGCCAGCGACCTGCTTCTGATCGATGCCGACGACCCCGGCACGATGAATCGGCCCGACGCGCCGGACCCGACCGCCTGGGGCCTGCACGGGGCCATCCACCGCAATTGCCCGCATGCGCGCTGCGTCATGCATGTTCATTCCGTGCACGCGACCGTGCTCGCTTCCCTGGCGGATTCGCGCCTGCTGCCGGTCGACCAGAACTCGGCCATGTTCTTCAACCGCATCGTGGTGGACGAACACTATGGCGGACTGGCCTTCGAGGAGGAAGGCGAGCGCTGCTCCAGCCTGCTTTCCGATCCGCGCGTGAAAGTGATGGTGATGGGCAATCATGGGGTCCTGGTCATCGGCGACACGGTCGGCGACACCTTCGACAGGCTCTATTACTTCGAGCGGGCCTGCGAGACCTACATCAAGGCCTTGTGGACCGGCCGGCCGCTGCGCGTACTCTCCGACGCGGTCGCCGAGACGGTGGCTCGGCAGATGGACGACTATCCGGTCGACAATGCCGCGCGCCACCTTCAGGAACTGAAAGCGATCCTGGACGACGAGGGCTCGACCTACCGCAACTGAACCGCGACAGTTGACGGCGGACAGAAGGTCGCGGCGAGCCTTTCTTGCCCGCCCGCAGGAGCGCCGCTAACGTCCCGGCAAGCGGGTGCCAACAGGGGGAAAAGGCCAAGGCATGACGGCGTCCGAGCCCGGCGCAGCGGACAAGACCCGCCGCCAGAGCCTGCCGGAGCGGCTGCTGTCGCAGCGACTCGACGGCGCCGCCGGCTATGGCGTCTCCATCCTGATCGTGGCGCTGGCGTTCGGCCTGCGCCTTCTGCTGGACGGCTATGTCGGCCCGACGCCGCTGTTTATCCTGTTCATGCCACCCGTAATGCTGGCGGCCGTACTGGCAGGCCTCGGCCCGGGCATGCTGGCCGTGGCGCTGTCGGTCCTGGCCTCCCTTGCCGTCGTCGGCGGCGATTTCGCGCAGACAGAATATCTGCTCCAGTTCGCCATCTTCATCGTGGTAGCCGGCGTCGTCGCCTGGATGGGCGAACTCCTGCACCGGACCCGCCGCGCGATGCTCGACAACGCAGCCGCGCTCGCCGCGCGCGAGGCGCATCTGCGAACCATCCTCGACACCGCCCCCGACGCCACAGTGGTCATCGACCCCGACGGCACGATAACCTCGTTCAGCGCCGCCGCCGTACGCCAGTTCGGCTATGTGGAAGAGGAGGCGATCGGCCGCAACGTCTCGATGCTGATGCCGGAGCCTTACAGCAGCCAGCATGACCGCTACATGCAGCGCTACCTGGAGACCGGCGAGAAGCGCATCATCGGCATCGACCGCGTGGTGGTGGGCAGGCGCAAGGACGGCTCGACATTTCCGATGAAGCTCGCCGTGGGCGAGATCAGGTCTGGCGACCGGCGCTTCTTCACCGGCTTCGTCCGCGACCTGACGGAACGCGAAGAATCGGCCGCTCGCCTGCAGGAGGTGCAGGGAGAGCTTGCCCGCCTCGCCCGCCTCAACGAACTCGGCGAAATGGCCTCGACGCTGGCACACGAGCTCAACCAGCCGCTTTCGGCGATTGCCAACTACGCGCAAGGCTCGGTGCGCCTGCTACGGCAGATGCCGGAAGCGACCACCACCCGGCTTGGCGACGCGCTCGACGAGATCGCGCGCCAGTCGCTGCGAGCTGGCCAGATCATTCGCCACCTGCGCGAGTTCGTCATGCACGGCTCGACTGACAAGGGGGCGGAAGACATCCGCAAGCTGGTCGAGGAAGCCGGCGCACTGGCGCTGGTCGGCTCGCGCGAGCGCGGGGTTCGATCGGTGTTCGAGTTCAGCCCCGATGCCGAACTCGTGCTGGTCGACAAAGTGCAGATCCAGCAGGTGTTGACCAACCTGATGCGCAACGCCATCGAGGCGATGCGCGACACCGACCAGCGCGTGCTCACCGTGCGCACCGGGCGGCCGGATCGGCAGACCGTGTCGGTGGAGATATGCGATACCGGGCCGGGCATCGCCGAGGAGATCGCGCCGCAGCTCTTCCGCCCCTTCGTGACGACCAAGTCGGGCGGGATGGGCATCGGTCTGTCGATCTCCAAACGAATCATAGAGGCGCATGGCGGCGAGCTGACGGCGAGCCGCAACGAGGCCGGGGGAGCAACCTTCCGCTTTACGCTACCGGCATTGAAGGACGAGGTCGCGCATGACGAACGGTGACTACATCGTCCATATCGTCGACGATGAGGAGGCGGTGAGAAAGTCGCTGGCCTTTCTGCTGACCATGGCCGGATTTACGGTAAGGCAGCACGTTTCGGCTGGCGCTTTTCTCGCTGTCGCGCCGACCCTGCGCCGCAGCTGCCTGGTGACCGATTTGCGCATGCCGGAGATGGACGGGGTCGAACTGCTGAGACGGCTTCGCGACCAGTCGAGCCGCATCCCGTCGATCGTCATAACCGGCCATGGCGACGTGCCGATGGCGGTGGAGGCGATGAAGGCGGGCGCCCTCGACTTCATCGAGAAACCATTCGAGGATCAGGTACTGATCGCCGCAATCGAGCGGGCGGCCCAGCAGCTCGACCGCATCGAACACGCGGACGACGCGACGGCCGTGCGGGCAAGACTATCGAACCTTTCCGAGCGCGAGCGCGAGGTGCTGACCGGTGTCGTGGCCGGACACGCCAACAAGACCATCGCCTACGACCTCGACATCAGCCCACGCACCGTCGAGGTGCACCGCGCCAACGTGATGACGAAGATGGAGGCGCGCAGCCTGCCGGAGCTGGTGCGCATGGCGATCACGGCCGGCCTGCCGTCGCGCTGAGGCCGGGAGACGTCCGCGCAAACCGCGACAGTTTGACTTGCAGCAAGGCGGCCAATCGATCGTCGCGCTATTCAACTCGCCCGATGGCCACTCCGTTGATCGCCGTCGAAGGAGAGGAAGCCGTTGGACAGCCCGCGCACCGTCCTGATCGTGGCGCCGGACGAGGAGCTGCGCCGGTCGATTGCCTTCGCGCTCGAGGCGGAAGGCCTTCGCGTCGCAACGCAACCGAGCCTGCCTGCCAACGATGAAAACCGGCAGGCTGGTTTTGCCTGCCTTGTGGTCGACGAGGACGCACTCGAAGGCGATGACGGACGGTGGGCCAGCCTGCCCGAAGCCTCGCCGACAACCATCCTGCTGGTCGACAGGTTGCGGACGCTTAAGCCTCGGGAAGGCTTGAGCACCATCGACAAGCCGTTGCTCGGACAGGTGCTGGTCGACGCGGTGATCGCGGCGGTTGATTGCCCGACGACGCTTTTTGGGGCTACGTAGTTTCCCGTAGTGGGATGACCGAATTTCGTCGGCGGGCGAATTCGGCGATCTGTTCCCGAGAGAGTTCGGGAGCCAGCCATGATACTGCACAGCGCCAAAGCCTTCGCAAACGCAAAGCCCGTGGAGCCGGCCGGCCCGGCCGTCTGGGCGCACCAGCGCCAACCCTTGGCCTTTCACGCCGCCGGCACCGAAATCTACGCGCAGGGCGAGCGGGCCGAGGGGCTCTACCTCGTCACCTTCGGCGCGGTGCGCGTCTACCGGCTGCTTTCCGACGGTCGCCGCCAGATTTCGGCGTTTCACCTGCCGGGCGAGGTCTTCGGCTTTGAGGCGGACGGCACGCATCACTTCTTCGCCGAGGCGATCGCGGCCACCGGGCTGCAGGCGATCAAGCCGACCGCCGACGCCGACTTCGCCAGCGCGGTTTTGCCGCTGGCGGTGGCCGGTCTGGTGCGGGCGCAAGAGCATCTGCTGGTACTCGGCCGGCAGAGCGCCCGCGAGCGGGTAGCCGCCTTCCTGCTCGACATGGCGGCCCGGCAAGGCGACCTCGACGAGATCGAGCTGCCGATGTCGCGCACCGACATCGGCGACTATCTCGGCCTGACGATCGAAACCGTGTCGCGCGTTTTCTCCAGGCTCAAGGAGACCGGCGTGATCAGGCTTCCGGGTCTGCGCAGCGTGGTCCTGGCCAGGCGCAACATTCTGGAAGGGATGTGCGAATAGCCGATGCGAAAGGCCTTCAGCCCTTCGCCACAGCCGCGACGTGGCGGCAGAAATCGCCGGTCTCCATCAGCGCGCGGCAACGTGCGAAGCGGCCATCGGCATAGGCGCGGAAGTCGTCGGCGGGATTGTCGTTGGCGAGCTGGATCAGGCCCCACAACGTCCACAGCAAGTCGCACATCGCCTTGTAGACGACGATGCGGCCGCGCTCTGCCGGCCGGGGTTCGCCGCCGAAATAGGCCCGCACCATCTCTTCTTCCTGCTGCTGTCCAAATGCGCCTTCGACCGCCAGATCGCCCAGATCCCACATCGGGTCGTTCATGCCGGAATACTCCCAGTCGACGACCCACATGCGGCTGCCGGTATCGAGGAAGTTCTCGCACAAAGGATCGCAGTGGCACGGCGCGAGCGGCAGCTGGTGGGCGTCGAGCGCGGCGCGGACCGCCCCTTGCGCCTCGGCGACGACGTCGTGATAGCCGGCAGGCAGCGCAACGTCCTTGGTCGACAGGATGCGCAGATAGTCATCGATCATCGAGAACAGTTCGAAGCGGAACGGGAATGCCGCGCCCGAGGCATGCAGCCGCGCGAAGGCTTCGCCGGCGCGGGCGGGTGCGCCCCGACGCGTCCCGAACAGGTCCGGGCTCATCGTCACCGCACCCTCGATGAAGCGCGTGACCATGACGCCGGCCTCGTCGAAGTGGATGACTTCGGGGCTGACACCGGCCCGCGCCGCCTCGCGCGCGGCCACGGCCTCGTTGGCGCGGTCGATATATTCCTCCGTGCCCTTGCCGGGTATGCGCAGGCACAGCGCACCGGCGCGAAAGACGCGGTTGGTGAGCCCGCCCATCCGCTCCAGCGGGCCGGCATAGCCGCGCAGCACCGGAATGGAGGGGAATAGGGCGCGCACCTCGTCTGCTTCGCTCATCGTCGCTGCTCCGTCGTTACGCTGGCGGCACGGTTCCACAGTTTCCCCTTCGTGGCTATCATGCTGCCGGAAATCCACAGGCGAGCGGACGGATGGATATGTCGGACGGGCATCACGAAGGAACGCTGGGGGCGGTCTACCAGGCCAAGCGGCCGGAGGAAGTGGCGGCACTCTACGACCGCTGGGCCGATACATACGACGCCGAAATGGCAGTCGCCGGCTATCGCCATCCCACCATCTGCCTGGCGCTGATGTCGCGCCACCTGGCGCGAGGCGCGACGCCCCTGCTCGATGCCGGCGCGGGAACCGGGCTGATCGGCGAGTGGATGTCGATCATGGGCTATCCTCATGTCGAGGCACTGGACATATCCGAAGGCATGCTCGCCCGCGCCCGCGCCAAGGGCGTCTATGCGGGCTTCCACAACCTCGCGCTCGGCGGGCGGTTGCCTTTCGCCGACGGGCATTTCGCCGGCATCGTCTCGGCCGGCGTATTCACCTCCGGCCATGTCGGCGTCGAGGGCCTTCCCGAGTTGGTGCGCATCTGCCGGCCGGGCGGCGTCATCGTGCTGACCGTGAAGGACACGCTGTGGCACGACGGCTTTGCCACCCATGTCACGGAAATGGAGGCAGCGGGCACCGTGGCGCGGCTGGAAGAGACCGCGCCTTACGTCTCCATGCCCGGCGAGACCGGCACAGTGCCAAGCCGGGGTCTGGTTCTAAAGAAGGGCTAACGTTGCGAGCGCAGGAGCGCCGACAAGCCCCCCACCGACCTGTCGGGCCGATGAGGAGCTTTCAGACTGAAGGTGGCCTCAGAACACCGGCGGATAAGGCCGGCCGCCGCGGTCGAGCGTAATCCACCGCGTTTCGGTGAAGGTCTCGAGCGACCAGCGGCCACCATGCTTGCCGACGCCCGACGCCTTGAAGCCGCCGAACGGCACATGCGGCTCGTCGTTCACAGACGAACAGTTGATGTGGCAGTTGCCGGTGTCGAGCCGGTTGACGATGGCCAACCCTCTGCCCTCGTCGCGGGTCATCACGCCGGCCGACAGGCCATATTCGGTGTCGTTGGCGATGGCCACGGCCTCGTCGTCGGTGCGGAACGGAATCACCGGCACCACGGGGCCGAAGGTCTCGTCCTGGTAGAGCTTCATGTCCGGCGTGACGCCGGTCAGGATCGTCGGCTCGACGAAGCGGCCCTCGATCTTGCCGCCCAGCACCACTTTCGCTCCCTTGGCGATGGCATCGTCGAGCTGCTCCTTCACCTTGGCGACCTGCTTGTCGTTGATGAGCGGGCCGATGACGTGCTCCTTGCTCTTGGTCGGGTCGCCGACCTTGAGCCTGGAGGCGCGCTCAACGAAGCGCTTGAGAAAGTCGTCGTAGATCTTCTCGTGGACGAGCACCTTCTCGACCGACATGCAGATCTGGCCCTGATGCATGAAGGAGCCGAAATTGGCGGCCTGGGTGGCGCGCTCCATCTCGGCGTCCTCCAACACGATCAGCGAATCCTTGCCGCCGAGCTCGACGCAGCACTTCTTCAGATGCGCGCCGGCCTTGGCTGCGATCTGGCGGCCCACCGCAGTGGACCCGGTGAAGGAGATGCCCTTGACATAAGGGTGCTCGATCAGTTCGTCGCCAACCTCTGCGACATTGTCGCGCGAGCAGGTGACGACGTTGAAGACGCCCTTCGGCAGGCCGGCTTCCTCGAAGATTTCCGCGAAGAGGAGGCCGCCGAGATAGGGCGTCTCCTCGGACGGCTTGAGCACGATGGTGTTGCCGGCCGCGAGCGGGAACAGGAAGCCGCGGGCCGTTAGGATGCACGGGAAATTCCACGGGCTGATGACCGAGACGACGCCCATCGGACGGCGCACCGCCATCGACACCTTGCCGTATTCGGATGGCAGCACCTCGCCGGTCGACTGCCATACCGAGGCCGCCGCGGCGTGGAAGACCTCCATCGTGTAGCCGGTCTCGAACATGCCCTTGCCGAACCAGCCGCCGCCTTCCGCCTGAATGGCGTCGACGATCTCCATGCGGCGCTTTTCCCAGATCTCGGCCGCCTTGTGCAGGTAGTGCGCGCGCTTGGAGAAGGGCAGCTTCGACCACTCGGGGAAGGCGGCGTGGGCCGCCTCGATCGCCGCCGCCGTCTCGGCGCGCCCGGAATCAGGCACGTCGGCCCAGACCGAGCCATCGGCCGGGTTCAGATCCTTGAAGGTCTTCTTGGCGGCTGCCCAGCCGCCGCCGATATAGAGCCCATCGAATACGCGAGCCATGGTTCAGTTCTCCTTGTGCTTCTTCCGCTTGCCTTGAGCGGAAACGTTCTTCTTCTGGCCGGCCTTGGGCGAAGCCCCGTCCGGAATGGTGAATGCCGCGAGCCGCTTGCGCTCGGCAGCGACGTGGGAGGAATGGATCGACGCCGCGCGCGTCACGAGATCGCCGATCGAGCCCGGTACCGCCTCGCGGACGGGATCGCGCACGGCGGCCGGCTCGAACGCCTTTTCAGGCGCGCCGGGCGGCGTGCGAGCCTCGATCGCGGGCAGCGCCGCGCGGCGCGCCGCGATATGTGCGGCGTGGATGGACGCCGCACGGGCGGCGAGATCGGAGATCGACAATCCGGGCGAAGGCGCCGGCTGCGGCGCCGCCTCCTGTTGTTCGTCGTCGATGCCCGCACTGTTGTGGCCGATGAGCCCATGGGCGCCATTGCGTCGCGCGGGCGGCTCCTCGACAGGCGGAAGCCGCGACGGCGAAGACCCAGCATGCCGGGCACGAAGGGCGGCGATGTGGGCCGCATGGATCGCCGAAGCCCGCGCGGCGAGATCCGCTATCGACTGGCCGGCCGACGATATCGGACGAGCCGGCTGGACCGTCGCCGCCTGGCCGAGCGCGGGCGATGCGTCGCCGCCATGAGCAACCGCGCCGACGGACGCGCCGGCCCATCTGGGGACCGGGGGCACTCCGGTGTCATAGCCGGTCGCAAATGCGCTCGGACGGGGTGAGGACAGGCGGGTCGTGCGGACATGGGCCGCGAACCGGTCGCCTGCCCTGTGGGCGAGCGCGGCCGCCTGCTGCCCCAGCCTCTGCGCGTCGGCCGCAACGACGGGTGCGCGGGCTGCGATCGCCGTCCCGGAGGCGATGGCGGTGGCCTTAGGCTCGTCAGCCGCACGTTGCCAAGGGTCGCCGCCGGCCGTCGGGTCGTATCGGCCGACGAAGGCACTGGGCAGCGGGCCGTCGCGGCGCATGGAGCGCACGAAAGCCTGGCTGATGCGGCCGGCCCGCGCGGCGAAATCGCCCAGCGCGCGGCCCATCGCCTCGACACTGGCAGGCAGGCGCATCGGCGCCGGCAACGCGAACTTCGGTCGCGCCGCCTCGCTCGCCTTGCTCGCGCCGCCCAGATATGCGCTGATCACCGCCGGATCGGTCATGAGCGCCTGCGCGCTGTTCTCACCCGTCACATGGCCGTTCTCGATCAGGTAGCCGCGCCCTGCAATCTTCAGGCTCTGCTTGGCGTTCTGCTCGACCAGCAGGATGCCGACGCCGGTCCTGGCCACCTCGGCCAGCGAGCGGAACAGCTCCTGGGAAAGCAGCGGCGACAGGCCGAGCGAAGGCTCGTCCAGCATCAGGATCTCGGGCTTCGACATCAGCGCGCGGCCGATCGCCACCATCTGCTGCTCGCCGCCCGACATGGTGCGAGCCACCTGCTTCTTGCGCTCGGCCAGCCTCGGAAACAGCGAATAGATCAGCCGCAACGTCTCGGCCTCGTCGCGGCGGGCGCGATGGGCAAAGGCACCGAGCTGCAGGTTCTCGGTCACCGTGAGGTCGCCGAAGATGCCGCGACCTTCCGGAACCAGCGCGATGCCTTCCTCGACAATCTTGTGCGGCTTCATGCCGGTGATCGGCTTGCCGTTCATTAGGACCCGGCTGCCCGGATCGGCATGGACCATGCCGGCGATGGTCTTGAGCAGGGTCGACTTGCCCGCCCCGTTGGCGCCGAGGATGACGCAGATCTCGCCCTTGCCGACCTTGATGCTGGTGCCTTCCAGCGCGCGGTGGCGGCCGTAGCTGACGGACACGTTCTCGACCTCAAGCATCGTCGTCCCCCAGATACGCACGCACGACTTCCGGGTCGGCCAGCGTCTCGGCGACGCCGCCCTCGGCGATCTTCACCCCGCTCGACATCACCACGCAGCGGTCGCACAGCGAACGGATCGCGTCCATGACATGCTCGACCATGATGATGGTGCGGCCCTCGCGGTGCAGCTCGGCGATGAGGCCGATGCCGATCTTCAGTTCGCTGGGGTTGAGGCCGGCCAGCCACTCGTCGAGCAGCAGCACGCGGGGATTGCTCGCCAATGCCCGCGCCAGCTCCACCCGCTTCTGATCAATATAGGTCATCGCCGAAACCGGCGCATGGGCGCGGCCACTCAAGCCAACGCGTTCCAGAAGGCGGTGCGCGAGCTTGCGCGCATCCTCCCCCCATGAGCGTTCGCGGCCAAAAACCGCGCCGGCCATGACGTTGCCTTCGGCGTCGAGCGACGGAAGCACGCGCACGAGCTGGAAGGTGCGCGCCACGCCCCTGCGCGCAATGTGGTGGGCGGCGAGCCCCGAGATACGGTCGTGACCCAGCCTGATCTCGCCCGCGGTCGGCTTCAGTGCGCCCGAGATGAGGTTGAGCATCGTCGTCTTCCCCGAGCCGTTAGGCCCGATCAGGCCAAGCAGTTCGCCGTCGCCGACCTCGAACGAGACATCGTTGACGGCGACCAGGCCGCCGAACGCCTTGCGGGCGGCAATGACCGAGAGCGCAGTGCTCATGCCGCCTTCTCCCGTCCGAACGCCTGCTGCCGTGCCCGCCATTTCGCCCGCGCCTGCTCGATCAGGCCGGTGACGCCGTTGGGGATGAAATAGACGATGGCGAGGAAGGCCAGACCGATGACGATCGACGTGTGGTTGGGGAAGCGCGAGGTGACGAAATCCATCAGCAAGGTGAACGGGATGACGCCGACGAGCGGACCCCACAGCCGTTTCGTGCCGCCCAGCAGAGCCATGATCACGGTAAGGAAGGAAATCATCGGATTGAAGGCCGAGGGCGGCTGGATATAGGCATAACGCGGAGCAAGAATCGCGCCGACGATGCCGATGAACGCGCCGGAAATCATGAACAGGATGATCTTGGCGCGCGCGGTGTCGATACCGACGTGGCGTGCCACCGTCTCGTCATTGCCGATGATCTGCATTGCGAAGCCGAGCCGCGACCGGTTGATCGCCCAGCCGGTGATGAAGACCACGACGGTCAGCGCCAGCAGCATCCAGTAGATGTGCATCTCGCGGAAATCGGTAAAGACGTAGAGCCCGACCTTGCCGGTGAATTTCGCCTGACCCCATGTCATCAACTGGCGCACGAGTTCGGCGAGGCCAAGCGTGAAGATGACGAAATAGACGCCGGACAGACGAAGCGTAGCCGCCCCCACGAGACCGGCGAGGATCGCCGGTATGACCGCACCCAGCCCGACCAGAACGGGAAAGGGCAGATAGTCGATCCACAGGGCAACGGAATAGGTGCCGAGCCCGAAGAAGGCTGCCGTGGCCAGCGAGACATAATGGGTTGGGCCGGAAAACAGCGACCATGCGGTGCACAGCGCAGCATACATCATGACATTGACGCCGAGCGACAGGTAGTAAGCCTGGTCGAACAACGGCAGCAGGGCGGCAAGGCCAGCGATTGCGGCGCCGGCGATGCCGATGCGGATTTCCTGCTGCGTCAGGCCGAGGGGAAGCGCGCTCACGTCGACTGCCTCCCGAAGATGCCCTGCGGGCGGAAGAGCAGCACGAGAATGAACAGCGTGTAGGTGGCGGCCAGCGTCAGACCGGGATCGATCAGGCTCGCCACCGCGGTCTCGGCGACGCCGAGGATGAGGGCCGCGAGCACCGCTCCGCGCACGTCGCCGACGCCTCCCATGATGACGATGATCAGCGCCTTCATGGTAAAGGTGACCCCCATCGCGGCGTTGAAGGTGTAGAAGGTGGAGAGCAGCGCACCGCCGCAGGCCGTCAGAGCGCCGCCGAGCGCAAAGGCGATGGCCGCGGTGCGGGCGACGTCGATCGCAACGAGGTTGGCCGAATTCGGGTCTGCCGCCACCGCGCGCACGGCGGTGCCATGGCGGGTGTGATAGAGGAAATAATAGAGTGCGCCGGCGATGATGACCGCGGCGCAGAAGGCGACCACGCGGTTGAGACCATAGGCCGAGCCAAAGATCATGAAGCGCTCGGCGAGGTACTGGTAGCTGAAATACTCGCCGCCGAAGGCGAGCACCATCAGACCCTGCAGCAGGAACAGCAGTCCGAAGGTGGCGAGGATGGAGTCGACCTCAAGCTGCCCCCGGTTCTTCGCCCGGTTCACCAGCGGCCGCAGCGCCAGCTTGTAGACGCCCCAGTTGAACGCGAATGCCAGCGGCGCGACGATAATCAGGCCGAAGATGGGGTTGATGGCAAAGGAAGCGTAGAGCCAGAAGGCGATGAAGCAACCGGCGACCAGCGTCTCACCATTGGCGAGATTCATGATGCGCGCGACGCCGTACTGCAGCGTTAGCCCCAGCGCGATCAGCGCATAGGTTCCGCTCAGCAATATGCCGGTGACGATGATCTGCATGGGGCGTCTCTACCACTGAAGCCATCCGGCGCGGCCAGAAACCGCGCCGGATGGTTATTGGCGAAGGTCGGGGATTACTCCCAGCCTTCCTTCTTGACCGGCTCGGCCGACACGGAGAGACCTTCGGCGGCGACGGCGACAAAGACGCCATCGCGCCACTGGCCGGTGGTGTAGACGTTCGGATTGACGTTATCGACGAACTTGACCTCGCCGATCACGGTGTCGAACGTACCGTCCTTGATCGCCTGCACGACCGCAGCGCGGTCCTTGGTGCCGGCGGCCTTGATCGCCTGCCCAAGCACCTGAAGACCAGCATAGGTGGTCGCGCTCGCCCAGAAGTCCGGACCGGAGCCGGCCGCCGCCTTGTGGCGCTCGATGTAGTCGGCGATCTTCGGGTCCTCGACGTTGATGCCGCCGATGCCGATGACACCTTCCGCCGCCTTGCCGAAACGGCCGGCATAGGGCGGGAACGCCGTGCCGACGCCGGTGTAGAACGCGCCGACCTCGAGGTCCTGTATCTGCGCCTGCTCGGTCAGGGCAAAGGTCTCGCCCGGATAGGAGAACGCGACGAAGGCATCAGGCGCGGCAGCCTTTGCACCCGAGATGACCGGGGCGAGGTCCTGCGTGCCGAGCGGGAACGAGGTCTCGTAGACGATCTCGAAGCCGGCAGCCTGAAGCGCAGGCTTGGCCGCGCCCACGAGCTCCAGACCGAAGGCATCGGCGACATGGACGAGCGCCACCTTGTTGCCGATGTCGCCCTTGTCCTTGAGCTTGACCAGCGTCTCGACCGCGCCATTGGCGAGCTGCGTGGCAGTGCCCAGCATCCAGAACGAATTCGGCCAGCGGGCGGCGAAGTCGGCGACGCCGTCGGTCGCCGCGCTGGTGGTGATGTGCGGATAGCCGTGCTGCGCGATCATCGGGGCGGTCGCCACGTTGATGCCGGTGGAGTAGGGCGTGACGATGAAGTCGACCTGGTCCTGTGTCGCCAGACGCTGGATGTTCTGGATCGCGGTCTCGGCCGAGGTCTGGTCGTCATATTCGACCAGCTCGATCGTGTGCTTGACGCCGCCGATGTCGAGGCCGCCGGCGTCGTTGATCTCCTTGACCCACATATGCACGTTCGGCCAGTGGGTCATGGCGGCGCCGCCGGCGAGCGGCCCGGTCTTAGGCGCGCTGGCGCCGATCTTCAGCACTTCCTGGGCGAACGCGCCCCCGCTCGCCAGCCCGAGGGCCGCGGCCGAAGCGGCAAGCGCGATGAATGTACGTCTCAACATAGTCTTCCTCCCTGTTACCGATGGTTCGTGGTTGCTCGATTGTCCAGCGCCCAAGGCTCCCGTGCTCAGGCGTAGTGGATGGTCTTGGTCTCGATGTAGTTGTCGAGGCCTTCAGGCCCGCCCTCGCGGCCCATGCCCGACTGCTTGAAGCCGCCGAACGGCTGCTTGGGATCGACGATCATGCCGTTGATGGTGACGTTGCCCGAGCGGATGCGGCGGGCGACGTTGTAGGCCCGGTCCGGGCTCGCGGCATAAACCGAAGCGTTGAGGCCGAAGGCCGAGTTGTTAGCCTTGGCAATCGCCTCTTCCTCGTCGCGATAGGTCAGCACCGAGACGACGGGGCCGAAAATTTCCTCCTGCACGATCTTCATGTCGGCGGTGACATCGGTGAAGACCGTCGGCTCGACATAGAAACCGCGCGAAAGGCCCTGCGGCCTGCCGCCGCCACAGGCGATCCGCGCGCCTTCGCGCCGCCCGGTCGCGATGTACCCTTCCACCCTGTCGCGCTGGCGCGCCATGGTCAGCGGGCCCATCTGCGTCGAGGGATCGAACGGGTCGCCAACCTTGATGTTGGAAACCGCACCCAGATAAAGGTCGAGGAACTCCTTCTCGCGCCGCTCCGGCACCAGGATGCGGGTCAGCGAGAAGCAGACCTGGCCGGTGATCGGCATGGTGTAGACCATAAGGCTGGGCAGCGCCTTGGCGAAGTCGGCGTCGTCGAGCAGCACGGCGGCCGACTTGCCGCCCAGTTCGAGCGAGACGCGCGCCAGCCGCTCAGCGCAGGCGGCGGCGATGTGCTTGCCCGCTCCGGTCGAGCCGGTGAAGGCCACCTTGTCGATGCCCTTGTGGCGGACCAGATAGTCGCCGCCCTCGCGGCCGGCCGGCACGATGTTGAACACGCCTTCCGGCAGGCCGGCGCGCTCGATGCACTCGGCCAGGATATAGGCCTCCAGCGGCGTCTCGGGAGACGGCTTGGCGACCATCGTGCAGCCTGCCGCCAGCCCCGCCGCGATCTTGTAGGACAGGAGCACCAGCGGCGCGTTCCACGGCGTGATCGCCGCGCAGACGCCAACCGGCTCCTTGGCCACGCGCACCCGGCCGCCATCGTCACGCTTGCGCTCGTCGACGAACGGATAGGTCTCGATCAGGTCGGCGTAGTAGTTGAACAGGGTGGGGTTCTGGCCGACCAGCTTCTTCGTCAGCGATATCGGCGCGCCGACCTGCAGCGTCCAGGCATGGGCGATTTCGTCGAGGCGCTGGGTAAGCAACTCGGCCACCTTGCGCAGGTAGCGCGCCCGCTCCGACGGCGCCATGCGTGGCCAAGGTCCGTTGTCGAACGCATCGCGGGCGGCAGCCACGGCGCGGTCGATGTCTGCCTGGCCCGCTTCAGGATAGGTGATCAGCAATTCCTCGGTCGAAGGCGAAAAGACCTTCAGCGTCTGCTTCGAGATCGGCTCGACCCAGCGACCGTTGATGAAGAAGCGCTCCGGCGCCTTGGGCGCCGCAATGGACCTGTCCATGACGTTCATGATCTCTCTCCCTGTGGGGCCGGCGGCGAGCCGGCCTTTCGCGGAGGCGCCGGTCGACGGTCCCGCATGGGGATCGCTCTCTCCCGCCCGGCGGCGCTCTCGGGTGGGAGACTATTTGCTTTGAGCCATCCTGTCACTGCGGATTTGTGCAGATTGTATACATTCTGACCGACTTGTGTCGCGACATTCGCCTGGAGCCGGAATTCGATGGGCGAAACCGCGACACCATGACTGGAAAGGGCTCCAAAACCAATCCAAACGCGCGCCGGTAGCGCCCTGCCGATAACTTTAGCCCGCCGCTGTGTATACAGCGACGCCTGTCGTGCGCCGGCTAAGCAAGGTATAGCGCTCACAGCGGGTACTCCTGTCGGCCGCTCTGGACGGTGATCCAGCGCAGCTCGGTAAACTCCTCGATGCCGGCGCGGCCGCCGAAACGGCCAAAGCCCGAGGCCTTGACCCCGCCGAACGGCATCTGCGGCTCGTCATGGATGGTCGCCGCGTTGATGTGGCAGATGCCGGTTTCCAGCCGCCTCGCCACCTCGAGCGCGCGGCCGACGTCGCGGCCGAATACGGAGGCGGCAAGTCCGTACTCGGTGTCGTTGGCGATCGACACGGCCTCGTCGACATCCGAGAAGCGGATGACCGAGGCGACCGGCCCGAACGTCTCCTCGTAATAAATGCGCATGTCCGTCGTTACGCCATCGAGAATGGTGGCGTCGAGGTAAGCGCCGTCGAGGCGACCGCCCGCCACAAGGCGCGCGCCGCGCATCATCGCGTCGTCCACGAGCGCCTTGACCCGCTGGGCGGCCTGCTCGCTGATCATCGGGCCAATCTTGCTCTCGGGCCGACCCGGGTCACCGACGACCAGCCGCTCGGCGCGACCCCGCAGGCCCTCAACAAAGGCTTCTGCAACGTCGTCATGAACGATGAGCCGCTCGGTAGACATGCATATCTGGCCCTGATGGAAAAAAGCGCCATAGATGGCCGCCTTCACCGCTTCTTCGACATCGGCATCGTCGAGAACGATCAGCGGCGCCTTGCCGCCGAGCTCGAGCAGGCACTTCTTCAGGTGGCGGGCACACAGTGCGGCAATCACCCTCCCGGCCCGGGTCGATCCGGTGAAATTGACCCGCCGCACGGCGGGGTGAGCGATCAAAGCCTCGGCGATCGCCTCAGCCTCGTCTTCGGCATTGTGGACGATCCGGACGACATCGGCTGGAATTCCCGCTTCGATCAGCGCCGAGACGATCAGCTCATGCGTGCGCGGACAAAGCTCCGACGCTTTGAACACAACCGTGTTGCCGCAGGCGAGCGGCACGGCGAGGCCACGCACGGCGAGCACGATCGGCGCATTCCACGGCGCCATCGACAATACGACTCCGCAAGGCTGCCGGATGGCGAGCGCCAGCGTTCCCGGCCGATCCGAAGGGATCGTTTCGCCTCCGATCTGAGTTGTGATCGCGGCCGCTTCGCGCAGGATCGAAGCGCCCAGCCGGCAGTTGAGATCACTCCAGGCGCGCGTGCCGCCCGTCTCGGCGGAGATCGCAGCGGCGAACAGCTCGGCCTTGCCGAGTAGGACATCGGCGGCGCGGTTGAGCAGCGCGCGCCGCTCCGTCGGCGCCACCTGCGACCAGATCGGGAAGGCAGACGCTGCAAGATTGGCCGCATGACGCGCCGCATCGACGGTCACGGGACGCGGTCGCTCCCCGAGTGCTGCCAATCCGGTCGCGTCGCGCACGGCCTCGTTCACGCAGAAAGTCCTCCCGGCAATTGCGGTTCGCCGGCCACGTACGATCCTCCCGCCGCGGCCGAGCCCTTGCCCGACTACAGCAAACAGCAACCGACCCACCGCTCGATATGGCAAAATCTGGTTATCTATTGTATTTTTCTGGCATCACTCGCAGATTTCGGCGTTCGTTGAGCCGAGGCGCGCTCTGACGTTGATTTGCCGGCAAATGATGAGCTCAAATGAAATCCGATCGCATCGAGAGCAGTCTCCAGCCACGGGTCTGGTCGTTCAACAGAAACGCCGATTCCACGGCGCGGCAGCTCGTGTACCTGACCGACGGAGCCGGTGAGGCCGAGGCAGGCGCCGCGCGACTTCCGATCGTCGCGCCCGCACTGGCCTGGCTGGGAGACTTGCAACCGGGGCGGCTGCGAATCGAGGCCGGCGGAACCGGCTACCGCGCATCGATGACCGGTCCGATGGTGGTCGCGGCAATTGGCGATCAGGCGGATTCGCCGGGCCTGCGCCAGATCGTCGACCGCTCGTTCGTTCTGTCGCTTTCCGGGCAGGAACGGCAGGCGCAGGTTCTGGAGCGATGCCTGCAAGGCGCGCTTCAGGAACTGGGCGCGCCGCTGGAGGCATCGCCGCTGATGCTGTCGGCGCTGCTGCGCATCCTGCTGGTGTCGATGCTGCGTGTCGCAGGTGGCGAAGGGCCGGCGCTGCCCGGCTCCGGCGATCGTTCGAGCCTGCTGCAACGCTTCCGCCAATTGGTCGAGATGAACTTCCGCTCGCACTGGCCGATCGGGCGCTACGCGGAAGCGCTTGGCGTCTCCGCCGACCGGCTGCATGCCATCTGCACCACCGGCCTTGGCAAGACACCGAAGGCGCTGGTGTCGGAGCGACTGGCCAACGAGGCGGCGCTGCGGCTGGGACGCTCGTCGCTGACCATCCAGCAACTCGGCCACGCGCTGGGCTTCAACGACCCGGCGCATTTCTCGGTGTTCTTCAAGCGGATGACCGGCATGCCGCCGGGGCGCTACCGAAGGCTCGCCCTCGGCGCGCGCACCGAGGGGCCTAACGCGCCTGCTCCGCGCTTCGCCGACTGGCCGTGAGGCGGCGTCGCCGGCCCTCCGCTAGGGATGCGGGCGTTCGTCGCTCCGCTCGGCGGCCTGCGGCAGCCTGTCCTCACCCATGCGCCACCATAACGTGGCGCACCGCGGTGTAGTCCTCCAGCGCATAGAGCGACATGTCCTTGCCGTAGCCCGACTGCTTGAGGCCGCCATGCGGCATCTCGTTGACGAGCATGAAGTGCGTGTTGATCCAGGTGCAGCCATACTGCAGTCGCGACGCCGTCGCCATCGCCCGGCCGACATCCTTGGTCCATACGGACGAGGCGAGACCGTAGTCGCTGTCGTTGGCCCAGGAGACCGCCTGATCGACGTCGGAAAAACGGGTGACTGAGACGACAGGGCCGAACACCTCGCGGCGCACGATCTCGTCTTCCTGGAGGGCGCCGGCAACGACGGTCGGCTGGTAGTAGAAGCCCGCCTCGCCCGCCTTGCCGCCGGTTGTGATCTCGATGTGCTTCAGTTCCGAAGCGCGCTCGACGAAGCTGGCGACGCGGTCCTGCTGGCGACGCGAGATCAACGGGCCGATCTCGTTCTCGGTGTCGTCGGCCTGTCCGTATTTGATGGTCGAGACGGCAGACGTCAGATCGGCAACCAGCTTCTCGTAGATCTTGGGTCCGGCGTAGATGCGGCAGGCGGCGGTGCAATCCTGGCCGGCATTGTAGTAGCCGAAGGCGCGCAAGCCGCCGACGACCGCGTCGATGTCGGCATCGTCAAAGACAATGACCGGTGCCTTGCCGCCAAGCTCAAGATGCGTGCGCTTGACCGATTTGGCGGCCGCCTGGAGCACCTTCTTGCCGGTCGCCACGTCGCCGGTGATCGAGATCATGTTGACGGCCGGATGGTTGATCAGCGTGTTGCCGACCGTCTCGCCGCGGCCGAGCACCACGTTGACGACGCCCTCCGGCAGGACTTCCGACAGAATCTCGGCGAGCTTGAGCGCGGTCAGCGGGGTCTGCTCGGACGGCTTGAACACCACCGTATTGCCGCCGCCGATGGCCGGCGCCAGCTTCCACGCCATCATCATCAGCGGATAGTTCCACGGGGCGATGGAAGCGACGACGCCGATCGGATCGCGGCGGATCATCGAGGTGAAGCCCGGCAGGTATTCGCCGGCGATTCCCCCCGGCATGGTCCGCACAGCGCCCGCGAAGAAGCGGTAACAGTCGACAATGGCCGGTATCTCGTCGTTGAGCACGGCGTTGATCGGCTTGCCGCAGTTAAGTGCCTCAAGCTTGGCGAATTCCTCGGCGTCCTGCTCGATGCGCTCGGCAATCCTGAGCAGATAGGCGGAACGCTGTCCGGGCGTGGTGCGCGACCAGCTCTCGAACGCCTTCCTGGCCGCCGCCACCGCCGCCTCGATCTGGCCTTGCGAGGCTTCCGGGATCGACAGCACGGCCTCGCCCGTGCGCGGGTTGAGGATAGCCTCCTCGGTTTCCGTGCCGGCCTCGAAACGCGAGCCGATCAGCATCTGGGTCTGCATGGTTTCCTCCTTGGAAGCTCTACTTGCCCGAGCCGGCGATCTGGTCGCCCTCGCGGGTGAGGTAATAGGCGGCGAGAATGGGCAGGAAGGTGACGATGACGACGACCATCGCCACCACGTTGGTGACAGGCCTCTGGCGCGGCCGGACCAGTTCCTCCAGCATCCAGATCGGCAGGGTCTGTTGCTGGCCCGCGGTGAAGGTGGTGACGATCACTTCGTCGAAAGACAGCGCGAAGGCGAGCATGCCGCCGGCCAGAAGGGCCGTACCTATGTTGGGCAGGATTACATAGCGGAAGGTCTGGAACCCGTCCGCGCCGAGATCCATAGAGGCTTCCATCAGCGATCCCGAGGTGCGGCGGAAGCGGGCGATGGCATTGTTGTAGACCACCACCACGCAGAAGGTGGCGTGGCCGAGAATGATCGTCCAGAACGAGAACGGGATCTCGGCCAGGCTGAAGGCCGAGCGCAGCGCGATGCCGGTGATGATGCCGGGCAGCGCGATCGGCAGGATGACCAGCAGCGAGATCGTCTCGCGGCCAAAGAAGCGCGAGCCCGACACGGCAGCCGCGCACAGCGTGCCGAGTACCAGCGCGATGATGGTGGAGATCGACGCGACCTTCACCGACAGTTGCAGCGCCTGCCACACATCCGGCCGGTTCCACGTGACTGCGAACCACTGGGTGGTGAAGCCCGGCGGCGGCCACTGGTAGCTACGCTCCTCGGTGGTGAAGGCATAGACGAAGATCAACAGGATCGGCAGGTGCAGGAACAGCAGGCCGGCGATCGCCGCGACCTTCAGCCCGAGAGGTGCGCGCTGGTTGCGGTCAGTGCGCATGGAAGGTGTCCTTGCATGGCCGCATCAGGTTGCATCGCTCACATCGCATCGAAGGCCCCCCGACGCTTGGCGAACCAGAGATAGAAGCCCATGACCACGATCGGCACCACGGTGAAGGCGGCGGCCAGCGGGATGTTGCCCGCCGTGCCCTGATGCGCATAGACGGCCTGGCCAATGAAACGGCGCGAGGTGCCGACGATCTGGGGGATGATGTAATCGCCCATGGTCAGCGAGAAAGTGAAGATCGAGCCGGCGATCACGCCGGGCATGGCGAGCGGTAGCAGCACGTTTGAGAAGGTCTGGCGCGGGGCCGCGCCCAGATCCGCGGAGGCCTCGACAAGGTTGGACGGCACCCGCTCCAGCGCCGCCTGGATGGGCAGGATCATGTAGGGCAGCCACACATAGAGGAAGACGAGGAACGTGCCGGTGTGGCTGACGGACAGCGAATTGCCGCCAACGATCGGGATCGACAGCCATGCTTCCAGCAGCCAGGTCAGGTGCAGCTTGGCGAACAGCCAGTTGAGGATGCCCTCCTTGGCGAGGATCAACTTCCAGGCGTAGACCTTGACCAGATAGCTCGACCACAGCGGCAGCATGATGCCGAGATAGAACAGGGCCTTCCACTTACCGCGCGCGTAGCGGGCGGCGAAATAGGCGATGGGAAAGGCGACGACCGCAGCACCGATCGTTACCGCGGCCGACATGGTCAGCGTGCGCGCGATGATGTCGAGATTTGCCGGATGGAGCAGCTCGGCATAGGTGCGGAGCGTGAACTCGCGGTTGATGAGGCCGGAATATTCGTCGATCGAGAAGAAGCTCTGCATGAGCAGCGCGATCAGCGAGCCGAGATAGATGATGCCGAGCCAGAGCAGCGGCGGGGTCAGCATCAGGAACAGGGTCAGGCGCGGGTTGCGCCACAGCACGTCGGACAGCGCACCGAAGAACCCGCCACGGCCGGGCCGGATCGAATGGGCGGTCGCGACAGCCATCGTCATGACTGGTCTTCCATGACGTGCAGGTCGGCCCGGTCGAACGCGATGCAGACGGAGGCGCCATCGTCGGGCAGCGCAACGCCCGCCGGCAACACGGCATTGAGCCGCTGCCCGTCGCTTTCAAGGGCGAGCCGCGTCGAGGCGCCGAGATAGGATCGCGAGACGACCGTCGCCGGAATGCCGTCGGCGCCGAGCCGCAGCGCCTCCGGCCGCAGGCTTGCCCAGCGCGCCGCACCGGAGTGGCGCGCGACGAATTCTGGCGGCAGCACGTTGGACGACCCGACGAAATCGGCGACGAAGCGCGAGCGCGGTCGCTTGTAGACATCTTCCGGCGTGCCGACCTGCATCACCTTGCCGTCGTTGAACACGGCGATGCGGTCCGCCATCGACAGGGCCTCGCCCTGATCGTGGGTGACGAAGACGAAGGTGATGCCCAGCGCCTTCTGGAGCGACTTCAGCTCTTCCTGCATCTGCTCGCGCAGCTTGAGGTCGAGCGCACCGAGCGGCTCGTCGAGCAGCAGCACGCGCGGCTTGTTGACCAGCGCGCGGGCCAGCGCGACGCGCTGGCGCTGGCCACCGGAGAGCTGGCCCGGCCGGCGAGCGCCGTAATCAGGCAATTTGACCAGATCAAGCGCCCTGGCGGCCTCCGCCCGGCGCTGCGCCTTGGGCACACCACGCACCATCAGCCCGTAGGCGACGTTGTCGATGACGTTCAAATGCGGGAAGAGCGCGTAGTCCTGGAACACCGTGTTGACGTTGCGCCGGTAGGGCGGCACGCCCTCGGCCGTCTCCCCAAAAATCTCGATATGACCAGAAGTCGGCTGCTCGAAGCCGGCGATAAGGCGCAGGCACGTGGTCTTCCCCGAGCCCGACGGCCCCAGCATGGCGAAGAACTCTCCCTCCGCGATTTCAATGTCGACCGCATCGACCGCGCGCACGGAGCCGAAATGGCGCGAGACTTTCTGGAAAGAGACGGCTGCGGTCATTCTGCCAACATTCCGGGGATCAGGCCTCTTGGCAACACGGGCATCGGCCAGTCAGGGTCGAACGCCCGCCCCCCTTGGCGGAGGAGGTCGCCGCGAGGCGACGGGTAGGGGTGATGAATGCAGATGCGTGGCGGGGCCCGTCTCCCCGCCCCGGCCGGCGGCCGGACCCTCCCCACCACGGGGAGGGTGGGGCACCTAAGCGTCAGCGCCCGCCAATGACGGCGATGTAGTCAGACACCCAGCGATAGTAGGGCACACATTCGCCCTGGCTCTCGCACTGCGTGATGGGCGTCTGCCAGAAGCGGACCTTCTCGAAGTTGCCAGAGCCGTTCTGCTCGCAGATCTCGGCGGTGAGCATGCCCGAGCCGTCGGTGCAGGCGGACGGAACCGAGGGGTTGGCGCCGAACCAGACCGACAGGTCGCTTTGCAGATTCGACGACAGCGTGTGCTCGAACCATTTGTAGGCGCAGTTCGGATTGGCGGCATCGGCGTGCAGCATCGAGGTGTCGGCCCAGCCGGTGACGCCTTCCTCCGGGAACACCGACGAGATCGGCGCGCCGTCGCCCTTGAGCAGGTTGACCTGGAACGGCCACGAGCCGGAAGCGACCACGCCCTCGTTCTTGAAGTCGTCGATCTGGATGAACGCATCGTGCCAGTAGCGGCTGGCCAGCGTGCGCTGCACGCGCAAGAGGTCGAGCGCCTCCTTGTACTGCGCCTCGTTCAGCTCGTAGGGGCTGGCGATGCCCAGTTCGGGCTTGTGCGTCATCAGATAGAGCGCGGCATCGGCGATGTGGATCGGGCCGTCATAGGCCTGGACGCGGCCCTTGTTGGGCTTGCCGTCCGGAAGATTCATCTCCTCGAAGACGACATTCCACGAGGTCGGCGGCTCCGGGAACACGTCGGTGTTGTAGGCCAGAACGTTCGGGCCCCACACGTAGGGCACGCCGTAATGGACGCCGTCGACCGTATGCCACGGCGCTTCCTTCAGGCGATCATCGACCTTGGACCAGCTGGGGATCAGGTCGATGTTGATCGGCTGGACGCGCTTGCCGGCGATCAGGCGGCGCGAGGCGTCGCCCGAGGCGGTGACGAGGTCGAAGCCGCCTTCGTTCATCAGCGCCACCATCTCGTCGGAGGTGTTCGCGGTCTTGACCGAAATCTTGCAGCCCGTGGCCTCTTCAAACTTGGTCACCCAGTCGAAATCGGCCACGGTCTCGCCGCGCTCGAGGAAGCCCGCCCAGGCGACCACGTTGAGCTGACCTTCGCTCTCGCCCACTTCGGTGATCTGAGCGAACGCCGGCGCGGCAAAGCTGACGGCCACTGTAAGCGCGGTACAGGTTCTCAGGAATTTCTTCATCACAACGTCTCCCATTGAAAGGGCCGCTCTGTGGTGGCGGTCGATCCCTTGCCGGAAAACGTGATCCGAATTCATTGCATTCGCAAATTCATTCGTCAGAAAGGTGATATCGGAAAATCCGATATATTGGCCAATGGCGTCTAACGCTGCCGCGACATCCTTTGTCCCTGCGCCAGGCCGATGAAGTCACGGGCGGGCTGGGTGAGGCCCGAGCCGCGCCTCCAAACCATGCCCACCTGCACCACAGGCAGTGAGCCGGACACGTCCCGGCTCTCGATGCGGTCGCCTTCGAGCGACCACGGCCGGTAGACGAGATCGGGCAGCAGCGCCACGCCAGCCCCAGTGGCGACGAGGCTGCGCACGGCCTCCACCGATCGGGTGCGGAAGGCGACATGCGGCCGCGTGCCAAGGGCCGCCAGCAGCTTGCCGGTGTTCTCCTCGATTTCGTCGACGGTGAGCATGATCAGGGGTTCGCGGGCGACATCCTCGATGACGATGCTGTCGGCGCCAGCAAGCTCATGGCCGAGCGGCAGCCACAGCCGGTACGGCGAGACCTCAAGAATCTCGGCCTGCAGCGCCATTCGGTCGCGCAGGTTGGAGATGACCATCACGGCGACGTCGAGTTCGCCGCCGACCAGCAGATGCTCGAGATAGTCGCCGCTGTCCTCGATTGCCGTAACGCGGACGCCAGGCCAGGCGCGCCGGTATCGCGCAAGCAGGTCGGACAGAACATAGCCGGCCACCAGCGAGGTAACGCCCAGATGCAGCTCGCCCGACCGTGACGCCGCCTCCTCCGAAAAGGTGCGGCGCGCGTCCGACACATCGCCCAGTATCTTGGTCGCGTGACGCAGGAACTGGTGGCCCTTGTGGGTGATCGCCAGCCCCCGCGAGTGACGTTCGAACAGCTCGACGCCTAGATCGGCCTCCAGCTCCTTGATCGCCTCGGTGACGGAGGATTGGGAGATCGAAAGGTTCTGCGCGGCGCGAATAACCGCGCCCTGCTCGGCGACGGCGACGAAATACTGAAGCTGACGGATGGTGAAAGCCATGGCCGGCAATAGACACCGGAAGGATGGCGCGGGAAAGAGGCGGAGACAATCTGACCGTGCTAGGCTGCGCCGAGGCCTGCGCGCGGCTGGCCGGAAAGGCGAACAGCGATGGACAAGCATGTCATCCTGCGGAAATGGACGGCGCGTATCAGAACCAAGGACGAGGACGCCTTCGCGGCCTATGTCGGCGACACCGGCGGCAGCGACCTGCACGCGACGCCTGGCAATCTGGGCCACCAGATCATCGTGCGCGAACTCGGCGACGGGGTCAGCGAAATCTCGGCGCTGAGCTGGTGGAAGGACATGGATGCCATCCGCGCTTTCGCGGGGGCCGACCCGGAAATCGCTCGCTACTATCCCGACGACGACCGCTATCTGCTGGATCGTCCGCTGACGGTCGAGCACCACCGGGTGTTGTCGGGGGCCGCTCCAAACGACCCGCCGGACTGAGCGGCAGGGCGACAGGCAACCGCCCTACGCAGCCACGGTGAGCTTCGCCGTGCCTGCTGCGAGCGCCGCCGCGATGTCGTCCGGCGGCGCGCCGTCGGTGACCAACTCGTCAAAGCCGGAGAAGCCGCAGACATGGACGAGGCCGCGCCGCCCGAATTTTGAGCAGTCGGTGACGACCACCCGCCGCTCGCCCCGCGTCAGCACCATGCGCGCGAACTCGGCCTCTTCCAGATCGTAATCCATCACGCCTTGCGCGGCATCGATGGCGCCGGTGGAGATGACCGCATGGGCAACGGAGAAGCGCGACACGAACTCGATGGCCGACACGCCGAATGCCGCGCCTGAATCGGATCGCAGCTCGCCACCGGCCATGTAGACGCGGTTGTCGTTGACGGTCGCCAATGTGCGGGCGATGTCCGACGAGTTGGTCACGACCGTAAGGCGGCGATGGCTTACCAGCTCCCTGGCGAGGAAGCTGGTCGTGGTGCCGGTATCGAGCATGATCGAATCGCCGTCCTGGATGCTTGCGGCGACATGGCGGGCGATGGCGCGCTTTGCGGCCGCGTTCTCGCGCATGCGGCGCTCGAACGGCGCTTCGCCGACATGCGAGGGCAGACCGACCGCGCCGTGCATCTTGAGAACCTGCCCGTCATCGGTCAGCGGCTTGACGTCGCGCCGCACGGTCTCCAGCGACACGCCGAGCCTGCCGGCGAGGTCGGTGATCGAGATCGTGCCCTCCTGCTGAAGAAGGCGCAGGATTTCGCCGTGACGCTTCGAAACGGTGGCCATTTCGGCTCGATCATCCTTTCGGCATTTGACTGTTTTCTGTGCAATATGCGGGATTTGGCAAGAGAGCCTGCGCATAATCGGTCAAAATATCACGAAAAGCCACAGATTTTGTTGACAGCTCCCACCGGACTGGACGACATTGACGCTGCGTGAGGTCGGCGAAACAAGCTGGCGACAACAACACAGAGGGTGAGCAGGAGACTTGCATGCTTCAGGAACAGCGCAGCACATCGCTGACCAGGAGGGCGCTCGCCCTTTCGGCGGCATTTTTCCTTACGGCGGCGGGAGCCGCGCATTCGCAGGAATCGACCGATCCGATCAAGCTTACGCTGCACGACTGGACGGGCCAGCTGATTACCACCGAGATCATGGGTGAGGTGCTCAAGAAGGCCGGCTACAACATCGAGTACGTGCAGGCCGACTATATCGCCCAGTTCGCGGGCCTGCGGACCGGCGACCTGCATGTCGCCATGGAGATGTGGGAGACCACCGGCCGCGACGCCATGGACGAGGCGACCGCCACCGGCCAGGTCGAGAATCTCGGCGAGACCGGCATGCGCGCGATCGAGGAATGGTGGTATCCGACCTACATGAAGGAGAAGTGCCCCGGCCTGCCGAACTGGGAAGCACTGAAGACCGAGGAATGCGCCGCCGCCTTTGCCACCGCCGAAACCGCGCCCAAGGGCCGCTATCTCGGCGGCCCGGTGACCTGGGGCGGCTATGACGACGAGCGCGTCGAAGCCCTCGACCTGCCGTTCGAGGTGGTCCACGCCGGCACCGACGCCGCGCTGTTCGCCGAGCTGGAATCGGCCTATCAGCGGCAGGCGCCGATCCTGCTCTGGATCTACGCTCCCCACTGGGCACCGGCCAAGTATGAAGGCGAATGGGTCGATTTTCCCGAGTACACGGCCGAATGCTACACCGACCCTGCCTGGGGCTCGAACCCGGACGAACTCTACGATTGCGGCAAGCCGCGCGGGCCGATCTGGAAGGTGGCGTGGTCGGGTGTCAAGGAACAGTGGCCGGGCGCGTACGATGCGATCAAGGCATTCACCGTCGACAATGACGAGATGGGCGCGATGATCACCGCAGTCGACCTCGAAGGCAAATCCGTCTCGGCCGTGGTCGGCGAATGGATGACCGCCAACGAGGCGCGCTGGTCCGTGTGGATCGCGCGATAGCGGCAGCTCCGCTCTTCCCGGCCGACGCACATGAATACCACGGCAAAACTCGTCTGCCGCAGCGTGTGGAAACTCTACGGAGCCGGCGCGGAAGCCTATTCCGCGCGCGGCCTGATCGATCCTGCCGGGCTTGACGCCGCAGGCCTCGTCGGGGCCGTGCGCGACGTCAACCTAGAGGTCCGCGAGGGCGAGATCTTCGTCATCATGGGCCTGTCGGGCTCCGGCAAGTCGACGCTGGTGCGCTGCCTGTCACGGCTGGTCGAGCCGACGGCGGGCGAGATCCTGTTCAACGGAGAGAACCTGCTCGCCGCCGACGAACGGAGGATGATCGAGATCAGGCGACACCAGATGGGCATGGTGTTCCAGCACTTCGCCCTGCTGCCGCATCTGAGCGTGCTGGCCAACGTCGCCTTCCCGCTGGAAATCCAGGGCGTCGAACGCGCCCGCCGCGAGGCGCGCGCCCGCGAGATGATCGACCTGGTCGGACTTTCCGGGCGCGAAGGCGCCTTTCCGCGCGAGCTTTCCGGCGGACAGCAGCAGCGCGTCGGCATCGCCCGCTCGCTCGCCGTCGAGCCGGAACTGTGGTTCCTCGACGAGCCGTTCTCCGCCCTCGACCCGCTGATCCGCCGCGAGATGCAGGACGAGTTCCTGCGGCTGCAATCGGTGCTCAAGAAGACCATCGTCTTCATCACCCACGATTTCGACGAGGCGATCAGACTGGCCGACCGAATCGCCATCATGAAGGACGGTGCCATCGTGCAGGCCGGCACGCCGGAGGAACTGGTGCTGGACCCGGCCGACGACTACGTCGCCGAGTTCACCCGCAACGTGCCCAAGGCCAAGGTGATCCGCGTCGCAGCGCTGATGAGGCCGGCGGCAGCCGGGGAAGCCTCGATCACCGTCCCGGCCTCGGTGCGCATCGCCGACGCGGCACCGCTGTTCGAAGTCGGCGTCGCGACTTTGCAGGTGGTCGATGCCGACGGCGCGACGGTCGGCACGCTCCACCGCGACGACGTCGTCGACGTGCTGATGCGGGGGTGAAGGTCGTGATTCCTTCTGCTCCCACCCCCCTCTGGCCTGCCGGCCATCTCACCCTCAAAGGGGGAGATCAGCCTGCAGTACCGATTTCGCCAATCACTGACGATTGGCGAAAGCAGAGACGAAATCCGATCTCCCCCCTTGAGGGCGAGATGGCCGGCAGGCCAGAGAGGGGTAGCGACGCGGGACACTGCGCTCTGAAAGGTGATGGCCGCGGGTACAGGGCGAGCTTCCCATGAGCATCCCCGTCGCCCCCTCCAACGCCGAACCGCTGGCGCCCGCAGCCCCCGGCCGCCTCGCCCGGCCGCGCCTCGTCCTGTGGCTCGTCGCCCTCATCGCCTTCGTACTCTTCTGGCAGTTCGGCAAGCCTTTCCTGTCCTGGGCATTCGACTATCCGCGCGCGTGGCAGGTGCCGGCCGCGCGCTGGATCGGCAACGCGATGAAATGGCTGGTCGAAGAGGCGAGCTTCGGCCTCTTCACCTTTACCGAAATGACGCGGTTCATCGCCTCGGTGGTCGAAGTACCCTATCGGCTGGTGTTGTCACTCCTGTCGACCGGCTTTCTTTCCGGGCGCGGCTCTTCGGCGGTACAACTCGCGCCGCCTCTGCCGTGGCTCGCCGTCGTCGGCATCGCCGTGCTGGTCGGCCTCTATGCAGGGGGGCGCAGGCTAGCCGTCATCGCCGGCCTCTGCTTCCTGTTCCTCGCCGTGTTCGGCCAATGGCAGAGCGCCATGGTGACGCTCGCCTCGATCCTCGTCGCCGTGCCGATCGGCGTGATGGGCGGACTCATCATCGGAATTGCCGCATTCCGCTGGCCGGCCTTCGAGCAGACGCTGAAACCGATCCTCGACCTGATGCAGACCATGCCGGTCTTCGCCTATCTGGTGCCGATACTGGTGCTGTTCGGCTTCGGACCGGTGGCTGCGATCGTGGCGACGCTGATCTACGCCATGCCGCCGATGATCCGCATCACCGTCCTGGCGCTCAAGGGCGTGCCGGCGGAAGTGCGCGACCTCGGCCGCATGGTCGGCTGCACCCGCCGCCAGATGACATGGCGCATTATGGTGCCTTCGGCCAAGGAAAGTCTGATGGTCGGCGTCAACCAGGTGATCATGCTGTCGCTCAACATGGTCATCATCGCCTCGATGATCGGCGCCGGCGGACTGGGCTTCGACGTGCTGTCGGCACTGCGCCGGCTCGACATCGGCGCCGGCATGGAGGCGGGCTTCGCCATCGTCGCGCTGGCGATCGCGCTCGACCGACTGAGCCAGGCTTTTGCAAACCGCTCCGGCGCGGCCAACGGAACGGATGGTTCATGGCTCGCTCGCCATCCCTACACGATAGCCGGCTTCGCCTTCGTCGCAATCACCGCGCTCGCGGGCCTGCTGATCCCAGCCGTCCAGACCTATCCGCAGGGCCTACGGCTTTCGAGCGGCACCTTCTGGGCCGACATCGTGCGCTGGATCAACGTCAACTATTTCGACACGCTCGAAGCGCTCAAGAATACCGTACTGCTCAACATACTGATCCCGTTCAAGCGGCTCCTGGAAAGTCTGCCCTGGGCCGGCGTGGTGGCACTGCTGGCGTTGGCCGGCCACGCGCTAGGAGGCCTGCGGCTTGCAGTGCTGGTCGCAGTCCTCGCCTTCCTCATCGCTGCCACCGGCCAGTGGGACAAGGCGATGGTGACGGTCTATCTGTGCGGCATCTCTGTGGTGTTCGCCTGCCTGATCGGCATTCCGATAGGCGTGCTTGCGGCCGAACGCGCGCGACTGTGGGGTTGGGTGCGCGTCGTCATCGACACGCTGCAAACCCTGCCATCCTTCGTCTACCTGATGCCGGCGGTGATGCTGTTTCGCGTCGGCGACTTCACCGCCATGCTTGCCGTCGTCGCCTATTCGGTAGCGCCGGCCATCCGCTACACGGTGCTGGGGCTGCAAAAAGTCGACCCGCGCCTGATCGAGGCGGGCCGCGCCATGGGCGCGACGCCCAGGCAGATTTTGACCCGGATCAAGCTCAAGCTGGCGCTGCCCGAAATCCTGCTCGGCCTCAACCAGACGATCATGTTCGCGCTTTCGATGCTGGTGATCACCGCGCTGGTCGGCACGCGCGACCTCGGCCAGGAGGTCTATATCGCGCTGACCAAGGCCGACACCGGGCGCGGGCTTGTTGCGGGCCTTGCCGTGGCCTTTATCGCCATCATCGCCGACCGGCTGATTTCGGCCGGGGCAGCTCGGACCAAACGGAGGCTCGGCCTGGCATGACGGCGACCGTCGAATCCCGCATCCGCACGCTCCCCTGCTGGCAGGGCGAGATCGAAATCGCGCCGCTTTCGGGCGGGCTGTCGAACGCCAACTATTTGGTCGCCGACGCGGCCGGCCGGCACGTGGTGCGCTTCGGCGAGGACTATCCGTTCCACCATGTGATCCGCGAGCGCGAGCTGATGACAGCGCGCGCGGCAGCCGAAGCCGGGTTCGCGCCGGCAGTGGAATTCGCCCGGCCCGGGGCGATGGTGACGGCCTATCTGGGCGCGAAGACCTTCGGCGAGGCCGATGTGCGCGCCAATATCTTCCGCGTCGCCACGCTGATGCGCGCCTTCCACGACGCGATGCCGGCACATGTCTCCGGTCCGGGATTCATGTTCTGGGTGTTCCACGTCATTCGCGACTATGCGCGCACGCTCGAAGCGGGCGGCAGCAGCCGCGTGCCACGCCTGCCGGGATGGCTGAAGCTCGCGGCCGAACTTGAGGCCGCGCAGGCGCCGCTGCCGATCGTGTTCGGCCATAACGACCTTCTACCCGCCAACCTGCTCGATGACGGCGAGCGGCTGTGGCTGATCGACTTCGAATATGCCGGCTTCTCAACGGCGATGTTCGATCTCGCCGGCGTCTCGTCCAATGCAGGCTTCTCGGCCGAAGAGTCCGACGCGCTGCTTGCGGCCTATTTCCGCGAAGCCCCGTCGTCCGGAATCAGGCGATCCTTCGTCGCCATGCAGTGCGCTTCGCTGCTGCGCGAGGCGATGTGGAGCATGGTTTCCGAACTCCACCTTTCAGCGCCGGGCGTCGACTACGTCGCCTATGCCGACGAAAACCTCACGCGGCTCGACACCGCCCTCGAATCATACAGATCCGCCTACGGGAAACCCTGACCATGTCGCTCCCCTCCCACGCCCGCTTCGTCGTCATCGGCGGCGGCATCATCGGCTGTTCGACGGCCTATCATCTCGCGCGCGACCACAAGGCCGACGTGGTGCTCATCGAGCAGGGCAAGCTCACCTCGGGCTCGACCTGGCATGCGGCGGGCCTCGTCGGTCAATTGCGCTCGTCGGCCTCGATCACAAAGGTGCTGAAATACTCCGTCGATCTCTACAAGGGGCTGGAGGCCGAAACCGGGCTTGCCACCGGCTGGAAGATGACCGGGTGTCTGAGGCTGGCGACCAACCAGGATCGCTGGACGGAGTTCAGGCGGCTCGCCACCACTGCGAAGAGCTTCCGCATGGAGATGCATCTCGTCTCGCCCGAGGAGGTCAAGCGTATGTGGCCGCTGATGGATGTCTCCGACCTCGTCGGAGCGTCGTGGCTGCCGACCGACGGGCAGGCGAGCCCGTCCGACATCACCCAGTCGCTGGCCAAAGGCGCGCGCATGCATGGCGCGAAGCTTTACGAAGACGTGCGCGTCACCGGCTTCGAGATGGATGGCCGCCGCATCACGACTGTAAAGACGACGCAGGGCGACATCGCCTGCGAGACGGTGATCAACTGTGCCGGCCAGTGGGCCAGGCAGGTCGGCGCAATGGCCGGCGTCAACGTGCCGCTGCAGCCTGTCAAGCACCAATACATCATCACGGAGAAGCTCGACGGGCTTGCCGTCGACGCGCCCACGATCCGCGATCCAGACCGGCGCACCTATTTCAAGGAGGAGGTGGGCGGCCTCGTCATGGGCGGCTACGAGCCCAACCCGCAGGCATGGCACACCGGCATGGCCGGCGGCGACGTGCCCGACGAGTGGCAATTCCGCCTGTTCGATGACGATTTCGACCATTTCGAACAGCACATGGCCCAGGCCATCGCCCGCGTGCCGGCACTCGAGACCGCCGGTGTCAAGCAGATGATCAACGGGCCCGAGAGCTTCACGCCCGACGGCAACTTCATCGTCGGCGCGGCGCCCGAATGCGCCAACATGTTCGTAGGCGCCGGCTTCAACGCCTTCGGCATCGCGTCTGGCGGCGGGGCTGGCTGGGTGCTGGCGCAATGGGCGGTCGACGGCGAAGCGCCGCTGGACCTGTGGGTCGTGGACATCCGGCGCTTCTCCGGCCTGCATCGCGACCGCGAGTGGGTGCGCGACCGCACACTGGAAGCCTACGGCAAGCATTACACCATCGCCTTCCCGCACGAGGAATATGCCAGCGGCCGGCCGCGCATCGTCTCGCCGCTCTACGAGAGGCTGCAACGCCACGGCGCCGTGTTCGGCTCAAAGCTCGGCTGGGAGCGGCCCAACTGGTTCGGCTCGAACGGCAGCACCCGTGACATGTACTCGATGGGACGGCAGAACTGGTTCGACGCGGTGGGCGAGGAGCATGTCCATGTGCGCGGCAAGGTCGGCATCTTCGACCAGTCTTCCTTCGCCAAATACGAGATGACCGGCGCGGACGCGTTGAAGGCGCTCGACTTCATCTGCGCCAACGACGTTGCCAAGCCCGCCGGTCGCCTCACCTATACGCAGCTCTTGAACACGCGCGGGGGCATCGAGGCCGATTTGACGGTGGCCCGGCTCGCCGACGATCGCTTCTACATCGTCACCGGCACCGGTTTCCGCGCCCACGATTTCGGCTGGATCGAGGACCACATCCCGACCGGGACGGATGCCAAGCTCACCGACGTCACCGAACAGTACGGGACCCTGTCGTTGATGGGTCCTGACGCGCGCCGGGTGCTGGAGAAGGTGACGCGGTCGGATGTCTCCGACGCCGCCTTTCCCTTCGGCCATGTCCGCGAGATCGCAATTGCCGGAGCCACGGTGCGCGCGCTGCGGGTCACCTATGTCGGCGAGCTCGGCTGGGAGTTGCACGTCCCAATCTCGGCGACAGGCGACGTCTTCGACGCGCTGATGGCCGCCGGCTGGGCCTACACGATCTGGCCGGTCGGTTATCGGGCACTGGAATCGCTCCGGCTGGAAAAGGGCTATCGCGCCTGGGGTTCCGACATCACGCCCAACGATTCGCCGTTCGAGGCGGGGCTCGGCTGGGCGGTGAAGCTCAGAAAAAACGCCGACTTCCTTGGCCGCGCGGCAAGCCAGGCGATTGCCTCAGCGCCGCTGACGAAGCGGCTTGCCGGCTTCACCGTCGACGATCCCGACGTGGTGCTGTTGGGGCGTGAGACGATCCTGCGCGATGGCGAGCCTGTCGGCTACCTCACCTCGGGCGGCCACGGCTACACCGTCGGCAAAGGCATCGGCTACGGCTATGTCCGTAACGCGGAAGGCGTCGACGATGCGTTTCTGGCGTCGGGCGCCTACGAGCTGGTCGTCGCGATGGAGAAGGTTCCAGCGCGCCTGCACATGCAGCCGCTATATGACCCGAATGGTGCGCGGGTGAAAGGCTGAACCACGCCCCGCTCAGGCCTGCGGTGCAGACTCCTCCACCGGCCGCCTGATCGACGCGGCGGCGTCGCGCACGATGGGCAACAACCCGTCGCCGCCGGCATCGACGATGGCGAAGAACTGGCGGCGCATGCGCGGCTCCCAGAACTTGTTGATGTGCTCGGCGATGCCGGCCACGCCTTCATCGTGCGGCTTGGACTGAAAGAAAGTGCCGATCTGGTTGGCCATCCGAACCAGCTTGGCGCCCTGGTCGAAATGGACCGCGTCCTCGCCTTCATGCGACATGGCTGGCTGCTCCGCTCGATATGCGTTCGGGATGGGTGAACAGGTCGTACTCATCGCCGCGCACCAGCGCGACGAGCGTCATACCGGCCGCTTCCGCCGTCCGGATCGCAAGCGCCGTGGGCGCGGAAACGGCGACGATGACCGGCGCGCCTATCGCTGCAGCCTTCTGAACCATCTCGACCGAGACACGGCTGGTGACGACCACGGCGCCCGACGAGCCCTCGGTGCCGGACTTCGCGAGCGCGCCGGCCAGCTTGTCGAGCGCATTGTGGCGGCCGACATCCTCGCGCGCGGCGACGATACCCTGCCCCGGCAGGTAGAATCCTGCGGCATGCACCGCGCCAGTTTCGGCATGAAAGGGTTGCAGCTTCGCCAACAGACGCACGGCAAGCGTGACGTCGCCGGGCAGCAAGGTAAGCGATGCCTGACGTATATGGGGTACCGCTCGCATAGCTTCGTCGATCGACTCTATGCCGCAGAGACCGCAGCCAACCGGCCCGGCAAGTCGGCGACGCCGCGTCTCGAAACGGGTGTTGGCGACGTCGCGCAGCCTGATCTGAATGTCGATGCCGGCGCCTGCCTCTTCAACGACGATCGCCTCGATCTCGTCCGGTGCCGAGACGATGCCTTCGGTCAGCGCGAAGCCGAGCGCGAAATCCTCCAGGTCGGCAGGCGTCGCCATCATCACGGCGTGCGTGGTGCCGGCAAAGCTCAGCGCCACCGGCGTCTCCTCCGGCACCATGCGCACGGCAGCGGCCGTGCCCGCGGCGCGCCGCGCAATGCGGGTGGTGGAGGCGAGGGGCGGTCGGGTCATTGATCGCTACTCCGCCGCCTCCAGTTGCCCGGCGATGCGGCGGCTCTGACGCGACAATTCCTCATACTCCTCCTGCCAGCGGCTGGGGCCGTTGGAAGGCGATACCTGTACCGCGGTCACCTTGTATTCCGGGCAGTTGGTCGCCCAGTCCGAATAGTCCGTGGTGATGACGTTGGCCTGCGTGTCGGGATGGTGGAAGGTGGTATAGACGACACCCGCCGCCACCTTGTCGGTGAGGGTTGCGCGCAGCGTCGTCTCGCCGGCACGGCTGGTCAGCCGCACCCAGTCTCCTTCACGCACGCCGCGCTGCTCGGCATCGTGCGGGTGGATCTCCAGCACATCCTGATCGTGCCACACCACGTTTGCCGTGCGCCTGGTCTGCGCGCCGACATTGTATTGCGACAGGATGCGGCCGGTGGTGAGCAGCAGCGGGAAACGCGGTCCGGTCTTCTCGTCGGTCGCGACATACTCGGTACGGATGAACTTGCCGCGACCGCGCACAAAACCGTCGACATGCATGATCGGCGTGCCTTCGGGCGCCTTGTCGTTACAGGGCCACTGCACCGAGCCCATCCTATCAAGATAGTCGTAGGAAACGTTGGCGAAGGTTGGGGTAGTGGCCGCGATCTCGTCCATGATCTCGGAGGGGTGCGCATAGGCCCAGGCAACGCCCATCGCCTGCGCGAGCTTCTGCGTCACCTCCCAGTCGGCGAGACCGTTTTTAGGCGCCATGACCTTGCGAACGCGATTGATGCGGCGCTCGGCATTGGTGAAGGTGCCGTCCTTTTCCAGGAAGGTCGAGCCTGGCAGGAAGACATACGCAAAGCGCGCGGTCTCGTTGAGGAACAGGTCGTGCACGACGACGCATTCCATCGCGGCAAGGCCGGCCGAAACGTGTTTTGTGTCCGGGTCGGATTGCAGGATGTCCTCGCCCTGAATGTAGATGCCCTTGAAGGTGCCTTCGACGGCGGCGTCGAGCATGTTGGGAATGCGCAGGCCCGGCTCGTTGTCGATCTTCACGTTCCAGAGGCTGTCGTAGATGTCGCGCACCGCGTCGCCCGAAACATGGCGGTAGCCCGGCAGTTCGTGCGGGAAGGAGCCCATGTCGCACGAGCCCTGCACGTTGTTCTGGCCGCGCAGCGGGTTAACGCCGACGCCGCGCCGGCCGATATTGCCGGTCGCCATGGCGAGGTTGGCGATCGCCATCACCGTGGTCGAGCCCTGGCTGTGCTCGGTCACGCCGAGGCCGTAATAGATGGCGCCGTTGCCGCCTGTGGCATAGAGGCGCGCCGCACCCCTGATGGCTTCCGGGTCGACGCCGGCAAGCTTGCCGACAACCTCGGGCGAATTCTGCTCCTCTGCCACGAAGGTCGCCCAGTCCTCGAACTCCGACCAGTCGCAGCGCTCGCGGATGAAGGCTTCGTCGAACAGGCCTTCGGTGACGATCACATGCGCAAGCGCAGTCACGATGGCGACGTTGGTGCCGGGCTTTAGGGGAAGGTGGAAGGCGGCTTCGACATGCGGCGACTTCACCGTCTCGGTGCGACGCGGGTCGATGACGATCAGCTTCGCCCCCTGCCGCAGGCGTTTCTTCATGCGCGAGGCGAAGACGGGATGGCCGGCGGCAGGATTGGCGCCGATGACGACGATGACGTCGGCGTCCTCAACGGAATCGAAATCCTGTGTCCCCGCCGACGTTCCGTAAGTCTGCCCTAACCCATAGCCGGTCGGCGAGTGGCAGACCCGCGCGCAGGTGTCGACGTTGTTGTTGCCGAAGCCTTGCCGGATCAGCTTCTGAACCAGATAGGTCTCCTCGTTCGTGCAGCGCGACGAGGTAATGCCGCCGATGGCGGCCCGGCCGTATTGATACTGGATGCGGCGGAACTCGGCCGCGACGTGGGCAAATGCCTCCTCCCAGGTGACCTCGCGCCACGGATCGGTGATCTTTTCACGGATCATCGGATTGAGGATGCGTTCCTTGTGGTTGGCATAGCCGTAGGCGAAGCGGCCCTTGACGCAGGAATGGCCGCGATTGGCCTTGCCATCCTTCCACGGAACCATGCGCACAAGTTCGTCGCCGCGCATCTCGGCCTTGAAAGAGCAGCCCACGCCGCAATAAGCGCAGGTCGTCACCACTGAATGCTCGGGCTGGCCGATCTCGATTACCGATTTTTCGGTCAAGGTCGCGGTCGGGCAGGCCTGCACGCAGGCGCCGCAGGAAACGCATTCCGACGCCAGGAAGCTCTCGTGCATACCGGGCGACACGCGGCTGTCGAAGCCCCTGCCCTCGATGGTCAGCGCGAAGGTGCCCTGCACCTCCTCGCAGGCGCGCACGCAGCGCGAGCAGACGATGCACTTCGCCGGATCGTAGGTGAAATAGGGGTTCGACTCGTCCTTGGGCATCCAGCGCATGTTCGCGGCGCTTTCCGACAGCGCGCCGCGGCTCTTCGCAAAGACGTGGTTGTCGCCCTCATAGCCATAGCGCACGTCGCGCAGGCCGACCACGCCCGCCATGTCCTGCAGCTCGCAATCCCCGTTCGCCGCGCAGGTCAGGCAGTCGAGCGGGTGGTCGGAGATGTAGAGTTCCATCACGCCGCGGCGGATGTCCTTCAGCCGGCTCGTCTGCGTCTTCACCACCATGCCGGGCGCGACGGGCGTAGTGCAGGAAGACGGCGTGCCGTTGCGGCCCTCGATCTCGACGAGGCAGAGCCGGCATGAGCCGAAGGCGTCGACCATGTCGGTGGCGCAAAGCTTGGGTATGGCGATACCCGCCTCCATCGAGGCGCGCATGATCGAGGTGCCCTCTGGCACGGTGACGGTGAAGCCGTCGACCGTGAGGGTGACCTGCTTTTCCGCCTTCGAGGCCGGGGTGCCGTAGTCGATTTCGTGGACGAGACCCATGGGATTGTTCCTACTGGTCCTGTTTCTCTGCAAGAGTGTGTGCGACCAGCGCGTTGGCATGACCGTGGCCTAGGCCATGGTCAGCTTTCAGCCAGTTCACGATTTCCATGTGCTTCGACCCGGAACGACCGCGAACGAGCGCCTTCCAGTGCTCGATCGGCTTGCCGTAGGCCTTCTCAATCGACGGGAAATAGGAAGCCGGGCCCTTGATCTTCTCGCTCATTCGGCGGCCTCCTGCATCGGCTTCGGCGCGAAGTCCTGCGGGAAATGATTGATGGCGCTCATCACCGGATAGGGCGTGAAGCCACCCAGCGCGCAGAGCGAGCCGAACTTCATCGTGTTGCAGAGATCGGTCACCAGCGCGAGGTTCCTCTCGGGCTCGATGCCGGCGGCGACCTTGTCCAGCGTCTCGACGCCGCGTGTCGAGCCGATCCGGCAGGGCGTGCACTTGCCGCAAGACTCGATTGCGCAGAACTCCATCGCGAAACGCGCCTGTTTCAGCATGTCGGCAGTGTCGTCGAACACGGTGATGCCGGCATGGCCGATCAGCCCGTCCTTCGCCGCGAACGCCTCGTAATCGAACGGCGTGTCGAACAGCGAAGGCGGGAAATAGGCGCCGAGCGGCCCGCCGACCTGCACCGCCTTGACCGGGCGGCCCGACGCCGTGCCGCCGCCGATGTCGTTGACGATCTCGCCGAGCGTCATGCCGAAGCCGGCCTCGAACAGGCCGCTATGCTTCACGTTTCCCGCAATCTGGATCGGGATGGTGCCGCGCGAGCGGCCAAAGCCGAATTCCTTGTAGAAGGTCGCGCCTTTGTCGAGGATGACCGGCACCGAGGCCAGACTGATGACGTTGTTGACGACGGTCGGCTTGCCGAACAGGCCCTGCAATGCCGGCAGCGGCGGCTTGGCCCGCACCACGCCGCGCTTGCCCTCCAGCGAGTTCAGCAGCGAAGTCTCCTCGCCGCAGACATAGGCGCCGGCGCCGACGCGCACTTCCATGTCGAAGGCATTGGGCGAGCCCAGCACGCTGATGCCCAAAATGCCGGCCTTGCGTGCGACCTCGATGGCGCCCTGCATAGCCTTCACAGCATGCGGATATTCCGAACGGATGTAGACGAAACCCTTCGTCGCGCCGGTCGCGATGCCGGCGATCGCCATGCCCTCGATGAGCACAAAAGGGTCGCCTTCCATGATCATGCGGTCGGCGAAGGTGGCCGAGTCGCCCTCGTCGGCGTTGCAGACGATGTATTTGCGGTCGGCGACCGCGTCCATCACCGTCTTCCACTTAATCCCGGTCGGAAAACCCGCGCCACCGCGCCCGCGCAGGCCGGATTCCGTCACCCGCTCGACGACATAGGCGGGCGGCATCGACAGCGCGCGCTCCAATCCGCGCAAGCCGCCTTGGGCCTTGTAGTCCTCCAGCGAGAGCGGATCGACGATGCCGCAACGGGCAAAGGTGAGCCGCGCCTGCTTCGCAAGGAACGGGATCATGTCCGCCTTGCCGAACCACCTGCGATGCTGGCCGCCAGACAGGAAACCGGCATCGAACAGCGACTTCACGTCCGAGGGCTTGACCGGGCCATAGGCGACGCGGCCCTTGGAGGTCTTCACCTCGATCATCGGCTCCAGCCAGTAAAGCCCGCGCGAACCGTTGCGTACGATGCGGGCCTTCTGCCCGCGCGTTTCCAGCTCGACCCGGATCGCGGAGGCTACCTTGTCGGCGCCGAGCGCCAGCGAACCGGAATCCCCGGGAATGTAAATGACCGGAGTCACGACCTCACCTCCGCGACGATCCCCGCTATCGCCTCCGCATCAACCCGCCCAACCACCTCGCCGTCGAGCATGGCAGCCGGAGCGCAGGCGCACAGGCCGAGGCAGTATACGGGCTCCAGCGTGACCGAACCGTCCTCAGCCGTCTCGTGAAAGCCGATGCCGAGCGCCTCCTGAACGAGAGATGCCACCTTGTCCGACCCCATCGACTGGCATGCTTCGGCCTGGCAGAGCTTCAACACATGCCGGCCGGCCGGCTTGCTGCGATAATCGTGATAGAAAGTAACGACGCCGTGCACCTCGGCGCGCGAAAGGTTGAGCGCGTCGGCGATCACCGGCAGCGCCTCCTGGGGCACGTAGCCGAACTCCTCCTGAACGCCATGCAGGATAGGCAACAGCGGCCCTTCGAGCCGCTCGAGCTCGTCGACAATCGCTGCGGTCTGCGCTGCGATTTGGGTACCTTGCGGCTGCATCGTCATGCAGCGCCCTCCCTGCATCTGCCGGAATTCCGCTAAGCCGTTAGGAAACCAGAGGAAACCGGATGAATCAATAAAGGCGAACCGTTGCTTGATAGGGATCTTCTATCAAACTGACCTTCAAGGGATGATGGATCAGGCGCGCCGGGCGAAATCGCCAGCCAGCGTCATCGCCTCGCCCAGGAGCGCCTTGACCAGCGGCGTATGCGGCTCGCGCTTCGCTGCCACCAGCCCGACGAGGTGGCTGGCGTCGGGCTGGACGATGGGAATCGCGCGGATGGGCTCAGCGAAGCCGAATGTCTCGGCAAGGTTCAGCGGCATGATCGACGACCATTTACCGGTGCGTATGTGGCTGAACAGCACGATCATCGAATTGGATTCCAGCGTCGGCCGCACGCTGGCGCCCACCTCGGCCAGATGCTGGTCGATTATACGCCGGTTCTGCATGTCCGGGGTCAGCAGGCAAAGGGGCAAGCCGGCCACTTCGGCCCAAGTTACTTGGTCGCGCTCGGCAAGAGGGCTGCCTGCGGCCGTGATCAGCCGGTAGCGCTCTGTATAGAGCGGCACCTGCACGACGCGGCCGAGCGGCTCATTGTCGAGATAGGTGATGCCGGCGTCGATGTCGAAATTGCCCAGCAGCGACAGCACTTCGATCGAGGTGCGCGACAGGACGGTAAAGGTGACGCCTGGATGCTTTTCGCGAAACGGCGTCGTCAGCATCGGCACCATCGCGAGCGCGGTGGGAATGGCGGCGATGCGAAGCCGGCCGGAAAGGCCGCGGCGCGCCGCGCGCATCTCTTCCTTCATCGTTCGAGCGTCGCCGGTGATGCGGCGCGCCCAGACGAGCACCTGCTCACCTTCGTGAGTCAGCCCCTGAAAGCGCGAGCCGCGCTGAACCAGCATGACGCCGAGCTGGTCCTCGAGTTGCTTGATCGCCGCCGACAGTGTCGGCTGGGTGATGCCAAGCTCTTCGGCGGCCTTGCCGAAATGCTGTGCGCGGGCGAGCGCGATGAAGAATTCGAGCTTGTCGATCATGGTACAAGCGTTAGCCATATCGGGCGGCGGATCAAGGCCGGCAGGTTCCGCCTAAACGTTTCACTAACCTCGCCCGTGCATCGTTTCGCCGCACGATAGGGTCCGCGCCTCGGACAGGCCCGGTGCTTGCCGGGAGATATGTCGATGCGACCCGACGCACGTGTTGCCCTTCAAACCCAAGCCCCTGCCGACTTCGCCGAGGCCGCGAGGCTGGAGGCGCTGGATCGCTACGATGTGCTCGACACTCCGCGCGAAGAAGGGTTCGACGCCCTGGTGCGGCTGATCCGCAACATCTTTCAGGTGCCGGTCGGCATCGTCTCAGTGATCGATGGCCACAGACAGTGGTACAAAGCCTGGGAAGGCCTGCCCTCAAACGAGGTTCCGCGAGAGGAAACGCTCTGCGAGACCGTGATTCGCACGGGCGAGCCGATGATCATCGAGGATGTCAGCCGCGATCCGCGCTTCGCCTCCAATCCGCATGTCATGGGGGAACCCAAGGTCCGCTTCTATGCCGGCGTGCCGCTGCTGACGCGCGAAGGCCATCCCATCGGCACGCTGTGCGCCATCGATTTTCGGCCACGCCCGTTCACCGTGCGGGAGCGCGACATTCTCGTCGATCTCGCCCGCATCGCCATGGCCGAATTCGAGCTCCGCCGCTTCGTTGCAGTCGACGTCCTGACGGGCGTGCTGTCGCGCCGGACCTTCAGGGAGGAAGCCGTCGGAGCGCTGGGGCTAGCGCGGCGCCACAATCTCGATCTCGCCTGCATCGCCTTCGACATCGACCATTTCAAGTCGATCAACGACCATCACGGACACGCCTTCGGCGACCGTGTGCTCGAATCCGTCGGCAAGATTGCCAGCTCCAGCCTGCGCGGCAGCGATCTCATAGGGCGCATCGGCGGCGAGGAGTTTGCGGTGATCCTGCCTCATACCGACAAGCGCGGCGCGGCCGAGGTGGCGCAGCGCCTGCGCGAGGCGATCGCAACCCACCATTTCGAGGTCAACGGCGTTCCCAAGAGCGTGACCGCTAGCTTTGGCATCGCATTCTTCGATGACCAGGTTGAAGGCCTGGACACTCTCATGGCCCGCGCGGACGAAGCCCTCTACGCAGCGAAATCGCAGGGGCGCAACCGCTGCATCTTCTGGCACGACCAGAACGAACTAAGGCACAGCCGGCGGCGCGTGCTGAAGGCCGGCCATATCGTCTTCAACGAACGCAAGTCGACAATCGACTGCACCGTTCGCTCGCTGTCCGACACGGGCGCGGGCTTCGACCTTGCAAGCTCCTACGGCCTGCCCGCGCGGTTCAACCTGCTGATCCGTTCCGAGGGGATCGACCGGCGCTGTCGTGTTACCGAGCAGAGCCAACGCCATGTCGAGGTCGAGTTCATCTGAACCGTCTCGCGGGCGGGCGCCGGGCTCAGCCCTTCGCCGCTCGCTCCAACTCTGCCACATCCAGCTTCACCATCTTCATCATCGCGGCCGTCGCGCGCCGGGCGGCCTCGCGATCCGGCCCGTCGGTGAGGCGGTAGAGCACCTCCGGCACGATCTGCCACGCAAAGCCGTACTTATCCTTCACCCAGCCGCACTGGACCTCCTTGCCGCCATCGGCGGCGAGCTTGTTCCAGTATTCGTCCACTTCGGCCTGGTCGGCACACAGGATCTGGAAGGACACGGCGTCGTTGGGGACGCCACCCGGATGCTTGCCACCGTTGAGGCAGTAGATTTCGTGCCCCTCCACTGTCACCTGCGCGGTCAGCACCTGCCCCTCCCTGGTATAGGGCTCGCCCCCGCCAGGCGCGCGCACCACTTCGCCCAGCTTCGTGTTGCGGAACACCGTGGAATAAAAGCGCGCCGCTTCCTCGGCTTCGGTCTCGAACCAAAGCCAGCTGCTGATCTTGTTCATCGTCGTTCTCCTCTCGAAATGCGCGCCGCCTTCACGACGCCTGCATCAAGGACGGCGATCGGGTGCCGGTTCCGACCGCGCGGGCGCCCTTTCCCGGCGCCGTCGTCCGACGGCCGCGGTTCCTCAGCGTTTCGTCGCCTGCATCGGCATGTCCGGATATTGCCGGACAATCTCCTGCACCGGTTGCGAGTAATCGTCGAATTCCTGGATCTGCCTGACCTCGATCACCTCGTTGTCGGCGCCGGGGCAGCGCTTGGCCCAGTCGATCGCCTCCTTGCGCGATTTGACGTCGATCACCCAGTAGCCGCCGAGCACTTCTTTCGCCTCGGCGAAGGGCCCGTCGGTGACGAACGGCACGCCGCCCTTGAACGAAACGCGCGCGCCACTTGATGGCGGGTGCAGCCCGTCAAGCGCCACGAGCACGCCGGCCTGCCGCAGGTCGTCGTTGTACTTCATCATCTTCGCGACCGCTTCCGGGTCTAGGTCGATGCCGGGCGCGGCGGACTCATAGCCCTTCGGGATCATCAGCAGCATGAAACGCATGGTCTTCTCCTTCGGCCTTCATCCTCGATGCGGTTGCAGGGCGGTTTCTCTCCGCAGTTGCAAGCTCAGGACGGATGAAACATGTCGCACCCGACATCGCCGGCAATCTCGCCCGCGAAAATTGTGCGGGTTCGCGAGGCCGAGCCCGCAACTGGACCTAAAGCCGCCGCTTGGTCCGAAGCCGGATTTGCACTATCTGGAGCGCAAGCAACAGATAGAGCCGCCGCCATGTCCGTCACCAAGGAAGCCGTCACAGAGACCCTCAAGACCATCAAGGGTCCCGATTTCGAAGGCGATATCGTTTCGCTGGGCCTGGTTTCCGACATCTTCATCGCCAATTCCAAAGTGTTCTTCTCGATCACCGTGCCGGCCGCCCGTGCGCAGGAGCTGGAGACGCTGCGCGCGGCTGCCGAGCGGGCCGTCAAGGCGATGCCAGGCGTGGAAGGCGCGATGGTGGCGCTGACCGCAGAAAAGAAGGGCGGCGGCATGGAGGCGGCACCTCCGCCCCGTCCAGCGGCTCCGCGCCCACAGCCAGCGGCGCGGTCGGCGCCGGCGGCAGCCCCTGCGGCGCCCTCAGGCCGCCAGCAGGGTCGGCGCGGCGTTCCCGGCGTCGAGGCGATCATCGCGGTCGCCTCCGGCAAGGGCGGCGTCGGCAAATCCACCACGGCGGTCAACCTCGCGCTCGGACTCGCGGCGAACGGGCTCAAGGTCGGCATTCTCGACGCCGACATCTACGGCCCGTCGATGCCGCGCCTGCTCGGCATTTCCGGCCGCCCGCAGACGGTCGACGGCAAGATCCTGAAACCGATGGAGAATTACGGCCTCAAGGTGATGTCGATGGGCTTCCTCGTCGAGGAGGAGACGCCGATGATCTGGCGTGGGCCAATGGTCATGTCGGCGCTGACCCAGATGCTGCGCGAAGTGGAATGGGGCGTGCTCGATGTGCTGGTGGTCGACATGCCGCCCGGCACCGGCGACGCCCAGTTGACGATGGCGCAGCAGGTTCCGCTGGCAGGTGCCGTCATCGTCTCCACCCCGCAGGACCTGGCGCTGATCGACGCCCGCAAGGGTCTCAACATGTTCAGGAAAGTCGACGTGCCGTTGCTCGGCATCGTCGAGAATATGAGCTACTTCGTCGCTCCCGACACCGGCAAGCGTTACGACATCTTCGGCCATGGCGGCGCGAGGCGCGAGGCTGAGCGTCTGGGTGTGCCGTTCCTCGGCGAAGTACCGCTGACGATGGATGTGCGCGAAACCTCCGACGCTGGCACGCCGGTGGTCGTCTCCGCTCCGGATGGCGCGCAGGCGAAGGTCTATCGCGACATCGCCGGCAAGGTATGGGAGCGCGTCAAGGCGGAACAGGCTGCAGCCGGCGCCGCGACGCCGGCGATCGTTTTTGAATGAGCGAATAGGGCCATCATCCTCTACGCTTCCCAATCCCTGTTCACTGTTCGCTCTGTCTGGAGGAACCGACCTTGTCCGAGCCGACTGTCATTCACGAGCGCCGTGACGGCTATCACCTGCTCACGCTCAACCGGCCGGACAGGCTGAATGCTTTCAACGAGGCACAGCACCGGGCGCTGCGTGCCGCTCTCGACGATGCCGGCGCCGACAAGGATTGCGGCGCCGTCGTGCTGACGGGCGCAGGGCGTGGTTTCTGCGCTGGCCAGGACCTTTCGGATCGCGATCCCGCGATGCTCGGCGAACGGCCCGATCTCGGCATCACGCTCGAGACCTTGTACAACCCGCTGGTGCGAACGCTGCGCGCGCTCGAAAAGCCGGTCATCTGTGCGGTCAATGGCGTGGCGGCCGGAGCCGGCGCCAATATCGCCTTTTCATGCGACATCGTGCTGGCCGCACGGTCGGCGAAATTCATCCAGGCGTTCTCCAAGATCGGGCTGGTCCCCGATTCCGGCGGCACCTGGTGGCTGACCCGGCATCTGGGCGAGGCGCGCGCCAAGGCGCTGGCGATGACCGCGCAGCCGCTGTCAGCCGAAGACGCCGCAAGATGGGGCCTTATCTGGAAGGCGTTCGATGACGAGCACCTGATGGCGGAAGCGACGGCACTGGCTCAGACCCTGGCCAACGGCCCGACCCGTGCCTATGCGCTAACCAAGCAGGCGATCCATGCCGCCTCGACCAACACGCTAGACCAGCAGCTCGATGTCGAACGCGCACTTCAGCGCGAGGCCGGCCTGTCCGACGACTACCGCGAGGGCGTCGCCGCCTTCCTCGAAAAGCGTCCCGCCGACTTCAGGGGCAGGCGAAAGAGTTAGCGCTCGCTTACTTTTTCGTTGAACGACGAGAAGAACCGGCCGGCAAGCTTCTTCGACGTAGAGGTGATCAGCCGGCTGCCGAGCTGGGCTATCTTGCCGCCGACGTCGGCTTTGGCCTCGTAGCGCAGGATCGTCACCCCGGGGCCTTCCTCTTCAAGCATAACGTCGGCGCCGCCCTTGGCGAAGCCGGCGATGCCGCCCTTGCCCTCGCCCTGGATGGTGTAGCCGTGCGGTGGCTTCAGGTTCTTAAGCTCGACCGCGCCGTTGAACTTCGCCTTGATCGGCCCGATCTTCAGCGTCACAGTCGCAGCCATCTCTGTGTCGGAGGTCTTTTCCAGGCTCTCGCAGCCCGGGATACACTCCTTAAGCACGTTCACGTCGTTGAGCGCCTCCCACACCCTGGCAATGGGTGCCTCGATGCGTTCCTCACCTTCGATGACCAGCGCCATGGCTGCTTCTCCTGTCTCTCGACTTCCAATCTGGTAGCGCAGCGGCGGCGGCGAGTCCACGCGCGGCCCGGCGCGACGTTGTCACGACTTGTATACCGTCTCGACCGTGCGATAAGGAATGTCGGACAAATGCCAGAGGAGACCCCATGTCGGGCAACGCCAAGACCAAGCTCCGGTCCCAGCAATGGTTCAACAACCCGGCCGACCCGGGCATGACCGCGCTCTATATCGAGCGTTACCTGAACTACGGCCTGACCCGCGCCGAGCTGCAGTCTGGCAAGCCCATCATCGGCATTGCCCAGACAGGTTCGGACCTTTCGCCCTGCAACCGTCACCATATCGAGCTGGCGAAGCGGGTGCGCGACGGCATCACCGCGGCCGGTGGGCTGGTGATGGAATTTCCCGTCCACCCGATCCAGGAGACCGGCAAGCGGCCAACCGCCGCGCTCGACCGCAACCTGGCCTATCTCGGCCTCGTCGAGGTGCTTTACGGCTATCCGCTCGACGGCGTGGTGCTGACGATCGGTTGCGACAAGACCACGCCGGCGATGCTGATGGGGGCTGCCACCGTCAATATTCCCGCGATCGCGCTGTCGGTCGGGCCTATGCTCAACGGCTGGCACCGCGGCGAGCGCACCGGTTCGGGCACCATCGTGTGGAAGGCGCGCGAGATGCTGGCGGCGGGCGAGATCGACTATGACGGCTTCATGGATCTCGTCGCCTCATCCGCTCCATCCGTCGGCTACTGCAACACGATGGGCACGGCGACGACCATGAACAGCCTCGCCGAGGCGCTTGGCATGCAGCTTCCAGGATCTGCCGCGATTCCCGCACCCTATCGCGAGCGCGGCCAGATCGCCTACGAGACGGGCCGTCGCATCGTCGACATGGTGTGGGAGGATTTGAAGCCTTCGGACATCATGACCCGCGAGGCGTTCGAGAACGCCGTGGTCGTCAACTCGGCCATCGGCGGCTCGACCAACGCGCCGATCCACCTCAACGCTATCGCACGCCATCTCGGCGTTCCGCTCGACAATGACGACTGGCAGCAGGTCGGTCATCACGTGCCGCTGCTGGTCAACCTTCAGCCGGCCGGCGAATATCTCGGCGAGGATTACCATCATGCCGGCGGGGTGCCGGCCGTGGTAGGCGAATTGATGAAGGCATCACTGCTGCCGCATCCGGACGCCAGAACCGTCAATGGAAAGACCATCGGCGAGAACTGCGCCAATGCCGAGAATGTCGACCCGCGCGTCATACGCTCCGTCTCCGAACCGTTGAAGGCCAATGCTGGCTTCATCAACCTGAAGGGCAACCTGTTCGATTCGGCGATCATGAAGACCAGCGTGATCTCCAAGGAGTTCCGCGACCGCTACCTGTCCAATCCGCAGGACCCCGAAGCCTTCGAGGGCAAGGCGATGGTGTTCGACGGGCCGGAGGACTATCACGACCGCATCGAGGACCCGGCGCTGGGCATCGACGAACATACGGTGCTGTTCATGCGCGGCGCGGGGCCGGTCGGATATCCGGGCGGCGCCGAAGTGGTCAACATGCAGCCGCCAGCCTACCTGATCAAGAAAGGCGTCCTGTCGTTGCCCTGCATCGGCGACGGACGCCAGTCCGGCACCTCCGGTTCGCCGTCGATCCTCAACGCCTCGCCCGAGGCGGCCGTCGGTGGCGGCCTGGCGCTGCTGAAGACCGGCGACCGCGTGCGCATCGACCTCAGGAAGGCCACCGCGGACATCCTGATCTCCGAGGAGGAGCTGGCGGAGCGAAAGGCGGCTCTTGCCAGCAATGGCGGCTACCACTACCCGGACCATCAGACGCCATGGCAGGAAATCCAGCGCGGCATGGTCGATCAGTTGTCAGCCGGCATGGTGCTGAAGCCGGCCGTGAAATATCAGCGCGTGGCACAGGAAAAGGGCCTGCCGCGCAACAATCATTAGCCGCCGCAAATCAACGGCGGAGGGTGGCAGCCGGCAGGCAGCCGCCCTTCGCCATTGCCGACAGCCGTCACGCAACGGTGAGCGGCGGCGTTCCCTGATGAATGGCGTTCCGTATATCCTTGCGGAATTGCGGCGTGTCGTGCTCGCCATGCACGGCGACCGCGTGCTGCACGGCCGCGTCGATGAGTTCCTGCTCGCCATCGGCGGAAATGGCGACGGTGCACTTCATCTCGCTCGGAAATTCACGGCAATCGATGTATCTGCGGGCCATAGTCATCTCCCTTACTGGGTGCGGACCCCGCTTGGCTGCATGATACTCCTGCCTCTGCCGGGTGTCACATGAATTGCGCCGGGCCGCTGTGCGCGATACGGAATTGCTGATCGGGCCTTGCCCCGCAAGGTCGAACGCAACTTGGACGGCACATATGGCGCGGCGCAACTCATCGCTTGGCTTCTTCGGCGTCTTCGGCCGCTCCGCCGATCTGCGCGAACTCGACCGGGCCTTGCGCGCCGTGGACCTGCACCCGGCGGCGGTGCCGGAGGGCGTCAAGCTGACGATCGTCAACCTGATGAAGGACGAATGGCCCGACACGGAACCCCCGACCGAGGCCTACCTGCCTATAGCGGGCCTGTTCGCCTATTGCGTCGTCGGGCGCGAGCCGTTCCTGTCTGCCAATGGCGACGAACGGCTGGCCGATGTAGAGGCCCGGATCGAAGCGGCCGCCAATGGCGGCGAAAGCCTCGACGCCCAACTCGTGCTCCTTGCCATCCATTCGCGTCTGGTCAGCGAAGACGTGGTCGAGCGCTTCGGCCTGAGCGCCGAGGGCGAGTAGTGCCCCCCCGCGCCAAGGCGAACGGACCGGCCGATGATCAGACCCTCAAGCTTGCAGCGGCGGCACTTGCCATCGCATCGGGAAGCCCCATTCCCCAACGGCCATGGCAATAGGCGCGAAAGTCGAAGCAGGGAAGGCCCGGGCAGACCTCGAATTCGATCAGGTGGACGGCGGCGTCCGCCTCGATCCTCAAGTCCAGTGAGAAGACGTCCCGGAGGCCGAGGCAATCCATCATGCGCGCCGCGATCCCGCGCACCGCATTCGCGGCATCGGGCATCGTATCGTCGACGGACAGCAGTTGAGGCTCGACGTAGCTGTTCCGCGCCCGCGCCGCATTGCCGGTCTCGCCATAGAGAGCGAGGCTGTCGTCCATGGTCTGGAAGTCGCTACCGGAATTGACGAAGGCGGTGCCCAGCGCCTCGATGCCGGCACGCGCCTCTACCGCGAGGAAGCTCGCCCTTGCGTTGCGGCCCGGCAGATAGGGTTGGACGATCGCGTGATCGCGATAGGCGGCAAAGATGCGCCGGCTGAGCACCAGCGCCTGATCGAGGCTCGCGCAGCGGGAATCGTTCCAGATGCCGATCTTGGAGCCGAGCCGGTTCGGCTTGACGAACCATCCCGTTGCCGATGGCGGCGGCTCGACCAGAAATCGGCCGTCACGGGCAAGCCCGGCGGCCGGCGCCGGAAGACCAGCGGCGCGCAGCACGGCGCCCGAGCGGAACTTGTCCTGGCATAGCGCAAAAAGCGCGTCGTCCGAGCCGAAAACCGCCAGACCGTTGAGCCGGGCAAGCGCCGGGGCGGCCGCGCCCCGATAGTATGCGACGCCGTCGGTCAGAGTCCAGACAAGCGACGCCGACGGATCAGCCCGTCCGAGTGCCGTGCCGGCTTTGTCGAGCTCCACCGGCAGGAAGTCGATGCCGCGCGCAGTGCATGCCGCGCCGATGGCAGCGAACTCGGCCACGATGTCGGTCGACTGGGCAAGGTAGGAACTGATCTCCAGCGCTTGCCTTGCAGCGAAGCCCTGCGTGGCGAGCCGCTTCCGGCATGCCGCCTCCGTTTCGTAGACGAGAATGAGGGTTGGCGCAGAAGCCATGGCTGGGTCAGGCGAGCAGGCAGGGCTCGTGCCGCCCCTTGACGGGAAGATCCAAGAGGAAGGTCTTGCCGGCTTGCGGATCGGCCCGACGCGCCGTCTCGTCCATGCCCTGCCAGGCAGATGTCACCACGATGCGGTCGGCCTGTGGCCCGGCGAAGGCTGGACAAGAGCTCTGCCTGGCAGGAATGTCGATGCGCCGGAGGTGACGGCCGTCAGGCGCGTAGCAGTCGAGCGCGCCCGAGCCCCAGCGTGCATTCCAGATCAGCCCCTCTGCATCGCAGATCGAACCGTCGATGCCGCCTTCCTGCCCTTGCTGATCCAGCAGGATGGAAGGCTCGCCGGCGGGCAGCCCGGTGGCCGGGTCGCACTCCACGCGAAACAGCCGCTTCTGCCGCGTGTCGGCGTAATAGGCGACGTCGCCCGCCGGCGAGAAACAGATTGAATTGGGGATGGTGATGCCCGAATAGAGAAGCTTTAGATCGCCCTCGCGGTACCAGTAGATCGAGCCGGCGCCGTTCTCGCCACGCTTGCCCATCGTCCCGATCCAGAAGGCGCCGCTCGGATGAACGCGCGCATCGTTCGAGCGTGTCGCCGCATTGTCCGCCTCGATGGGCTGCAGCAGGATCAACCCGCCGCCGACCCGGTCGCGGATGTACAGGCCGCGCTCGGTTAGGATGACCTGCCTGCGATCCCCAGTGAACGCGGTCGCGCTCGCCATCTCGGGCAGCGACTGGACCAGCGTCGGCCCGTCCGGCCACGCCTTTTCGAGCATGCGCTTTTCGACGATGTCGAACCAGTAGACCGTGCCCGTGACCGGATCGCAGGTCGGCCCCTCCCCGAGATGACAGACCTCCTCGGAAAAGATCGAGACGTTTGCCGAATTCATGCTGCCTCTCCCGCGTCGCTCCCGGGGCAGGTCTAGCCTCAACAGCGTCAGGCTTGCAAGGCCGGCTCAGCCGCAGCGGGCGCGAGCCATGGCGAAGTAGACTTCGCGCAGATAGCCCATGGTGGCGTCCGCGTCGCAGGGCCGCCCGAACAGGTAGCCCTGGCCGCCGCCGCAGCCGAACTGGACGAGCCGGGTTGCCTGCGCCTCGTCCTCGATGCCTTCGGCGACGACATCCATGCCCAGCCCCTCGCACATGGCCAGAATCGCTCGGATGATGTGTTCGGACGGTTTGTCTTCCATGATCGACGAGACGAAGGCGCGGTCGATCTTGAGCTTGTCGAAATGGAACTCGCGCAGCCGGCCGAGGGACGACTGGCCGGTGCCGAAATCGTCCAGCGAGACGCGGATGCCGACGGCGCGCAGGTCGTTGACGATCTTTTCGGCGGATGCCGGATCGTTCATCAGGCCGGTCTCGGTAATCTCGATTTCCAGCCTACGAGGGTCGAAGCCGGTGCGCTCCAGTATGGCCAGAATCTGCTGGCCGGTATTCTGGTCGACGAGTTGCGATGGCGACAGGTTGAACGACAGGAACAGCTCGTCCGGCCAGTTGCGTGCCGTCTCCGTCGCCTTGCGCAGCACCAGCTGCGACAGCGCGCCGATGATGCCGCGCTCCTCGGCGATGGGGATGAAGACGCTTGGAGGCACGAAGCCAAGATCGCGGTCGGTCCAGCGAGCCAGCGTCTCGAAGCCGATGACCTGCCGGGTCTTGAGGTCGACGATCGGCTGGAAGTGCGGCTCGACCTCGGCGGATGCGACGGCGCGGCGCAGTGCCTGCTCGATGCGGGTCTGGCGCTTGGCCGCCTCCTCCATCTCACGCGTATACACCACCACCTTGCCACGGCCGGAGCGCTTGGCGTGATAGAGCGCCGTTTCGGCCTTGGAGATCAGGGTCTCGGTGTTTTCCTCGCCCGAGTAAAACAGCGAGCAGCCGACCGAGGCCGAAAGCCGCGCAGTGCGCTCGCCGACGTCGTAAGGCGCCGACAATATCTCGATCAGCATCAGCGCGCGCTCGTGCGCGGCGTCTTCGCTAAAGACCATCGGATAGAGGAAGGCGAACTCGTCGGCGCCGACGCGCGCCACGGTCGAGTGCTGGTCCATCGACGCCTTGAGGCGCATGGCTACCTGCTGGAGGATGTCGTCGCCAGCCTTGCGGCCGAACAGATCGTTGATCGGCTTGAACCCGTCGAGGTCGAGGATGCCGACTGTGAACGGCGCGGGATCATCGGCGCGGTCAACGATCAGCCTGTCCACCTTGTCAAAGAAGCGGCGCAGATTGCCCAGACCCGTAAGCGGGTCCGTGAAGGCGAGGTCGGCACCTTCGTGGGTCTGCTGTCCGCTGCCCGACGGGCTGTGCATCGTTCCCTGTCCCGCGTCTTCTTCTCGTTCTTGCAAAGGGAAATGTGGCACGAAACCGTTTAGGAAAGGTATCGACGATAACGATTGGCTCCTTCAGGCAAATTCAGCGCAAGCACGATGCGACGGCGATGCCGCTTCAGCCCCGTACTCGGCGGAATTTGCACGATGCCCGGTAATTCCACTGCGCGGCGAAATGCTCTAGAGCTTCCTGCCGCAACAGCCAGAACGGGAATCGCCAGATGCCTCTCAGGGTCGCCGTCCAGATGGACCATGTCTCGACGATCTCGATCGCCGGCGACACCTCTTTCGCCCTGTCGCTCGAGGCGCAGCGGCGCGGCCACTCGCTGTTCCACTATACGCCCGACCGATTGTCGATGCGCGACGGCAAGGTCTTCGCCCGCGTCGAGGAAATGCAGGTGCGCGACGTCAAGGGCGACCATTTCACGCTCGGCGAACAGGTGCGCACCGACCTGTCGGAGATGGACGTGATCCTGCTCAGGCAGGACCCGCCCTTCGACATGAACTACATCACCACAACGCACATCCTGGAGCGCATCCACCCCAGGACGCTGGTGGTCAACGACCCGGCATGGGTGCGCAACAGCCCGGAGAAGATCTTCGTCACCGAGTTTGCCGACCTGATGCCGGAGACGCTGATCACCAAGGACCCCCAGGAGGTCGACGCCTTCCGCAAGCAGCACGGCGACATCATCGTCAAGCCGCTCTACGGCAATGGCGGCGCCGGGATCTTCCATCTGCATGAGGCCGACCGCAACCTCGCCTCGCTGCTGGAAATGTTCCAGCAGATGTTCCGCGAGCCGTTCATCGTGCAGCGTTATCTCCAGGACGTTCGCAAAGGCGACAAGCGCATCATACTGATCGACGGCGAACCCGTCGGTGCTATCAACCGCGTCCCGGCCGAGCACGATTCGCGCTCCAACATGCATGTCGGCGGAAGGGCAGAGAAGACCGAACTGACGGAGCGCGAGCGCGAGATCTGCGCCCGCATCGGCCCGTCGCTGAAGGAGCGTGGCTTCATCCTCGTCGGCATTGACGTGATCGGCGACTACATGACCGAGATCAACGTCACCTCGCCCACCGGGGTGCGCGAGGTAAAGCGCTTCGGCGGCGCCGACATCGCCGCCCTCTTCTGGGATGCCGTCGAGGCAAAACGCGGCTGAACCGATTTTCTGCGCGGGCGTTGTCGGGTGGAGAGTGCAAGCCACGTCCTCGGTGCATTGCCCTCAAGGAGGAAAATTGATGACCACCGTTCTCGAAGCCGCTCCCACCCTGCCGCGCGAACTGGTCCTGTCGCGCCTGATCGATGCGCCGCGTGAGAAGGTGTGGCGCTGCTGGACCGAGCCGGAGCTCATCCGGCAATGGTTCGTGCCAAAGCCATGGACCGTATCGGCCGTCGATGTCGACGTGCGGCCCGGCGGCGCGAGCAACATCACCATGCGCGACCCGGACGGCAACGAGCATCCCAACCCCGGGGTGTATCTGGAGGTCGCGCCCCACCAGAAGCTCGTCTTCACAGACGCCTTCCGGGCCGGCTGGGAAACGTCGGAGAAGCCGTTCTTTGTCGGCGTGCTGACCTTCGAGGACGAAGGCGGCAAGACCCGCTACACTGCGCGCGCCCGCCACTGGACACAGGAGAACATGGAAGCGCACGAGAAGATGGGTTTTCACGAAGGCTGGGGCATCTGTGCCGAGCAGCTTGAAGAACTGGCCCGCACGATCTAACGACCATCTCGAGACAGTCGGCCCAACCCAAGTTGTCGAACGGTGGATGGATCGAAAATTATCGAAGATCGCCGGGAAATCGCCTCCTATCGGCCCGACCTCTCCGGGTATGAACCGAGTATCGGCGCCCAGACCATCGTGGACGGGCAAGGGGCCGGAGCATTGCCAGCCCGACCCACCCGACAAGATCAGCGCCGAGAATTGCGGCCGCTTGTTCTGGCGCTGCAACCGCCTGCAACCAGACCTCTCCTCAAACGTGCCGCCGTTCTCTAATTGTTCTTGCCGTTGCGTCAGCTTCGTGCTTGAATGTTCCGGTCAGGTTCCAATTTGACACAGAACAAGATCGGGGCACCCTGCTGCAAGGTGCCGCATGTTGGGGGCAGGCATGGTTTCGCGCGTCACGACCATCGCATTTGTCGGTATCGAGGCCGTTCCCGTCGATGTCCAGGTGATGGTCGCACCCGGCAAGGTCGGCATGCAGATCGTGGGCCTGGCCGACAAGGCGGTAGCCGAAAGCCGAGAGCGCGTGCAGGCTGCGCTGCATGCTTCCGGCCTGTCGATGCCGGCCAAGCGGGTGACGGTCAATCTGGCGCCTGCCGACCTGCCCAAGGAAGGTAGGCATTAACCTTCCAATGGCTTTGTATTGTAAGGCTTTCAGAGAGCGGCAGAAATATTACTCACCATATGCTCACCGGCGAATAAGCACACGGATGGAGTTGCGTCGATCTGAATTGTTCACCTGGCGGTGATGTTGATCTTGCACCCACCCCCCGGCCGCACGATGCTTCCTGAAACGGGAGGGTAAACCATGCATCAGCTCATCACCGATGGAGATTTCAAAGCGGGGTTCGAGGCTGGGTTCCGAGCTATAAGGGGCAAGGTAGCCGCGCTCCCTGCGTATCCAGCGGCTCCTGCCACCAAGGCGAACATGACGCCCTATCTGATGGGCGTCCGAAAAGGTATCGAGCGGGCAACCGGGAAAAGCATCGATGAGATCACGGGCTAACAGCCATATCTCAAGGAGATGACGCATATGCCGAAGTCGCAGATTCAGAAAGATATCGACGACATGCAGGCCCTCGCCGGGGTGCTTGAACTCGATCGGCTCAAGCTGGTCGACGGTCTTCTCGCCTTACAGCGCACGGGAAAGCCCTACACCGATCAGGACCTGCAACGGCTGGCTCTATATGGCGATGCCATACGATCGGTGAGGGAAGCCATCGCAGACAGCGCGCGCATCTAAACGGGGCCGGCACCATTTGTCCGGCTCTGGCTCTGGTCCGGGTTCTGTCCGGCTATGCGACTTGGTCGACTTCCTCGCCGGTCGCAATGCGCATGACCTTGACGGCATTACCGATCACCTCGGCGGGGCGCTTCTGGCCTTTAGGTCCGGTAGGCATATTGTTCCTTCACTATCGAACGGCGCGTAATCTGACGGGATCGCTTGGCGAAGGCTCGCTTGACCTTCTTGAGTTCACCGCGACCCCAAGACAGCAGGCGGCGGCTACGACGCGAGAAAGCATCGCAGAGGCTCCCCACGACACCCTTGCAATTGGGGGGGATCGCGGCGTCAGATTTCAAACTGAGACACTACCCAAGAATGCCCTTCGGGGCGGGCTATTCATTGTCGTCCCATTCGATTTTGAGACGGCCGCCGAATGCGCGAGCTGCCCGATCAACTGCCAGCAGGTCGGGCTTCTTCCGACGGTAGGCTCTCTTGCTGAAGAAGTTGCCACTACGGGCGAACTCATCAATGTCTGGCATAAACAAGCCTTCGTCGACACATCGCGCCCGCACCTGGTCGAGAGCTTCGTGGCAGGTGCGCTTGTAGGGTTGGCGCTTTCGGCGAAATCCCCATTTGTAGGCGGCACGAACGATTGCAGCCTTTGTACGGCCGGGGAATGTCGCACATATCTCAGCCCAACTTATCTCTGGAAACATTCTCCGGAGCCGCGTTTTTTCGGCTGCTGTCCAAGGCTTGAGGGTGCCGGCGGTTAGTCCCAGCAAACGGCACCTTTCGAAGATTGTCCGGCGAGACCGTCCCGGCAGCGCCTTCTGCAGCGCGTCGTAGTTCGGGTATAGGCGCCTGCACTCGCTCATCTCTTCTTCGGTCCATAGAGCGTCCCCCCACGGCGTGCACCCTGCTCGCTGCAGTCTCGCTCGAGCTTGTTCCACAGACATTGCGCCGCGGCTGAGGCTTTGAAGTTCGCTCGATCTCACCATGGCAGGCATGAAACCAACGACGCGCCGACCGCGCCATCTTTCCTTTTACCAATGCCCGGTATCCACAAGGCCGCCACCGGCTGGAAATTCACAACCGTTGTGGGCTTCATTCCGTATTGCTCGGCGACCTTCACGAAGTTTCAGGCCCTCCGCTGGCTCATCCCGAACTCGACCTCAGTCCAGCGCAGGAGCTAGCCGCGGGGAAGATTTTCTTCCTGTGCAAATGAGTTACCGTATGGGAGTATGAAGCTGAACAAATAGAGCGACAACAACCGTCGCCAGCAAGGGGGAGCACCATGAGAACGTTTATCGTGACCGTAGCCATTGCCATGCTCGCATTCTCCAGCGTAGCAAATGCCCATGGCGGCGGTTGTCGCAAGAGCTCGCCGCCCGGACAGTGCTGCCACGCTGACAACAGCAACGGCGGCCGCGTCCACTGCCATTGACGACCGTACACCGGCTAAGCAGGCGGTCGGCGTTAATTGGCCTCGTCTGTGCGGCCATCCTTGTCATCGACGCCCGGGCCGAGCCGGCGAGGGTCATTGGTCTGGCACGAATTGTCGATGGCGACACGCTAGACGTTGGTGTGGTGCGGGTTCGTCTTCACGGAGTCGACGCGCCCGAGGCCGGCCAGACCTGCCGACGCGCCGATGGCCGCCCCTGGCCGTGCGGTACGGAAGCGACGAGCCGCCTAGCTGAGCTGGCCGAGGGAAAGCAGGTAAATTGCGATGCCCTGGACCGTGATCAGTACGGCCGCATCATCGCTCGGTGCCTTCACAACGGGATCGATCTTAATGGCATACTGATTGACGAAGGGCTCGCATGGGCATTCGTCCGCTTCAGCGACGAATATGTCGGTAGGGAAGCCGCGGCGCGCGCCGTCGGCGCCGGAATCTGGCAGGGTGATGCCGAGCCTGCATGGGAATACCGGGAAAACAGATGGGCGCGCGCGGTCGAGGCCTCGCCGCACGGCTGCCCGATCAAGGGAAACATCAACCGGCAACGAGAGCGTATCTACCACACGCCCTGGTCTCCGCACTATGATCGCACGCGGGTGGACGAGGCCGACGGAGAGCGCTGGTTCTGCGACGAGGCTGAAGCGCAGGCCGCTGGTTGGCGCGCACCCTACTGGAGGTAGATCATGGCCACCATTGAAGCCGCCAAGCTAATACATGATGGCTGGCAGAAGCTGCACGAGCTCACAATTCGTGAGGGATCGACCACGTACTCGCGAGAGGTCGTGCAAATCGGCCATGCGGTGTGCGTGCTGCCCTACGACGATAGACGTCGTGTCGTCACCTTGGTGCGCCAGCTCCGGCCGGCTGTATTGTTTATCGGTGAGCCAGCGATGTTGCTCGAGGCGCCCGCTGGCCTCATCGAACCAGGCGACAGTGCGGAAGATACCGGCAAGAGGGAGGTCGAGGAAGAAACGGGCCTCCAGGTCGGCACGCTTCGGCCGCTAGGATCGTTCTGGGTATCGCCAGGATCTGTAACGCAACGCGTGACGCTTTTCCTAGCGCCTTACAGCAAAAGGGACCGCGTTTCGGCCGGCGGCGGCTTGGCCACGGAACATGAGAACATCGAGGTTGTGGAACTACCCATATCGGAGGCGCTTGCGATGCTCGACCGTGGAGAGATCACCGACATGAAGACGGCTTGCCTCTTGCAAGCCTTGAGGCTGGCCGACTGACGGCAGGAAACGGCCAGCCCGACCAATCATGTCTCCCCGGCGGCCACCAAAACAAACACTGCGATTGCCATCAGAACGAACGCCGAGCTGACGTCGAGAGACAAGCGTGTCGACGGATTCTGGATGCGGCTGGCGAGCGAGCTAGCGAGGTACGCATAGCCCAGCAGAACTGGCAACTCGACGAGAACGGAAACGACGCACAAGGCCATGAACTGCACGCCGACCGGACTGGACGGATCGACGAATTGCGGAATGATGGCGATGAAGACCAGCAGGTTCTTGACGCTGGATGCCTGTATGGCAATGCCCGAAGGAACCGATCGACGCCAGTTTGTCCGAAGTGGCAAGGATCCTGCCATGATCGTGACGGGCGCGGTTCTGGCTTGCACCGCGTCACGCATGATGCCGATGGCCATCCATGCGAGATAGGCAGCGCCCAGATACTTGAGGGTCAGGAACAAGAGCGGAGACGCCGCTAGTGCAGCACCAACGCCAATCATCGAGAGTATGAAATAGGCGACGTTGACGCTGACGATGCCAATGGCGGCTCCGAAGCCCGCGCTATAGCCCCAACGCATCGATTGGGAGATAACGAGGAAGACAGCGGGGCCTGGTGATACGCTCAGAACGAACTCGGTCAAAGCGAACCAGAAGAGAGATTGGGTCATTGAATCGATCCGAAAGCAGTGCTGCTCCCGCGCGGGGAGCAGCATCGAAGTGACACGTCAGGCGGCGGCCTTGTCCAATTCAGGCGCGTATATCTGCTCCATGGTCTCATGGGAGATCGAGCTGTCGGTCATGTCGGCTGTCGATGCAAATGTGAAGACGATGACCGTCCGACGGGTGTCGCCGAAAAGCGGGGCCACGCGATGCAGTGTCGTGTTGGCGCGCATCAGGTAGCAGGTGCCGCTCCGAACATAGCGGCTGCGAATTTCCTGGTTGGCCACGATCTGCTCCAGACGCTCGCGCGGTCGCTCCTTGTCCCATTCGGTATCGGGTACGAACTCGACGCGCCCTCCGCTCATGCAGTCCGGCGCCTCGACGACCCAGATCAAAGCGAATGTGTAGTCGTCCCAGTGCCAACCATGTGTGTCGCCGGAACGCTCCTGCGAATTGATGATGTACTCCTCCGGCGCGTAAGGCACCTTATGCAGGGGCTCCCCGGCGATCTCCGACAGATAGGAGCGGATGGCGTCCGACTTGAAGAACTGCGTTATCGGACCATCATCCTTATGGATCGTGTCGCGCCCGACGCTGCGATAGGCGCGCGGCGTGTTTCCCGTTGCGGCGACGTCGAGATCGCGCCGCGTGGCCGATGCGTCGACCAAGCGCAATGCCTGATCGTGGAGTGTCGAAACGATCTCCTCGGGCAATAGATGTTCCATCTGCGTTATGGTGTGCTCCCGGAATTCCTGAGCCAGAAGACGGGTGAGCTGGGCCGGCAGCGCCGCGAGATGTTCGGTTACACGCGCTTCGAACTGGTTCAATAGAGCCTCCATTTGCTTCGATACGCCGCTGTCCAGGCTGGACGGGCTGATCTGGAGCTAATGGGGCGGAAGACCCTTGTTCTTGAACGCTGCTATCGACGCGCGAACTTGGCGGGCGATATCCCGTAGGCACGGCCGAACCAACGGGTCATGTGCGCCTGATCGGCAAAACCTGTCCGATAGGCTGTGTCGACCGCGGAAACGCCTGTGCGGAGCAACTTGCGCGCCGCCTCGATACGCTTGGCCCTCTGCCAGGCAATTGGTGGCAGACCGGTCGCCTTGGCGAACATGCGCAACAGCGCGAGCTTGTTGAGCCCGACCTCGAGAGCAAGTTCGTCAAGGCTGACCTGTTCATCCAGGCGTGACAGCAGCAGATCCTGCGCTCGGCGGACGCGCCAATCGTCCGCTGGAAATACCGCCTCGCCGCTGGATTCAGTGTAGCGGGCAGTGACCATGTCGACTGCCTTGAAGACGGATTCCTCGGCCGCCACTGCCGATCGGCCGTTGAGAATCAAGCTGGCCAGGGAGGCAAATTGCGCGTGTAGCGCGGTATCGTTAACGATCGGACGGATGCAATTGACCTCGCGCTCGCTCAGCTTTTCCTTCTCGAAAAAGTAGGGATCGAGGTAAATACTGACGAGGCACTCGGTACCGTCTCCCTTCTGGATTTGGCCGGGATTGTACAGCGTCGTGCAGCTTTCGGCCGCCTCCAGAGAGCGGCCGTCAAGAACGAGTCGTTCGTTGCCAGACATGTTGCAACTGAGCACGTATTCGTCATGGCTATGGTAGTCGAACGTCAGTCGATCGCCCCAGATCAGCGCCGCCTCAAAATGTCGACCCACGATCCGTTTTGACTTCATGGGCGTGAATGCCTGTCAGAACAAACACTTGCGTCAGATGGCCCGCCGCCGCCACCTGTGACGTCGCCATGCCGTGAAATGGCGTTCAAGACAAACTCCCCAAGCCGTCCGTGATTCAGCATAGCGCCCATACAAGCCAAAGAACAGGTAGGGGGAAATGAAGGCCACGGGAACGCCAGACAGGGTCAGGGACAGACGGATCGACATGGAGACCATCGTCGATCATCTCAGTGTTTGCCTGCTAATCATTCAGCATCATGAATCGCTTGCCTTGCGGGGATCGTTGGAGAAAGCACTTTCGGCCGCACTTGAAGAAACGCACCCCCACGGCGACCAATCTTTACACTGATTAGCAGAAAAAACTGAGGCAACGGTCAATGAGGATGAAAAACATGAAGACCATATCGTCTCAGAAAATGGCACGAATACGAACACTTCTCGACAATCTTGAATCAGAGTGTAACTCTCTTGATCGCCCCGTAATTAGCTATCTTCTCGAAATGGTGCGGATCGAGATAGTCGAGGAGCAATTTGACGATCTATTCGATGACAACGGTCGCGACAGCCCCAACTGACCAGATGATGACAGAATGCGAATGTTCACATATAGAGGCATGTCTTTTTTGAAGTGCGGAACCCTGTCATGGCAGAGTGCGGGAGCCTTGCGTTTGTCCGCTCCTATCTACAGGAGCGGTGGACTGCCGACGCCAGAGCTGGACTGAAGGCGCGAAACGCGATTCTTGAACTGGTCCGGGAACCCAAGCATCCCGCTGCGGCGGCGTTGCTGGCAAGTATTCACGAGTTCGATACCGCCCTCGTTGAATCGGAGGCCGCGCTGGTCATCGAAACACGCCGCCGGGCCGCGCTCGACGAATTGACCGCGTTCGAGGAAAAGCTGGCATCGGAAAACATCGTTCCATTTTCGCGCAAGCATACCCATGGAATCTAGTCCGTAGGTAGACGTGCAACCAATTGCGCGTTTTGCGCGCGCCCGACAAGAACAGGCCTTCTACCAAGTTCGGTTAAGTATTGCGTCGTGACTGCACTTATTCGCGAGGTGATCCATGGATACGGAGTTCCGTCGACGGCAGGTCGGCATTCGGATCGACGAGCTGGAATATGCCAGCGCGATGCTGAGAGAGCTTCAGCAGATGATGCAGGCCAATGGCGAGAAGACAATCGCCTACCTGATCGAGATGGCCTATCTCGATGCATGCGAGCGACGCAGGCAACTGCACGAGCGCTCGCAGCAGAGTGCGAATGTGACAGCGGCGGCCTGAGCACCCCGAATTTGACGACGCTGCAGCATTTTGTCGTCTCTCGACGGTGAATTTCAGCGGTTAGGGGTTAGCGGCAGGACTACCGGCCCGCTGCCGTCAGGGTGGCCCTCGACCTCGGGAGCCATGACTTCGGCGCGATCTTCAATGTTGGTGGCGCTCGCCGTCCGCAAGATTGCTGCGACTGCGTCAAGCTTGCCATCGTCCACCGTGGCGGAAACGACAACGCTGCCGCCCGTGGCGTCCTGGACAATGATATCGGTATCCGGAATGCCCGCGGCATCCAGCGCTTCGACAGCGGCTTGAGCGGAGTCGGCATTCGGGAATGTGGCTGCAACGTTCTTCATGACGGTCTCCCTGATGAGCTAGAACCGCCTGGGATTGAACTCGGTTCCGAGCGATCCGTGAAAACGCAAAAAACTGCCACCTCTCTGCGGCGGGCAACGTAGTTCCAACCAAGCGCGTCCTGATGTCCATCAGCGCCGCCAACAGCGCAGATTGACCGCGGCCAGATGCAGCACCATCTTCATGTCAGGCTGGAGATGCGGTCGTGTCAGGCAATGCCCCTCAACCCAAGCTGCCCAAGCTCATCGTAGTGGTCGCGTTCGATCGAGACGACGAGGGCGAATTGCAGACGGCGTTCGGCCCGGCGGATCAGCAGACGGAGGACAGGGCGGTGCGTCTGGCGCGTTCACTGGCCGAGAAGCACACCAGCGTGATCGCGTAGAGCCGCGAGGCTAACATTGACCTCGGCGAGTATGGCCCGCCCACCGTGCTGTTCCAGCACGGCGAAGTTCCGGACATGGAGTGATGTGCGACTAAGGGCCAGCCTGCCTAATGGACGACGAGAGCATCTTCGCTGAACTGGAGCGTGAGCCCCCGCCGCCGCGCTGGCTGAAGCCAGTGGCCGCGGCGATCGTCGTCGCGAGCGCGGCGGCGGGCGTTATCGCGCTGTTTTGGCTATGGAGAACCTGACTTCCCGGGATGCCGAGCATTCGGACGATGAACGTGACCTAAGCTCGCCGAAAAAACAGAACGCTCGTTGAAAATTCGCTTGTCTTGTGCGAGCTTTTCGCACATATTGATGACATCAGCAACGCGACGGGACAGCCCGACGCAAGAGGTAAGGAGACCTTAAATGACCACTTTCTACAACACGCAGCACCCGGTTATCGAGAATAACAAGCTCGTGCTGATCTCCAACGGAGGAAGCCGCTCGATCATCGGCATTCGCGCAGCGCGCAAGCAGCTTGCCGATCTGGAAAGCAAGAGCAACCTTCGCGCTTCCAGCATCGAGACCCGAGATACCTTGCGCAACGCGGTAGCGCTCTGGGACGCCCAGAAGTGACACCTTTCGCTATCCTCATTCAGTTCGCCGGCCTCTCTCAAAGGGAGGCCGCAGCCTTTTTGAACCTATCTCCATCTTCGATCGACAAAATGGCGCGAGGCGTACGGTCGACTCCTGAAGGCATCGTAAATGAGCTGTGCGATCTGATCGAAAGGCAAGACGTCGCCGCCGATCAGGCGCTTGCCTTGATCGTAGATACAGGCGCCGAAAGCATTGAACTTGGTTACCCGGCTGACGACCACGAGGCGCAGCATCTCGGGATGCCGAGTGTCGGAGCTTGGGCGGCTATGGCCGCGCGCGTGATTGCAAATTCAGGCACCAAGGTCGTGCTTGCGCCTCGCGGATCGACCCTTTCCACCGCCGCAGCGACGGATGCCCATGAGCGCGGCTAAAGTCGAGAATTTCGCTTCCCGCAGATGAAACGACAAAAGTCCCGCCACCTTTCGGCGGCGGGGGCTTCATGTTCCTGGCATCGGGAATATGATCAGCGCGTCGGCCGCCCGGGGGCGTCGGGAGACGCGCAGAAAGCGGAATGGCAGGAGAATATGCATTACGTGATCGGTTTTGCGGGGCTGGGTTTCTGCGCTTACGGCTACGCTTGGTCCGCCCAAGCGATGGGTATACCAGAAACATTCGAACGAAGCTTGCTGACCGATCTGCGCTTCGGCATCGGCGCAATTCTGCTAGCTCTCGCGGCGGTCGTCTATCGGTTGCGGCGGACGCCGTAGAAATTTCGACGCTTCGGGTGCTGATTGAGTACAAGGAAGCGGCGCTGCAGGGAGAGTGAGGGGATATGGGCAGGGAGGCATTGGGACAACTCGTTAACGACGTGATCCGGTAACGGCTTGTCAACCTATGTTTGTTGACATATATGTCAATTGGGCAGCGAATAAGGGATCTTGTGGAGGCTGAGGAACTAATCTTCATGCCTCCGACAATTCGTTCCCACGGGGCGGATCGAGATGTGTTTGTTTCGAAAGATGTATGGAAGTTCCTTCAAATTTCAGAAGGGATTGACCCAGCCTTTGAGCGAACCGCCGGTCGTGCGCTTGCAAAAATCGACACTTTCGCCTCCGGCAAGCACTTTGTGTTTGCCATGAACCCTACGAGAAAGAGCCCGGCAACGATGGTTGCTCGGAACAATCCAGTTCGCAAGGGCATCATTGACTTGCGGGTCACCGGCTACAGGCCTGACGCCCGCATCTTTGGTGCGTTTGCGAAATTGGACACGTTGTTGCTCCTCACTTGGGCACCCAAAACGGGCCTTCATTATGCCACGGAGATTGGCAAATGCAGAGCAACGTGGGGTGTCATGTTCCCAAACCATAATCCGCTTATCGGAGCGTCCCATGAAGAATACATTTCAAACAATGTCATTCTTGGCTAAGCCCGTTGGAGATGATCGTATATCTGAGCGTGCCTTGGGCTATGTGACGGAGGCTGCCAGGGAAGATGCATTTGATCTTGTCGTGTCAGCTTGCGTTGAAGCTGGGGTCCAACGCGCGGCCATCGCCAGACGCTTAGGCAAAGACCCGGCGCAAGTAACAAGGCTTTTGAACGCGCCAGGGAATTGGACTGTCGACACAATCTCGGAGTTGCTTTTTGCGATAGATGGAAGCCTTCTACGCCATCTCCGTTTTGACCCGCTATCCCAGCCGGTTGCAAACGACCGCTTTCCAAAATGCCTAGAGCCCGTTGAGGTTGCACCCGGGAAGGTATTTGCCCGGGTAGGCACTGAAACAACAGCATCAAGGCCGAATGAATTCCGCTATGTCCCCGCGCATTGAATCTGTCATTTTCTGCGACGACATCCGTCGAGAGGATAACGGAAAGGTTATATTGATTGGAGTGTATGGCTCCGACCTTGTCCCTGGGGCCGTCCCTTCTTCCTTCGCTATCTCGTTGTGGTTCCGGATTGCAAACCTCAGCACCGGGAACCACGATTTTCGATTTCGTATTGTTGGCCCCGACGGTAAGGCCGAGTTTGGCATCGACGGCCAAACAACGATAATGCCTGATGCTCAACCTGCGCTATTTGCGTTCAGTGGCTTACCCGTACAGGTAGCTGGTTATGGCGATATCATCGCTTACATTTCGTTCGACAGTGGAGACGACATTGAGATCGGACGGCTTCCTGTAAGGCAGAGCCAAGCGCATGATATCAATCATCCTTCGCCTACTGCTTGAAAGACTCCCCGCTCCGGCGGGGTTTCTTTCTTCCTGCCCGTCACCGCCCGCCGTTCCGCGCCTCCATGCGCTGTAGGATTTCGAGCGCCAGCCTGATATCCGAGCCCTGCCGGTTCACGATCTCCTGCAACGCCTTGACCGCTTCCGCCACGTTCGCGGTCGACTGTTCCGAGACGGTGAGGCGATATTCGAGGTTGCCGATCTTGCGCACCTCGGCCTCGACATTGCGAAACCGCTCGTCGGTACGCGCCTCGACTGACTTCACCTCAGCCAGACGCTCCTTGTGAAGCGTCTCGTGATTGGCCCGCCAGGTGCGCAGCTCCTCGATGTCACGCGAGGCGTTGACCCAGATCGTGGTTCCGCCGACCAGCATCCCGAGCAGCGTGGCGAGCTGGAGCACCGTGTTCAGGTTGATCTCATAGCGAAAGGTCGGCTTGTTCATCGCCTCATCCTTTTGGTCCAATGCCCCAGCCCCTATGGTCTGCTTGCCACCAGTCAGCGGCTTTCCCGTCCGTGCCGGGCGCACTCCGAGCGGGTCCAGACCCCGCCGCCGCAGAGGCCTGACACCGTCTCGTCGATCTTACCCTGGTCAGCCGGCGTCGCGCCGCGCGCACCGATCAGGCTGGTGCCGACGACAGGTCGCAGCCCGTCAACGGTCGCAGGCGCCGGCTTCGAAATCGAACAGCCCGCCAGCGTCAATGCAGCGACGATACCGGCCGCGCCAGTCTTCAGCCGAGTTGCCCGCATTTTCGTTCTCCTTGTTGATGCGATCGAGGAAAGCCGCCTGCTCGGCCTGCCGGCCGGCCTGATAGGCGAAGCGGTGCGAATAGGTGATCAGGCCCGCCAGAACGACGATGGCCGCCAGCCCGGCCCAGAGGCGGCCCGGCATCACGCCAGCGCCTTTTCGAGGTCGAACGGACGTGGCGCGACCTCGGAATGCGCTTCGTCGCCGGTCTCAGTGCGCCGCGCCTTCCACCAGCCCCAGGCGATCCAGCCCAGCGAGCCGAGCACCAGCGCCATGGCGATCACGGCGAGGACAGCCGAAAGCCACTCAAGGCCGGGAACGCCGACAATCTTGTCGGATG
>Ga0307505_10000040_pt1 | contig 156060 bp, 133 predicted proteins | sample 23_S_MG_FD_202183 | JGI IMG/M metagenome (GOLD analysis project Ga0307505, IMG submission 202183) | Soil microbial communities from Populus trichocarpa stands in riparian zone in the Pacific Northwest, United States - 23_S | ecosystem: Environmental > Terrestrial > Soil > Riparian zone >... | reverse complement strand
TCAAGGCAGCGCCCGGGGGCTTCAGCTGAAGATGTCCCGTTCCGCGTCGACCATGGCCCGGAAGCCTTCGCCGTCAGCGCCGAACCCGGCGACTTCATCGAGTGCTCGCTTGCGACCGTTCGCATTCATCTTCCAGCCCTTGCCCCAACGCTTCTCGGCGTACCGCTCGAATCGCGCTGCATCGACCCCCAGCGTGGCCGCGGCCAGGAACACACGCGCGGTCTCATCGCCGGCGGCAGCGGGGCCTTGCCGGCGCGGTTCGGGCTGCGCACCCGTGGCCGGCACCCGGGGTCCGGGCGGCGCGCCCGGTGCGCTTGTGCGCGCCACCTGAACGGCCGGTTCTCCTTGGCCCCTGCCGACCCGAGGCTGCGACGCCAGCGCGTCGACCACGCCGCCGTCACCGATGGTTGTTCCAGCATCGATGCCACTGCCCACGCGCTCACCTTCGAGCACGGTCACCGCCTCGGCCGCCCGCGCCTCGGTGGCGTCGAGTCCTTCGTCGGGCCGCAGCAGGGCCGCCACGTCCACCGGGGCCTCGAGCTCGATGAGCCACTGCGAGGTCCGCACCGCCCGACCCTCCTCGTCGATCCGTGGCACGTCGACCAGCCGCTTGGTGATGTAGAACGGCGTGTGCTTGCCGTCCAGGAAGCCCGAGATGCGGCCGCCGCGCATGAAGCCGATGGTCTGGAACTTCTGGATCGCGCCGTTCATCGCGTAGAAGCTGTTAGTCGGCAGCTCGAACGCGCTGATCGACCTGATGCCGGGGATGAAGAAGATGAAGCGGCCCGACAGGTTGCACTTGCGATCCTGGTACTCGCGGCAGGACTCGGGATCGCACAGGCCGCCGTTGTCGGTGCGCCGCATCGTCTTGCGACCACCCCAGATGCGGATGGCCCGGCGCGTTCCGCTGTCCACCGGAACCGGCGCGTGGGTCGTGCAGTAGCGCGTCTGACCGTCCTCGGAGTATTCCGACCAGAAGCGGCGTTCGCTGGCTGTCCACGCCACCAGCTCGTGCGGCATCACCGACTGCCAGGCATCGGCCGGGAACACGACCGGAAAGCGGTACAGCCGCTTCACCCCGTCGCCCCGGTCTTCTGCGAACAGGTCGGTGATCTGCCGCGCGATCTCCGGGTTCGGGAAGTCCTCGCCGCGCACGGTGAAGTACGGGACGTTCTTCGGCGTCAGCGGGTTCTTCAGGTCCGGCGCCGCATCGCCGATCTCGCGCTCGATGGTGTCGAAACTCTTCCCCTGCCGGACTCCCTGCTCGTAAATCGCACGCACCCGCTCGTTCTCGGCGGCGCGCCGGGTCAGCACCTTGATACCGGCCCTGATTCGACCGGCCACGGGGATGCGCGGCGCCGCGCGACCGAGCAGCGTGGGTACCGCGGGTCCGCCGCCTTGAATCACCGCGACCGGCCGAGCCCGACCGTTGGTTGACGGGGTTTCCGTTGCACCGACTGTGGCATTGCTCATCGCAAGCTCCCTGAACAAGTTGATGGGTCTCGAGTGCCCATCGTCTCGCGGGAAGCGCGGCTTTCAACCCTCGGAACCGTCGCCGACCTCAGATGGCTCGAAGATCGAGGCAGCCAAATGGACCGACGCCCACAACGTCGGGCAATGCTTGGCGTTCGACCACGCGCTACAGCTCGGTGCCGCTCGGCAGGCGCTAGGTCTGGGGCATTGTGTCGAGCGCATCGGCTCAGGTGCGGTGCCTGCTGGAGGCCCAAGCACTTCCAGCCTCTGCCTCGAAGCATGTGACGCGTGACGGTTTCGATGCCGCGGCGGGCCGCCCGCCTCGAAGCCCGCGCCGCGGGGCATACTTCCCCATCAAAACGAGATGAGGGAGGCGCGGATCCATTGCCTGGTGGTCGCCGAGGTCGTGCAACCGCGGCAAGCTTTAGCCTGACCTGCAGCGCATAGGACCACGCTGTACCCAACCCGTGGCGGAATCAGCGGGAAGCAACGCCCCTGTCAAATGAGTGGTGGCGTACCCTGCGGTCGAGCTCTTGCTGGCTCACTCGGTGAGCCTTTGATGAGCGAGGATTGCTCACCCAACCTTCCCGCGGCTTCCGCCCGGACGCCTCGATGCTGAACATCCGCCTGTCCAACCGCTTCGAATCGTTGCTCGATCTGCTGGCCGCCCAGGCCCGCGAGCAGATCGGCGATGTGTTCGTGCCGATGACCATCATCGTGCCGAGCGCGGCAGTGCAGCGGGCGGCAACGCTGCACCTGACCGAACAGTTGGGCGTTTGCGCCAACGTGGACTTCAACTACCCCGCCACCTGGATCTGGCGCCAGATTGCGCGCGCGGTCCCCGGAATCGCGTCCGATTCGCCCTTCAATCCGGATGTCCTCGTGTGGCGGGTATATCGGGCGCTCGGCGACGCCGACTTCGTCGCAGCGCACCCGCGCCTGGCGGCTTACCTGGAACGGTCCGACGATGTGATGCGGTTCGAGCTGGCCGCGCGCAGCGCTTCTCTGCTCGAGCAGTACATCACCTACCGCCCCGACTGGATGGCACGCTGGGCAGCGGGGCAGATGGTGGCATCCGCCGGCGGTGCGCCGCCGCTCCTTGATGAGCCGTGGCAGGCCGCGCTGTGGCAGAGGATCGCGGCTGAACTCTCGCTCGCCGAGACGCACCCGGCGTTCACGATGATCCGGGCGCTCGAGGCGGGGCAGGATATCGGCCTGCCTGCGTCGGTCCACGTGATCGGGCTGCCAGCGCTGCCGCCGCTCTATGTCGGGCTGCTGCAGCAACTCGGCCGATGGATGGACGTCCATGTCTACGCGGTGAATCCGTGCCGGGCGTACTGGTTCGAGCTCGTCAGCGGGCGCCGCCTGTCATGGCTGGAATCGAGGGGTGAAGCCGCGCTCCACGAGCAGGGACACCGGCTGCTCGCCGATTGGGGTCGGCAGCGCCAGGCCTTCCTCGCGTCGCTGGTCAACTTCGACGGTGAGGCCGTCATCGACGATGCTGGATTCGAGGCCAGCACCGGCGATAGCCTGCTTGCCGCCTTGCAGAACTCGATCCTCGAGCTGGAAGAACTTGCCCCGACTTCGATAACGCTCCCGGCATCCGACCGCAGCGTGGAGGTGCATGTGTGCCACTCGGCTACGCGCGAGCTCGAGGTGCTGCAGGACGTCCTGCTGGGCCTGTTCGCCGCTGACAAGGCGCTCTCGCCCGCCAACATCCTGGTCGTGACGCCGGACCTGCCAGCCATGGCGCCGCTGATCCAGGCAGTGTTCGGCGCGGCACCCGCCGCGCGGCGCATCCCGTTCACCGTCACGGGACTGCCCGAGCGCGAGTCCAACCCGTACTCGCGGCTGCTGCTGGATCTGCTCGCGTTCATCCACTCCCGTTGTGGCGTGACCGAACTGTTCGCGTTGCTGCAGCATGAGGCGGTTGCGCGGCGCTTCGGGCTCGACGACGCCGCCTTCGACGACATCCAGGCGTGGATGCAAGCCGCGGGCATGCACTGGGCACTCGATGGCCAGCACCGATCCCAGTTCGATGTGCCGGCTTCCGACAAGCACAGCCTGGATGACGGGCTGCAGCGGCTGTTCCTCGGTTATGCGTTGCCTGACACCGCGCAGACGCCATTCCTCGACCGCCTGCCGGCTGCAGGCGTCGAGGGCTCCGAGTCGCGTGCCCTGGGGGCGCTTTGGGCGGTGCTCGAGACGCTGAAGGGTCTGCACGAGCAAGCGGCGCACGCCCGGCCCGGCAGCGATTGGTGCAGCCTGCTGCAGGAGGCGCTGGACGCGCTGGCGAGCCCGTCGCGCGACGACCTGCCGGACCTGCTTGCGCTGCGTCGTTCGCTGCATTCGCTGCCGGAGCGCATGACCCAAGCCGCAGCTGTCGATCCGGTTCCGCTGGCGGTCGTCCACGCTGCCTTGCAGGATCTGCTCGAGGAACCCTCCCGCGGCGGCGTCCCTTCGGGCACGGTCACCTTCGCATCGCTCACCAGCTTGCGCGGCCTGCCCTACAAGATCATCTGCGCGATCGGCCTCAACGACGGCGTCGTGCCGTCGTCGAGCAGCCCCTGCGAGTTCGACTTGATGGCCCTGAGGCCACGCGCCGGCGACCGACAGCGGCGCATCGACGAACGCAACGCGTTCCTCGACCTGGTGCTTGCCGCACGCGAGCGCCTGGTCCTGAGCTACGTCGGCCGCAGCGTGCGCGACAACTCGCGCATCCCGCCGTCGATCCTCGTCTCCGAACTGCTCGAGGTCCTCGTGGCAGCGGTCGCGCCGGACGAAGAATCAGCCCGCAAGCGGCTCATCGTCGAGCATCCGCTGCAGCCGTTTTCGCCCGTGTGTTTCACCGCGACCGACCTCCGGTTGCGCAGCTTCAACCAGGAGTACGCACAGGCACAGCGCCAGGCATCGGCCGCCACGCCCGTGCGGCTGGGTGCGCCGGCCGAGGACGACGAGGAGGACGAGGAGGCCGCCTGGGATCCGCGAGCGCCGTTCTTCCAGCGCTCTCTCGCGCCGGCGGACGAGCTCTGGCGCGATGTGCCGCTGGCGCGCCTGCTCGAGTTCTTCCGCAACCCGTCACGCTTCCTGCTGCGGCATCGGATGTCGATCGAGCTGCCGCGGCCGCAGGAGTTGCTCGACGACGACGAGCCGCTGCTGCCAGAGTTCGGCCAGCGCGCGGCGTTGGCGGAGCGGCTGCTGCCGCATGCCATGGCAGGACTCGCCGCCGACGAGCTGAAGGCACTGGCGCGCGCCGGGGTCGAGTATCCGGGTGGGGCGCTGGGGGAGCGGCAAATCGAGGCCGAACTCGCGCTGCTGCAGGACTATGCCGCACGGGTGCGCGCCGACACGACGGACCCGGCCCTGCCGCCATATCGCATCGAGGTGCCGCTCGAGATCGACGGCGCGGCCTGGCGTGTGCGCGGCGACTACGCCGACCTGCGCAGCGCGGGTCTGGTTCGCCATCGCTATGACGACACCCGCGCCGTCGACTACCTCAGCGGCTGGCTGCATCACTTGCTGCTGTGCGCCGGCGCGCCGGCAGGCGTCGCGCCCGGCACCCGCTGGCACTCGCGCGACGGCTCGTACCGGCTCGATGCCGTCGCCGATCCGCGGGCCGTCCTCGCGGCGCTGGTTCGGCTCTACGCGCGCGGTCTGCAGCGGCCGCTGCACTTTTTCCCGAAGTCCGCCTGGGCGTACGTGACGGAGGGCATGGACCTGGGCGTGGCGCAGGAGAAGTGGCAGGTGACGGCACGCAGGCCGTACGCCGAAGGCGCGGACTCGGCCTACCTCCTGGCGCTGCGCGGTGTCGCCGATCCGCTGGACGACGAATTCACCGAGTGCGCGAAGACCCTCTTCGAACCGCTGCGTGCTTGCCTGGAGGATCCCCGACTGTGAGCACGCCGCTGGACGTCCTCAACTGCGAGCTGTCGGGCACCACGCTGATCGAGGCATCGGCCGGCACCGGCAAGACCTGGAACATCTGCGCCCTGTATCTGCGGCTGCTGCTCGAGCGGTCGCTGCCGGTGCAAAGCATCCTCGTGGTCACCTTCACCAAGGCGGCTACCGCCGAGTTGCGCGACCGCATCCGCGCCCGCATCGTCGAAGCACTGGCGGTCCTCCGCGCCGGCGTGGGTGGCGGCGAGCGTGGCGGCGATCCGTTCGTGCCGGACCTGCTGGCGTCGCTGCGCGCCAAGGGCCTGCAGGACGAACAGATCGAGCGACAACTGGCGCTCGCGCGTGCCACTTTCGACGAGGCCTCGATCTTCACGATCCACGGCTTCTGCCAGCGCGCGCTAGCCGACACGCCGTTCGCGGCCCAGCTGCCGCTGGAACTCGAACTGCTGGAGAACGATGCCGACCTGCGGCGCGAGGTCGTGAACGACTTCTGGCGCAAGCGCATCGCGGCAGACGTGTTGAGCGTGGAGCTCACCGCCTGCCTGCTGGCCGGCAGCGACACGCCCGAGACGCTGGACCGACTGCTCGCGCGCCGGCTGTCCAAGCCCTTGTCGATCCTGCACTGGCCCGAGGACATCGAGCGCACCATCGCACTGGACCTGGCGCCGCTGCGGGTCGCACATGCGGCGGCGCGCGAGGAGTGGCGCAGCCGCAAGGGCGCGATCATCGAGGTGCTGCACGAGGGCCTGGGCCAGCTCAAGGGCAACAGCTACAAGCCCGAGCTGCTGAAGGCTGCCGCGGCCGACTGGGAGCGCCTTCTCTTTCCCGAAGACCCTGTGCCCGTCTTGCGGCTCAAGCTGGAGAAGGTCGACCTGCTCGGCACCGAAAGGCTCACGAAAGGCACGAAGAACGGCTGCGTGACGCCGCGGGATCCGTTCTTCGAACTCGCCCAGGCGCTGCTCGACGCACGCGCCGCCGCAAGCTCGGCGGTGGTGGCCAACCGGCTCGCCTTGCTGAAGACTTTGCTCGAGGACGGTTGCGCAGCGGTGCGGCGCCGCAAGCGTGAGCGCCGCCTGGTCGCGTTCGACGACATGCTGTTCAACCTGTACCAGCGCCTGAATCCCGTCATCAGCGACGGCGCGAGCCCGTGGCTTGCCGATGCGCTGCGCGACCGTTTCCCGGCAGCGTTGATCGACGAGTTCCAGGATACCGACCCGCTGCAGTTCGCGATCTTCGAGCGCATCTATTTCGGCCGTGGCGCGCCGCTCTTCTTCGTCGGCGATCCGAAGCAGGCGATCTACAGCTTCCGCAATGCAGACCTGCACACCTATTTGAGCGCACGTCGGCACGCGGGCGCCGAGTGCACGCTGCTTCACAACCAGCGCTCCAGCGCGAACCTCATTGGCGCGCTCAACGCGCTGTTCGCGATCAACCGGCGCGCATTCATGCTGCCGGGGCTGGACTACCACGCGGTCGAGGTCGGCATCAAGCCGCGCAGCGTCTTCGACGATCGCACCGACAAGCGCGCGCCCCTGCACGTCTGGACGCTGCCCACCCAGGACGGCAAGGGGCTGAAGAAAGATGCGGCGCTGGACGCGGCGAGCACAGCCTGCGCGGCCGAGATCGCGCGCTTGCTGCGCGGCGCCGCCGACGGTGCCGTGACGCTCGACGGCAGGCCGCTGCGCGCCGGGGACATCGCCGTGCTGGCGCGAACGCATCGGCAGGGCAACTTCATGCGAGACGCCATGCGCGCCTTGCGCATCGGCAGCGTGGAGCTGTCGCAGGCGAGCGTCTTCCACACCTCCGATGCCGAGGAGCTGGAGCGTTTGCTGATGGCTGTGCTCGAACCGTCGCGCGAACGGGTGCTGCGGGCCGCGCTGGCCACCGAGATCCTCGGGCGCGACGCGACCGCCATCGAGGCGCTTGCCGACGACGACCAGGCCGGCGTCGCGCTGATGATGCGCTTTGCAGCGTACCGCGACCAGTGGCTGCGCCAGGGCATCTCGTCGATGCTGCGCCAGCTGATGAGCGACGAGCAGGTGAGCGAGCGGCTGCTGCCCCGGCCCGACGGCGAGCGCCGGATGACGAACCTGCTGCACCTCGCCGAGCGGCTGCAGGAAGCGTCGGCCGAAGTCCGCTCGCCGCAGGCGCTGCTGCGCTGGCTGCGCAGCATGCGCCAGGACGACCATGGCGAGGAGGCCGCGCAACTGCGGCTGGATTCGGACCAGAACCTGGTGCAGATCGTCACCGTACACAAGGCCAAGGGGCTCGAGTACCCGCTGGTCTTCTGTCCGTACCTGTGGGACGGCAACATCATGGCCGACCGCGGCGATGGCGTGGAGTACCACGATGACGAGCATCGACCGGTGATCGACTTCCGGCCCGAGGCCAGGCAGGACGAGGCGATCAAGCTGCGCATCAGAACCGAGCGCTGCGCCGAGGAACTGCGGCTGATCTACGTGGCGCTGACGCGCGCGGTCCACCGCTGCTACGTCGTCGCAGGATGCCACGGCGAGAAGCACGTGACCGCGAGCGCGCGCAGCATGCTGAACTGGCTGGCGGCGGGCGAAGATTCGTCGCCTGCCCAATGGTTCGCCCACCAGCTCGGCGCGCAAGGCATCGCGCGCGCGTGGTCGCAGGTCGCCGCGGCGGCGCCGCTGCAGATTGCTGTTGCCGACCTCCCTCACGGAGGCGGGACGCCGATCGACGCACCGCGGCCGGCAGCTGAAGACATCAAGGCCCTGGACGCGCCTGACCGAATTCCTCCCGGATGGCGCATGGGCAGCTTCAGCGGAATGATCCACGGTGCCGTGGAGCGGCCGGCCGCGGACCATGACGTGGACGTGCGCGTGCCGGTCACGCTCGAACCGGTGGCCAACGACGACATCCTCGCCTTCCCGCGCGGCATGGACGCCGGCACGTGCCTGCACGCCATGCTCGAGCGCTCCGATTTCCGTGATCGGCAGACGTGGTTGCCTGCGGTGCGTGCCGGCCTGGCGTTGTATCCGCAGAGCCTGCCCGGTGCGGACGCGCGAGGGCGACTGGAGCGGATGGCCCTCTCGATGATCGACGACGTGGTCGGCACGCCGTTGCCGACCGGCTTTGCCCTGCAGGACGTGGATCGCGCGCGGCGCCTGGACGAACTCGAGTTCCACCTGCCGTCCAACAACTTGAGCGCGGCGCAACTGAGCCGGGCGCTGGAACGGTTCGGGTATCCGCCCCCGGCGCTTGGCTTCGTGAAACTCGACGGCTACCTCAACGGATTCATCGATCTGGTGTTCGAGCACGCCGGCCGCTACTACCTGCTCGACTGGAAGTCGAACCACCTGGGCACCACGCCGGCGTCGTACAGGCAGGAAGCCTTGGCGGCCGCGATGGCCCAGCACGGCTATCACCTGCAGTACCTCCTGTACTCCGTGGCGCTGGACCGTCACCTCGCCCTGCGCTTGCGCGGCTATGACAGGGCAACGCACTTCGGCGGCGTGCTGTACCTCTTCGTGCGCGGCGTTCGCCCCGGGTGGCAGGCCGACGGACGGCCTGCGGGCGTGTTCTTCCACAGGCCGCACGACGACGCGATCGATGCACTGTCGGCGCTGCTGCAGCACGAGCAGGAGGTCAGCGCATGACAGCGAACGACTTCGATGCCGCCGCACAGCGCCTGGCGAAGGGGTTTGCGGCCCAGGTGGAGCGCTGGTCTCGCCAGCGTGGGACGACGCCAGAAAGCGCCTCGGCTGCGGTGCGGGCGGCCGAAGCGGTGAGCCTGGCCACGGGCGCCGGACACACCTGCACGCACATCGCCAGCGTCTTTGCCGATGAAGACGCGGCTCAGGCGCGTGCACTGCTGCTCGGCTCGGGGGTGGCTACGACGCAAGAGCGTGCCGAGACGCTGCCGCTCGTCGTCGACGACGACGGCCGGATCTACCTCCATCGTTACTTCGACTACGAGCAACGGTTGGCCCGCCGGCTTCTCGCAGCCGCCCGACAGCCGCTGGACGCGCCCGTGCCAGGGACGGCGGACCGCCTTGCGGAGCTGTTCGCACCGCCCCAGGGGGCGGCGGCGCCAGGTCCCGACTGGCAGCGAGTTGCGGCCGCTCTTGCACTGGGACGACGTCTGACGGTGATCAGCGGCGGACCGGGCACCGGAAAGACCACGACCGTCGTCAACGTGCTGGCCTGCCTGATCGAGCAGCAGCCCGGGTGTCGCATCGCGCTCGCCGCGCCCACCGGGAAAGCAGCGGCCCGCATGATGGAAGCGGTGAGCGCGCGGGCGTCGACGCTGCCCGAAGCCGTTCGCGATCTGCTGCCCGCCGAAGCCCAGACCATCCATCGTCTGCTCGGCGTGACGCCGCGTGGCGATGGCTTCAGGCACCATGCCGGAAACCGGCTGCCCATCGACGTCCTGATCGTCGACGAGGCCTCGATGCTCGACCTCGCGCTCGCCGCACACCTGCTCGAGGCGGTGCCGCACGAGGCACGCATCGTCCTGCTCGGCGACAAGGACCAGCTCGCGGCGGTCGAGGCCGGCGCGGTCTTCGCAGAGGTGAGTGCCGATCCCTCACTCGATGAGGCAACGCGTGCCGGTGTCGCTGCGCTATGCGGCGTCGATCCGGCCGTGATCCAGGCACCTGCACGAGAGCTGCATTCACCGCTGGCGAACACGACGGTCTGGTTCACCGAAGCCCACCGGTTCGCCAAGGACTCGGACATCAGCGCGCTGGCCACGGCGATCAATGCGGGCGACCCCCTGGCCGTCACGGCGCTGCTGCAAGCCAACACCGACGGGTCGCTGCGTTGGCTGGACGAGGCGCCCCGCCTGATGGCGCACGTGTTGGACGGTTACGCGCCGTTCATCGACGCCGTGTGCACGCACCAAGGAGACATCGCCGCAGTCACTCGCGCCTTCGACAGCTTCCGGGTGCTGTGTGCCGTGCGCGACGGGATGCGCGGCGTCCACGCACTCAACCAGCAGTGCGAACAGGCGGTGCGCGCGGCAGTGGCTGGGCTGCCGTCGATGCCCGGCGGCACGCGGGCGTGGTACCCGGGCAGGCCGGTGATCGTGCTGCGCAACGACTACGTCGTGAAGCTCTTCAACGGCGACGTGGGCATCACGCTGCTAGACGAACATGGGCACCTTCAGGTGTACTTCCCCGGACCGGGCAAGACGTTCCGGGCGGTCGCGCCGGCTCGGCTTCCCGAGCACGAGACCGCCTTTGCGATCACCGTTCACAAGTCGCAAGGTTCCGAGTTCGATCGGGTGGCCGTGGTCCTTCCGGAGCAACGCAGCGCGGTCGTGACGCGTGAACTCCTCTACACCGCTTCGACACGCGCGCGCAAGCAGGTCGCCCTGTGCGCCTCGGCTGCGGTGCTCGAACGGGCGGTGTTGACCCGGACTCGCCGGCACTCAGGCTTGATCGCTCGCCTTCGCCAAACCGGCACGGTTTGATGAAGGCGTAGGAAAGCGGGTTGCAATGCGTACGCCCCACCGCGTGACAGCCCCGTGCTTGTCACGCGAGATGTCGCGACGCACGCGCGAAGTGCATGCAGCGTTGCACGCCCATCTGGCGAAATGTGTCCTGCTGAGACGCAGCTTCGTCCCTGCGAGATCGATCGGCTCATTGATCGGTGCGTTTCCTGTCCACCGAGATAGGCGCTGTGCCTAGGGTGCCCACTAGGCGCTCCCGATCACGCCAAACGGGATGTCATAGGTCTCTCGCAGGTACAGTTCCGTCACTGCTAACAAGTCCAACTGGGCACGTGACACGGCGGTGCGCGAAATGCCGGGCTGAACGACGAAGATGTGGAAGACAGGCACTAGAGTACGCGCCTTTCGTGCCAACGTCGCCAGCCCAGACAACGACCCCCTTTCGAACCGCGACGCCTGGGCACGCTGGGTGCGAGCAGTTTCCCTCGAACGCATGCGCCTAAACATGCGCTCGACTTCCTCCTTCCAGATGACGCTCTTTTGAGCCTGCCCGCAGACTTCGTACAGGTCCGCAAGTCGCGCTCCTGGCTCCTCGCCGTGCATGTACTTGCAGTGAAACAGGTGAACCACAAGCTCGCGATTCGATTGTCTGATCGCGACGACGTCGGCGATCTCACCAGCGCCATCATCGTCGAACACGATGTCGAATGCATTGTCACCGGTCGGTGCTAACAGCCGTTCAATGACGTGACGCTGAATCGACGCGGGATTCTTGTCCAGGCCTTGCGATTCGGTTCTCCGGTCAACGCCACCCCACGTCCACGCGTCGATCGCCGAGATATCGTAGGGCCGCCGGTCCGTTCCTTGCCGAACACGACTTAGTTCGTTGGACTGCAGGAAGCTGCCATCCTCGAATCTCACGATGGGAGGGTGTTCGCTCAACCACTCGCCAAGCGTGTAGTCGCGCTTCGAGACGCGCAGTGTGACATCGCCGTCGCTCTCTGGAGCAAACACGACCCGGTTGCCGTCAAATCGCATTGCATAGAGCGACGAGGCCACGTCCGAGAAGACGCGAAAGCGGATCGGTCCGGTCTCGCGCGGCTCGACAAGCTCAATGCCAATCTCGAAGAGCGGAACTTCGCTTCCATGCACTCGAACGAACACGAGTTCATCGCGCCGCTCGACGAAGTCTTCATACCAGTCGATGGTGATCGGCATCAGTTGCGGCCGATCTTGAACTTCCTCTGGCGTGATGACGTGCTCAAAGAGGGTGCCCGTGTCGATACCATCATCGAGGAGCTTGGTTCCAACGTGCTCGCACCAATTGACCCACTGCGAAAGGTCTCGCGCGATCTTGTACGACCAAATTCTGCCTTTCAAGGAGCATCCGATCGTCGCCTTCTTCCCCCGCTCGAAACCCTTGCCGAACAGGTTGGACTTCGACTTGTTCTCGCGAAGCGCCTGGGTCAACGCGGTCCCGATGTCCGCACCCATGTGCATGGAGAACTGGATCGCCTTGCTGATGACATGGCGAAGCCCGAGATTCAGCAACGTGAGACGGTTGATTCCCGCAAGAACCCGAAAGATCCGCTCCCCTCGAATCAACTCGACGTAATGGCTCTGATCTGCATCAGAGCCGGCGATCGCTCTCGCAAGCCACTCATGATTGCTGCTGCTGTCCGAGCTGTTGATGAAGATGAGCCCCTGTCCGGGTGACCAATGAACAAGATAGAGGTTCCAGGCAACATCAAGCAACTCGCGCGGGGCACCCCATTTCACTTCGCTGCGATCCATCGTCACGAAGATCATCGTGTGGCGGCGCCGGTTCACAAGCGGGCCTGAGAAGAGTCTCGCCGCCGGCAAGATCTTCTTGATGGTTGTCGGCTGCCACTGGGTGCAGTTGGTCCGGTAGACCAACGTGCTCATCGGCGGCGCAAGATTGCGCAACGAGATTTCGGCCGGAACTTGGTCGAACTCGCGAATGAACTCGGACCGATCGATGTGCTCCTGCGTGTTCTCTTCGCTCAGCACGCGGAGCAACGTATTCCAGTCCGAGTTCTCCGCATAGAGTGCTGTCAGCGACTCCTCGACGTTGGCGTCCGCCACATTCGCGATGACGGTCGCCTCCCCGAGGTTCGGCTGGGACCTCGTGAACCTTCCGACGAACTGCAATGTGATCGTGAGGCTCTTGTGCATGTCGTGAAGTGCGGCGATTTTCAGCTCCGGAAGATCAAAGCCCTCGCCGAGCATGTCGACGCAGACAACCACGCGAGTTGCGCGACTGCTCAGCGCCTGCAGTGCTGCGTTTCTCCTCTCAACTGGCAAATTGCTGTGAATCACCAGCGGCGAATACCGTGCCGCCAAGCGCTCGTACACCGCGTGAACTACCGTCGCCCGGGAAATGCTAGATGTGCGGGCCATGACCAGGTGGTCCATTCCTGCAGACAAGTCATCGCTCAGTTGCTCCAACGCTGCTCGCGCGATTGCCTCATCCGCCGCGGCGAACACGTACTCCTCGACGGCCCGAAAGTTCACTGGTCTGAAGTAACCATCGCGCTGGGCTCGATGCAATGGATAGTTGAAGACGACCTTGCCCTCAACCATCCGTCCGTCGTTCCGAAACGGCGTGGCGGTGAACTGCACAATCGGCTTGCCGGCAAACCTGTCTCGAAAGTCGTTCCACGTCGAAGCCGGCGTATGGTGTGCCTCGTCGATGAAGAGATGAGAGCATTGCTCTGCGATGCGCTGCTGAATCTCCGGCTCCACCCCACATAACGCGCTCATCGTGGAAACCACCACATTGCATGAGCCGAAGAAACGATCGACTTCCTCTACTGCGCTCAAGCGTCGCTTGAGCGCCCCTACCACTGGATAGTTCGCGGCGGCGTCAAGGAGCTTGGCGTGCCTTAGCCAGCCCCAGGTCATGAACTTGTTCGAGAGCTGATCGCGCAGAGCGTCTGTTGGGACAACCACGAGGAGGCGATTCAGGCGCTCGTGGGCTAGCAGCGCGAGCATCACCTCCGTCTTGCCTGTGCCGGTCGGCATGACAACCGTCACCATCTCCTCAGAGGCCCGCCAGTGGCCAACAACCGAGTGCAGCGCACCCACCTGAGGTGGCCTGAGTCCGGGAAGAGAGGCGCCGTCATGGGTAAGCGCCTCTTCCTTGATCGAGAACACATGGGCCCAGGACTCGCGGGCGATGACTGCCAGTTGACGCGCCTCAATCAGAGCGTCGTCACGAAAGCGAGACTGGGGCCAGAGCCACCTTGCGGGTGCACCTTCCGAGACAGGCCAAGTAGAGTCGCTCAGGCGGTCGCACCTAACAAACAGGACATCACGAGTGGCCGTGGTCGGATTGACTCGGCGTGGACGGTTGGTGACCACAACCTCGCTCCCATCGGGCAGCGTGGCGACCAAGTCACCGTTGCCCGACTCGTCGCTCCGCAAATCCACCTCGGCGCTGAATTCAGCCCGCAACAGCTGGGCAATCTGGTTCCCTCCATCCACATGCTGCCAACGCATTTGGGCCGGCACTGTCGCGGTTACGGTGGGCATGTTTTTGCTCGCTGCATGCGCATCACCCTTCTCCGCCTGGGTTCTACTCCTTGCTGCGCGCTGGCACTCGCCGCCCACATGCCGACAAAGTGAAGGTCTGGCAGGTGGATAAGCACGCGATGGTCACTGAAGTCGCTATATGGCTGGCGGCAAAGCAACACCACCGCCCTTGCGCAAGTAGTCGAATGCTCTGTCGAGGTCAACGAACACAGCAGCGTTCTTCATTTCTTGCGCGGCGTTCCCCCAGAACCAGACTTCAACGGTCCAGCCCTTCTTCTTGGCGCGATCGATCATCCCCTTAAAGTCCCCATCTCCAGCGGCGATGACCAAGGTCCCCGGCGAAGGAACTTCGAACAGCCGCTCGATGACGTCCATTCCCATTTCCATGTCGACGCCCTTCTCCTTGTCACGGATGTTCCGATCGAAGAGCCGCACATCAAAGCCTTCACGCCGAATCTCTTCCCACACTGTGTCATCCGGTGGAGGACGTGACCCGTAGAGCGTCGGAACCTGAGCAAGCAGCCGGTTGCCTCGACTCTTGACCAAGTGCAGAAACTTTCCCCAATCGATTTCGTATCGGTCGTCTACCTGTGGTCCGCGCCGGCCGCCATTGCATCGCTTGGCGTACGACAGGCGACCGCCCTCGATCTTCACGTTGGAGTTGTCGACGAACAGGTGCACACGCGTTGCGGCAGTCATGCTTCCCCTCCCCAAGCGGCTCATCTTCGCATGGAGGGAGACGCGATCCAACATGGGCGAGGCGCCCCGGCATGGGCAGAATCGTTGCGCTTCCTACAGAGGATGTCGCGAGGTGCCTTTTCAAGGGCACGCAGTGGGAGGATCCCTTGGCATGCAAACTGGTATTCGTTCGCGCATAACGACGCCACGTTTGCCTGTTGGCCGTCAGCCCGCTATTCACGCCGCAATCTTCAGGTTGAACCCTCTCCCGTCGAACGAGCGAGCTCTTCGATTCCAAAGATGCTGCCCGCAGGGGAACGCGGCTCCGCGGGACACGGCGCTGGCCTCATCCCGCCTGCAGTCCACCGGACACGCGGCGGCAATGCCGGCATGTCCTTGTCGGTGTGCCAGACCCAGTTGATTGCGCCGTTGGCCAGGATGGCTCGCCGCTTCAGAGCCATCTCCTTCGCCTCGGCAAAAGGGGTGATGACATGGAGCGGGACTGGCGACCCGCTGCAATCCAGCAACAACACGTTCGGGAAGGCGGCCGCCGTCCTGGCGTCGTACTTCAACGGCTTCATGAACGCCCGCTGGTCGCACTGAAGCGCCTCGATCAGCGGCAGCTCATGCAGGCCATCCAGTGGAATCCACTGATCGGTCGTCAGCATCATGCTGAGCGTGTCCACTTGATAGACGTGCTCCCGCTTTGCATAAATCAGCGCGACCATCATGACGCGCGGTTTCCTCGCCACGTCTGCATCGCGCGCCTGAAGGATCGCGCCGTAGCCGCGCTCCACCCGTTCCCATGCCTTGCTCTCGATGTGCAGCGGCACGTCGGGCATGTGCTTGACGATGATCCTGCGTCCGAAGTTCGTCGCCTCGGACCCGTGGTACTCGCCGACGAAAATGGCCATCTTGAACTGGACGGCATCTTCGGGCGACAAGAGCAGGGCCAGCTTCTTGCGCCGGCGCTCGCCGATCTCGTCCTTGCACTCCGCACGAAACGGCTCCGGAACATACAGGCGCTCGCCGAGCGTCGCCCCCTTCAGCAGCACGCCTCTCGCTGCCTGGGACAGGTACTTGTGCAACACGCCCTGGTTGCGCCTGCCTTCCATCGCCGGGTACCAGCGGTTGAATCCCGCACGCTCGTACAGGTAGTGCAGCAGTGCCCGCAGGCTCATCCTCTTGCGCGGCGCATGCACTTCCGCCGGATCCGCGACCGTCAAGCCGCGCGGCATCGACTTCCCCGGCATCCTCGAGATCGGGAAATCGGTTCGTACCTCGACCTGATCGGGCGCGTGCTCAATGATCGCCTCGCCGAGCAGTTCGCCGAGCCCCGATGTTCCGGGCTCCGGTTCGAACGACGTGCAGGTCGGATGATGCTGACTCCCGGTGTCGGGCATGCGTTTGACGACGTACTCTGCATGCTTGGCGAGGTACATCTCGACGCCGCCGGGCACGCACATGCATCGCGGCCTTTCCGACGAGCCGTAGACCCGTGCGAGAGCTTCCTGCAGTCCCGCACCGCCGGCCGCATAGGTCCGCCCCTTGATGAAATACCGGGTCGGCTCCATCGCGTCCTCAATGTCGCCGGCCCTGAGCGCGCCGGTCACACCAACTCGCGGGCCAACGTCTCGAGCGGCCGTCGCTCATGTCCGAGCAAACGCCGTACGGCCCGTGTGCTCGACAAGCCCAGCAGTTCACCGACCTGGGCGCCGTCAGCGCCCTTGTCGGCCAGGCGCCTGGCCACCACACGCCTTGCAGACTGCGAGGTCACGCCTGTCCACCCGGCACGCTTGAAGATCGAACGCAGCGTCGCGATCATCAGCCGGCATGTCGCACGCGGGTCATCAGGCCCACGGTCCGTGACTTCGAAGCACTTGCCGGTTTCGGTCAGGAACAGCGCACTGTTGGGGTCGAGGCCTCGGTACGCACCATCGCCGGCCGCGCCCAGACCCGCAACGCCGAGCTTCCGGCGCGTGCGCTCGACGAGGTACGCATCGACCGCCGCGCAGGCGCGCGACGACGTGAAAAAGAGCGGCCGGCTGCGCCCGTTCACCGCGGCCTCGGGGCGCATCTCAGAACTCTCGCGGACGCTGCCGTCGCGGTTCAGGTAGTCGCGCACCTCCAGGCGCGCGATCTCGATCGGCTTCGCTCCGGTGCAGAACAGCACGAAGATCAGCGCCACGTCCCGGTTCGCGTTCTCGCTGCGCTGGCGAACGCGGCTGGCGCCGGATGCGATCTCATCCGGGCCCAGGGTCGTCCGTATTGGCCTGGCGGTGCCTGGCATGTAGTCGCTGACGGCGTGCATCACCGGTTCGCGAAACTGCCTCAAACGTGGCAGGCATGACAGCGCGTCCTCGTCCAGTTCCGGAATGCCTCGCTCCCGGGCCACCTGCAGCACCAGTGCCTTGATCGTGCGCTCCACGGTCGAGCGCCCCAATCCGTGGGGCGCTCCAGCCTCGCGGTAGGTCGCGCCGTCCTGCAGGACGCTGGCCAGCATCGTCCTGGCCCTGGCGATCGTCTCCGGCTTCATCGGGGTGTTCCGTCGGCTGGGTGAGCTCCGCGCCGGACATGCGTGCCGGCTGTCTGCCGGACTCAGTGTTCCCCGGCGGGTAGCCGCCCGCCAGCGGAAATCCCGCCATTCTTGCCCCGGGATTCGACCTTTCGAAGGTTGCTGGGCGCGGCGACGAAGCCCGCACAGTACGACGAGTCGTGTCAAGGTGAGCGTGCGACGATCAGCCTCGACCCCTACCGTCAGTGATTGCCTTCCGACATACTGTCCGCGCACCCTCAGGCATCAGCCCGTGCCGCCCCTGCTTCCGAGCAGTGGCGCTCCGACCCGAGTCGGCGTTAGCGGTCGTGACCCGCACCAGCCTGCGCGCCCCATGACTTTGCGGCGCGCACGACCCGCAAGAGAGCGCCCCCGGGGCGCTCTCTGAACGCCGGGCAGATCCGTTCCCCGATCCCAGCACGCGAGCGCTGACCCAATCGCCTGCCGGCCTGGTCGACAGCGCGTGCTGCTTCTGCTCGACCCCTCCGAGGTCGTTCGCCGCGTGGCGACAACGACCGAATCCTCCCAACCGGGGAGCTCACGCTCCCTTTGGGGGACGTGCGCTCTCCAGAACCCTTGGAGAACCACCATGGCACGCAATGCCACGCAGGCATCCCTCTGGCTGCCGGGCTTCGACATCGACAGCCCGGTCTATCCCGATCTCTTCGGGGCTACCGAGAAAGTCACGACAGCGCCGCCCACCTACACGGGCGACGCACCCTCATCGGAAACGACCAGCACCACCGCGGAACCCGAGCTGCCGCGTCCCTGGCGTCCCACGACGATCCAGGCGGCCAACCAGGCCGCGATCGCATGGCCGCAATGGCCATCCTCGGTGCTGGACGACCTCGAAGGACAGGCGACGAAGTTCAGCGCCAACCTCGAGGCCATCACGGTGCTGCGCGCCGTCGAGAAGGACGCACGCGCGCCCACCGAAGATGAACGCGCCGCACTCCTGCGCTTCACCGGCTGGGGCGGCATTCCGGCGAGCTTCAATCTCGACAGCTGCGATGCTCCGTGGAAACAACGGGCGCAGCAGCTGCTCGATGTGCTCGAACCGGCGGAGTACGAGTCGGCCAAAGCCTCGGTCAACAACAGCCACTACACCGAGCCTTTCGTCATCCGCTGGATCTGGACGGCCCTGCGCCGACTGGGTTTCGAAGGCGGCCGCATCCTCGATCCGAGCAGCGGCGTCGGCCACTTCATCGGTTGCATGCCGCAGGACATCGCCACGCGAAGCCGCATCACCGCGGTCGAACTGGACGACGTGGCCGGGCGCATCCTCAAGGCGCTGTACGGACCGCACCGCGTCGACGTGCGGATCCAGGGGCTCGAAGCCACCGCGCTCGCCGACTCGTCTTTCGATCTGGTCGTGTCGAACGTCCCGTTCGGCAACTACCAGGTCAGTGATGGTCGCAACCGGCCCTACAGCCGTTTCAGCATCCACAACTGGTTCGTCGGCAAGGCGCTCGACCTTGTGCGGCCTGGCGGGCTGGTGTGCCTAATCACATCGGCATTCTTCCTCGACCAGCGCGACGAGTCGGCACGGGCCTACTCGGTGTCACAGGCCGACCTGGTCAGCGCCATCCGGCTGCCGCAAGGCACCTTCGCGCGCCTGGCGTCCACCGACGTCCAGGCCGACATCGTGGTGCTGCGCCGGCGGCTGCCTGGCGAACTACGCGGCGAAACGGTCAACGCCGACTGGATCGGTCTGGACTATGTGCCTGACGAACTGCGCCACCCGCGCTGTCACGACAAGTACATGGAGGTGAATGCCTGGTACGCGGCGAACCCTCGCAACGTGACGGGCCTCTTCGACAAGGTCACGCGCGGCTACACGCCCGTGCCAACCGCCGTCCTCGACGGTGATCTGGCAGCGGCGCTGCAGCAGGCCATCGGCCTGATCCCCAGCGGTGCCTACCTGCCGATGCCGGCACTGTCCCTGGCATCGAACCTCTCGGTGACCGCGGTCGCCGCTCCCGAAGGTGCACGCCCCGGCAGCTTCGTGCTGCGTGGCGGGCGCATCCACGTCGCCCGGCACGGCGAACTCGTCGACGTCCACGACAAGACGAACGCCACCATGCGTCAGCGCATCGCCGGCATGTGCGACATCCGCGACCGCGCGCGCAAGCTCCTCGCCGCCCAGATGCACAACATCGGGGACGCCGTGAGTGACAGCACGCTGACGGACCTGCGACGCGTCCTGAACGGCAGCTACGACAGGTTCGTCGCCAAGCACGGTTGCCTCACCAGCCGTGCCAACGCCCTCGCCTTCCGGCGAGATCCCGACTATCCGCTCCTGCTGTCGCTGGAGCACTACGATGAAGAGGAGGAAGCGGCCACCAAGGCCGACATCTTTCACCGACGCACGGTCTGCCGGATCGTCGAACCTACCCGGGCTGCAGAACCCGACGAAGCACTGGCGCATTCCACGCAATGGCGCGGACGCGTCGATCTGGACTACATCGCCGAACTCCTGCAGGCAGACCCCATCGCTGTGGCCTGCGAACTGGAGGGGCGCGGGCTGATCTACAGGAACCCCGACACCGGGGAACACGAAACGGCCGACGCTTACCTGTCGGGCAATGTGAAGCGCAAGCTGCACGTGGCGCTTGCTGCGGGCACGGCGTTCGAACCGAACGTCCTGGCGCTCGAGAAGGTGATCCCGGAAGACTTGCCACCGGCATCCATCGAGCCTCGGCTCGGTGCAGTGTGGATCCCGGCGGAATCGGTCGAGGCCTTCATCAAGGAGGTGCTGAAGCTGCGCAGCGCGGCGGTCCAGTACCTGGCCAAGGCCGGCACCTGGTCGGTCCAGGTCAACAAGTACGAAGCCCAGGGCAACGTGACGTGCTCGCAGGAGTTCGGCACCGCCCGCATGAACGCCGTCGAACTGGTGCTGTGCGCCCTCAACGTGCAGACACCGACGGTCCGCGACCCGCATCCCGAGCGCGACACCTATGTCGTCAACAAACCGGAGACGGTCGCGGCGCGCGAGAAGCTGAACCTGCTGAAGGAACGCTTCGCCGCCTGGGCCTACGAGGACCCGCAGCGCCGCGAAAGGCTGTGCAGGATCTACAACGACCTGTTCAACTGCTCGCGCCAGCGCGAGTTCGACGGCTCGCACCTGAAGCTGCCGGGGTTCTCGCGTTGCTTCGAACTGCATCCCCACCAGCGCAACGCCATCTGGCGCATCGTGCAGTCCGGCAACACTGGACTGTTCCACGCGGTGGGCGCTGGCAAGACCGCCGTCATGGTGGCCGCCAGCATGGAAATGCGCAGACTGGGACTCGCGGCCAAGCCGGCGCACATCGTGCCGAACCACATGCTCGAGCAGTACACGGCCGAGTTCGTTCGGCTGTATCCGTGCGCATCGGTCCTGATGGCCACCAAGGACGATCTGGCCGGCGACCGCCGACGCGAGTTCGTGTCGCGCATCGCCACCGGCGACTGGGATGCCATCGTGATGACGCACTCGACTTTCGAGTTGCTTGCGATGTCCGTCGAGTACACCTCGCGGCACATCAAGGCCATCGTCCACGACCTGGAGATGGCTGTCCGCGCCGCGAAGTCCGACGATCGATCCAACCGGATCGTGAAGCAGCTGGAGCGGATGAAGAAATCCTGGAAGGTGCGGCTCGAGCGGCTCCTGAACGAGAAGAGAAAAGACGACTTCCTCAGCTGGGAGTCGCTGGGCATCGACTGGGTGCTCTACGACGAGGCCCACCTGGCCAAGAACCTATGGCGCCACACCAAGATGGCGCGGATCGCAGGTCTGCCGCTCGCCAACTCACAGCGGGCATTCGATCTGTACCTGAAGACACGCCACACGATGGGCCTCTACCGAGGCCAGCACCGTGGTGTGGTTCTGTCCACCGCGACACCGGTGGCGAACAGCATGGCGGAAATCCACACGTTCCAGCGCTACCTGCAGCCCAACACGCTGGAGGCATTCGGGCTGGAGCAGTTTGACGCCTGGGCAGCCACATTCGGCGAGACCGTCACTGCGCTCGAGATCGCACCCGACGGCAGCGGCTATCGCCTGAACACACGATTCGCCCGCTTCATCAATGTGCCGGACCTGATGGGCGTGTTCTGCGAGCTGGCCGATATCCGGACCAAGGAGATGCTCGATCTGCCGGTGCCGTGCATGAAGGGCCAGAAGCCCCGCACGGTGACGTGCCGGCCGAGCAGCGCGCTCAAGGCATACGTGCAATCGCTCGTGCGCCGCGCCGAGCGGCTGAAGACAGACCGTGTCGATCCGAGGGTCGACAACATGCTGAGCATCACCAACGACGGCCGCAAGGCGGCGCTGGACCTGAGACTGGTCGATTCCACCGCCTTGGCCGATCCCGAAGGCAAGGTGGCGAAGTGTGCCCACGAGGTGCACGAGATCTGGCAACGCACGGCGGGGTTCAAGACCGCCCAGCTGGTGTTCTGCGACTTGTCGACCCCGAAGGGCGGCAAGGAATTCAGCGTCTATGAAGACCTGCGCGACCAACTCGTCGATCGCGGCTTGCCCGCGGACGAGATCGCGTTCATCCACGACGCCGACACGGATGCCCAGAAGGCAAGACTGTTCCGCAAGGTCCGTGAAGGCTCGGTGCGTGTCCTGCTGGGGTCGACCCAGAAGATGGGTATCGGCACCAATGTGCAGAAGCGGCTGGTCGCGTTGCACGAACTCGACTGCCCGTGGCGTCCGTGCGACGTCGAGCAGCGTGAAGGCCGCATCCTGCGGCAGGGCAATGAGTGCGACGAAGTAGAGATAGTCCGCTACGTCGCGGAGGGCAGTTTCGACGCCTACTCGTGGCAGACGGTACTGACGAAGGCGAAGTTCATCGCGCAGGTGATGAGCGGCGACAAGGGCCTGCGTTCCATTGAGGACGTGGAACTCGCGACGCTGAGCTACGCCGAGGTCAAGGCACTCGCCTCGGGCAATCCGAAGGTGATCGAGAAGGCCGGTGTCGACGCCGACATCGCGCGGTACTCGTCGTTGTTCTCGGTATGGCGCAATCAGCGCTATGCCAACGAGGCGGAGGTGGCACACCTGCCGATGCGGATCGAAAGCAGCCAGAAGCTGCTGAGGGCGCTCACGAGCGACGCGGTAGCGGCATCCACGCTGCTGCAGTCTGGCGAGCTGACGGCCACGGTCCATGGGCGCTCGCACCATGGACAGGAGCATCTGGGCGAAGCCCTGCGAACGGTGATCAGGATGGCGCGGGCGAGCGTGTCGACCCGGTCGACCGAGGAGTTACTGGGTCAGGTCGGTTCGTTCGAGCTCTACGTCTTCATCGGTCGCGAGTTCGACGACGTGCACCTGTACCTGAAGGGCGAAGCCATCCATGACTGCCGGCCTTGCCAGACAGGGCCAGCGCTGTACCAGTCCTTGCGCGAGACGATCGTGAACACGCAGGACAGGCGCCTGGAGACGGAGCGGAAGCTCGCTTCGACACGCCGCCGCCTCGACGATCTCCGCGAGGAGCTGGCGAAGCCGTTCGAGTACGAGGAACGCCTCACCGCACTCCTGGCGCGCCAGCGCGAACTGGCCGGCGAACTGGACCTCGACAAGGACGAGGCTGGAACGCAGGGCCTCGAAGCATCCGAGGAATCGCTGGCAGCCTGAAGCTGTCGTTCAGGCCCCATCGCATCTGCGGTGGGGCCTCTCTTGTTTCGAGCCAGTCAGCAAGCGATGATGAGGAGATGCGCAATGGCGCTCAGCGGTGTCGCACGATCATCTTGCCGGCGCATGCTCGATGATCTGCCGTGCTTGACGGTGCCCAGCGCCGTTGATTTAATGAATCCGTCCGTCGCAAGGGTGCCTGCCTCGACGGCGAAGTTCTTGAGCAGGCCGGTGCTGCCGCCGCTACCCGCTTCGGGCCAGAGCAGCCGTTCGAGGTCGTGACCCTCCGTCCGATCGAACCGACCTGGTCGGTCAACGCCGTCAACAGCGGCAGAGTCTGCTTCTACTCTCGATCCGTTTCCCGGATCCCCATCCAGACACTCGCGCCGCCGCTGCGCCTAGGATGCGCTCGGCCCGTCCTTGACGCGACGCAATCCAGACGCAACCTTCGGCAACCGACGGTCGACCCTTGGACCGGCGTACCGGTTCATCGGGCCGACGCAGTGACCCAGGGCCGAGAGCGCTGCTTCATAAGTCCGCAGTCCTTCCGGACTTCGGGTCGGCTTGCGCCGATGAATGACCAATGCAACCAGCACGCTTGGAGGTCAGCGCGCCGGCAGAGGAAAGGACCTCCACCAGTCGCAGCGCAGCGGGCTCGCTGCGACTCAAGCCTCAAAGCCCCCTTCCATGGCAAATCGTCGTCGAGCAGGTAGCCGGCATCCAGTCGCCGGTCGCCAGCAGCATCGCCTGCTCGCGATGACCGCTATGGACACCGTCGTCTCGAGGTTGGAACATGAAGACCGAACTTGCGTTGCTGATGCTGACCGACGGCCGTCCGAGCATGACGCTGGAAGAGTTGGCAAAGCTGCGAAACATCGACCCGCGCACGGCGATGAACCAGATTCATGGCCGACGGTTCCCGATCCCAGTATGGAAGGATGGGGCGGGCTATTTTGCCCACGTTGGGGACGTCGCTAAGTGGCTCGACGCCAAGCGTGAGCAGGCGGCGCAGGAGTCCCAGGGCGCCTGAATGGGTGCTACGAACATGCACGGCCGCAGGAGACCATGGAGCCACTTTAGCCCTGGCTGCTCGGCGTCAGTGCTACGGATTTGCTACGGCGCTCGCACGTGATTGCTACATCACGGACGCGATTTCGCGCGGGCCGCGACGGGCAACTTTCATGAGGCGCTCGGCTCCACGTCTACGCCGGCTTTCGGGCAGTTCAGTTGGAAGGGCTGTGGACTCTTGACGACCCACTCCTGCCATTCGCCCTTCAGCAATTGCCGCCTGGGAGCGGACGTTCGCCCCTGCGACACGACGCATGGCATGGCCCGACTGGGCTTAGGATGGATGTCCTCATGCACCAGGGTTCACGTGAGCGATCGGGACTTCGACGTGCTGCGCCAGTGACGATCGGCCTTCACGAACCTGGCTTCAGGCCACCATGCCCAACCGTCTCGCTCGCGAATCCAGCCCCTACCTGCAACAGCACGCCAGTAATCCGGTCGACTGGTACCCCTGGGGTTCCGAGGCACTGGCCGCTGCGCGCAGCACCGACCGGCCGATCCTGCTGTCGGTCGGCTATTCGGCGTGCCACTGGTGCCACGTGATGGCGCACGAATGCTTCGAAGACGGCGACACCGCCGCGCTGATGAACCGGCACTTCGTCAACATCAAGGTCGACCGGGGAGAGCGACCCGACATCGACCAAGTTTACCAGACCGCCCATCAACTGCTGACGCGGCGCCCGGGCGGTTGGCCGCTCACGTTGTTCCTCACGCCGGAGGGCAAACCCTTCTTCGGTGGTACCTACTTCCCGAAGCGCGCGCGCTACAACCTGCCGGGCTTCGACGAGTTGCTGCAGCGGGTGGCCAACGTCTGGGGCACGCAGCGCGAGCAGGTGATGGCGCAGGGCGACGCACTCGTTCGGCATCTTGCTGACACCTTACCCGCGCGGACTGCAGGCGACGACGCGGATGCCGGCAACGCCGCTGGCGCACTGGCCTCGACTGCGGAGCAGGCCGCAGCGGGCCTGCGCGATGCATCGATGCATTCGTTCGACGCGGTCAACGGCGGATTCGGCGGCGCGCCCAAGTTCCCGCAGGCGTCGACCCTCGACGCGCTGCTGCGCCACGCCGTGATCACAGGCGACAACGCCGCGCGCGACGCGGTGTTGCTGACCCTGCGACGCATGGCCGAGGGCGGCCTTTACGACCACCTGGGCGGCGGCTTCTGCCGCTACAGCACCGACGCCCAGTGGACGATCCCGCACTTCGAGAAGATGCTCTACGACAACGGCCCGCTGCTGCGCTTGTACGCTCAGGCCTGGCAACTCAGCGGCGACGCGCTGTACGCCCAAGTCTGCGCAGGGACGGCGGCGTGGCTGATGCGCGAGATGCAAAGGGGCGAAGGTGGCTACTGCTCCAGCCTCGACGCCGACTCCGAGGGCGAAGAGGGGCGCTTCTACGTCTGGCAGCGCGACGAGGTCGCGCAGCATCTCGGCGCGGACGAATTCGCTGCGTTCGCGGCGCACTATGGGCTCGATGCGGCACCGAACTTTGAGAGCCACGCCTGGCACCTGCACGCCAAGGTGCCGTTGGCCGACGTGGCCAGCCGGCTCGGGCGCCCGCCGGTCGAATGCGAAGCGCTGATCGCCAGCGCACGCGCACGCCTGTTCGCGGTGCGTGAGGCGCGCGTGCGGCCGGGCCGCGACGACAAGGTGCTGACCGCATGGAACGCGTTGGCGATCGACGGCATGGCTTTCGCGGCGCGGGTATTCGGCGAGCCGCGTTGGGCAGACTCGGCGCGGCGCGCGATCGACTTCATTCGTGCCGCGATGTGGCGCGACGGCCGCTTGCTGGCCACCGACTCTCGCGCGCAGCTCAATGGCTATCTCGATGACCACGCGTTCTTGCTCGCAGCGCTGCTCGAACTCATGCAAGGCGACATGCTGCGAGCCGCAGACCTGCGCTTCGCCTGCGAATTGGCCGAACTCATGCTCGGGCAATTCGAGGACGCGCGCGACGGTGGATTCTTCTTCACCCGCCACGACCATGAAGCGCTGGTGCTGCGTCCGAAGTCGGGCCACGATGGCTCGGTCGCTTCGGGCAATGGCGTGGCCGCGTTGCAGCTGCAGCGCCTGGGCCACCTGGTCGGCGAACCCCGCTACCTGGAGGCCGCAGGGCGCACGCTGGCACTGTTTGCCGGCGAGGTCCTGCGCGTGCCGCAGGGCTTCGCAACGCTCGTCGCCGCGCTGGCCGACTGCCACTCGCCGCCAGCGTTGGTGCTGCTCACCGGGCCGCCCGCCGCGACCGACACATGGCGCGCCGAACTCGCCGCTCGCTACCTGCCCGGTGTGATCTCGCTGCGACTGCCCGACGACACCGCCGACCTGCCCGCGATGCTAGCCCGACCGCGCGGCGCGCGCCCGCAGGCCTGGGTCTGTCGCGGGTCGCAGTGCCTGCCGCCCGTCGCCGACATCGAGTCGCTGCTGAAGTCCTTGTCCTGAACCTGGCGTTCACCGCAGGTCGATGCCGTGGCCCTGCACGTCAGCGTCGATGCCGTACGGCGCCAGCGTGGTCAGGCGCGGATCGTCGACCGCGCCGCCGACCGCGAAGTGATAGAGCGACTGGAACGCAAGGTCCTCGAGCCCGAACACCCGATGCACCGGGTCGTCGAAGTAGCAGCCGATGCCCGTGGCCCGCACGCCTGCCGCCTCGGCTTCGAGATACAAGACCTGCCCGATCAGCCCGGTTTCCCAGAACAGCCGTCGATAGAACCAGGCCCCGTGCGTGAATAACGCCTCCTGATACTCGGCGATCATGGCCAGCGAGAAGGCGCCGTCGCCTGCAATGTCCTGGTGGCAGCTGAGCTGCGTCGCAAGCCGCTGCGCGTCGCCGGCCTCGAGCATGCGCAGCGGCAAATCGGCCGGACAGCCCGGCGGCGTCGACCAGTCGAACGGCCGGTGCATCGCGCGCTTCAGCCGGTCCATCTTGGTGGGGTCGCGAGCGAGCAGGTACAGCCCGGGCTCGAGCCCATCGACGCGATGAACGAACAAGCCGAGGTGGATGGTCGGATCCCAGGCCAATGTGTCCCAGGGCATCGGGCGCCGGCTCGCTGTCAGTTCGACGCGCGGCATCAACCGGTCGAGCATCCGGTACAAGCGATCGGCTGTGATCGACGTGCGGCCGTCGCAGGCCTGCAGGCTTCGCCGTTGCAGGATGATCCGTCCGGCCACGGGGCCGTCGGTGCTGACGCGACGGTTGCTCTCGACCACCGGCGTTTCGAGCGCGTCGAACCCTTGCGCTTCGCCGGCCGGTTTGCGCGTGGCGAGGGCGACCGCGTCGATGACCTCCCAGCGCACCGGTTCGTCGCGGCTGAGCCGGTTCGCGACACCATGCCAGCACGCCCGAGTCAGTTCGTGCGCGAGGGCCGGATCGAGGTGCTGCGGCATCACGCGCGGCGCGCCGGCCCGCCCATCCCCGGCACGGTCGGTCGGCCAGACCGCCAGCACGGCATCCGGGTGCTCACGCTCGGCGCCCGCGAAGTCCTCGGCCCGGTTCAAGCCGAGCAAGTCTTCGATCGTCTCGTCGGCCAGGCCCTGCAGCAGCGCAGCGCTCCAGCCCAGCGTCGCGGCGGCGATCCGCAGCGTGCCGATCGCGTGTCCGACGTCATGCTGGCAATAGCGGAAGGCACGTTCGCCGTACTTCCACGCCTCGCGCCAGTGGATCGACGACAGGCCGACCAGAAACGTCTGCGCCGGGAACTCGTGCATCAGCGCCGTGAGCAGCGCAGCGTTGCAGTCCGCTCGCCGTTCCAGCCCGTGCTCGCGCGGCGCGTAGTGGTACAGCCCCGGCGCATCGCCAAGGCCGGGCAGCGCGCCGATCAGCAGGTAGGCTTCGGTCGGATGCAGGTTGCCGCTCGACGGATTGCAGCGCAGCGCCCAGCGCGTGGCGCCGGCTTGCTTCCAGGCGGATATGGCCAGCGAGTACTGCAGCAGGCGCGACAGGGCGTGGATCGTGAGCGGCACGCTCGGCACCGAACCGCGATGGTAGAGGTCGTCGTAGTACGGTGACCGCGGCGCTTCGTGCGCAGCGAGCAGCGGCAGGCGGACCAGAGGCGCGCCTTCGTAGCGGCGGAACGGGTTCGGCTGGTTCGCCCAATCGAGTTGTCCGGGGCCGTCGGCATAGCGGTTGAACTGATGCTTTGTGCGCTCGTGATAGCGCATTGCCACCTCAATCTGGTCGGTGTCGTGCATGTCGTGCATAGCGCTGCTGCCGATGCAGCTGGATCCAGATGGAGTTGCAGGCCGGCGCCTTCGCGCCCGAAATCACGACCTGGGCGCCGGGCCACTTGGCGCAAAGCCGTTCTGGTGCAATACTGGATACCCATACAGTATCACGGAGCCCGACATGGCCGCCGTCCTGGAATGGACTGGCGACGATGAGGAGCCGGTCCCGGCATCCTTCCCATCATCGCAGCACCACGTGCGAGGCCGCAGAACGCCTGCGCGCCCGGGTGAGTTGCCGCCCGACATCGAGGCAGCCATCTGGCGTGGCAGCGAACTTGGGTCGTCCGTAACAGCAGTGCTTTCGAGCGGTTTCGCCGCTCTAGACGCGGAACTCCCCGGCGCCGGGTGGCCATGCCACTCCCTGACCGAAATCCTTCAGCCACAGCCCACGGTGGCGGAATGGCGACTGCTGGCGCCCGCAATGCGTCAAGTCGTTGCCCGCGGCGGAAACATCGTCGTGGTCGGTCCACCGAAGTCACCTCACCTGCCGGGGCTCAAGTACGCCGGGCTCGACGAGCGCCAGCTCGTCTGGATTCAGGCAGAGGCGCCAGCGCAAAGGCTGTGGGTCACCGAACAGCTCGTCAAGACTAACGCTGCGGGTCTCCTCGTCTCGTGGCTACCCCAGGCCCGGCAAGAGCAGATTCGGCGCTTGCAGGTATGCGCACAGGCCTGCGATGGGCCAGTTTTCCTGTGCAGGCCGGCAGCGGCGGAACACGAACCCTCGGCGGCGCCACTTCGCGTGCAACTTCGGTTCGGCTTGGACTGGGAACTGCACGTCCACCTGTTGAAGCGCAAGGGCCCGACGCATGAGGGCGACATTGCCCTGTCATCGATACCAGGCGGGCTCGAGTCCATCATCACGCCGCGGCTTCGCACCCCGAGCGAATTCATTGCCGCGCGCCAAGGGCGCGAGCTTCCCCATGTTGTGGGCAGCCCTGCTCCCCGACAAGCTCCCGTCCGGCGAGTCGCGGCGCACTGAGGCGACCTCGGGACTCGCGACCTGGTGCCTGCAGTTCACGCCCCGCGTCGCAGTCATCGAGCCGCTTTCTGAGTCGCCGGCCGTCGTGATGGAAGTCGAGGCGAGCATCCGACTCTTCGGCGGGAAGCGGAGGCTCGTCGAGCGCGTCCGAGACGAGTGCGCGGACCTCGGCGTTCGCCAGCTCGCCTGGGCCCCGACCAGCCTCGCCGCTGTGGCTGTTGGTCGTTCTGGCGCGTCAAACGGGTTCGCCAAGCCCCTGGAGCAGGTGCTGGACGGCTTGCCGCTGGAGACACTGAGCTCGGTCGCCGCACATCGCGCGACGCTGGCGCGGCTAGGTTGCCAGACGCTTGGGCAGGTCCGAGCTCTGCCGCGAGGCGGCATGAGCCGTCGGTTCGACGGGGAGTTGCTCGGCGCGTTGGACCAGGCCTATGGGCTGCGACCCGAGGCCCACGCCTGGGTTGAGTTGCCGGCGGGCTTCCAGCAGAAGCTGGAACTCGTGGCGCGCGTGGAACTTGCGCCAGCAATGCTGTTCGGCGCACGCCGCCTCATGCTCCAAATGGCGGGTTGGCTGGCCGCAAGGCGCTGTGGGGTGACTGCCTTCACGCTGCGGTGGTGTCATGACGCGATGCGCTCGAAATCGGCCGGCGACGGCGGCGAGATGACCGTGCGCACGGCGCAACCGACACGGGACATCGAGCACCTGACCCGGCTCCTCGCCGAACATCTGAGCAAGGTCCAGCTACTCGCGCCGGTCGGCGACCTTGAGCTCATCGCGACGGACGTGCAATCGCTCGAGGACAAGGGCCTGACCCTGTTCCCGGAGCCGAAGCAAGCCGGTGAGAGCCTGGCTCTGGTCCTTGAGCGCATTGCCGCGCGACTCGGGCCGGACAAGGTGCTCCGGCCCGTCGTGATTGAGGACCATCGCATCGAGTGGATGTGCCACTGGCAGCCGGCGCCGGAGCTGCGACCACGCAAGCTCAGCCGCGCTGTGGATACCCCGCAGCCGACATTCGTGCTGCCTGAGCCGCTTCGCCTTGCCGTGCGGGCCGACCGACCGCTCTATCAAGGCACGCTCATCATGCTGGCAGGGCCTCATCGTGTCGAAGGCGGTTGGTGGGACCGGGTCGTGCTCGATGGCAAAGGCGAGACTCGGAATGTGGCCCGCGACTATTGGGTGGCACTCAGCGAGCACGCCGGAGTGCTCTGGGTCTTCCAGACACGTCTTGCCAACGACGAGGCCGCGTGGTTCCTCCACGGGACGTTCGCTTGAAGCGACGCAGTCATGGCCACCATCCCCGAATACGCAGAGCTGCGCTGCGTCAGCAACTTCACTTTCCTTCGAGGAGCGAGCCAGCCTGAGGAACTTGTCGAACGCGCGAAGCAATTGGGCTACACGGCGCTGGCCATCGCCGACGAATGCAGCATGGCCGGCGTCGTACGTGCTCATGTTGCCGCGAAAGAGCACGACCTCACGCTCATCCTTGGTTCCCAGTTCGAGGTCGATTGGGGTCTTGCGACCACGCCAACCACGACCCCATTCGTTCTCACGGTCCTAGCCACGAACGTCCACGGCTACGGGAATCTTTGCCAGTTCATCACCAAGCTACGCCGCAGCTCCGAGAAGGGCACGTACCACCTCGACATCGCCGACATCAGCGGGCGGGAGCTAGACGATTGCGTGGTGCTGATGTCACCGAAGCGCATGTCCGAGACCGCCCAACTTGAGACCGTCGCAAAGTGGCTGCTCGACAACTTCCTGGGACGATGCTGGTTCGGCGTCGAACAGTTGCGGGTGCTTGACGACGAGATGTGGCTTCATCGGCTCCGCGAGGTCAGCGCCCTCACTGCCATCCCGCTGGTGGCCACCGGCGACGTGCACTTCCACGTCCGCTCTCGCAAACCACTCCAGGATGTGCTGACGGCGACCCGCGTCGGTAAACCACTGACCGAGTGCGGCCTCGACCTGCAGCCAAATTCAGAGCGACATCTGCGAACGCGACTGCGGCTTGCTCAGACCTACCCATCGGACCTGCTAGCAGAAACTCTGCACGTCGCCGCCAGGTGCGTCTTCAGCCTCGAAGAGCTGCGCTACCAGTACCCAGAGGAGGTCGTGCCTCTTGGCGAAACGCCGGCATCGTACCTGCGTCGAATCACTTACGAAGGCGCCGGCAGGCGCTGGCCGAAAGGAATGCCGGCGAAGGTCCAGCTCCAAATCGAGCACGAGCTGGCGCTCATCGCGGATCTGAAATACGAGTTCTACTTCCTCACCGTTGCCGACATCGTCGCGTTCGCGCGCTCGCGCCACATCCTGTGCCAGGGGCGAGGAAGTGCAGCGAACAGTGTCGTCTGCTACTGCATCGGCGTCACCGAGGTCGACCCCGCGCGCATGAGCGTGCTCTTCGAGCGCTTCATCTCCAAGGAGCGCAACGAGCCGCCCGACATCGACATCGACTTCGAGCACGAGCGCCGCGAGGAGGTTCTGCAGTACCTGTACACGAAGTACGGCCGCGACCGCGCGGCCATCACCGGCGTGGTCATCAGCTATCGGCCCAAGAGCGCCATCCGCGATGTCGGCAAGGCCCTCGGCTTCTCACTGGAGACGGTCGACGCCATCGCGAAGAACCACACCTGGTGGGATGGTAGCGAGGTCATGAAGGAGCGCTTCGAGGAGGTTGGCCTTTCCGCCGACGACCTTCAGGTGAAGCAGCTGCTTCACCTCACACAGCAGCTGTTGGGCTTCCCACGGCATTTGAGCCAGCACACCGGCGGCTTCGTTCTCACCAAGGGGCCGCTGTCTCGTATGGTGCCGATTGAGAACGCATCGATGCCGGACCGCACCGTCATCGAGTGGGACAAGGACGACCTCGACGCCATGGGGCTGCTGAAGGTCGACTGCCTGGCACTCGGCATGCTCACCGCCATCCGCAAGTCGCTCGAATTCATCGGTGTCCGCAAGGGCTACGTCTTCGAGATGCAGGACATCCCCGCCGAGGACGTCGAAACCTACGACATGGTGTGCAAGGCTGACACCGTGGGCGTCTTCCAAATCGAAAGCCGCGCGCAGATGAGCATGCTGCCGCGCCTGCAGCCACGCTGCTTCTACGACCTGGTCATCGAGGTCGCCATCGTCAGGCCCGGCCCCATCGTCGGCGGCATGGTGCATCCGTACCTGAATCGCCGGCAGGGCAAAGAGCCGGTCACCTATCCGAGCGAAGCGTTGAAGGAAGCGCTCGGCCGGACCCTGGGTGTACCGGTGTTCCAGGAACAGGTGATGCAGATTTCCATGATTGCCGCGGGCTTCACGCCTGGCGAAGCCGATGGACTGCGGCGTGCGATGGCCTCGTGGAGGAAGAAGGGTGGACTCGATCGGTACTACTCGAAGATCGTGGACGGGATGACCTCGCGCGGTTACACGAAGGAATTCGCCGAGAGCATCTTCAAGCAGATTCACGGCTTCAGCGAGTACGGATTCCCCGAGTCGCATGCGGCCTCGTTTGCGCTGCTCGTCTACGCGAGCTGCTGGATCAAGCGGCATCACCCGGCGGAGTTTCTGGCGGCGCTGCTCAACTCGCAGCCGATGGGGTTCTATTCGCCGTCGCAGCTCGTGCAGGATGCCAAGCGGCATGGCGTCGAAGTGCGCGCGCCCGACGTCATGAAGAGCGACGTCGACTGCACGCTTGAAGACATGCCGCATCCGCCCGCGGTCCGACTCGGACTCCGGATGATCGCCGGACTCCAATGGGAGTCTGCCGAGCGAGTCATCGCGGCCCGCAAAGAGCGGGTCTTCGACAACGCCGAGGATCTGGCGCGCCGCGCAGGGTTGGAACTCCACGAGATGAAGCTGCTTGCCGCGGCCGATGCGCTCATGAGCCTGTCTGGCCACCGGCGTCAGCAGGTGTGGGACGCGTCCGCTCTTCGTTCGACGCCTGAGCTGTTGCGCGACGCACCCGTCGACGAGGAAATTCTGGAGCTGCCGTCGGCGCCGGAAGGCGAAGAGGTGGTCTTTGACTATGCGTCACTCGGACTCACGCTCCGAAGCCATCCGATGGCACTGTTGCGGCCACACCTGGCGAACCGGCGCGTCCTGACGTCTGCTGACCTCGATGCCATACCCAACGGCCGCCTCGTGCGCTACTGCGGCATCGTCACGCTGCGACAGCAGCCCGAGACCGCCAACGGCACCGTCTTCATCTCGCTCGAGGACGAGACCGGCGCGGTCCAGGTCATCTGCTGGAAGTCGCTTCGCGACGCGCAGCGGAAGGAGCTCCTCAGGTCTCGGCTGCTTGTCGTCCACGGGAAGTGGCAGCGCGAGGGCGACGTCAAGAACCTGATCGCCGGCAAGCTGGAGGATTTGACGCCGATGTTGGGCAGGCTGGTGACGGAGAGCCGAGACTTCAAGTAACGGCGCGATCACGAATCATCACGTCTCAGCGACGGTCCGCTCTTTGGGTGTTTCATCGAGGGCCGCAAGTGGCCGTCAAGAACCGGTCGCGAACAGCAGCTTCAAAGCAAATCCGTTTGCAGGTCCGTGCGGACAGTGCGCGTGCGCCCGACGTGCGCACATCAAAACCTCCCTCTGCCGCCCTACCGCCCTACGGCCCGACAAAGGCGCACGCTCAGTGCCGGCCGAACAGGCGAGCATCCCAGACAACCGGTTCCGGGCTCCCGGCGCTGATCTTCCTGAAGTCAGGATGCTGCGGATTCAGGAGCACGTTCCCTTCCCTGCGCGCGACGACCGAAGGAACCACCAGCACGGCCGTTCGCCGCTCACGAATCCAGGCATCGCCGAAGGCCCGGGCCGCGCGCAGGTCCGCGTAGTCCCAGCCGACGGGCAGGCTGCTCGCGTCGTGCCGCTCGACCGGCACGACGCGCGCGACGGTGATCTCGATTGCGACGTGCGTTCTTGGCATCCGTCCGATGCCCGCGTGGGCCAGGCACTCCAGCATGGCGCCTGCATATGACCGGCTCGCGTAGATGACGCCAAGTCCCGGCGAGTTCCACCGGCCGCCCACCAGCGACGCACCGATGGGGCTGAACACGTCGAATCGCCCGTCGGCGATGCGCCAGACCTGCCAGGCTTGCGACCGAGCCTGTTTGGTGGACGCAGCCTTGCCTCGCGCCTTAGGCGGCAACGCCATGGAACAGCGACCAGAGCAGGGTCTCGACCCGGCGCGCTCCCAGTTCCGTCACGGCCACCTCGATCGGCCGCTTGCCGCCCAGCATGGCGTGGCCGGTGGACAGGAATGTGCGCGCGTCGTCGGCACTGTCCCAGACGTACTCTGCGGTCGCGATCACCCTCGCGAGGCGCTCAACGCGTTCACCTTCGTGGGGTTTGAGCTCCTCGCCTCTGCGGTGGAACGTTGCCGCCGGGATGACTCGCTGCATCAAGGCCGCCGCATCGGGTGAACGCCCGTAGACGTGGCGCGCCACGGCGCCGAGCGAGGCCTTGGGCAGCCCGGCCTCCACCTGCTGCTCGAGCTGTTCGACCGAGGTGACCTTTCGACGAAGACCCAGAACCTGGGCGATCTTGCCCGGTTCAACCACGGCTGCGTACATGCTGACTCCCAATTGATAGCTAGGATTCTATCATCTGGAGGAAGGCGCCGTGACGTGTCACAGGGCCGGGCATCGTCGGTCCGATCGGGCCCGACACCGTCGTTCCAGGCAGCCCTGAGAGTGCTGCTACGGAATTGCTACGAGCCGCGCCGCAGCCCGCATGAATGCTGAACACTCCGTCCCATCCATCATCGGGGCCACCGCAAGGCGCCAGGGCGAATGAGTGGGGTCAGGCACGCGGGGATTGTCGCCGCGCGCTCACGCGGGCGGGATTGCGGCTGGCCGCCGGCGCGCCTATAAGACGCTCGGCAACCTCGAACAAAGGAGCGCGCAATGGCACAACACAAGGACCTCGTGATCCTGCTGCCCGGCATCACCGGCAGCGTGCTCGCGAACCGGAGCGGCAAGGAGGTCTGGGCGCCGAGTGTCGGCGCGGCCTGGCGGGCATTGACGAGCCTGGGCAAGTCGATCACCGGGCTCGAACTCGCGGCCGACGACGCCGACGACGGCGTGGTCGCGACCCGCCTCGTGCCCGACGTGTCGATCGTGCCCGGCCTGATCAAGCTCGACGGCTACACGCGCATCGCCGAGTCGCTGTGCAAGCGCCTGGAGCTCGAAGAGGGCAAGAACTTTCGCGCCTTTCCCTACGACTGGCGGCGCGACAACCGGCGCACCGCGGCGGCGCTCGACTCGCAGGCGATGGACTGGCTCAACCACTGGCGCGCCGAATCCGGCAATTCGAAGGCCAAGCTGGTGCTGGTCGGCCATTCGATGGGCGGGCTGATCTCGCGCTGGTTCGTCGAATGCCTGGGCGGCTGGCAACACACGCGCGCGCTGGTCACGCTCGGCACGCCGCACCGCGGCGCGCTGAACGCGGTCGGTTTCATCGAAAACGGCATGAAGAAGGGCATCGGGCCGTTCGGGCTCGACCTGTCGCCGCTGCTGCGATCGTTCACCTCGGTGTATCAGTTGTTGCCGATCTACCCCTGCATCGACGCCGGCGGCCCGACGCAGCGCGTGGCCGACGCGGCGCGGGCCGGCCTGCTCACGCACATGAACGCCGACCGCGCGACAGCGGCGCGCGCCTTCCACCAGCAGATCATCGACGCCCAGGCGGCGAACGCGAAGACCGACGCCTATGCGGCGAGCGGCTACACGATGGTGCCGATCGTCGGCACCGAGCAGCCGACCGCGCAGTCGGCGCAGGTGGCGAACGGCCGCTGCACGCTGGTGAATTCGCTCGGCGGGCAGGACCTGGCCGGCGACGGCACCGTGCCGCGGGCGTCGGCGACGCCGGTCGACATGGAAGGCGCCAAACGTGAGGTGTACGCGGCCGAAACGCACGGCTCGATCCAGAACAACGACGGCACGCTCGCCAACCTGGTCGGCCTGCTGACCGCCGACCGGATCGACTGGCGCAGGTTCCAGCGTGCCGCCGACCTGGCGTCGCTGACGCTCGACCTGGCGGACGACGTGCTGCTGGCGGGCGAAAGCCTGCAGGTGCGCGCGCGCGCGTCCGAAGGCAGCCCCAAGCTGAACGCGCGCCTGCAATCGCTGGCCGACGGCACCGACGTCGATGAACCCCTGCAACGCGACAGCGCGCGCGGCGAAGGCTGGATGGCGGGCGAATTCAAGCTGCCGCCCGGCACCTGGCGCGTCACGGTGCACGGCAGCGGCGTCGCGCCAGTGAGCGACCTGGTGGTGGTGGCCGAAGCATGAGCACGACCGGCGGCTTCGCGCAGGTCGCAACCGACCTGAAGTGGACACGCGACTTCGCGGTGCTCGACGGTCATGCACCCGCGGGCGATGCATTGGCGCGCATCACGCAGTCACCGGCGGCGTGGTTCATCGTCTCGCGCTTCGATGCCTACTACCTCTACGTCTTCTCGCGCGCCGAGCTGCTGACCGTGTTGCGTGCGGCTGCCGATTTGGCGAACCCGCTGGAGACCGCGCTCGACTTGCACGAGGATCAGGGCAGCCAGAAAGCACACGCCGGCGAGACGCTCGCCGCCGCCGAGCCGCAGGCCGGCGCGTTGCCGAGCCGCGCGCGTTTTGTCGAGATCGACGCGCAGGGCCGGCCGAGCGCGGTCGGCGGCACCGATGTCACCGCCCCGCCGCGGCGCATGCGGGGTCGCGCGCCGGCGCCGCCACCGTCGACGCCGCAACAGCAGCAACCACAGCCCGCCGCCGCACAGCCACCGACTCCCGCTCGCGGTCGGCAGCAACAGCAGCAGCAACAACAGCAGCAACAGCAGCAACAACAGTCCGCAGCGCCGCCGCGCGCCGCCGACTCGCTCGACGACGAAGGCACGACCCCGGTGCGCCATCCGTCGATCGAGGCCGGCGGCCCGCTGGTCGCCGGCAAGCCGGTGACGCTCACCGTCGATCTGCTGCTGCAGCCGTCGGCCACCACCACCGGGGGCGCCCTCACCCTGGCGCCCCTGCCGGCGACCTGGGACACGCTGCCGCTGGCCGTGACACTCGCCTCGGCCGGCATCAGCTTCGCCGACGAAGGCCGCGCCGAGGTGACGATCCGGCGCAACCGCGCGTCGGTCGCGGCGAAGGTCGAAGGCACGGTGCACGCCAGCTTGAAGGCCGGCGACAGGGTTCAAGTGCATGCGCAGTTCTGGCAAGGCACGCGCTGCTGCGGCTCCGGCGTCTGCAGCAGCCTCGTCGTGGCGGCCGCGCGCAGCCGCGGCGCGTCCGCCGCAACGCTGCCGCAAGCCATGGTCGGCGGCGTCGCGGTCGACCCCGAGGCCGCCGCACCCGATGTCACGGTCTATATCTCGCTGTTCGACCCCGACGAACCGGCGCGCCTGCACTGGCGCATCGTGACGCCGCCCTTCGACGGCCTGCCCGCCAAGCTGAGCGGCATCTGCAAGCTGGGCGCCGACCCGCGCAGCGAAGCCGCGGCGCTCTTCAAGCAGTTTGCGTTGCTCAAGCGCGGCGACCACCAGCGCAGCATCGACGGTTTCGGCGAGCGGCTGTGGAAGCGTGCGCCGCCCGAGTTCCATGCCGCCTACTGGGCGCTCGTCGATCACTACCAGCGCCCGCTCGCGATCCAGTTCGTCAGCGACGATGCGCACCTGCCGTGGGAGCTGATGCGCCCGTCACGCCAAGGTGAAGTCCACGAGCCGATCGCGCTGAGGCACGCGGTGGCGCGCTGGATCGGTGCCTACCAGGGCTGGCTGCGCAACCGCCTGCCGGCCGGCGAGATGCTCGTCATGGCGCCGCGCTACAGCCAGCTCGCGGCCAGGCTGACGAAGGCCGAGGAGACGGCGAAGAAGGTATTGGACAACGCGAAGGACAAGTACGCCGCCGTCGCCCTGCCGGGCACACGCGCGGCGCTGCTCGCGGTACTCGAACAGCCGCCGCCGCAGGCGGTGGCGATGATCTACTTCACCGGCCACGGCCTCTTCAACGGCGACGCGCCGTCGGCCTCCGCGATCAAGCTCGAAAAGGGCGAGAGCCTGGCCGCCGACGAGGTGGACCGCGAGGAGGTGGCGCTCGGCAAACGCGACGGCACGGTGGTGTTCTTCAACGCCTGCGAGGTCGGCGCCACGGCGGGCGCGATCGGCGAGGTCGGCGGCTGGGCCGGCGCGCTGCTGGCGCGCCAGTTCCGCGCCTTCATCGCGCCGCTGTGGGCGATCGACGAGGAGGACGCTTCGCAGGCCACGCTCGAGCTGATCGAGCAGATCGTCGTGCAGCGCCAGCCCATCGGCGCCGCGCTGCGCGACCTGCGCAGGAAACACGGCGCGGTGTCGCCGACCTTCTACTCCTACATCCTCTATGGCGACGTGACGGCGCGCTTCGGCGACTGAGGCTTCAGCATCGCCTGCGCAAAACGCGGCCACAGCGCCTGCGGCAGGTCGTGACCCATGCCGGCGATGACTTCGAGCGTCGCACCCGGGATCTTGGCTTGCAGATCATGCGCCGCGGCGACCGGGATCAGCGGGTCGGCGTCGCCGTGCACGATATGCGTCGGCGCCGTGATGCCTGCCAGCAGGGCCGAGCGGTCGCCGTCGGCGACCACCGCGACGAGTTGGCGCGCGATGCCGGCCGGCCGGTGCGCGCGCTCGATCATGGCTTCAATGCGGGCGCGGAACTCGGCCGCGTCGGGCTTGTACGCGGGGCTGCCGATCAGATCGAACAGCGCGACGATGCGCTCGACCACCGCCTGCCGGTCGCCCGGCTTCGCCGGCCGACGCATCAGCGCGCGCCGCACCTTGGCGTTGGGCTGCGGCAGGTGGCGCGCGCCGGAGCTGGTCATCATGAGCATCAGCCGCGCCACCCGCTCGGGCTGTCGCGCCGCCATGTGCTGCGCCACCATGCCGCCCATCGACGCGCCGACCACCTGCGCGCGTTGCACACCCAGCGCATCGAGCACGCCGAAGGCGTCCCCGGCCATCTCTTCGATGCGGTAGGCACTCGGCACCGGCAGGCGCAGCCAGTAGCGCAGCGTGGTGCCCACCAGGTTGGGCAGGCCGCTGTGGTCGAAGCCGTCGCTCAGGCCGGCATCGCGGTTGTCGAAACGGATGACGCGCCGGCCGGCGTCGGTGAGCAGGCGCACCAAGCCCTCGGGCCAGGCGACGAGCTGCATGCCCAGGCCCATGATCAGCAACAGCGGCGTGGGGTCGTCGCGCGGCCCCTGGTCGTCGACCTCGATCTGCAGGCCGTTGGCGGCGACTGTCGTCATGCGCCGGGGTAGAACCAGCGCCGCAACCCGCTGCGCGCAAAACGCTGCCATGCCCCAAGCGGCTGCGCCAGCCGGTCGGCGATCGCGTACAGCGCGACCGGGTTCGCGCCCATGCCGAGGTGGCTGGCCGGAACCTCGATGTTCTCGGTCTGCAGATGCGCCGCCTCGTCGTTGACGCAGCACTGCCAGGCGACGATGCCGTCGCTCTTGCTGTAGATCGACGTCGTCGGCAGCGGCGGCGGGCGCCTCAGCTCGGCGATGAGCGCGTCGTCGTGCACGCTCTGCCCGCTCACCAGTTCGAAGAAGCGCCAGGCATTGGTCGCGCGCGGGTGGCCGGCAAACGGCGAGCCGAGCGTGATGACACAGCGCACCTGGGCCGGCATCTGCTTGGCGAGTTCGCGCGCATACACGCCGCCCAGGCTCCAACCGACCAGGCTGGCGGGCCGGCCGTGCTGCTCGACGGTGCTGCGCAGCAAGGCGGCGCAGGCGTCGAGCACGCCGCCCGCGCGCCCGCGGTGGGGCCCGAAGTTGAAGCCTTGCCGCCACGGGTGGGGCGCATAACCGCGCCGACGCAGAAAACGCCGCAGCGGCGCGGTGGTGAAGTCGTTCGCGCCCAGGCCGGGCAACACGATCACCGGATGGCCATCGCCCGCCGGCAGCAGGCGCGACCACCAGGGCGACGCCGCGGCGAGTGCCGCCAGCTCCCAGGGCGCGCGCCCTTCGAGCAGCAGCCGCCCGGGGCCGGGAGCCTTGAGGTTGTCGGAATGAACCAGCGGCGGGGTGGAGGCGGTGGTCGTCATCGTTGGCGCCGCATCCTAGCGCGCCAGCGCCCGCAACTCGTCGAGCGCGGCCGCCAGCCCGTCGGCCAATTCGCGCAGCCGCGGCTCGGCGGCGGCACAGGCGATGAAGCCGAAGTCGAGCGACTGGTCGTAGCTCTGCACCGTGATATTGAGCGCCGCGCCGTGCACGACGATCGAGGCCGGGTGGTTGGAGAGCATGCGCGCCCCGGCCAGGTACAGCGGCATCGGCGGCCCGGGCACGTTGGAGATGGCGACGTTGGCGATCGGCGGCAGCCGGTCGGCGACCTTGGCGCGGCGGTAGATCGCGACGCCGGCTTCCATCAGCCACGGCAGGCCGATCGACGGCAGGTCGGTCGGCAGCAGGTGTTTCACCTGGCCGAGCGTGGCCTTCATCGACGCCGTGGCGGCCCTGACGTGGGCCAGGCGCTTCGCCGGGTCGGCGATGTGCGTGCCCAGGCTGACGAGCGCGATCGAGGCCTGGTTGTCGGCCGTGGTGTCGCCCTTCTCGCGCAGCGACACCGGCACGGCGGCGATCAGCGACTTGCGCGGCAAGGGGCCGTGGCGCTTGAAGTGCGCTCGCAAGGCGCTGCTGCACAACATCAGCACCATGTCGTTGAGAGTGCCGCCGAGCGGGCGGCCGAGCGCCTTCAGTTCCGCCAGCGGCAGGCTGACGGCGGCGAAGGCACGGCCGTCGGTGATGGTGGCGTTGTAGCGGGTGCGCGGCGCGAGCGCGAAGCCGGGTTTGTTCTTGTCGCGCGCAGTCACCGCCTTGGCGGCGACCCCGGAGACCGCGCTCGCCGTGCCGGGCAGACTGCGCAGCAACTGACCGAGTTGCCGCAGCTGGTGTGCGACGGTGCCCGACACCATCTCGGCCAGGCCGAGCTTGAGTTTGCGCGGCCGCGTCGAGGGCCGCACTTCGATCGCCCGCGGCTGCGCCGTCCTATCGAGCAGCGCGCTGGCGAGCGCGACCGCCGCCTGGCCATCGACCGCGGCGTGGTGCAACTGGGTGACCATGCCGACGCGCTTGCGCCGATTCGGGCCCGGCGCCAGGCCCTCGAAGACATGGAACTTCCACAGCGGCCGGCTGCGATCGAGCAGCGTGCTGTGCAGGCGGCCGACTTCGGCTTCCAGCTCGGCCAGGCCGGCGCCCTTCTCAAGCTTGATCTCGACGATGTGTTCGTCCAGGTCCGGCTCGGCATCCACCCAGGCCGGATTGCCAATCTTGAGCGGCATCCACCACAGCTTGCGGCGCAGCGCCGGCAGGGCCGGCAGGCGAGCCGCGACGTGTTGGCGCAAGGCCGTCACGAAGCGGCCCTTGTGACCCGCCGGCAGCTCGAAGACATGCAGCGCGCCGACATGCATCGGCATCTCGGGCGTCTCCAGGTAAAGGAAGGATGCGTCGAGGGCGGAAAGCGTCTTCAGCTGGGCCATGCAATCAGCTCCGGGGTGGTCGGCCGGATGCTAAGGCCAGCGCCTCGTTGGCGAACAGTGCCGCCAGCACGAGCGACCCACCCGCCAGTACGGCTGCGCCGGGCGCCTCGCCCGCGCCGAGCCAGGCCCAGGCGACGCCGAAGATGACCTCGAGCAGCGCGAGCAGCGCCAGCTCGGGCGCCGGCAACACGCGCGCGATCACCACCACCAGCAGGCAGGGGATCGCGAGCTGCACCGTGCCGAGCAGCGCCAGCAGCGCCAGGTCGTGCCCGGACGCGGCGAACGGCCAGGCCAGCGGCAGCGTGATCGCGGCCGACAGCAGCGCCCCGATCAGCACCGCGGGCAGCAGGTCGGGCGGCGCGTCGCGACCGCGCAGCGCCTGGATCGTCGTCCAGTTGATCGCGGCGGCGACCGGCACCCCGAGCGCGACCAAGGTGCCGAGCAGGTGGCGCGTATCTGCGCCGCGCACCTCGCTGGCATACATCCACGCGATACCGATGCCGGCGGCGACGATCGCGACCCAGGTGCGCACAGGCAGCTGCTGCTTCAACACGAAGCGCGCCAGCAGCGCGGTGAACAGCGGCGCGATCGCCATCGTCACCAGCACGTTGGCGACCGTGGTGAGCGTGATCGCGACCATGAAGGCGGTGAACATGACGCCCCAGCAAGCGGCGGAAATCCACAGCGCGCGCCCGCCGGTCGCGATCGACCTCGCCAGCACACGGGGCCCGCGCAGCCACGCCAGCAGCAGCACTAACGCGAGCGCGTTGAACGCGCTGCGCCAGAAGGTGACCTCGAAACTGCGCGCCGACTCCAGGTGCCGCGTGACGACGCCCGCGATGCTCCACATCAGCGTCACCAGCACCATCAGCACGACGGCGCGCCGGTGGGTCATGCGGCTTCGCGCGACGCCCTCTTGCGATCGTGCTCTTTCAAGTGGCGCTTGCGCAAGCGAATGCTCTTCGGCGTGATCTCGACCAGCTCGTCGTCCTCGACGAACTCGACGCCGTATTCGAGCGTGAGCTCGATCGGCGGGGTGACCTTGATCGCGTCTTCCTTGCCGCTGACGCGGAAGTTGGTGAGCTGCTTCTGGCGCACCGCGTTCACCACCAGGTCGTTGTCGCGGCTGTGGATGCCGACGATCATGCCTTCGTACACCGGGTCGCCCGGCTTGACGAACATGCGGCCCCGGTCGTCGAGCTTGCCGAGCGCGTAGGTGACGATCTCGCCGTCGTCCATGCTGATCAGCACGCCGTTCTTGCGGCCGTCGATCTCGCCCTTGTAGGCTTCGTAGCCGTCGAAGATGTTGCTGATGAGGCCGGTGCCGCGGGTCAGGTTCATGAACTCGTTCTGGAAGCCGATCAGGCCGCGCGCCGGGATGCGGTATTCCAGCCGCACACGGCCCATGCCGTCGCTTTCCATGTTCGTGAGCTCGGCCTTGCGCTCGCCCAGCGCCTGCATCACGCCGCCCTGGTGCTGCTCCTCGACATCGGCAGTCACCATTTCCATCGGCTCGTGCCTCTCCCCGTGCTCCTCGTGGAAGACGACGCGCGGCTTGCTCACCGCGAGTTCGTAGCCTTCGCGGCGCATGTTCTCGAGCAGGATCGTCAGGTGCAGCTCGCCGCGGCCCGAGACCTCGAAGATGCCGTCCTCGTCGGTCTCCTTCACACGCAGCGCGACGTTGCTCTGCAGCTCGCGCTGCAGGCGGTCCCAGATCTGGCGGCTGGTGACGAACTTGCCTTCGCGGCCGGCGAGCGGCGAGGTGTTGACGCAGAAGTTCATCGTCAGCGTCGGCTCGTCCACCTCCAGCATCGGCAGCGGCACCGGGTCGTCGATGTCGGTCAGCGTGACGCCGATGCCGATGTCCTCGATGCCGTTGATGAGCACGATGTCGCCCGGCCCGGCCTCGGTGGTCGGCACCCGCTCCAGGCCCTCGAACGTCAGCACCTGGTTGACACGCGCCTTGAAGGGGATCGAGTCCTCGCCGGAGAACACCGCCACGTCCTGCATCGGCGCCAGCGTCCCCTGGTTGATGCGGCCGATGCCGATGCGGCCGACATAACTCGAATAGTCGAGCGAGCAGATCTGCAGTTGCAGCGGCGCCTCGGGGCTGCCCTGATGCGGCGGCACGTGTTTGAGGATCGTCTCGAACAGCGGCGCGAGGTCGGTGCCGACGGTACCGCCCTGCAGCGTCGCCCAGCCGTTCAGGCCCGAGGCATAGACGACGGGAAAGTCGAGCTGCTCCTCGCTCGCATGCAGCTTGTCGAAGAGATCGAAGGTGGCGTTGATCACATAGTCGGGCCGCGCGCCGGGCCGATCGACCTTGTTGACGACGACGATCGGCTTCAGGCCCAGCGCCAGCGCCTTCTTGGTGACAAAGCGGGTCTGCGGCATCGGCCCTTCGACGGCGTCGACCAGCAGCAGCACCGAATCGACCATCGACAACACACGCTCGACCTCGCCGCCGAAGTCGGCATGGCCGGGCGTATCGACGATGTTGATGTGTGTGCCCTGCCAGGTAACGGCGCAGTTCTTGGCCAGGATCGTGATGCCGCGCTCGCGTTCCAGGTCGTTGGAGTCCATCACCCGCTCGGCGATCTTCTCGTTGTCGCGGAAGGTGCCGCTCTGGCGCAGCAGTTGATCGACCAGCGTGGTCTTGCCGTGATCGACGTGGGCGATGATCGCGACGTTGCGGATTTGGGTATTCATAGGGTCTCGATTTCGAGCGGGCTGAGCAGGCGGTCCGGGATCAACTCGCCAGCGGTGATGTGGGCGGCGCCGAGCAGCGCCTGCGGTTCGGGGCCGTAGACCCGCACACGCGGCGCGTCGGGCGCGTCGATGCGGCGGCGCAGGCCGGTGAGGAAACGCGCCGCTTCGTCAGCCGACAGGCGCCAGGCCGGCCAGTCGGCGATCAGGGCATCGGCGGGAAGCAACAACACGTCGCGCTCGGCTTCGGTGAGCGCCTCGAGCCGCTCCAGCGTCACCGCCTGGTCGATGTGCAGCGGCCCGCTCGCGGTGCGGCGCAGCGCGGCGAGGTGCGCGCCGCAACCGAGCCGCTCGCCGAGATCTTCGGCCAGCGTGCGCACATAGGTGCCCTTGCTGCAAACCACGTCGATCACCAGGCGGTCGGGCTGCGTGTCCAACACGCTCAGGCGGTGGATGACCACACGCCGTGGCGAGCGCTCGACTGCGATGCCGGCGCGGGCATAGTCGTAGAGCGCGCGGCCGTGCTGCTTGAGCGCCGAGTGCATCGGCGGCAGTTGCTCGATCTCGCCAACCAGCGCAGCGCAGGCGGCATCGATGGCGGCGCGATCGACCTCGACCGGCCGGTGGCGCAGCACTTCGCCCTCGGCGTCGCCGGTGCTCGTCGTGCAGCCCAGTCGCAGCGTGGCGGTATAAGACTTGTCGGCGTCCAGGCTCACCTGCGCGAACTTGGTCGCGGCGCCGAAACACAGGGGCAGCAGGCCACTCGCGAGCGGGTCGAGCGTGCCGGTATGGCCGGCCTTCTCGGCGCGATACAGCCGCTTGGCTTTCTGCAAGGCGGCATTGCTCGACAGGCCGACCGGCTTGTCGAGCAGCAGCACCCCGTGCAGCGAGCGTTTCAACACGTCAATCTTTCGCCTGCGTCGCGTTGGCTGCGCGGATCAGCGCGTTCAGTTCGGCCGCGCGTTCGGTGGTGCGGTCGAACTGGAAGTGCAGCGTCGGCACGGTGTGGATCGAAAGGCGCTTGAAGAGGCCATTGCGCACGAAACCGGCCGCCTCGTTGAGCGCCGCCTCGCAGGCTTGGACGTCACCCACCAGTACCGAGAAGCGCACCGCCGCGTGCGCGTAGTCCGGCGTCACATCGACGCCGGTGATCGTCACCATGCCAATGCGCGGGTCCTTCAGCTCGCGGATCAGCTCCGCCAGATCGCGCTGGATCTGGTCGGCGACGCGGTAGCTGCGATTCGGGGTGCGGTTCTTGTGGCGCATGGTCTTTCGGGTCTCCAGAAACAACGAACCCCGCTGGGGCTGCCGGCGGGGTTCGTTTCGTGGACGCTGTGTCGGCTACAGCGTTCTGGCGACTTCCTTGATCTCGAAGAATTCGAGCTGGTCGCCTTCCTTGATGTCGTTGTAGTTCTTCAGCTTGATGCCGCACTCGAAGCCTTCCTTGACTTCGCGCACGTCGTCCTTCATCCGCTTCACCGAATCGACCTCGCCGGTGTAGACCACCACGTTCTCGCGCAGCAGGCGGAAACGTGCGTCGCGCCGCACCACACCCGCGGTGACCATGCAGCCGGCGACGGTGCCGATCTTGCTGGCCACGAACACGGTGCGGATCTCGGCGGTGCCGATGACCTCTTCGCGCTGCTCCGGCGCGAGCATGCCGGTCATCGCCGCCTTCATCTCGTCGACCGCGTCGTAGATGATCTGGTAGTAGCGGATATCGACGCCCGAGCTTTCGGCCAGCTTGCGCGCCTGCGCGTCGGCGCGCACGTTGAAGCCGATGATGACGGCCTTGGACGCGATCGCGAGGTTGACGTCGTTTTCGCTCACGCCGCCGACCGCCGCGTGCACGATCTGCACCTTGACCTCGGCGGTCGAGAGTTTCTGCAGCGACTGCGACAGCGCTTCCTGCGAGCCCTGCACGTCGGCCTTGACGATCAGCGCCAGCGTCTGCGCCTGGCCTTCGCCCATGTTGTCGAACATGTTCTCCAGCTTGGCGGCCTGGCGCTTGTTGAGCGTGACCTCGCGGTACTTGCCCTGACGGAAGGTGGCGACCTCACGCGCGCGACGCTCGTCGGCCAGCACCATGAACTCGTCGCCGGCCTGCGGCACTTCGGTCAGGCCTTGGATCTCGACCGGGATCGACGGCCCGGCCTGGTCGGTCGGCTTGCCGTCTTCGTCCAGCATCGCGCGCACGCGGCCGTAGGACGAGCCGGCGAGCACGACGTCGCCTTTCTTCAAGGTGCCGGACTGCACCAGCACGGTGGCGACCGGGCCGCGGCCCTTGTCGAGCTGGGCTTCGATCACCAGGCCCTTGGCGGGCGTGTCGACCGACGCCGTCAGTTCCAGCACTTCGGCCTGCAACAGCACCTGCTCCAGCAGCGCGTCGATGCCCTGGCCGGTCTTGGCCGACACCGGCACGAACGGCGAATCGCCGCCGAAGTCCTCCGGCACTACTTGCTCGGCCACCAGTTCGCTCTTCAGACGCTCGACGTTGGCCTCGGGCTTGTCGATCTTGTTCATCGCGACGACGATCGGCACGCCGGCCGCCTTCGCGTGGTGAATCGCTTCCTTGGTCTGCGGCATCACGCCGTCGTCGGCGGCCACCACCAGGATCACGATGTCGGTCGCCTTGGCGCCGCGCGCACGCATCGCCGTGAACGCGGCGTGGCCCGGCGTGTCGAGGAAAGTGATCATGCCGCGCGGCGTCTCGACGTGGTAGGCGCCGATGTGCTGCGTGATGCCGCCCGCCTCGCCCGCCGCCACGCGTGTGGTGCGGATGGCGTCGAGCAGCGAGGTCTTGCCGTGATCGACGTGGCCCATCACGGTGACCACCGGCGCACGCGAGGTCGCTTCGCTGGTGGCGGCTTCGTCGCTCTCCTCGGCGAGGAAGGCTTCCGGATCGTCGAGCTTGGCCGCGTAGGCCTTGTGGCCCATCTCCTCGACCAGGATCATCGCGGTCTCCTGGTCGAGCTGCTGGTTGATGGTGACCATCTGGCCCAGCTTCATCAGCGCCTTCACGACTTCGGACGCCTTGACGCTCATCTTGTGCGCCAGGTCGGCGACGCTGATCGTCTCCGGCACGTGCACTTCCTGCACCACCGCCTCGGCGGGTGCGGCGTAGCCGTTGCCGCCGTCGTCGCTCATCGCCCGGCGCGAGCCGCGCGGGCCGCGCCAGCCGGCGCGACCGCCGGTATCGCCACGCGTCTTGAGTGCACGTTTCTTCGCCGCATCGTCGGCCCAGCTGGACGACAGCTTCTCGGACTTGACCGACTTCTTGTCGCCCGGCTTGGGCGGCGTGGCGCCCGGCGCGCCGGGTTTGGCGGCCGGCTTGTGGATCGTGCCCTTGATGGCGCTGTCGACGGGTTTGACCGCTACTTCCGGCTTCTTCGCCACCAGCACCTTCTTGGGCGCGTTCATCATGGCGCGGATGGCGGCGGCTTCGGCCTCGGCGGCCTTGCGGCGCTTCTCCAGGTCGACCAGGCGCTGCTTCTCGACCGCATCGGCATCGACCGCCTTCACCACCCGCAACGCGGGCTTGGGCGGCTCGGCCGCAGGCGCGGGGGCGGCGTCCTTGGCCGCGGCCGCTTCCTTCGCCGCTTCCTTGGCTTCCTTGCTCGTCTTGGCCGGCATCTGGGCGGCGGCGGCGAGTGCGGCGGCGGCGGCTTCGGCAGCCTCGCGCGCACGCGCTTCGGCGGCGTCGCGTTCCGCGCGCTCCTGCTCCTCGCGCGCACGGCGCTTCTCGGCGAGTTCGTCTTCCTGGCGGCGCAGCAAGTCGGCCTGGGCGTTGGCCTCGTCCTCGCGGCGCTGCAGCTCGGCGGCGTCGATCACCGGCGCCGGCGGCGCCGCCTCTTCGGCGGCGGGTGCCTCGTCACGCTTGACGAAGGTGCGCTTCTTGCGCACCTCGACCTGGATCGTGCGTGCCTTGCCGCTCGCGTCGGCCTGCTTGATCTCGCTCGTGCTCTTGCGCGTGAGCGTGATCTTCTTGCGGTCGCCGCTGGCCGTGCCGTGTGCATTGCGCAGGAAGCCGAGCAGGCGTTCCTTGTCGGCTTCGGTCAGCGCGTCGTCGGCCGACTGCTTGCTGACGCCGGCGGATTGCAGCTGCTCGAGCAGCGTCGCGGCCGGGCGGTTCAGCTCGGCGGCGAGTTGGGCGACGGTAGTCACTGCCATGTGGGAATCCTTGCTTACTCTTTAGCCGGGCATCAGGTGGTGAACCAGTGCTCGCGCGCCTTCATGATCAGCGCCTTGGCCTGCGACTCGTCGACGCCGGTCATCTCGGTCAGCTCGTCGAGCGCCAGGTCGGCGAGGTCGTCGCGGCTGTGGATGCCGCCGTCGGCGAGCTTGGAGATGAGATCGTTGGACAGGCCAACGCCCTCGAGTTCGAGGTCGCGCAGATCCTGCGACACCTCGTCGACCCGTTCCTCGTGCGCGATCTCCATCGTCAGCAGCGCGTCCTTGGCGCGGGTGCGCAACTCGTTGACCGTGTCCTCGTCGAAGGACTCGATCTCGAGCATCTCCTGCATCGGCACGTAGGCCACTTCTTCCAGGCTGGTGAAACCTTCGGCGATGAGGATGTCGGCCACCTCGGCATCGACGTCGAGCTTGTCGACGAAGAGCTTGCGCACCGACTCGGCCTCGCCTTCGTGTTTGGCGGCGGATTCCTCGGCCGTCATGATGTTGATGCGCCAGCCGGTCAGCTCGGACGCCAAGCGAACGTTCTGGCCGCCGCGGCCGATCGCGATCGCCAGGTTCTCCTCGTCGACCACGACGTCCATCGCGTGGCGCTCCTCGTCGACGACGATCGACACCACGTTGGCCGGCGCCAGCGCGCCGATCACGAACTGCGCCGGGTCTTCCGACCACAACACGATATCGACCCGCTCGCCGGCCAGTTCGTTCGTCACCGCGGTGACCCGCGAGCCGCGCACGCCGACACAGGTGCCGATCGGATCCACGCGCTTGTCGTGCGAGACGACGGCGATCTTGGCCCGGCTGCCCGGGTCGCGGGCGGCGTTCTTGATCTCGAGCAGGCCTTGTTCGATCTCCGGCACTTCCTGCGCGAACAACTCCATCATGAAACCGGGCGCCGAGCGCGACAGCATGATCTGCGGCCCGCGCAGGGTGTCGTCGATGCCCATGATGAAGGCACGCACGCGGTCGCCCGAGCGCAGGTTCTCCTTCGGGATCATCTCGCTGCGCTTCATGCGGCCCTCGACGCGGCCGCTCTCGACGATCAGCCCTTCCTTGTCGAGCCGCTTAACGGTGCCGACCATGATCTTCTCGCCGCGGGCGAGGAAGTCGTTCAGCAGCTGCTCACGTTCGGCGTCGCGGATTTTCTGCAGGATGACCTGCTTGGCCGCCTGCGCGCCGATGCGCCCGATGGTCAGCGACTCGATCGGCTGCTCGATGTGGTCGTCGACCTCGATGTCGGCGATCTGTTCCTGCGCCTCGAAGAGCAGGATCTCGGCGTCCGGGATCTGCAGGCCGGCCTCGCTGGGCACCACATGCCAGCGGCGGAAGGTCTCGTACTCGCCGGTCTCGCGATCGACCGAAACGCGGATATCGACCTCGCCGCCCTGGAGCTTCTTGGTCGCCGACGCCAGCGCCGCCTCGACGGCACCGAAGACGACCTCGCGCTCGACGCTCTTCTCGCGCGAGATCGCATCCACCAGCATCAACATTTCGCGGTTCATTGTTCTAGACCTCCAAGCTCAGGCTGCGCGGCCTTCCTGCGCCCCTTGAAATCCACCACCGGCACGAGGCGCGCTTCGCGTACCTCGTCGTAACCAAAATCCAGCACCTGCTCCGGCATGGGTGTCTGCTCGGGTGTGCGCACCGGCTTGGCCTTGCCGCGCGCGGGTTTCGTCTCGGCGTCGGGCGCCGCCAGCAGCAGGCGCCAGCCGCCGTCGTTGCGCGCCAGCAGCATGCCGCGGTACTTCTTGCGGCCCGCGAACGGCAGCTTGAGCGTCAGGTCCACCGCCGCGCCGGCAAATCGCGCGTAGTCGGCCGGCGACTTGAGCGGCCGGTCCAACCCCGGTGACGAAACTTCCAGGCGCGCGTAGTCGCACTGCTCGACTTCGAGCAGATACTGCAACTGGCGTGTCACGGCTTCGCAGTCCTCGACCGTCACCGCATCGCCACCGTCGGCATAAGCGCCGTCGGGGCGGCGATCGATCGTCGCGCGCAGCAGCCCGCCGGCCGACCGTTCCAGGTCGACGAGGTCGTAGCCCATGCCACTCACGGTGCGCTCAACGGCGGCTTGCCAAGTCATGCAGCAAAATAAAGCGCTCGAGCAAAAAAAATGGGCTGGAAAGTTCCGCCCATGTCCGGTATTTCGCGAAGCGCGGATTGTACTCCGCAAGAGCCGTGCCGGCAATCCATCCCTCACTCGAAAGGCATGACATGGGCTTCCTCGCCGGCAAGCGGCTGCTGATCACGGGCGTGCTGTCGAACCGCTCGATCGCCTACGGCATTGCCCGCGCCTGCCGGCGCGAAGGCGCCGAGTTGGCGTTCAGCTATGTCGGCGAGCGTTTCAAGCAGCGCATCACCGAATTCGCCGCCGACTTCGATTCGACGCTGATCCATGACTGCGATGTCGGCGACGACAGCCAGATCGAACGCCTGTTCGCGGACCTGAAAACCGCCTGGCCGGACGGTTTCGACGGCTTCGTGCATTCGATCGGCTTTGCGCCGCGCGAGGCGATCGCAGGAGACTTCCTCGAGGGCCTGAGCCGCGAGTCCTACCGCATCGCGCACGATATCTCGGCCTACAGCTTCCCGGCCATGGCGAAGGCCGGCGCGGCGCAACTGCGCCCCGGCTCGGCGCTGCTGACGCTGACCTACCTGGGCGCTCTGCGCATCGTCCCGGGCTACAACACGATGGGGCTGGCGAAGGCGTCGCTCGAAGCCGGCGTGCGTTACCTGGCCGCCAGCCTGGGGCCGAAGGGTGTGCGTGTGAACGGCATTTCGGCCGGGCCGATCAAGACGCTGGCGGCGTCAGGCATCAAGGGCTTCGGCCAGATCCTGGCGCTGGTCGAGCAGAACGCGCCGCTGCGCCGCAACGTGACGATCGACGATGTCGGCAACGTCGCCGCCTTCCTGTTGTCGGACCTGGCGGCCGGCGTCACCGCCGAGATCACCTATGTCGATGGTGGATTCAGCCAGGTGATGGGCGGGCTGGCCGAAGCGCCTTAAGCCTTCACACAATCCACGAAGTAGGCGCGGCCGCGCTCGCCGTCGTCTTCGACCAGGCCATGCACGTCGGTGTCGAAGCCGGGGAACGCCAGGTTGAACGAACGCGTGAAGCGCAGGTACTCGACGATCTTGCGGTTGAAGCGCTCGCCCGGGATGAGCAGCGGTATGCCCGGCGGGTAAGGCGTCAGCAGCGACGTCGTGATGCGGCCCTCCAGCTCGTCGATCGCCACCCGCTCGGTCTCGCGGTGCGCGATCTTGGCGAAGGCGTCGCTCGGCTTCATCGCCGGCTGCAGGTCCGACAGGTACATCTCGGTCGTCAGGCGCGCGATGTCGCCCTTGGCATAGGTCTCGTGGATCGCCTGCGACAGGTCGGCCAAGCCCATGCGCTCGTAGCGCGGGAACGCGGCGCAGAACTCCGGCAGGATGCGCCACAGCGGCTGGTTGCGGTCGTAGTCGTCCTTGAACTGCTGCAGCGCGGTGACGAGCGTGTTCCAGCGGCCCTTGGTGATGCCGATGGTGAACATGATGAAGAACGAGTACAGGCCCGTCTTCTCGACCACGACGCCGTGTTCGGCGAGGAACTTGGTCACCATCGCCGCCGGGATGCCGCGTTTGGCGAACTTGCCCGACACATCCAGCCCGGGCGTGATGACCGTGCTCTTGATCGGGTCCAGCAGGTTGAAGCCCGGCGCCAGGTTGCCGAAGCCGTGCCACTTCTCGTTCGCCTTCAGCACCCAGCCGGCAGCGCCGCCGATGCCCTCGTCGACCAGCTTGTCCGGGCCCCAGACCTTGAACCACCAGTCCTTCTTGCCGAAGTCCTTCTCGACCTTGCGCATCGCACGCCGGAAGTCCAGCGCCTCCTTGATGCTTTCCTCGACCAGTGCGGTGCCGCTGGGCGGCTCCATCATCGCCGCCGCGACATCGCAGCTGGCGATGATCGAGTACTGCGGCGACGTGCTGGTGTGCATCAGGTAGGCCTCGTTGAAGAGGTGCCTGTCGAGCTTGACCGTCTGCGAATCCTGCACCAGCACCTGGCTGGCCTGGCTCAGGCCGGCGAGCAGCTTGTGCGTGCTCTGCGTGGCGTACACCATCGCCTGCTTGGGCCGCGGACGCGCCTTGCCCATGGCGTGGAAGCTGCCGTAGAACTTGTGGAACGCGGCGTGCGGCAGCCAGGCTTCGTCGAAGTGCAGCGTGCCGACATAGCCGTCGAGCTTTGCCTTGATCGTCTCGGTGTTGTAGAGCACGCCGTCGTAGGTGCTCTGCGTCAGCGTCAGGATGCGCGGCTTGACGGTGGCCGCGTCGACGCCGGCCAGCAGCGGGTTGGCGGCGATCTTCTTCTTGATCGTCGCCGGCGAGAACTCGCTTTCCGGGATCGGGCCGATGATGCCGTAGTGGTTGCGTGTCGGCGTCAGGAACACCGGCACCGCGCCGGTCATGATGATCGCGTGCAGGATCGACTTGTGGCAGTTGCGGTCCACCACCACCACGTCGCCCGGCGCCACCGTGTGGTGCCAGACCATCTTGTTGGACGTGCTGGTGCCGTTGGTGACGAAGAAGCAGTGGTCGGCGTTGAAGATGCGCGCCGCGTTCTTTTCGCTCGCCGCCACCGGGCCGGTGTGGTCCAGCAGCTGGCCCAGTTCTTCCACCGCGTTGCAGACGTCGGCGCGCAGCATGTTCTCGCCGAAGAACTGGTGGAACATCTGGCCGACCGGGCTCTTCAGGAAGGCCACGCCGCCGGAGTGGCCCGGGCAGTGCCAGGAGTACGAACCGTCCTGCGCATAGTTCATCAGCGCCTTGAAGAACGGCGGCGCCAGACCGTCGAGATAACTCTTGGCCTCGCGGATGATGTGCCGGGCGACGAACTCCGGCGTGTCCTCGAACATGTGGATGAAACCGTGCAGCTCGCGCAGCACGTCGTTGGGCAGGTGCTCCGAGGTACGGGTCTCGCCGTACAGGTAGATCGGGATGTCGGCGTTCTTGAAGCGGATTTCCTCGATGAACTTGCGCAGTGACAGCACCACCGGATCCAGCTCCGGGCCGGCGGTGAACTCGTTGTCGTCGATCGACAGGATGAAGGCCGAGGCGCGGCTTTGCTGTTGCGCGAACGAGCTCAGGTCGCCGTAGCCGGTCACGCCAAGCACCTCGAAACCCTCCTTCTCGATCGCCTGCGCGAGGGCGCGGATGCCCAGACCCGAAGTGTTCTCGCTGCGGAAGTCCTCGTCGATGATGACGATCGGGAAATGAAAGCGCTGCATGGCTCGCTCGGCTCGGTCGGGGTGCGAAGAGCGCGCAGTGTAGGGCCACGGCCTTGCTCCCCTCGCCTACACTGGCCCGCACGCGACAAGGAGGCCCGATGGACTGGAGCGCATCAACCTGGTGGTGGGTCGCCACCGGCTTGCTGGTGACGGCGGAACTCGCCACCGGCACTTTCTACCTGCTGATGCTGGCGGTGGGCACGCTGGCGGCGGCGATCGCGGCGCATACCGGCGCCACGTTCGCAACCCAGCTCATCGTCGCCGCCGTGATCGGCGGCGGCACCACGCTGGGCTGGCATTTCATGCGCGGCCATGGCCCCAAGCCGCCTGCCAGCGGCGCCAATCGCGACATGAACCTGGACGTCGGCCAGCACGTCAACGTGACGCACTGGCACGCCGACGGGCACACCGACGTGACCTACCGCGGCGCCACCTGGCGCGCGCGCTGGGCCGGCAACGGAGCGCCGCAGCCCGGCCGGCACGTCATCCGCGCCATCGAAGGCAGTCAGCTCCTGCTGGACACCGTCTGAAACCGAACTCGAAAGAAAAGTCACCATGGAAATCGTCGCCCTCATCGGCCTCGTCATCGCAGCCATCTTCGTCGTGCGCACGCTCAAAGTGGTGCCGCAGCAGAACGCCTGGGTCGTCGAGCGACTGGGCAAGTTCCACGCCACGCTGGCGCCCGGCTTGAACTTCCTGATGCCCTTCATCGACCGCGTGGCCTACCGACATTCGTTGAAGGAGATTCCGCTCGACGTACCGAGCCAGGTCTGCATCACGCGCGACAACACCCAGCTGACGGTGGACGGCATCCTGTACTTCCAGGTCACCGACCCGATGCGCGCGAGTTACGGCGCGTCGAACTACATCGTCGCCATCACCCAACTCGCGCAGACCACGCTGCGCAGCGTGATCGGCAAGATGGAACTCGACAAGACTTTCGAGGAGCGTGACTCGATCAACGCCGCGGTGGTGATGGCACTCGACGAGGCGGCGCTGAACTGGGGCGTGAAGGTGCTGCGCTACGAGATAAAGGATCTGACGCCGCCGGCCGCGATCCTGCATTCGATGCAGGCGCAGATCACCGCCGAGCGCGAGAAGCGTGCGCTGATCGCGGCCAGCGAGGGGCGCAGGCAGGAACAAATCAACATCGCCACCGGCGAGCGCGAGGCCTTCATCGCGCGGTCGGAAGGCGAAAAGCAGGCCGAGATCAACACCGCGCAAGGTGAGGCGGCGGCGATCGTCGCGGTCGCCGAGGCCACCGCCAACGCGATCCGCCAGGTGGCCGCCGCGATCCGCGAGCCGGGCGGCGAACAGGCGGTGCAGTTGAAGGTCGCCGAGAAGGCCGTCGATGCCTACGCCCAGCTGGCGCAGAAGAACAACACGATGATCGTGCCCGGCAACATGACCGAAGTGAGCGCGCTGATCGCGAGCGCGATGGCGGTCATGAAGCAAAGTGGAACGGCGACGCCCGCTCGCTAGAATTCCGCTTCCCTCGCGCGGAGGGATGGATGAGCGGTTTAAGTCGCACGCCTGGAAAGCGTGTGGGGGTTAACAGCCCCCCGCGGGTTCGAATCCCGCTCCCTCCGCCAGCTATGGGTTCGTCGACGCTCGGCGATGACCCTAGAACCCACCCCAAAGCCCCTTCTTACGGGGCTTTCTTGTTTGTCGTGGGTCGCCGAAGCTCGTTGACAGCCGTTCTCGCTTGGGGGTAGATTGGGGCCTCCGTACCCCCAAGAAGCCGCGAGATACCCCCAATGGAGCTCACCGACACGGCGATCCGCAATGCGAAGCCCGGCCTGAAAGCCGTGAAGCTCTTCGATGCAGGCGGCCTGTACCTGCTGGTTCAGCCCACGGGCAGCAAGCTGTGGCGCTTGAAGTACCGGTTCAATGGCAAGGAGAAGCTTCTTGCGCTCGGACGATATCCAGACCTTCCGTTGGCCGGCCGATTCGATAAAGCGAAGAAGCTAAGGATCGAAGGAGCGCGCGACAAGCGCGACGATGCAAGACGGCTACTGGCAAACGGTATTGACCCCAGCCAGACGCGCAAGGAAGAGGACGCAGCCAGGAAGGTCGCCGCGGCGAACTCGTTCGAGGCGGTCGCCCGGGCCTGGTGGTCCAAGTGGTCGACGGACCGCAGTGCCAGGCACGCGGACCAGGTGCTACGCCGGCTCGAGGCAGATGTGTTCCCCGAGATCGGCGCCCTGCCGGTAGCCAAGATCACGGCACCGCAGCTGCTCGCGGTATCGCTCAAGATCGAGAAGCGCGGCGCGATCGACATTGCGAAACGCGCGTACCAGACCTGCGGCCAAGTTCTTCGCTACGCGGTGGCGCACGGCCTGGCCGAGCGCAACGCTGCCGCGGACGTGAAGCCCAGCGACGCGCTGAAGTCGACCCGCAAGAAGAACTATGCGCGGGTGGACGTCAAGGAGGTGCCCGAGCTGTTGCGCAGGATCGAAGCCTATGACGGCTCGGTCTACACGCGCCTGGCGCTGCGCCTGATGGCACTCACCTTTGTTCGCACATCAGAGCTGATCGGCGCGCGCTGGGAGGAGTTCGACCTCGAGGCTGCAGAGTGGCGCATCCCGCCCGAGCGGATGAAGATGAAGACGCCGCACATCGTGCCGTTGTCGCGGCAGGCGCTGGCGGTGCTCGCGGATCTCGACAAGCTGCGCGCCGGCCGCTCCCTGCTCTTCCCCGGCGAGCGCGACCATGACAAGCCGATGTCGAACAACACGATCCTGTTCGCCCTCTACCGCATGGGCTACCACAGCAGGATGACCGGCCACGGCTTTCGCGGCATCGCGTCGACGATCCTTCACGAGCAGGGCCATCGGCACGACTTGATCGAGCTGCAGCTGGCTCACCAGGAGCGAGACGACGTCAGCGCGGCATACAACCACGCCACCTACCTGCCCCAGCGTCGCAAGATGATGCAGGCCTGGGCCGATCACCTTGACCGCCTGCGCAAGGGCGCGACGGTGCTGCCGTTCAAGGCGGCTTAGCTACTTATCGATTTCAGGAGAGACGCATGAGCAGCCCAGCACGGCCGATCGAGCCAAACGCGACGAGGCTGCGCGAGTTGATTGCGCTGAAGCGCGAGCGAACGTTTGAAGAATGGGCGGAGGTCGAGACGCTGCTGGACACGGTCGATCTCACGCCCAATGAGATCAAGAGCCTGGCCCTGCGATTAGTGCGCGATGTGAAAGCCCGCAAGTCCCGGCCTGGCTGAAAGAACCGGCGCCTCAGCGGCCCTGAGGCAAGCGGGGTGCGGCGATGTTGGAGCATCGCCGGCCCCTGACCACAACGCACCCACCTGAAAGGAACGTGCACCATGGCTGATACCCAGATTACCAGCGCCGCGCTGCAACAAGCCGGCGTCGTCCTCAACGAGCTCGCGACCCTCGCGAGTCAACTCGATCGAGAGTGTTGCTTCACCCACGGATCGTTGATCCAAGACCGCGACGCGGAGGGCGTTCATCTCGAGCTCGATCGGCTGCGTGCCGCGATTTGCAAAATGGGGTGGCTCGCGGATCTCGCATCCGAAAAGATCGGCGGAGACGTCGCACGCGGCGGTGCCGAGGCTTGGCTCTTGTCGCCCGCCTATCACGGCCATGCCGATAACGCTACTCCCACCGTCTCACCTGAGGACCACGTCAGGGTCATCGCTCAGGCTCAAGGAGCTCTGCGCGCTTGGCGCGTCGCTGCGTGCGACTTCGAGTTCGAGGATCACGTCAGTGACCTGCAGGTCTCGGCGCGTGCGATCGCCGAGCTGCTGCAGGACGTGCCGGAGCTCAGCCCGGGCGCCGCCGAGGGCGGCCTGGGCCTGGTCTTCGGCAGATGCCTCGTTCAAACGGCCGAGCAAGCGCTGTGGGATGCATCGACCAGACAAGGCGAATACAGACCAGACGCCGAGTCGATGCGCGAGATCGTGACCCTTGCGCTCAGGCACTTGGACACGTACGTCGCGGCGATCCGGCAAACGGAGGCTACCAATGGTTGAGACCTACACCGTCACCAAGGTTCGGCACGACCTCGCCTCCACCGCCCTGTACGAGATCACGAACGTGTCGATCGCCCTGTGGGACATCATTGCAAGCCCGTTCGATCCGCAGGTGCTCGAAACCGTCTCGCGCGGCATGCTGGCGCGAATCCAGCAACTGAGCGAAGCCGTGAGCGAGTGCATCGCTGAGCCAGCAGAACAAGGCCAGGACGACGACACGTTGTTCCGCGCGATCGAGTGCCGCGGGCGGCCCAAAACCGAGGAGGCGCGCCGTGACGGTGGCGGCGACGCAGTGTCCCCACGAGTGCGTGCCGACGTGGCACCAGGACTTCGCGCGGTGCGGATGCGGACGTCGGGCCGAGACCAGGAGGTCTTCGACGCATGGGTCGGGTCCGCCGACGCCATCATTGCCGCCGGCCTGGCCAGGCTCGACGAATTCCCAGGGCAGCCTGGGCGTCCATCGAGCAAAGTGACCTATCGGCCGGCCGCGGGCAAGCAGGGAATGCACTGTTGGGACAGAGCACCGGGATACAGGTGCATCACGCGGGTTGGCGACGAGTTCAGGATCGATGTCACGGCGTCGATCGAGGAGCAGGACCGGCGTGCAGAGGCTGCGCATGCCCGCGCTCACCGCGACCGCGAGGGAGGGCTCGCGTTCACGCGCAGCGCTCGCCTGCCCGCGCGGCAGAACCACCTGCGCCTGGCCTGGTCGGCGCCGAACGCAGGCGCCGGCGCATGAAGAAGAAGCCAGCCCGGCCGGCCGGTACAGCACCAGCCGAGCCGACTGACGAACCGGCGAGCCGAGGCAAGGGAGGACTCGACGCGGCAGAGTGGGGCCGTTTGTACCGACGTGTGCGAACTCAGGAAAACACTGACTCAGGGGCCTCGATCTACCTTGTCGCGCTTCAGGCGGCGATCTATCAAGGCAACCGTGTTGTGCTGCTGCAGATGCTCAAGCGCGGCGTCCCCGTGCCGCGGGAGTTGCTGCCGGCGTTGGCGGAGGCAATGCGCGTTGCGAGCCACACCGACGGCGGCCGGCCGCGCATATTTCTGCCCTCGTTCGAGGATGGCCTGCGCTTGATGCACTGGAAGAAGATGAGGTTCGGCGAACTCAAGTTCGGTGCAGCAGTTCAGGAAATTGTGGATGAGCTCTCCCCAGGGATGACCGTGTCGAATCGGACCATTGAGAACATCATCAGAAAGAAGTGGCGCCCCGATGAGCCGGTGGCCGAGATCGCACGTCTGCTCCTGAAAAATCTGAAATAACCACCCGACGTTTTTTCGTAGCGTCTCGCCATTGCATCCCTGAACATCGCTGTCATTCGTTAATGACTGCGGAAGGACGGCGATGCAAGAAGTCCAGCGTGACCAGACGGCACCGGGAGCGGTGCCGGATCGAATGGTCGACATCGGCGCGGTGCTGATGTGTCGCGGCTTGAGCGCTACGTCGGTCATCTATCGTGAGATCGGCGAGGGCCTGTTCATCGAGCCGATCAAGCTCTCGGCACGCTGTTCGCGATGGCTGGAAACAGAGGTGTCGGCGATCGACTCGGCCCGCATCGCTGGCATGAGCGACACCGAGATCCGCAAGCTCGTCAATCAGCTGCGTGCAAGGCGAAAGGCGCGCGGCGAACAGTTGATGGTGCCCGCGTGACGCTCACCGCGGGCACGCTCACGACTGCGCTAAGCGGGCCGTGGCTGCCTCACGAGCGTACGAACGAGCTTCGGGAAGGCGCGCCGACATTGGCGCACGACCTGCTTGAGGGCGCCGCGTACCCCGGAAATCTACCCCTCCCCAGCTGAGATGAGCAGCAACGGGCCGGCCGACGACTTTGAGGCGTGCACACGTCTCGCAGCGCGCCGCGGGTATCTCCTGGCACTGCGGGCCGATGGCAGCCTCGCGGTGACGCGCCTCGGCGTGCCAGTGGCTCTGCTGCACATGTTCGACTCGCTCGGCGACCACGACCGCGGGATGGTGCCCATCGAGCAGCAGCCGGAAGCGCCGCATGCGAACGTGGAAGCAAGGCAGCTCGCCGGCGCTACCGACGCGCAGCGCCTGCTCCTGGCGGTGCGCGATGGCTGCGCACCTGCCGACTTGCTGCTCGAGGCATTCCGCCAGGTGCAGGCCACCAACGACGCGGAGCGGCTGCGCGCCTTCGCCCGCCACGTCCAAAGCGCTCTGAAGGGCCAGGCGTGACGAACAAGGTCGACACCTGGATGCCGCTGCTGATCGACACGTACCTCGGCGACACCCCTCACCTGACGACGGAGCAACACGGGGCGTACCTCAAGTTGCTGATGGCCCTGTGGAAGCGTGGCGGGCAGTTGCCGGTCGACGACGGCCAGCTCGCCGCCATCACGGGACTGTCGCCGGCGCGCTGGAAGGCCCACAAGCCGGTGCTGATGGAGTTCTTCACGGTCGCCGGCGAGTACATGAGCCAGAAGCGTCTTAGCGAGGAGCTCGAGCGGGCAAAGAAGGTTTCCGAAGCGAAGGCAGAGGCAGGGGCAAAGGGTGCGGCAAAACGCTGGCAGCGCGATAGCGGCGCCGATGGCGCAGCTATGGCAGACCCATTGGCGAAAGGGTCGCTAGCAGATGCACCCATACCCATACATGCTCCTTCGGAGCAAAAGAAGGGAGCTATCGCTCCCTCGTCGCCAGCCGTGCCGGCGACGCTTCCGCTGCCAGGCCTATCCGCAGTTCCGATGCCGGCGCCACTACCGGCCTGCCCCCATCGGGACCTGATCGCGATGTTCGTCACCGCTGTCCCTGAACTGCCGAGGCCGCGGGTCGAGCTGTGGGACGGCAAGAAGGCCGAGGCAATGCGGGCGCGCTGGCGCTGGGTACTGACCGCACGACGCGATAACGGCGAACGCTATGCGACGAACGCGGCCGAAGCGCTGCAATGGTTCGGCCGGTTCTTCGCGAAGGTGGGCGCGTCTGATTTCCTCACCGGGCGCGGCGGCGCTCGATCGAAGTTCACGCTCGACTGGCTCATGAAGAAGGAAAACTTCGACAAGGTCGTTGAGCACGGCTACCCAAACCAGGAGGCTGCATGAGCGCCCGGGACCGCGTCGACGATGAGGCGTCGCAGCTGCGCGTGCCGCCCCACTCTGCCGAGACCGAGCAGAGCGTCCTCGGCGGTCTCCTGCTCGACAACCGCGCCTGGGACAGCGCTGGCAATCTGCTGACCGAGGCCGACTTCTACCGGCACGAACACCGCCTGATCTTCGGCGCCATCGGCACGCTGATCAACGCGAACAAGCCGGCGGACGTGATCACCGTGTTCGAGCAGCTGCAGCGCGCTGGCAAGGTCGACGAGTGCGGCGGCCTGGCCTACCTCAACGCGCTGGCGCAGAGCGTGCCGGGCGCGGCCAACATCTTGCGCTACGCGGAAGCCGTGCGCGACTACGCGGTCACCCGTCAAGTCATCGCCACCTGCGACACGATCGTCGCCAAGGCCTTCGCCGGTGCCACTGCGAGCGACACGCTCGACCTGGCCGCCGGTTCTTTCGGCCAGCTCGAGCGCGCCGGTCAGCGTGTCGAACCGCGGCCGCTAGCCGCTCTGCTGAAGCGCGCGATCGACCGCTACACCGACCTCGCCGAGGGCAAGGTGGCGCCGGCGATCCCGACCGGCATCGCCCCCCTCGACCGGCTGATTGGCGGTCTGCGGCCCGGCAATGTGTACGTCATCGGAGCCAGGCCCAGCGTTGGCAAGTCGTCTGTCGGCCGCTACATCGGCCTCAACGCCGCAAAGCTCGGGAAGCCGACATTGCTGCTGTCGCAGGAGATGCCCGCTGACGAGGTGGCCGATTGCATCGTCGCGCAGGTCGCCGGCGTCGATGGCGAGCGGCTGCAGACAGGCAGGCTCAATGGCGAGGGCGACGACAACGACTGGCGTCGGATCTCCGAAGGCGTTGACCAAGCGCGTGACTGGACTTTCCACGTCGACGAGCAAGGCGGACTTTCCCTGTCCGATATCCGCACCAAGGCGCGATCGGTCAAGGGCCTGCGCGTGCTGATCCTCGACTACCTGCAGCTCTCGCGCAGCACGCTGAAGAACGCGACGACGAACGACCAGATCGCCGAGATCAGCAAGGGCCTCAAGGCGCTGGCGCTGGAGATGAAGATCGCCGTCGTCGTGCTCTCGCAGTTGAACCGCGACGTCGAGAAGCGGGTCGACCGCGAGCCGCAGCTCTCAGACCTGCGTGATTCCGGCGCGATCGAGCAGGACGTTGACGTTGCGGTGTTGTTGTGGACGGTGCGCGAGGAGTGCGGCGGCGACCGCCGGCTGGTGGGGTGGAAGGTGGCCAAACACCGCGGCGGGCGCAAAGGCCGGTTCGGGATGACCTTCGACGCACCGCGCTACCGCTGGCACGAGACATCGGAGCTGATCGACTCCCAAGCCAAGCCTTCCCGCAGGGACGACCTGTGATCGCCGAACGCCGAGCCCAGCGCCGAGGAGCGACGCCGCCCGATGCGGACAGCCAGGTCCGCCCCATGGCCGCGCAGCCACCGCCGGCGGAGTTCGTCAAGCGCTGGACCACAGGCGCCGGCTCGACGGTGACGCTACGCCTGCAAGCTGACGTTCGGTGGCAGCCCGGCATGCCGCGCGATCTCGAGCTCGAGGAGCAGGCCGAGTTCGATGCCGGCGTCATTGCTGGCATGCGCGAGCTGGCGCTGGCGCTCGGCGTCGCGGCAGATCCGCCCAACGGTTTCACCATCCGCTGCGCCGCTTGCTATGCCGGCGCGGCCACCGATTCCCCTGGGGTCACAACAAGGGCCACACCATGAAACACGTCTCGCTCGCCAAGCATCTCCACGTACGCCAGCCGACGGCCGGGGAGCTGATCAAGGCGCTACACCGCAGTGGTGGCGACCCCCTTTCTCCAACGACGCAGCCCGCGCTGCGCAAGGCCGCGGCAGGCCAACTGCTGCGAGCCAATCTGGCGCGCGTTGGTGAGCTGCACGTCAACGACGCGGACGTCGCGGACGTCTTCTACGGCGACTACACCGAGTCGCTGAAGAAGTCCCGGCTGCGCAAAGTGGCGCCGAAGGCCGAACAGCCTGCAGCAACGACGTTCGAGCTGGTCACCGACCAGGCCCAACTGCAAGCGTTGATTGCGCGGCAAAACCAAGAAGAGAGGCAATTGGTGATCGACGCGATCAAGCGAAGCCACGCGGGCGCCCGCATCGATCTCATGACCGGCAGGAGCCGACCATGAACGTCGTCGACGCACCCATCACCAGATCCGCCCTGTGGCTCGACACCGATCGCAAGGCCGTCGCCCAGGGCTTCCGGCTGTTCCTGCGGATCGTGCTCGACGAACCCAGGCTCAACTGCATTGCGCTGCTCGCCGCAGCCGGCGATCGTCGGCCAGCGATGCAAGATGCGCTGCAAGCAGGGCACCAAGCATTCACGCTTCGCCGGCTTCACCTGGTGCCACGCGCCGCACCTGATGACGTAGTCAACGGCTTGCACGTGTTCTCGCCGCAGCCAGGCGACGCGCACTTCGAGCGCAGCTTCGCAACGATAGACGCCGCCGGTGCTTGGCTGTCGTTGCATGCGAAAGCACCCGATGCAGCGGAGCTCGAGCCGGTTCTCACGTATCCGGCAATGGCCATCCTGATCGCGCCGATCTCCAACGCCGCGCAAGAACCGGTGCTCGTGAGCAAGCGAATGCACGATGGTTCGATGGTCGCGAGTTGGAGGGCAAGAGCGGACATTGCGACAGCGAGTCCCCTTTGAGCGGGCGAGTCGACGCGCTCACCCCGACATGGTCACATCCATCAACCGCGTCGGACACGCCGGCGCTCTTTACGTGAACCCCTTCGGAGACCCATACCCATGAACCCCTTTCAATCCCGCCAGCCAGCGCCCGTGCGCATGCAGCGCTTGCAGCTGCCGCCCGGCATGGGCCGCCAGATCTCGGTGCGCGGCTTCACTTTCACCGCCGACGACGAAGGCTTTGTGACGCTGCCGAAGGATGTCGCGGCCGAGTTCACGGGCCACTTGCCCGCGCCTGGCACAGCGTCCACAGGTGGAGAAATCTTCACCGTCGAGGTGGGCAAGATCACCGAGATCGACGCGCAGCTCCAGTCGGTGCGCGCCGAGCAGGCGACCATCAAGGCCGCGATCGCGCGGGCTGAAGCGCTGCTGACGGCTACGGACGGCGGCGCAGCCACCGAAGTCGAGCAGCTGCAGTCGAAGCGCAGACAGACGGTCGCAGACTTCTTTCGAGGGCTGGCGAAGAGGTCGGACGTCGACGAGATCGACACCGAGAGTCTCAAGGCGCAGACACGGGTCGCAGAGGATTCCCGGACGCGCGAATTGGCCAGGCTTGGCGTGAGCGAACTGCAGGACCGTCACCTTTGGCCATTGCAGCATCAGGAGGCCGAGCTGCTCGAGCGGCGCAAAGGACTGGCACTCCGCGCGATCGCCGCGCTGGCTGATGGTGCGGCGCGCGACTACCGCAAGGCCGCGTGCGAGATGGCTCGCACGCTCGCGGTGCTGCGCGCCCACGTGCTCGAGCTCGGCGTCGACGTGCGCGGCGACGTGATCCGTGACCTTCCAGCGTTCAACCGCCTGGACACGTTCAAGGACTGTCCGCACGCCGAGTTGGTGATTGCGCTGACCCCGCGCGCCAGGCAGGAAGGCGCCCACGAGTACATCGACGCCGCGGCAATCCGCGCCGAGGTCCGCGAGGGCTTCGCGAAGGCCGGCCTGCTGTGACAACGACCTGATCCCCCATTCACCAGGAGCAAGCACCATGCAATCCATCCGCGTCTTCCCACCTACCGACGGCCGGAGCCCGATCACAGTCGGCGGAAGGTCCTTCAGCCCTTCAGCGGCGGCCTACTTCGACGTCGAATATCCGATCGCCGACGCGCTGGCGGCGAATGGGTGGACCAAGTTTGCCCAGTGCGGCGCGACCGTCGAAAGACCGCCCGTGCGCGGGCCGTCGTCGGGAAACCCGATCGTCGCTTCACCTGGCGCGCCCTTCGTGGACACGACTTTGTCGGCAGTCATCATGTTCGACGGCAGCGTGTGGCGGGACGTGCTGACGGGCGCCGCGGTCTGATCTCAACGCCCCACGCTCCGCGCGCTGGCCCGAAGGTAATGGACGATTGGGCGGGTCAGCAATCAGATGCGTGGGGCACCCATCGATGATCTTGCATCGTCCGAACCATGCCCCGCGAGCCCCGGCCCGCCTGGCTGTCGCTGGGTGCCGACGGGCATGAACTCCCCAGCCCTACCCCCCACAAGCGCGATTGGTGACCCATGAGCAGCGATACCGTCAACGTGCGCTTCGGCGCATCGATCGAAGATCTTTCGAGCAAGCTGCGCGAAGTTTTTCAACTCTTCAAGGGCGTTGCTGACGGCGCCCAGCAGGAGCTCGCCCAGCGCGCCGCCGGCGCGTTCGGCGCCTTCGGCCAGGGCGCAGCGTCGGCTGCAGGCAAGGTTGTCGAGGTCGCCGGGACGTTGCCTCCAGCGTTCAGGGTCGTGACCGGCGCCGTCGTGGCTGCGGGAGCGGCCATCGCTACGGGCTTCGCGGCAAAGAAGTTCGCCGACGAGGCGAACATCGTCAACGCCGAAGCCGAGAAGATGGCCCGCACGCTCGGCATCACGGCGAGCGAGGCCGGCACGATCGCGGTGGCGATCAACGACGTCGGCTCCGAGCTGGGCATCGCCGGCGCGAGCGCGGAGGCCTACACCGGCGCCTTCCTGAAGTTCAACCGCATGCTGCGATCCAGCAGCGATGAGCTGAAGGCGATGGGCGTCGATGTCGACGCCGTGGCGAATGGCCAGAAGACCTCGAACGAGGTATTTCAGGAGGCGATCAAGATCGTCGGTGAGTACAAGCCCGGCATCGATCAGACGCAAGCCGCGATGAAGCTGTTCGGCCGCAGCGTGCAGGACGTGCACCTGCTGATGGGCCTGACCAGCGAGAAGATGGAGGCGGCCCGCAAGAAGCAGCAGGAGCTGAACCTCACGATCACCGCGGAGGGCGTTGCCGCGGCGAAGGCCTACCGCGGCGCCATGAACGACGTCGGCGACGTCATGGACGGGTTCAGGAAGACCATCGGCGAAGCGGTCATGCCGATGATCACCCAGGCGGGCAACGCGCTCGCCTCCTTCGGACCGATGGTGATCGAGGCGACGCGCGCCGGCGTCGAGGCGTTCGTCAACATCTGGGGCACCGTCAAGGATGTCGTCTCGACGGTCTGGTCCGTCATCACGCTGGCCGCCGACGGAATCCGCGCCGTCATCGGCCAGGTGTTCGGCAAGGACGCGCCGAGCTCGATGGAGGCGTTCAAGACGGCCCTTCGGTTCGTCGAATCCATGTTCATCGGCTTCCGCATCACGGTCGAGCTCGTCGTCTCGGCGATCAGGTCCGGCCTGGCGATGCTCGGCAACGCCTTCACGACGCTGGCGAATGTCGCGAGCCGCGCGCTTGCCCTCGACTTCAAGGGCTCTCTCGCCGCTTGGCGGGCCGGCATTGCTGAGCGCAACCGCCTGCTCGAGGAGGGCATCCAGAACGCGGTGAACATCGCCACGCGCGGACAGGCGGACCTGGCGCGCGCGATGATGACGACGGCCGAGCGCAAGGCCGAGGCGGATCAGAACTACGGCAACGAAGGGCGCGGCAAGGCGGCGCCTGGTACCGGCACGAAGACGTTCAACCTGGACAAGCCGGAGAAGGCCGGCGGCGGCGGCGCGAGCGCCCTCATGGGCGCGAACCTCGGGCTGCAGAAGGCCGAGCAGGAGGCACAGCTCGCCCTCACGCGCGAACTGCTGCGCCAGACCCAGGCCGCCACCGACGACGCCTACGCGAAAGGCCTGCTGTCGACCAGCGAGTACTACGACGCGAAGCTCGCGATCGAGGTGGCCGGCATCGACGCCTCGCTCGAGGCCAAGCGCCGCGAGCAGGACGACGCCGCGAAGGCGGAGCAGGCGGTGCGCGTGCAGGGGAGCAAGGCGCCAGCCGACCAGCGGGACAAGTTCGAGGCGGCGGCAGTGCGCCTGCAGACCGAGCAAGTCAAGCTGCTTGGCGAGATCAACGTCTTGCAGGCGCAGCGGTCTGAGGAAGCGCGCAAGGCCGGCGAGGACTTCTCGAACGCGGAGAAGAAACTCAGCGACGAGCTGACGACCATCCGCGCCAACCGCGCGAGGAACGCGGGCGAGGCCGAGATCGAAAGCGAGCGCGCGGTCGTGCAGCAGAAGCTCGCGCTCGGCGAGATCAGCGCGACGCAGGCGCTCGAAGCCGAACGAGCGTTCGCCGAGCGCAGCTACACGCTGACCCAGGAGTACCTGGCGATCAAGCACGAGATGGTCCGCGAGGGCTCGGCGCAGGCGCAGGCGCAGGCCCATGCGGAGGCCGAAGAGGCCGAGCTGGCGCACCAGCTGCGCATGCAGCAGATTCGCCTGAAGCTCGAGGCCGAGCAGAGGAAGCTCAGCCCGGAGGCGCAGTCGATCAAGGGCAGCTTCGCGACCATGATCGCCGACATGATCAACGGCGTGACGAAGCTGTCGGATGTGTTCCGCAACTTCGCGATGTCGGTGACGCAGACCTTCGTCAACCTGATCAGCCAGAAGTTCGCCGAGAAGATCTTCGACGCGACGGGTGTGAAGAAGGCCATCGACACAGCGGTCAACTTCGTCACGACGGGCGTCAGCAGGATGGTGGGCGCTTGGCTCTCGGGCGAGTCGGCGAAGACCTCGGCGACAGCGGCCGGCGCGGCGACACGCGAGGGCATCGATTTGGCGGCGTCGGCCAAGTCGATCGCCACGTGGGCGATGACCGCAATCAAGAACATCGCGGCGGCGGCCTGGCAGGCGGCCGCGGCGGTCTATGCAGCGGTTGCCTCGATTCCGCCGATCGGATGGATCCTCGCGCCAGCACTGGCCATCGCTGCCGGTGCCGCGGTGCTCGGCTTCGCCGGCAAGATCGCCAGCTCAGAAGGTGGCGAGTACCAGGTCGATCGAGACCGGCTGAACATCGTCCACAAGGACGAGACGATCCTGCCGGCGCCGTTTGCGCAGGGCCTGCGCGAGCTCGTCGGCGATGGCGGCATGACGCCTGTGGTCACTGCGATCGACCAGATCATGCAGCGCCTCGCGCCCGACGGTGCGTGGCCTGCCGATCGGCGGGCGTTGGATGGCGCTCAGCGCCCCGCAAGCCTGCTCGCCGATACCAGGGGTGCGGAAGGCGTGAACAACGCGCCTACGGCCGCGCCTGATGGCGCACCGGTGCCGGCTGATGCGTCGACCTCGCTCACCCCGCGCGCGCCGCCGACGGAAGCACCGGTTGCAATGGCCGAGCCGCTGCCGCCGACCACGGTACCTCTGCGCCCCGAGGCGAGGCCGGTGCCGGCCGACGAAGCTACCTCCCTGGTGCTGGCCCAGCCTGCACGTGGCGACACGGCGCGCCCGCCGCCCGTGCGCGCGCTCGAGGTGGCCGCTGCCGGCGAGCAAACCACACCGGCCCCCGAGCGAGAGGCGGCCAAGTCGCTCGCCGCGGCCGAGCTGCCGACCAAGGTCAACCTGCAGGCGCCCCAGGTTCCGCAACTTGCGACGCCGGCCAGCGCCGAGCGAGCGGACGTTGGGCGCTTGGTGATGAACTGGCAGGCGGACGAAGAACGCGACAAACCGCTGAGCGAGAGCAAGCTCGCGATGGGCCGGCTGCAGTCAGTCAACGCGGAGCAGCCCGCAGACCGCGGCTGGTGGCGCGTGCCTTCGAGCCCGCTGGCGCGGATCCAGGGCCAGGCGAGCGATGGCGACCAGTCGAGCTCCGCACCGGGTGGCAGCGGCGGCCAGCGCGCGGGCGACGTGCACTTGCACCTCAGTTCGATCGACAGCCAAGACGCGAAGCGCTTCTTGATCAACAACTCGCGCACGATCGCCGACGCACTGAGCGGTCAATCGAGAAACGGCTACAAGCCCAGGCCTTCATGACCACCGCCGCCATCTTCCGCTTCCCCGAACGCTCGATTCGCGCGTGGGCAGAGTGCGAAGCGAGCCTGCGCGATCTCGTGCGCGAGGGCAGGAGGTCAGGTGGATTCGCCGATGAGCTCGTCGTCCGCATCAAGCCGATGTTCGAGCTGCTGTTTTCGTTCCGAGTCATGACGGCGACGGGACTCGAGTTGGAAGTGAACGCAGCGCTGCATCGGCTGATGAGCGACTTGCTGGCGGAGCGAGCGTACGCGGAGATCGTGACGCTCAAGGAGCTGGGCTACAGGTGATCACGCCCCCCTGAGGCGCCCACAACATTCAAACGAAATCAATCCATGCCACGCGGAGGAGCACGACCAGGCGCCGGCCGCAAGCGCGGCTCGGTCAGCAAGAAGACGACCGAGGTCGCGCAGCGCGCGGCAGCCAACGGCATCACGCCGCTCGAGTACATGCTCAAGGTGATGCGCGACTCGAGGAAGCCGCTGGGCGTGCGCATGGAAGCGGCCAAGGCGAGCGCACCGTTTATGCACCCGCGGCTCTCCGCGATCGAGCTGAACCTGAAGGACGTCGACGATGCAGACCTTTTTGACGCTGCCCGCTGAAGTGCGAAAGATGCTGGCCCGCCGAGAGCTGCGACGGCGCGGCCTTGCACCGCGACCGCCCGATGATGACTGCCGTCTGTGGCTGCCGTACCTGTCGCTGGCCGAACTGGAGCGCTTAGAGAACTTGCTCATCGCCGAACCTGGCGGCACGGTCGAAGGCATGACGCCGAGTGGTCGGGCCGCCTTCGCCGAGATCCTTGGCGTGGCGCTGCAGGCGGTCGACGGCGCTGACGCGCCGCCTAATGAGCCTGCGCGCGCCGCGCTCAAGCAGCAGCTACAAGCGCTACGGCGCGACCACGATTGAGGCAATCGCACCGCCAGAGACAGCCACGCGGCGCATGATGGGGCCGCCGTTGGGAACACCACCAACGATCCATTTCACCGTCGTCTCAACGAAGTAGTCGCCGTCGGCGACCCGCTCGAAACTGAAAGTGCCCTGCGCGTCGCACTGCGTGTGCTTCATGAGCCTCCCGAAGTCGTCTGACTTCGGTTCGACGTCAACGGCGTAGCCGAGGTGCCGAGCCTGGCCGGTGTCGGTCCCGTACAAGGCCATGTAGACACGCTTCGCGTACGCCGTTGCGGGTACCAGCGAAACCTGCGCACCAGCGCACGTGACGACTCCGCCGCCTTGCTGCCGCAGGAACGCACTGCCCCGAATGGAGTTGACGCCGTCCAAGAGCATCTGTTGGGCCGCCGCGGCGTCGAAGCTCACGCCGAGGTTGACCGGTGGCCTTGCTGGTGGCGCAGCACAGGCGGCGAGTGTTGCGAGCGCGAGCGCGGCCAGCCTCTTCTCCATTTCCCACCCCCCAGTTGATTCCCGAGCCGGTGCAGAATGCCACGCTGGCCGCCCTGGGTGGAGCACTTTCACGTGGGGTAGAGGTCGGGGTACCCGCCGGTTCGGCTAGCGCTGAAATCCAGCAACGGCGCGGGTTTCCGCCGATGATTCGCACGACGCTCCCCCGCCAGCCCCGAACCGCCTCACCGATCCGGCGCCCGTGCCAGCGGCGGCGGCAGCGCATCGCCGGCACGCCGGCGCCGGAACAGGCCTGCGCGCGCCAGCACGATCGTCGTCACCGGCGCGGTGATGGACAGCACGATGATGATCAGCCAGACGTGCAGCGCCGGGCCGCCGCCGCGCACGGAGAAGTGCACGATCGAGGCCAGCGTGACGAGCCATGCCGCCAGCGTGGACGCCAGCGCCGGCGCGTGCATGCGGGCGAAGAAGTCGGGCAGCCGCCACAGCCCGAGCGCCGCCAGCAGCACCACGCCGCCGCTGGCCAGCAGCAGCAGCGCGACGACGATCTCGCTCGCGGGCGTCATTCGATGGCCTCGCCGCGAAGCAGGAACTTGGCCATCGCCACCGAGCTGACGAAGCCGAACAGCACCATCAGCAGCGCGCCCTCGAAGTACATGCTGCTGTCGAAGCGGATCGCCAGCACCAGCATCGTCAGCATGCCGACGACGTAGAGGAAGTCGAGCGCCAGCACACGGTCCTGCGCCGCGGGGCCGCGCATCATGCGCAGCAAGCCCAACAGCATCGCCAGCGCGTACAGGCCCAGCGTGACGGTGATCGCCAGCGACAGGATCGTGCTCATCCGAAGACCTCCAGCAGCGGGCGCTCGTAGTCGTTCTTGAAGTGGGCGATGAAGGCCGCCTCGTCGTCGAGGTCGAAGATGTGCAGCAGCAGCGCGCTGCGATCGGGCGCCAACTCGGCCCATACGGTGCCCGGCACCACCGCCGTGATCATGGCCAGGGCCGCCAGCGCATGGGCGTCGCGCAGTTCGAGCGGCACCAGCACGAAGGCGCCGCGCGGCGGGCGTCGGCGCGCGCGCAGCACGCCGATGGCGACCGTGAAGGCCGAGCGCACGACGTCGCGGCCGACACGCAGGATCAGCGGCAGCAGCAGCGGCCAGCGGCGCAGCGGCTGTGGCGGCGGCCGCAGCGGCGCCATCAGCAGCGGCATGCCCAACGCCATCGCGGCCGCCAGCAACAGGTGCGCGGCCTCCAGGCTCTGGTTGAGCAGCAGCCAGCCGCCGAAGATGCCCAGCGACAGTCCGGGGGCCGGCAACAGGCGCTTCATCGTGCAGGCGCCGCAGGCGCGGCGAGCGGCCGTGCCGACATCACGGCGTCGATGTAGCGCTGCGGCTCGTGCAGCGCCTCGGCGGTCTGGCGCGCATAGGCCAGCATGGCTTCGCCGTTCAGCACCAGTGCCAGCGAGGCGGCCAGCAGCAGGCCGATGGGCAGGGTCTCGATGATGCGCAGCCGCGGCACGACACGGTCGTGCGCGGTCCAGAAGTGGCGGATGCCCACACGCATCAGCCCGGTGGCCGCGAACAGGCCCGACACGATGAGCAGGCCGAACAGCGCCCACGCCGCCGGTGTGCCCAGCGCGGGCAGCGCCGACAGCATGGCCAGCTTGGCGACGAAGCCCGACAGCGGCGGCAGTCCGGCGACGACGATGGCGCAGACCGTGAAGGCCAGGCCCAGGAAGGCCAGCGCGCCGGGCAGCGCGCGCCCGATCAGGACACCCTCGTCCTCGTCGAGATTGACGCCCGGCGGCGGCGCGGAGTCGAACAGTTCGGGCAGCCGATCCTGGCCGTCGTCGATCTGCTGCGGCCCCACCTCCACCAGCCGCGAGCGTTCGAGCAGCTCGACGAGCAGGAAGAGCGCGCAGCCGGCCAGCGTCGAGCTGGCGAGGTAGAACAGGGCGCCGCTGCTCAGGGCCGGGACGTCGAAGCCGATGGCCGCGATCAGGGTGCCCGAGGACGCGATGATGCTGTAGCCCGCCAGCCGCGCCAGCTGCTGCGACGCCAGCATGCCGATGGCGCCGAAGGCCAGCGTCGCCAGCCCGCCCCAGACCAGCACCCCGCCGCCGAAGTGCGCCGAGGCCTCGGCACTGGCCGGAAAGCACAGCGTCCACAAGCGCAGGATGGCGTAGACACCGACCTTGGTGAGGACGGCGAACAGCGCCGCGACGGGTGCGCTGGCTGCGGCATAGGCCCCGGGCAGCCAGAAGTTCAGCGGCCACAGCGCCGCCTTGGCCAGGAAGGCGATCGCCAGGATGGCGGCGCCGGCATGCAGCAGGCCGCGGTCGCCGTCCGGCACCGCGGGCAGCTTGTGCGCGATGTCGGCCATGTTCAGGGTACCGGTCACGCCGTAGAGCACGGCGACGCCGATCAGGAACAGCAGCGACGCCATCAGGTTGACGGCGATGTAGTGCAGGCCCGCGCGCACGCGCGCGCTGCCGCCGCCGTGCAGCAGCAGCCCGTAGCTGGCCGCCAGCAACACCTCGAAGAAGACGAAGAGGTTGAACAGGTCGCCGGTCAGGAAGGCACCGTACAGCCCCATCATCTGCAGCTGGAAGAGGACGTGGAAGTACACGCCCGCGTGTTGCCAGCGCGCCAGCGCGTACAGCAGCGCCGCCAGGCCGACGCTGCCGGCCAGCACCGCCATCAGCGCCGAAAGCCGGTCCGCCACCAGCACGATGCCGAACGGCACCGGCCAGTTGCCCGGCAGATAGACGCCGAAGGCCGCCGCCGCGTCGCGGCTGTCGACCCACCAGAGCAAGGCCACCGCCGCCGCCAGGCTGAGCACGGTCGAGACCAGGTTGGCCACCGCCTTCAGCGAGCGCCGCCCCTCGCCCAGCAGCAGCATCAGGCCCGCGGTGGCCAGCGGCAGCAGCACCGGCACGATGACCAGCTCGGCCCTCACGGACGTTCCTCTTCGCCGTCGACGTGGTCGCCGCCGCTCAAGCCGCGCAGCGCCAGGATCACGACCAGGAACAGCGCCGTGGTCGCGAAGCCGATGACGATGGCCGTCAGCACCAGCGACTGCGGCAGCGGGTCGGTGTAGTGCACCAGGTCGGCCGCCAGGCCGGGCTTGACGATGGGCTCCTTGTCGATGGCCAGGCTGCCGACGCTGAAGATGAACAGGTTCACCGCGTAGGCCAGCAGGGACAGCCCGATCAGCACCTGGAAGGTGCGCGGCCGCAGCACCAGCCAGACCCCGGCGCCTGCCATGACGCCGATCGCCAGCGAGACGACGAGCTCCATCAGAGCGCCTCCAACGCGTCGGGCGCGGCCGCGAGCTGGCGGCGCGCGCGCATCGACTGGTGCGCCAGCGCGGTCAGCAGCAGCAGCGTCGAGCCGACGACGACCGCGAACACCCCGAGGTCGAACAGGGCCGCGGTCGGCAGATGCACGTCGCCCAGCAGCGGCAGCGTCGCGTGCGCCGTGTGCGTGGTCAGGAAGGGGTAGCCCAGCGCCAGCGCACCCAGCCCGGTGGCCAGCGCGAGCAGCAGCCCGAAGGCGATCCAGCGCACCGGCAGCAGGCTCAGGCGGGCCTCGACCCAGCGTGTGCCGCCCACCATGTACTGGGCGATGAAGGCGATCGCCACCACCAGGCCGGCGACGAAGCCGCCGCCTGGCTCGTTGTGGCCGCGCAGGAACAGGTGGAAGGCGTACACGCCGGCCAGCGGCAGCAGCAGGCGCACCAGCACCGCCGGCACGGCGAGATAGGGCGCCACGACGTCGCCGCGGTCGTCGGGGTCGACGAGGTCGTGGCCGCCGTCACGCACGTCGGCACGCTGCTGCTCGGGCACCTGCACCGACTCCGCGGGCGGGCGGAAGCGGCGCAGCAGCGCGAAGACGGCCAGGCCGACGATGCCCAGCACGGTGATCTCGCCCAACGTGTCGAGGGCGCGGAAGTCGACCAGGATCACGTTGACGACGTTGCTGCCGCCGCCCTGCGGCAGGGCCTGTTCGATGAAGAAAGGAGAGATGCTCAGCGGCGCCTGGCGCGTCAGCAGCGCATAGGACAGCGACGCCAGCCCCGCGCCCATCAGCACCGCCAGCACGAGGTCGCGCCGCCGGCGCCACCAGGCGCGCGCGGCGGTGCGCGGGTCGTCGGCCACCAGCCGCTTGGGCATCCAGCGCAGCCCGAGCAGGAACAGCACCACGGTCACCACCTCGACGGCGAGCTGGGTGAGCGCCAGGTCCGGCGCCGAAAACCAGGCGAAGGTGATGCAAAGCGCCAGCCCGACGACGCTGAGCATGATCAGCGCGGCCAGGCGGTGGAACTTGGCCTGCCAGGCGGCGCCGACGGCGCAGACGGCGCCGATGCCCCACAGCAGCACGAACTCGGGCGTCGCCGGCACACGCTCGCGGTCGCCCCACTCCAGCGGCACGATGAGTGCCGAGCCCAGGCCTGCCAGCCCGGTGAACACCAGCAAGGCCAGCAGTTGCGGCTGCAAGCGGCGCGAGCCGAGCTGGTGCAGGCCTCGACGTGCGGCGCCGGTCAGCGCCGCGAGGCCACGCTCGAAGAGGATCTTGCCGTCCAGCCGCTGCAGGCCCGGCGCGCTGCGGCTGCGGCGTTGCTTGAAGCGGCCGGCGAAGAGCCGGTAGACCACGATGCCGCCGGCCATGGCCACCAGGCTCATCACCAGCGGCGTGTTGAAGCCGTGCCAGACGGCCAGGCTGTACGCCGGCAGCGTGTCGCCGACCACCGGCTGCGCCGCGATCGCCAGCACGGGGCCGATCGACCAGGCCGGCAGCGTGCCGACGACCACGCAGGCCAGCACCAGCAGCTCCACCGGCACCCGCATCCAGTGCACCGGCTCGTGCGGCTGGCGCGGCAGGTTGCGCGCCACCGGGCCGAAGAAGACGTCGTGGCCGAAGCGCAGCGAGTACACGACGGCGAACACGCCGGCCAGCGTGGCCACCAGCGGCAGCGCGATTTCGACCCAGGGGTGCGTGCTGACGAACACCGTCTCGGCGAAGAACATCTCCTTCGACAGGAAACCGTTCAGCAGCGGCACGCCGGCCATCGCGGCGCAGGCCACGATCGCCAGCGTGCCGGTGACGGGCATGCTGCGGAACAGGCCATCCAAGCGCCGCATGTCGCGCGTGCCGGTTTCGTGGTCGATGATGCCCACCGACATGAAGAGCGAGGCCTTGAAGGTCGCATGGTTCATCATGTGGAAGACCGCCGCCACCGCCGCCAGCGCGCTGTTCATGCCCAGCAGCAGCGTGATGAGGCCGAGGTGACTGATGGTGGAGTAGGCGAGCAGCCCCTTCAGGTCGTTCTGGAACATGGCCGCGTAAGCGCCCAGCAACAGCGTCGCCAGGCCGGCGCCGCCGACGATCCAGAACCACTCCTCGGTGCCCGCCAGCACCGGCCACAGCCGCGCCAGCAGGAAGACGCCGGCCTTGACCATCGTCGCCGAGTGCAGGTAGGCCGACACCGGGGTCGGCGCAGCCATCGCGTGCGGCAGCCAGAAGTGGAACGGGAACTGCGCGCTCTTGGTCAGCGCGCCCAGCAGCACCAGGCCCAGCGTCAGCGGGTACAGCGCATGGGCGCGCACCGTGTCGCCGGCGGCGAGCACGGCGTCGAGTTCGTAGCTGCCGACGATGTGGCCCAGCAGCAGCACGCCGGCCAGCAGCGCCAGCCCGCCGGTGGCCGTGACCGTGAAGGCCATGCGTGCACCGCGCCGAGCGTCCTTGCGATGTGTCCAGTAACCGATCAGCAGGAAGCTGAAGACGCTCGTCAGCTCCCAGAACAGCACCAGCTGCACCAGGTTGCCCGAAACCACGATGCCCAGCATCGAGCCCATGAAGCCCAGCAGCAGCGAGTAGAAACGCGCCGCCGGATCGTCCGGCGACAGGTAGTAGCGCGCATAGACGATGACCAGCAGGCCCATGCCGCTGACCAGCATCGCGAACATCCAGGCGAAGCCGTCCAGGCGCACGACGATGTGAATGCCCAGGCTCGGCAGCCAGGGCAGCCGTTCGCTCAGAACCTCGCCGGCGGCGACGGCGGGGAACATCAGCGCCAGCGGCACCGCCACCGCCAGCGCGACGAGCGCGGCCCACAACGACTCGAGGTTGCGGGCGTTGGTCGGCAGCAGCGCCGCGACGGCGCTGCCGATGAACGGCAGGAGGACCAGCAGCAGCAGTGACATGGCGGCGAAGTGTAGAGGCGGCGACGGCGCGCGCCTGCCGTCGCCGCCGGGCCGAAACGCGCGCACGGTCGCGCCGGCTTCAGGCCCGCTTCAGGTCGGCCTCAGCCTGCCCACGACATGCCGGGCCATCGCGTCGGCCAGCTCGCGCTCGCCGATGAAGACGCGGGTGGCCTGCGCGAACTCCTGCTGCAGCAGCTTCGCCTCGGCCTCGCTGTGCATGCGCACGACGATCTCGATGCCGGGGTTCAGGCTGCGTGCGGTCTCCGCCATGCGGCGCACGTCGATCGAGTCGGGCGTCGCGATGACGAGCATGCCGGCACGCGCGACATGCGCCTGGATCAGCGTCGCCGGGTCGGCCGCATCGCCGCTCACTGCCGGCACGCCGCGCGCGCGCAACTCCTCGACTCGCTCGCGGTTGCGGTCGGCGACGACATACGGCCACTGCTGCGTGTCGAGCGCGGCAGCGATGCGCCGGCCGACACGGCCGTAGCCGACCAGCACCACCTGGCCCGCGAGGTAGCGCTCGTCGGTGCTCATCGGCAGCTCCGCCAGCGGGTCGTCGCGCTGCTCGAGCTGGCGCGCGACGCCGCCGCGTGCGACCACCCAGCGCCGCAGCGGCTCGACGGCGGCGAACAGCAGCGGGTTGAGCGCGATCGAGATCAGCGCACCGGCGAGGATCAGGCTCTGTCCTTCCGTCGGCAGCAGGCCCAGCGACACGCCGAGCGCTGCCAGGATGAACGAGAACTCGCCGATCTGCGCCAGGCTCGCCGACACCGTCAGCGCGGTGCTGAGCGGGTAGCGGAACAGCAGCACCAGCGCAGCCGCCGCCAGCGTCTTGCCGAAGACGATGATCGCCACCACCGCCGCCACGCGCAGCGGCTGGTCGACCAGCACGAGCGGGTCGAACAGCATGCCCACCGAGACGAAGAAGAGCACCGCGAAGGCGTCGCGCAGCGGCAGCGACTCCTCGGCTGCGCGCTGACTGAACTGCGACTCGCGCATGACCATGCCGGCGAAGAAGGCGCCGAGCGCGAACGACACGCCGAACAGCGCCGCCGAGCCATAGGCGATGCCGACCGCGGCCGAAACCACGCACAGCGTGAACAACTCGCGCGAGCCGGTCTTCGTCACCTGCCAGAGCAGCCACGGGAAGACGCGCCGCCCGACGACGAGCATCAGGGCGATGAAGGCCGCCACCTGGGCGAAGGTCCAGACGAGGTCGGCCCACAGCGCCGGGCCCGGCGCGGCGGCGCCGCTCAGCCAGCCGGCCAGCGGCGGCAGCAGCACCAGCACCATCACCATCGCCAGATCCTCCACCACCAGCCAGCCGACCGCGATGCGGCCGTTGGCCGAGTCGAGCACGCCCTGCGCCTCCAGCGCCTTCAGCAGCACCACCGTGCTGGCGACCGACAACGCCAGGCCGAAGACGAGCCCGGCGCCCAGATTCCAGCCCCAGGCCCAGGCCGCGCCCATGCCGAGCAGCGTCGCCACCGCCATCTGCACGACCGCGCCGGGCAAGGCGATGCGGCGCACCGCCAGCAGGTCGCCGAGCGAGAAGTGCAGGCCGACGCCGAACATCAGCAGCATGACGCCGATCTCGGCGAGCTGGCCGGCGATCTGCACGTCGGCCACGAAGCCCGGCGTCGCCGGGCTGATCAGCACGCCGGCCAGCAGGTAGCCGACGAGCGCCGGCAGCTTCAGCCGCGCGGCGACGAAACCGAGCACGAGTGCCAGGCCGAGCGCGACCGCGATGGTGGTGATGAGCGGGACGCTGTGCGGCATGCGCCGATTGTGGGCGAGAAACCGAGGGGGCCCGCCGAGGCGGGTGCCGCAACACGAAGGCGTCCGCCGAAGCGGGCGCCTGCAAAACGAAGGCGCCCGCCGAAGCGGGCGCCTTCACTGCGCGGGCGCAGTATCCGTCGTCAGCGCACGACCGCGATCTGCTCGCGGGTGCCGCCCTTGTAGGTGAACAGGGTCAAGGCGCCGTTCTTGATGTCGCCCTTGTTGTCGAAGGCGATGTTGCCGGTCACACCCTTGTAGCCGGCGGTCTTGGCCAGCACCGGCAGGTACTTGGCCGGCTCGGCCGAGTTGGCCTTGACCATCGCTTCGGCCATCACCATCACCGCGTCGTAGACGTAGGGCGCGTAGATCTGCACGTCGGTGTTGTACTTCTTCTTGAAGTCGGCGCGGAACTTGTCCATGCCGGCCTTCTGCTCGCCTTCGACGCCCCCGGCCTCGGCGCAGACGACCTGGCCGTCGCCCATCGTGCCGGCGGCCAGCTTGGGCAACTCGCCGGTGCAGATACCGTCACCGCCCATCAGCTTGGCGTTGATGCCGAGCTGCTTCATCTGGCGCAGCATCGGGCCGGCCACCGCGTCCATGCCGCCGAAGAAGACGATATCCGGGCTCTTCGACTTGATGCTGGTCAGGATGGCGGTGAAGTCGGTCGCCTTGTCGCTGGTGAATTCGCGGCCGGCGATCTTGCCGCCCTTGCCCTTGACGGCCTTTTCGAACTCGTCGGCGACGCCCTGGCCGTAAGCGGTGCGGTCGTCGATGACGGCGATCGACTTGCCCTTCAGCTGGTCGACGGCATAGCGGCCCAGCGTGCCGCCCAGGTGCACGTCGTCAGCGACGACGCGGAAGGTGGTCTTGTAGCCGTTGCGGGTGAACTTCGGGTTCGTCGCCGACGGGCTGATCTGCGGGATGCCGGCGTCGGAGTAGATTTTCGACGCCGGGATCGAGGTGCCGCTGTTCAGGTGGCCGACGACACCGTGGACCTTGCTGTCCACCAGCTTCTGCGCGGCGGCGGTGCCCTGCTTCGGGTCGCCGGCGTCGTCTTCGGCCAGCAACTCGAACTTCGCCTTCTTGCCGCCGATCGTCACGCCCTTGGCGTTGAGTTCTTCGATCGCCATGCGAGCGCCGTTTTCGTTGTCCTTGCCCAGGTGGGCGATGGCACCGCTGGTGGGGCCGACGTGGCCGATCTTGACGACCATGTCTTGCGCGCTGGCCGCGCCACCCAGCAGCGCAAACGAAGCCGCCGCGATCAGGTGAATCTTGACTTGCATGAGGAAAACCTCCGGTGGGGAAAGTGAAAAGATGCCGAACAGGCTGGTTTTGCAGCGGCCGCGACGTTACTCCAAAAAGCACCTGCATCCGCATCGGGTATCTGCTGAGGGCAAGCCGGCACGCCGTAGGGCTCCAACGGGGCGCCCTCGGGCAGGGATGACACGCCGTGTACGCAGATGTGTCGCCGCGGGCGCGTCAGCCGGCGCGGCGGCGCGCCAGTTCTTCCGTCACCGCACGTTCGACCAGCTCGCGCAGACCGATCGCCACCTCGTCGCGGGCCGCCTGCACCACGCGGTCGGCCAGGCGCTCGAGTTCGGGCGCGAGCGCATCGCGCAGGCGCATCTCGAGCACGCGGTCGAGCCGGTGCACGATGTCCTCCAGCAGCGGCTCGACGAACAACGCCGCCTGCAGGGCGTCGCCGTCGGCGCGCCCGGGCGCCGCGACGGGCGGTGCCGGCGCGCTCACGGCGTCGGGCTCGAGATCCAGCCGCAGCACGTCCGTCAGCGTCGGCGGGGCCGTCGAGCGGTGCGGGTTCATGCCGCGGCGCCCTGCTGCGCGTGATGGCGGATGGTGCAGCCCTGCGCTTCGTAGGCGCGCCAGCGCTGGCGGCCGGCCGCGCGTTCGGCCGCGTCGTCGGCCACGATCTCGATCAGCCGGCCGCAGGCGGGCGCGTCGGGCAGCGCCTCGGGCCCCAGGTTGAGCACGACCTCGCGGTGCGGCGGCTCGGCACCCGGCTCGACGAGCCAGATCGGCGTCGGCTGCAGCAGCCGCTCGGGCGCCGGGCGGCCCGGAGCGAGCAGCGCATGGGCCACGAACGACAACGGCTCGAAGGTCCACAGGCGCTGGTCCAGCGCACGCAGCGCCTGCGCGTCCCCGATGACGACGACACGCGCGCCCTGCTGCTGCGCCTTGCGCAGCAGGCGGCAGGCATAACCGAGCTTGTCGGCGATGCCGGAGTGGAATTCGACCGCGTTGGCCACGGCCCGATCTTGCGCCGAATCGCTCGAGGCGGGGCCTACTTGGCGCGCGCGAGCAGAAAGTGCGTCAGCAGCGGCACCGGCCGCCCGGTGGCGCCCTTGGCCGGGCCGCTCTTCCACGCCGTGCCGGCGATGTCCAGGTGCGCCCACGGGTACTTGGCAGTGAAGCGCTTGAGGAACATCGCCGCCGTGATGGCGCCGCCGGCGCGGCCGGCGATGTTCGGGATGTCGGCGAAGTGGCTCTTCAGGCCCTCGTCGTACTCGTCGTCCAGCGGCATGCGCCAGGCCGGGTCGCCGGCAGTCGCGCTTGCCGCCAGCAGTTGCGCGGCCAGCGCCTCGTCGCTCGCGAACAGCCCCGAGTGATGGTGGCCGAGCGCGATCACGCAGGCGCCGGTGAGGGTCGCGATGTCGACTACCGCCGCCGGCTTGAAACGCTCGGCATAGGTCAGCGCGTCGCACAGGATCAGCCGGCCCTCGGCGTCGGTGTTCAGGATCTCGATCGTCTGGCCGGACATCGAGGTCACGACATCGCCCGGTTTGATCGCGCGCCCGCTGGGCATGTTCTCGCAGGTCGGGATCAGGGCGACGACATTGAGCTTTGGCTTGAGTTCGCCAACGGCGCGCATCGTGCCCAGCACGCTCGCCGCGCCGCCCATGTCGAACTTCATCTCGTCCATCTCGGCACCGGGCTTGAGCGAGATGCCACCGGTGTCGAAGGTGATGCCCTTGCCGACCAGCACCACCGGCGCGTCGGCCTTGCCAGCGCCCTGGTAGTGCATGACGATGAAACGCGGCGGCTCCTCCGAACCCTGGGCGACGGCGAGAAAACTCCCCATGCCGAGTTTGTGCATCGCCTTGCGGTCCAGCACCTGCACCTTGAAGCCCTGCGCCTTGCCGAGCTTTTGCGCTTGCTGGCCGAGGAAGCTCGGCGTGCAGTGGTTGCCCGGCCGATTGGCGAACTCACGCGCCAGCGCGACGCCGGCGGCGACCGCCTGGCCGCGCTTGAGCCCGGCCTGCAAAGCGGCGCCGGCACTTTTGCCGGCCAACAGGGTCACCTTCTCCAGCTTGGGCGCCGGGCTGGCGCTCGGTTTGGTGTGGCGATAGACATAGGCCGCGTCGCTGCAGGCGGCGACCAGCGCGTCGGCATGGGCGTCGCCGAGTTCGACACCGGATGCCGCGATCGCCAGGTTCTTGATGCCAAGCGCCTTCAGCGCCCCGACGCCGGCGGCCACCGCGGCGCGAAACGCCTTCGGCGTGGCATTCGCGGCGGCCGCGAACGCCAGCCGCGGGGCTTTCACGCCGGCCGGCCGGTGCAGGTACAGGCAGCGCCCGGCCTTGAGCTCGAAGTCGCCCTGTTCGAGCGCGTCGGCGTAGAGCGCGGCGAGCGGTTTGTCGAGCCCGGCAGCGGCCTGGTCGCCGGCGACCACGACCAGCAATGCATCGGCCGCATGGGCGCTCGCGCCGGCGACGATGGCTTGAAATCGAAAGTCCATAATGATTGCAGGTAAGACGATCGACGAATGTTATTCGATACGACATTGCGCAAAGAGCTCTCGCGCAGCTTCGGTGCGACCCTGGTCGTCATCCTGACGATCGTGCTGACGATGTTCCTGATCCGCACGCTCGGCCAGGCCGCGGGTGGTGCGGTGGCGCCGCAGGATGTGGTGCTGCTGCTCGGCTACACCGCGCTCGGCCACCTGCCGACCATGCTGGCGTTGTCGTTGTTCGTGGCCATCGTCGTCACGCTCGGGCGGCTGTACCGCGACAGCGAGATGGCGATCTGGAACGCCTCCGGGGTCGCCCTCGCGCGTTTCGTGCGGCCGGTGTTGCGCACCGCCTGGCCGGTGCTGCTGGTGATCGGCCTGCTGGTGCTGTTCGTCTGGCCCTGGGGCAACCGGCAGAGCGCCGACCTGCGCGACCGCTACCAGCAGCGCTCGGACCTGTCACGGGTCGCACCGGGTGTGTTCCAGACCTCGCGCGACGGCAGTCGGGTGTTTTTCATCGAACGCGAGCGCGACGAAGGCGTGAACGCGAAGAACGTGTTCATCCTCGCCAACGAAGGCGACGTCGAGGCGGTGGTGTCGGCGCGCAGCGGCCGGCTGGAGGACCGCGACGACGGCCGCTGGGTCGTGCTCGACCGCGGCCAGCGCAACGACGTCGACCTGAAGACCGGCGAGAAGTCGGTCGCCAGCTTCGAACACTACGAGGCGCTGGCCGGCGAGAAGGCGGTGCGCACCGCCGAGGAGCGCCCAGCGCGCGCACGCACGACGCTCGAACTGCTGCGCGAACCCACGCCGCGCCACCAGGGCGAGCTGGTCTGGCGTTTCGGCCTGCTGCTCGGCGCGGCCAACCTGCTGCTGCTGGCGATCGGGCTGGCGGCGACCAACCCGCGCCGCGCCAGCAACTGGAATCTGCTGTTCGCGTTGCTCGGTTTCATCGTCTACTACAACCTGATCACGCTCAGCCAGGCCTGGGTGACGAGCGGGCGCGCGAGCCTCGGCGCGGCACTGCTCGGCCTGCACGGCGGCGCCTTGGCACTCGCGCTGGCCCTGATGTGGTGGCGCGACCATGGCACGACCCGCGGCTGGCTGCGCCGCCCGGCCAGCGCCGCCGCATGAGGACTGTGCGCAGATTGCTCTACCGCGACATCGCGTTCGCGGTGCTGTTCGTGGCGCTGGCCTTCCTGTCGCTGTTCTTCTTCATCGACTTCGTCGACGAGATGGGCGACATCGGCAAACGCGGCTACACCATCGGCCACGCGGTGCTGGCCGGCGTGCTCGAACTGCCGGGCCACTTCTACGAGCTGTTCCCGATTGCGGTGCTGATCGGCACCATCTACTCGATGTCGCGTCTGGCGCAGTCGTCGGAATACACGATCCTGCGCACCGGCGGCCTCGGGCCGGGGCGCGCACTCGGCCTGCTGGCGGCGCTGGGCGCCGTGTTCGCGCTCGCGACCTTCGTCGTCGGGGACTACGTCGCGCCGCTCACCGAACGGGCGGCGGTCGAGTTGAAGGCGCAGTTTCGCGGCGGCCGCGAACTGGGCAAGACCGGCGCCTGGCTCAAGGACAGCCGCGCGACTCCCGAAGGCGCCGCACGCAACGTGTCGGTCAACGTGCAACGCCTCGGCCCCGACGGCCGGCTCGAAGGGGTGCGCATCTTCGAGTTCGACGCCGACGGCCGGCTGCTGGTGCGCATCTCGGCGCGCTCGGCGCGCATCGTCGACGACCGCGGCTGGCAGCTCGACGACGCCCATCTCACCCGCTGGCCGCTGGCCGAAGGCGCCGACGTGCGCGACGAGAAGCACGCCGCGCTGGCCTGGCCGACCGGCCTGGACGCTGCCGTCGTCGCCGCCGCCGTGTTGCCGCTGAGCACGATGTCCACGGTCGAGTTGTGGCGCTATTCGCGCCACCTGTCGGACCAGGAACAGGCCGCGCAGCGCCATGCGATCCAGTTCTGGAAGAAAGCCTTCTACCCGCTCGCCTGCCTGGTGATGGTGGCGCTGGCGCTGCCCTTCGCCTACCTGCATGCGCGCGCCGGCGGCGTCAGCCTGAAGGTCTTCGGTGGCATCATGCTCGGCATCAGCTTTGTCCTGCTCAACAACGTCGCCGGCCACCTGGGTGTGCTGCGCGACTGGACGCCTTGGATGGTGGCCGCCACGCCGAGCGTGATCTACCTGCTGTTGTCGCTCGGCGCGTTCGCCTGGCTGGTGCGCTACCGATGAAGGGTTTGATCCTGTTCGCCCACGGCTCGCGCGACCCGCGCTGGGCCGAGCCGTTCGAGGCCGTGGCCGCGACAGTGCGCGAGCGCGCACCGGCGCTGGCCGTGCGCCTGGCGTACCTGGAGCTGATGCAGCCCGATCTCGCCGCGGCCGCCGCCACGCTGATCGACGAAGAAGGCGTCACGCAGATCGACGTCTTGCCGCTCTTCCTCGGTGCCGGCAACCACCTGAAGCGCGACCTGCCGCCGCTGCTCGATGCCCTGCGCACGGCGCATCCGGGCGTGCGCTTCACGCTCCACCGCGCGGTCGGCGAAAACCCGGCGCTGGCGGCGGCGCTCGCCGACATCGCGCTGCACCTGCCATGAACCTGCACCAGTTCCGCTTCATCCAGGAGGCCGCGCGGCGGGGCCTCAACCTGACCGAAACCGCGAAGGCGCTGCACACCTCCCAGCCCGGCGTCAGCAAGGCGATCCTCGAACTCGAAGGCGAACTGGGCATCGACATCTTCGCGCGCCACGGCAAGCGATTGAAACGCATCACCGAGCCCGGCCTCGAAGTGCTGAAGGCGGTCGAGATCATCCTGCGCGAAGTCGGCAACCTCAAACGCATCGGCGAAGAGTTCAGCCTGCAGGACTCGGGCACCTTGTCGATCGCCACCACCCACACCCAGGCGCGCTATGTGTTGCCCGAGCCGGTGGCGCAGCTGCGCCGCAGGCACCCGAAGGTGCGTGTCAGCCTGCACCAGGGCACGCCCGAGCAGGTGGCGCGCATGCTGCTGGAGGAGACGGCGGACATCGGCCTGGCGACCGAGTCGCTGGCCGACTTCGAGGAACTGGTCACCCTGCCTTGCTACGAGTGGCAGCACGTGCTCGTGCTGCCGCCGGGCCACGCGCTGGCGCAGGTCGAGCGGCCGACGCTCGAGCAACTCGCCGCCGAGCCGATCGTCACCTACCAGAGCGCGTTTGCCGGGCGCAAGCGCATCGACGCCGCCTTCGAACGCGCGCGGCTCAAGCCGTCGGTGGTGCTGGAGGCGATCGACTCCGACGTCATCAAGACCTATGTGAGGCTCGGCCTGGGCATCGGCCTGGTGGCCGAGATGGCGGTGCGCGACGACGCCGGCGGCGAACTGGTAGCCAAGCCGCTCGGCCACCTGTTCGGGCAGAACGTCTCGCGGGTCGCCTTCAAACGCGGCGCCTACCTGCGCAGCTTCGTCTATCAATTCGCCGAACTGTTGTCTGACCGCCTGACCCGCCCGCTCGTCGAACGCGCGATGACCGGCGCCAGCGCGCCCGACCGCTACGAACTCTGAGGCCATGGACCTCGCCCTGCAAAGCCGCTTGCCCGCGGTCGGCACCACGATCTTCAGCGTCATGTCGGCGCTTGCCGCCGACCACGATGCAGTCAATCTCGGCCAGGGTTTCCCGGACTTCGCGGGCGACCCGGCGCTGGTGGACGCGGTGGCGCTTGCGATGCGCGAGGGCCACAACCAGTACCCGCCGATGCCCGGTGTGCCGGCGCTGCGCGAGGCGATCGCCGCCAAGATCACGCGCCTGTACGGCCGTTCGTACGACCCGGGCAGAGAAGTCACGGTCACCGCCGGCGCGACGCAGGCGATCCTGACGGCAGTGTTGTGCAGCGTGCACCCGGGCGACGAGGTGATCGTGCTCGAACCCGCCTACGACAGTTATGCGCCGAGCATCCAGCTGGCCGGCGGCCGCGTGGTGCGGGTGCCGCTCGCGCCCGGCACCTTCCGCCCGGACTTCGGCGCAATAGCCGCGGCGCTGAACCCGCGCACACGGCTGCTGATGATGAACAGCCCGCACAACCCGAGCGCCACCGTGTGGACGGCCGCCGAGATGCAGCGCCTGGCCGCGCTGCTCGATCCCACGAACACGCTGCTGATCAGCGACGAGGTCTACGAGCACATGGTGTTCGACGGCCGGCCGCATGTCAGTGCGGCCAGCATCCCGACACTCGCCGAGCGCGCGTTCGTGATCTCCAGCTTCGGCAAGACCTACCACGTCACGGGCTGGAAGGTCGGCTACGTGGCCGCGCCGGCCGCGCTGACGGCCGAGTTCCGCAAGGTGCACCAGTTCAACGTCTTCACGGTCAACACGCCGGTGCAGCATGGCCTGGCGGCCTACATGGCCGACGCGCGGCCTTACCTGGAACTGCCGGCGTTCTACCAACACAAGCGCGACCTCTTCCGCGCCGGGCTGCAGGCCAGTCGCTTTCGCCTGCTGCCGAGCGAAGGCAGCTACTTCCAGTGTGTGGACTACTCGGCGATCGACAGCGAGCGCAACGAGGAGGCGTTCTGCCGCTGGCTGACAGCCGAAGCGGGTGTGGCGGCGATTCCGCTGGCGGCCTTTTATGCCGACGGCACCGAGCAGAAGCTGGTGCGGTTCTGCTTCGCCAAACGCGACGAAACCTTGCAGCGCGCGCTCGACCGGTTGGCGCGACTCTAACGGTGCGGCTTGCCGTCCTCGCGCGGCAGATCCAGCTCGAACGGCCCGGGCAGCTCGATGTCGATCGCCGGCGGCGAGGTGGTCGTCGGCGTGATGTCGACATGGCGCACGGAGACCGCCTCGTCCTCGCGTCGGCTGTCGATGGGCAGCAGCACATCGACCTGCGAGCCGCTGCCCTGCTCCTCCGCCAGCCGCTGCTCGCGCGCCATGCGGTAGAGCATGACGATTTCCTGGTACGCCGCCATGTCGAAACGTTCGGCCGTCGGGCCGCGCTGGAACAGCAGCGTCTCCAGCTCGGTCATCGCGTCCAGCGGCTGCCACCAGGCTTGCTCCAGCCGCGCCAGCACCGGCGGATAGTCTTCCAGCGTGCGGCCGCCCCGCGGGTCGCTGTCCCAGTCCGGGGCCACCGCGTTGAAGCGCAGGTTGAAACGTTCGCGCGTGCGCTCGTAGGCCTCGGGTTCGTCGCGCCGACGGTGGATCTCCATCAGCTTGAGATAGGGCATCGGATTCGTGCCGCCGGTGGCGCGCAGGTGCGTCACCAGCAGATCGACCGCCTGGTCGTCCTGGCCGAGGGCGCTGAAGAAGTCCGCTTGTTGCTCGAGATCGACCTGCTCCTCGATCGCCACCTCGCGTCGCAGCGCCGGCACCGGATGCGGCTGCTCGTGCGGCATGGTGTCGGGCAGCGGGTTCTGGGTGGTCGATTCGTGTTCGGTCACTTCGACCGTGGCCGGCACTGCGGCCGGTGTCCACGGCGCGGGGCGCGAGTCGGCCTCGGGCGCCAGCGACGAGTCGCCGCGCTCGCCGCCGGACCAGCCGGCCGCCCGTTCGCGCGCCAGCGCCTGCACCCGGGCCGCGAGGTAGACCAGGCCCGCCAGCAGGGCGAGCAGCAGGCCCAGCAGCCACGGCAACCACGCCGTGGCATCTGCGCTGGCCGCGGCGCGGGTCTGCGCGAGCTGGCTTTGCACCGCGTTGAGCGCATCACGTTGCGCCTTCGCCTCGGCCTTCAGGCGCGCCAGTTCTTCCTCCAGCGCACGCACACGCGCGTCGTCGGCGGGCGCCGCGGGCGGGGCCGCGGCCACCGACGTTGTCGCGGCCGGGGGCGGTGTGGCGGCGGCGGGCGTCACCGCCACCAAAGGCTGCGTCGTCATGGGCGGCTGCGCGGCCGGGGCCGGGCGTACCGGCTCGCTCATGTCGAGCCGCAGGCGCGGCGTCGGCTCGGCAGCGCGCGCCCGAGGCCGCGTCGGCGCGGCCGGCGCGGTGGCGACACGACGGGGCGGCGCGGCCGCGCCATCAGCGCGGGGGGGCACGGCAGGCCGCGCGCGCGGCGCAGGCGTCGGCCCGTCGGCGCTCGGTGCTGCCGCGCGCGCAGGCGCTTCGCTCGCCACGGCGGGGGGAACGGGGGGCGCCGGCGCGCCCGCCGTCTGCGCCGGCTGGAAGCCCGGCGGGTCGGCCAGGGCGACGAACTGGCGCGTCAGCTGGGTCGGGCAGCCGACGGCCACGGTGACCGTGACCACCGGCTCGTCGATGGCCGGGCGCGTCGAGATGCGCAGGATACGTTCGTCGCCACCGCCGGTGATGCGCACCCGCACGTCGCCGGCGGCGATGCGTGTGTCGCCCGACAAGACCTGCGCCGTGACGCAGCCGTCTTCGAGTGTTTCGCCGGCATCCAGCCGCAGGGCGATCGCCATGTTGAGCGGCTCGCCGAGGGTGGTGCGGCTGAGCACACGACCGAACCCCAGCGCGGAGGCATCGACAGCGGCGGCAGCCAACAAAGCGGCACTGACGAGCTGTGGCAGGACGAGTCGCATGCGGTAAGTTTTTGTTCCGTGTTCACTCTAGCATGGGGGCCGCGGCGCAAAGGCCTGCCGGCGTTGCACATGCCACAATCGCCGCGCCCTATGCCCTCGCAACTGCTGACCGAGCGCCATCAGCGCACCTTGTTGCTGACGCTCAGCGACCCCGACAGCCGCAACAGCCTGTCGCCGCAGGCCGTCACCGCCGGTATCGAGGCGCTGTCGGTGGCCGAGGGCGACGACGGCGTGCGCTGCGTCGTGTTGCGCGGCGACGGCGGGCACTTCTGCTCCGGCGGCGACCTGCGGCGCATGAAGGCCACACGCGAACTGCCGCCCGACGAAGGCCGGCGCGTGCAACGCCAGAACATCGACCGCTTCCACGCCTTCATCGAGGCCTTGCAGACCTTCCCCAAGCCGGTGATCGCGGCGGTGGACGGGTTTGCCGCCGGCGCCGGCTTTTCGATCGCCCTCGCCTGCGACCTGATCGTCGCCGCCGAGGACGCACGCTTCGTCATGTCCTATGGCCGTGTCGGCCTGACACCGGACGGCGGCGGCAGCTGGCAACTGGCGCGCGCATTGCCACGCGCACTCGCGCTGCAGACGATCTGGCTGCACGAGCCGCTCGACGCCGCCACCTTGTTGCGGCTGAACCTTGTGCACGCCGTCGTGCCGGCGGGCGAGACGAGCACCGCCGCGCTGGCCTTGGCCGACCGGCTGGCGCGACTCGCGCCGAACGCGGTCGCGAGCGCCAAGGAACTGGTCAACGCGGCGCCGTCACGCAGCCTGCGCGAGCAGTTCGACGCCGAGGCCGCGGCCTTCGTCGACAACCTCTTTCACGCCAATGGCGCCGAGGGGATGCGCGCCTTCCTCGAACGGCGCAAGCCGGACTTCGAGTGATTCAGTCCGCGTAGCCGGGCAGCTTGCGGTCCAGCCGGCGCAGCAGGCCGGGCCAAGCCAAGGACGCGCCACGCCCCTGCGTGACCTGCGCCGCCTGCGCGCGTGCGGTGGAGATGATCGATGGATTCACCCGCAGCAGCGGGCTGCCGCCCGCCATCGCGCGCACCTGGATCGTGCAGGTGGTCTCGAACAGATACATGCTCAGAAAGGCATCGGCGACGTCGCTGCCCACCGTCAGCAGGCCGTGGTTGCGCAGCATCAGGAAGGTCTTGTCGCCGAGGTCGCGCACCAGACGCGGCTTCTCGTCGTCGCGCAGCGCCACACCTTCGTAGTCGTGGTAGCCGAGGCTCGCAAGCACGAAGATCGAGTGCTGCGACAGCGGCAGCAGGCCGTCGGCTTGGGCCGACACCGCGATGCCGTTCAGGCTGTGCACATGCAGCACACACGCCGCGTCGTGGCGCGCCGTATGCACCGCGCTGTGGATCGTGAAGCCGGCCGGGTTGATCGGGTACGGGCTCTCCTCGACCTTCTCGCCCGCCAGGTTCACCTTCACCAGGCTCGACGCGGTGATCTCCTCGAACATCAGCCCATAAGGGTTGATGAGGAACTGGTCGTCGCTGTCCGGCACCCGTGCGCTGATGTGGGTGAAGACGAGATCGTCCCAGCCGAACAGCGCCACCAGCCGGTAGGCGGCAGCCAGGTCGATGCGGGTACGGCGCTCCTCGGGGCTCATGGCCTTCTCCTTCTTCGGTTGTGGGTCTGAACTATGCTCGCACGGCGCGCGCCGCACCCGCAAGCCATGGTTCCCCCCCAGCCTCACTGCCGAAGAGCGCCGCCAGGTCGAACAATCATGAACACTTTCGAAGGCACGAAACCGGTCGCGGAATCACACCGCTTCGATGTCGGCGCGCTGCAGGCGTATCTGCGCGCCCAGTTGCCGGGCTTCGAAGGGCCGCTCGCAGTCGAACAGTTCAAGGGCGGGCAATCCAACCCGACCTTCAAGCTCGTGACGCCGACGCAGGCCTATGTGATGCGCAGCAAACCCGGCCCGGTCGCCAAGCTGCTGCCGTCGGCGCATGCCATTGAGCGCGAGTTCCGCGTCATGCGCGCCTTGGCGGCCAGCGAGGTCCCGGTCGCGCAAATGCATCTGCTGTGCGAGGACGAATCGCTGATCGGCCGCGCCTTCTACGTCATGGAGCACGTCGGCGGGCGTGTGCTTTGGGACCAGTCGCTGCCGCAGCTGGACAAGCCGCAACGCGGCGCGATCTACGACGAGATGAACCGCGTCATCGCCGCGCTGCACCGCGTGGACCCGAAGGCCATCGGCCTGGCCGACTACGGCAAGCCGGGCAACTACTTCGAACGCCAGATCGCGCGCTGGAGCCGGCAATACCAAGCCTCGATCACCGAACCGATCGATGCCATGGACCGGTTGATCGAATGGCTGCCGGCGCACATCCCGGCTGGCGCGCGCGACGAGACGCAGGTCACTGTCGTGCACGGCGACTTCCGGCTCGACAACCTGATCTTCCACCCCAGCGAGCCGCGCGTGCTGGCGGTGCTGGACTGGGAGCTGTCCACGCTCGGCCACCCGCTCGCCGACTTCAGCTACCACTGCATGGCCTGGCACATCCCGCACACCATGGGGCGCGGCATCGGCGGGTTGGACTCAGGCGCGCTCGGCATCCCGAGCGAGGCCGACTATGTGCGGCGCTACCGTGAGCGCACCGGGCGCAGCGATGGTGTCGCGCTGGCGGCCGACTGGAACTTCTATCTCGCGTACAACCTGTTCCGCATCGCCGCCATCCTGCAAGGCATCGCCAAGCGGGTGGAAGACGGCACCGCTGCGAGCGCGCAGGCCCGTGAAGCCGGCGCTGGCGCGCGGCCGCTGGCACAACTCGGCTGGTCGTTCGCCCGCCAAGCCTGAATCGAGAAAGAGGACATTTGCCATGGACTTCAGCTACTCCCCCCGCACCCAGGACCTGCAAGAGCGACTCAAGGTCTTCATGGCCGAGCACATCCACCCGGCTGAAGCGCGCTGGTGGGACGAACTCGAAGCCAACACGAAGGCCGGCAAACGCTGGACACCGCTCGAGGTGATCGAGCAACTGAAACCCAAGGCGCGCGCGGCCGGGCTGTGGAACCTGTTCCTGCCCGAGAGCGACCGCGGCGCCGGCCTGACGAACCAGGAGTACGCACCGCTGGCCGAGATCATGGGCGGCGTGCCGTGGGCGAGCGAGGTCTTCAACTGCTCCGCGCCCGACACCGGCAACATGGAAGTGCTGGTGCGCTACGGCACGCCCGAGCATCAGCAGCGCTGGCTCCAGCCGCTGCTGGCGGGCGAGATCCGCAGCGCGTTTGCGATGACCGAACCGGGCGTGGCGTCGAGCGACGCGACCAACATCGAAGCCTCGATCCGTCGCGACGGCGATGACTATGTCATCAACGGCCGCAAGTGGTGGACCTCAGGCGCGGGCGATCCGCGCTGCAAGATCCTGATCTTCATGGGCAAGACCGACAGCGACGCGCCGCGCCACTCGCAGCAGTCGATGGTGCTGCTGCCGATGGACACCCCCGGCGTCACGGTGCTGCGGGCGCTCAACGTCTTCGGCTACGACGACGCACCGCACGGCCACATGGAGGTCGACTTCCAGGATGTGCGTGTGCCGGCGAGCAACATCCTGCTCGGCGAAGGGCGCGGCTTCGAGATCGCGCAGGGGCGCCTCGGCCCCGGACGCATCCACCACTGCATGCGCCTCGTCGGGCTAGCCGAACGGGCCTTGACGCTGATGTGCCGGCGCGCGTCGAAGCGTGTCGCCTTCGGCCGCACGGTGGCCGAGCAGGGCGTGACGCGCGAGCGCATCGCCGAGGCGCGCTGCATGATCGACCAGGCGCGCCTGCTGACGCTGAAGGCGGCGTGGATGATGGACACCGCCGGCAACAAGGCCGCCAAGGCCGAGATCGCGATGATCAAGGTGGTGGCGCCCAATATGGCCTGCCAGGTCATCGATTGGGCGATGCAGGTGCACGGCGGCGCCGGCGTGAGCCAGGACTTCCCGCTCGCCTACTACTACGCGCAGGCGCGCACGTTGAGGTTCGCCGACGGCCCCGACGAGGTGCACCGCAACGCGATCGCGAAGCTGGAGCTGGGTAAGCAGGCGGTGTGAGGCGCCGGCCGGGGCCGTCAGCTCGGCAGTTCCGACTCGCCCGCATCCAGCGCCGAGCGCGACCACAGGCTCGGCTGTGTGCTGGGGTCGCCGCCGCCGGTGAGCTGCCAGTGTTCGTTGACGCGCTTCAACTCACGCAGCGCGAGCTCGAACAGCGCCACCATCGCCTGCATGCGCTCCAGGTTCGGCTTGGCCATCGCGCAGCGCAGCGTGAGGCGGTTGCGTTGCACGACCAGCACCAGCGGCTGGCCACCCCGCAGCCAGAGCGTCGCGGTTTTTTCCAGCGCCGGGGCGAGCGGGCCGTCGAGCCACTGCGTCAGCATCGGCGGCAACTTGGCAACGCCGCCGAAGTGTTCGCGCAGGCCTTGCAGCGCGGTGCTGCCGAGCTTGGGGTACATCACCAGCCAGCGCATCTCTTCGGGGGTCTCGGTGTCGGCGCGCGTGCGCACGCCTTCGGTGAACTCCTCGAACACCTCGCGCTCCAGCTCCAGCATCAGCGTGCGCGACAGCAGCGCCATCTGCGGGCCGCCCATGCCACCGACATCGGCGCGCAAGCGCAGCTCGTGGCCTTGGATGTAGTGGCGCTGGCGCTGGCCCCATTCGAGCCGCCAGGCCTTGGGCGCTCGCGCGTCGACCGCGAAACCGTCGCTGTCGCGCGCTCGTTTGAAGGCATGGCCCGAGGCTTCGCACCAGTCGGCAACGGCGTCCCAACCGGCCCGCGAGGGGCGCGCCAGCAAACGTTGCAGCAGCTGCTTCATCGAGGCGGGCTCTTATAGTCGGTGCTGCGGTGCAGGAGCGAAGCGAAATGATCGATGTCTACTCATGGGCCACGCCGAACGGGCACAAGGTTCACATCATGCTGGAAGAATGTGGCCTGGCGTACCGCGTGCACGGCGTGAACATCGGAAGCGGCGAACAATTCACGCCCGAATTCCTCGCCGTCAGCCCGAACAACAAAATTCCGGCCCTGGTCGACCCCGACGGGCCGGACGGACGGCCGATATCGCTGTTCGAGTCCGGCGCCATCCTCCTGTACCTGGCGGCCAAGACCGGCCACCTGCTGCCGACCGACGTGCGCGGCCGGTACGAGGTGCTGCAGTGGTTGATGTTCCAGATGGGCGGCGTCGGTCCGATGCTCGGCCAGACGCACCACTTCCGTGTCTACGCACCCGAGAAGCTGCCCTATGCGATCGACCGTTACACCAACGAGGCCAGGCGCCTCTATGGCGTGATGGACACCCGGCTGGCGCGCAGCAAGTATCTCGGCGGGCCGGCGTATTCGATCGCCGATATCGCCGTCTTCCCGTGGCTGCGGTCGTGGAAGAACCAGGGCATCGACTGGAACGACTATCCGCACCTGAAGGGCTGGTTCGACGAGGTCGCCGCGCGGCCGGCGGTCAAACGCGGCGTCGAGGTGCTGGCCGCCGAGCGCAAGCCGTTGCTGGACGACAAGGCGCGCAGCGTGTTGTTCGGCGAGCAGCAGTACAGGCGCCATTCTTAGAATGCGAGTCGCGCACTGCCCGTAGCTCAGCTGGATAGAGCAGCTGCCTTCTAAGCAGCAGGCCGCAGGTTCGAGTCCTGCCGGGCAGGCCAGCCCCCGCGATGAACGTCGACCCCCCGCCTCCCCCCGCCGCCGAGTCCGCTGACACGCGCGCCTTCGCGCCGCTGGCGGACCCGGTGTTTCGCATGTTGTGGATGGCCTGGCTGACGGCCAACGTCTGCATGTGGATGAACGACGTCGCGGCCGCCTGGCTGATGACGCAGATCACGCCCGACCCGGCCTGGGTGGCGCTGGTGCAGACGGCCTCGACCTTGCCCGTCTTCCTGCTCGGGCTGCCGAGCGGCGCGATGGCCGACATCGTCGATCGCCGGCGCTGGTTCATGTTCACCCAGTTCTGGGTCGCGGCGACCGCGCTGCTGCTGTGTGCGCTGGCGTTTGCCGACGCGCTCAATGCGCCGCTTTTGCTGCTGCTGGTGTTCGTCAACGGCATCGGGCTGGCGATGCGCTGGCCGGTGTTCGCGGCCATCGTGCCTGAGGTGGTGCCGCGGGTGCAGCTCAGCGCGGCGCTGGCACTCAACGGCGTGGCGATGAACGCATCGCGCATCGCCGGGCCGATCGCCGCCGGCGCGATCCTGGCGTCGCTCGGCAGCCCTTGGGTGTTCGCGCTCAACGCGCTGTTGTCGGTCGGCACCGCGTTCATCATCTTCCGCTGGCGCAACGTGGTGCGTGCGAGCGCGTTGCCGGGCGAGCGATTTGTCGGCGCGATGCGGGTCGGCCTGCAGTACGTGCGCCAGTCGCCGCGGCTGCGTGTCGTGCTGCTGCGCATCTTCGTGTTCTTTCTGCAGAGCACCGCGCTGGTCGCGCTGCTGCCGCTGCTGGCGCGCCAGCTCGGCGGCGGCGCCGGTACCTACACCCTGTTGCTGGCCAGCATGGGGGTAGGCGCCATCGTCGCCGGGCTGGGCATGGTGCGCCTGCGCGCGGCCTGGACACGCGACAAGCTCGTCACGCTCGGCACCGTGGTGCATGCCGCGGCGACCGTCGCGGCGGCCCTGTCGGACAGCGTGTGGTTGACCGCGCCGGCGATGGCGGCCGCCGGTGCTGCCTGGATCACGGCCGCCAACTCGCTCACGCTGGCGGCGCAGTTCGCGTTGCCCGACTGGGTGCGCGCACGCGGCATGTCGATCTACCAGATGGCGCTGATGGCCGGCGCCGCCGGTGGCGCCGCGTTGTGGGGCCAGGTGGCCAGCCGCACCGACCTGCGCACGGGCTTGCTCGCGTCCGCCGCACTCGCACTCGCCCTCGTCTTGCTGCTGCGCGGGCGCCGCATCGACGACCACGGCGAAGAGGACCTGACACCGCAGCGTGCGCAGCCCGAGCTGAAGCCGGCGTTCCCGGTCGAGCAGCACGACGGGCCGGTGATGGTGACGATCGAGTACCTGATCGACGAGGCCGACCGGCCGGTCTTCGTCGAGCTGATGCAGGACCTGCGCCGCATGCGGCTGCGCAGCGGCGCCTTGTCCTGGGGGCTGTTTCGCGACAGCGCGGACCCGCGGCGCCACGTCGAATACTTCGTCGACGAATCCTGGGTCGAGCACCTGCGGCGCTTCGACCGCGTAACGGCGTCCGATCTCGCGCTGCGAGCGCGCCGCAACGCGCTGCACCGCGGCGAAGGGCCGCCGAAGGTCGAGCGTTACATCGCCGAGTCGATGCTCTCTTGAGCCGATGATGGTCGGGGTGAAAGGATTCGAACCTTCGACCCATTGCTCCCAAAGCAATTGCGCTACCAGGCTGCGCTACACCCCGACTTCGACGCGATTGTAGTCAGCGCGCTCGCTGGGCTACCCTTCGCGCCACGATGAAGAACCTGCTGCGCGTCTTTCCCTGGTTGCATGGCCTGCTGGCCCTGCTGTTCGCCGCCGCCGCCTTGATGCTGGTCGCGGTGGCGATGCACCTGGGCTGGCAGGCGCTGGCGGACGGCCTGACCCACAGCGCGGCGCAGCGGGTCATCGAGGTGCTCGGCGTGCTGGCGGCGGCGGTGGTCGCGCTGCAGATCGCGCAGACGATCACCGAGGAGGAAGTGGTGCGCGAGGCGCATGTCGGCGGGCCGACGCGGCTGCGCCGCTTCCTGTCGCGTTTTCTCGTCGTGGTGGTGGTCGCGCTGGCGATCGAGTCCCTGGTCACCACTTTCCGCGCCGCGCACGAAGGGGCGTCGCAGCTGCTCTACGCGGCGCTGATGGTGGCCGCCATCGGCGTCATGCTCGCCGGCTGGGGCGTGTTCCTCCGCCACAACCGCAGCGTCGAGCAGATGGAGCCCGAGGCGATGCAGGAAGCCAAGAGCGAGGACCACAAGCTCAAGCAGGAGTAGTAGGCGCCGGCAGCTGCTGCAACCGGTGCGCGACCGCCATGCACTGCCGGATGTGCTGCTCGCAGACGAATTTCAGCGCGCTGAAGGTGAGCGCCGCCGACACCGCCTGCCCCGCCAGGGGCAAGTACTTGGCGGCCTGCTGCGTCGTCAGTCGCACGCCGACCCGCGTCAACATCTTCAGCACCACTTCACGCGTGACCAGCCGGCCGACCAGCAGGCCGCTGCCGGCCGACAGCGCCTTGTAGACGACAACGCGCCGGTCCGGCGCCAGGCGTTCGATCTGTTGTGGCGTGAGGCCGAAGGCCTCGTTGATCTCGGGGATCAGCTTGAGCAGCACGCCGACATCGGTGATCCAGTCGATGCCGGGCAGCGGCACCATGGCGACACCCGCGGCGAACAAAGCACGCTTCGTCACCAGCCGGCGGCAGGCTCGCGCGGTGGCCTCGACGGCAGCAGCTGTTGTCGGAACGACGACCCAGGTGGTGGTCATGTCTCACCGCCCTACCCCGGCGGCGCATCCAGCACGACGATGCCGTCCGCATCCGCCACCAGCCAGTCGCCCGGGCGCACCCACACGCCTTGGATCTGCACCGCCAGGTCGCGCAGGCCCGCAGCGCGCCGCACCGACGGCATCGGCACCGTGCCCAGCGCCATCACGCCGATCGCGCAGCGCGCCAGCTCGGCCACATCCCGCACGCAACCGTCGATGACGATGCCGGCCCAGCGGTTCTGCGCCGCCGCCGCGGCCAGGTTGCCGCCCAGCAACGCACGCCGCAGCGAGCCGCCGCCGTCAACCACCAGCACGCGCCCGTCGCCCGGCGACTCGACCGCCGCCTTCACCGGCGTGTTGTCGTCATGGCACTGCACCGTCACAACGCGGCCAGCGAAAGCGGCGACGCCGCCATAGCTGTGCCACACCGGCGGCAGGACGCGGATCGCGCCGTCCGGGGCGTCGCGGTGCGGGTCGCAGAGGTCGCAGGTGGAGTTGTTCATGTGCTTGCGGCACGACGGATCGCGCTCAAGGTGGTTCGGGTGGTGCTGACATCGGCGTCGAGCCGCAGGTGGATCAGCGTCGGCTGTTGCGCCGCCAGCGCGTCGGCAAATGCCGGCTCGAACTGCGCCGTCGCTTCCACCTGGGCGGCGCGCCAGCCATAAGCACGCGCCAGCGCTGCGAAGTCGGGGTTGACGAGGTCGCTGCCGCTGACACGACCCGGATACTCGCGCTCCTGGTGCATGCGGATCGTGCCGTAGCTGCCGTTGTCGACCACCAGGCTGATCAGGCGACCCGCGCCGCGGCCGGCGCCGTAGGCAGTCGCGGTCGCCAGCTCATGGCCGGTCATCAGGAAGTCGCCGTCGCCGGCCACGTTGACCACCGTGCGCGCCGGGTACAACAGCGCGGCGCCCACCGCGGCCGGCAGGCCATAACCCATCGCGCCGGAGGTGCAGGCGAGCTGTGTGCGGCCATGGTGTTGCAGCCCGGGATAGGACACGTAGCGGTGCAGCCAGCCGCTGAAGTTGCCGGCGCCGTTGGTGTAGACCGTGTCCTCGGGCGCGAGGCGGGCGACGGTCTTCATCACCCCCTTCATGTCCAGCGGCTCGACGGCCGGGTGCTCGAGGTTGGCCTCGTAGTCGGCGCGCGCGCCGCGCGACCAGTCGAGCCAGCGCGCACGCTCGGGGGCCCCGATCGATGCCAGCGCCTCGCCGGCGCAGGCGAGCGAACATTGCAGCATCAGGTCGGCTGCATAGACGCGGCCGAGTTCTTCTGCCCCGGCATGCAGGTGCACGAGGCGCTGCTTGGGCCGCGGCGCTTCGAGCAGCGTGTAGCCGCCCGTAGTCATCTCGCCCAGGCGCACGCCGATCGCGAGCACCAGGTCGGCGTCGCGAACCCGTTGCGCGAGCCTCGGGTTGATGCCGATGCCGACGTCGCCGGCATACAGCGGGTGCCGGTTGTCGAAGCTGTCCTGGAAACGGAAGCCGCAACCGACCGGCAGTTGCCACGCTTCCGCAAAAGCCTGCAGCGCACGCGCACTGGCCGCCGTCCAGCCGCTGCCGCCGGCGATCACGAAGGGCCGCTCGGCCGCGAGCAGCTGCTCGCGCAGCGCCGCCAATGCCTGCGGCGCGGGCCAGGCGAGTGCGGGCTCGACACGCGGCAGCACCGGCGCGGCGGTCGGCCGAGTCAGCATGTCTTCCGGCAACACCAGCACCACCGGGCCCGGGCGGCCCTGCAACGCGGTGTGGAAGGCGCGCGCCACGTACTCGGGCAGGCGGTCGGCGTCATGCACCTCGCCGACCCACTTCGCCATGCCGAGCGTGCCGGGGCCGAACATCTGGCGGTAGTCCACTTCCTGGAACGCTTCGCGGTCGCGCTGCTCGCTCGCCACCTGGCCGATGAACAGGATCAGCGGCGTCGAGTCCTGGAACGCGGTGTGCAGCCCGATGCTCGCGTTCGCCGCACCCGGTCCGCGGGTCACGAAGCAGATGCCCGGGCGGCCGCTCAGCTTGCCCTGCGCGTCGGCCATGAAGGCGGCACCGCCCTCCTGCCGGCAGGCGATGAAGCGGATGCGGTCGCGGTGTTCGTGGAAGCCGTCGAGCACCGCCAGGTAACTTTCGCCCGGTACGCCGAAGGCAGTGTCCACGCCCTGCGCGATCAGGGCTTCGACGAGGGCGTGGCCGGCGAGGCGTGCTGTCATGGGTTGTCGTCGAAAGAGGCGTTCGGCGCGATTATCGGGTTGACCCCGTGCCGCGCAATTCAACGAACGGTTAACTTGTCGGAATGGCCAAAGGCGTCCCTGTCGAACCGCGCGGTCGCGACGCCGACCGCTCGCGCGACGCCATCCTGGGCGCGGCGCGCGACGAGTTCGCCGAGCACGGCCTGGGCGGCGCGCGCGTCGAGCGCATCGCCGAACGCGCCGCCGTCAACAAGCGGCTCATCTACTACTACTTCGAGAACAAGGACAGCCTGTTCAGCGCGGTGCTGGAAGACACCTACCTGAACATCCGCGAGGCCGAGAAGCGCCTGCACCTGACCGACCTGACGCCGGCCGAGGCGGTGCGCAAGCTGACCGAGTTCACCTGGACCTACTACCTCGAACACCCCGAGTTCCTGACGCTGCTCAACAGCGAGAACCTGCACCGCGCGCGCCACCTCGACGGCTCGACCCGGGTGCGCGAGCTCAACTCGCCGCTGCTGCAGACGCTGGCCGAGGTCCTCGAGCGCGGGCGCCGCGACGGCAGCTTCCGCGGCGGGGTCGACCCGGTGCAGCTCTACATCTCGATCGCCGGGCTGTCGTACTTCTACCTCTCGAACAACCACACGCTGTCGGCCATCTTCGGGCGCAACCTGATGGCGCCGAAGGCGCGCAGCGAACGGCTGTCCCACATCTGCGACGTGATCCTCGGGTATGTCCTGAGGGATTGAGGCGGCGGCAGCGGTTGACACCCTCCGGTGCGCTGTCCAGAATTCACCACACGGTGAATTAAACCAGGAGACAGACCCATGAGCATCCGCCTTCGCCCCGCCGCCCTCGGCGCCGCCGTCCTGCTGTTCGTCAGCGCCGCCGCGCAGGCGCAGTGGCAGCCCAACAAACCCATCACCCTGATCGTGCCCTGGGCGCCGGGCGGCTCCACCGACCAGGTGACGCGCGTCACGGCGGCCGAGCTGGAGAAACACCTGAACCAGAAGATCGTCATCATGAACCAGCCCGGCGCCTCCGGCTCGGTGGGCACCAAGAACGCCATGGCCGCGCCGGCCGACGGCTACACCTGGACCGCCGGCGGCGCCAAGGACCTCGGCACCTACAAGGTGCTGGGCATGCTCGACACCTCGGCCAGCGACTGGAACCTGTACCTCAACGTCGCCCACATCGCGGTCGTCGGCGTCAACGCCGACACGCCCTACAAGACGATGCCCGAGCTGCTCGCGGCGATGAAGGCCAACCCCGGTTCGGTCTCGGTGGCCACCGCGGGCGTCAACTCCAGCGGCCACTCGGCCATCGAGTCGATCGCGCGCGTGGCCGGCGTGACCTACAAACACGTCACCTACGACGGCGGCGCCCCCGCCGCGGTGGCCGCCGCCGCGGGCGAAACCCAGGTCACGACCCAGCTCGCGGCCGAGCAGACCGACATGATCCGCGCCAAGAAGATCCGTCCGCTGGCGGTGGTGGGCGACAAGTCGATCGAGATCGAGGGCTACGGCACCATCCCGCCGCTGTCGCAGTTCATCCCGGGCTTCAAGGATCCGATCAACTACTTCGGCATCTTCGTGCCCAAGGGCGCGCCGCCCGAAGTGAAGCAGACGCTCGACCGGATCTGGGCCAGCGAGATGGTCAAGAGCGAGGCGCTGAAGAAATACGCGCAGGCGCGCGGCGCCATGTTCGCCCCGATGGCCGGCGAAGAGGCGCAGAAGGCCGTGTTCCCGGCCATCCAGTCGTATGCCTGGACGCAGCACGCCGCCGGCAAGGCCAAGGTGTCGCCCGACACCGTGGGCATTCCCAAGCCCTGATCCACGCCAACGGAACAGCGCATGACCGGGGGCGGAACATCCGCCCGCTCCGACCTGCGGGGCGGCGCGGGTTGGGCGGGCTTCGGCCTGTTGATCGTGCTGGGCTCGCTGCGCATGGACCGCTTCGAGTCCATGGGCGCGCAGCTCTACACCATGCCGGGCTTCGTGCCCGGCATGATCGGCGCCGTCGTGGCCTTGCTGGGCCTGGTGCTGATGCTGCGCGGCTGGTGGCGCCTGTCGCACGCAGCGCCGCCGCAGGCGGCGCCGCCCGAGGAGCGCCTGCTGAACCGGCGCATCGCCGTCACGCTGGTGCTCGCGCTGCTGTACGCGGGCCTGCTGATCGGGCGGGCGCCGTTCTGGCTGGTCACGGCGCTGTTCGTCGCCGCCTTCGTCGCGGCCTTCATGCCCGCAGACCGGTCGCACCGCCGCCGCGCGCTGGTGGCCGCGGCGGCCGGCGTGCTCACGTCGGCGGTCGTCACGCTGGTGTTCGAGCAGGTCTTTCTCGTCCGGCTTCCTTAGGGCCTGTTCACACTGCGGAGGCGGGATGCGTTGCCACCAGAAAGGGCGCCGGCTAGGCGCAAAACGAAGCCGGGTTGCATACCCGGCGAGGCTTTGCAACGACGCGGGCGCCCTTTCTGGTGGCAACCCGTGCGGGAAAGGGGCTGCCAGGGCGCAGGGCGTCGTTACGCTCCTAGCGAAGGCCTCCAGCCTTCGCGTCGTCGCAAGCCTAGCCCTGCGCCCTGGCAGCCCCTTTCGCACCCGCCTGCGCAGTGTGAACAGGCCCTAGCAGCATGTTCGACGGACTGATCCTGTTCGGGCAATCGATCGCGCGTTTCAGCGATCCCGAGATGCTGCTCTACGCCCTGCTGGCCTCGCTGGTCGGCGTGGTGATGGGCGCGCTGCCCGGCCTCACGGCCACCATGTCGCTGGCGCTGATGACGACGCTCACGCTCAAGCTGCCGCCCAGCCAGGCGCTGCTGATCCTGATCTGCACCTACGTCGGATCGATCTACGGCGGCTCGCGCTCGGCCATCCTGCTCAACATCCCGGGCACGCCCGCATCGGCCGCGTCGTGCCTGGACGGCTACGCGCTCGCGCGCCAGGGCCTGGCCGGCCGCGCCATGGGCATCGCCACCACCGGCTCGGTGATGGGCACGCTGATCGGCATGTTCTTCCTCGCCACGCTCACGCCGGTGCTGGGCAACATGGCGCTGAAGTTCGGCGCCTACGAGTTCTTCTGGCTTGCGCTGTTCGGCGTCATCATCGCCGGCACGCTCACCGGCGACGACCCGCTGAAGGGCTGGATCGCCGGCATCGCCGGCCTCTTCGTCGCCACCATCGGCCAGGAGCCGCAGTACGGCTACGAGCGTTTTGCCTTCGGCGTGCGCGACCTGGCCGGCGGCATCCAGCTCGTGCCCGCGCTGGTCGGCGCCTTCGGCTTCGCCGAGCTGCTCACCGCGATGCGCAGCCGCCAGGCGCCGGTGAAGATCAGTGCCTTCGATACCGTCATCCCCAGGCTGCGCGACGTGCTGCAGTACTGGCGCACCATCCTGCGCTCGGGCCTCATCGGCACCGGCGTGGGCATCGTGCCGGGGGTGGGCGAGGACGTGGCGGCCTGGTCGTCCTACGCCGCCGCCAAACGCGCGAGCAAGGAGAAGGAGAAGTTCGGCAAGGGCTCGGTGGAAGGCCTGATGGCCGCCGAGACCGGCGACAACGCCTGCGTGCCCGGCGCGGTCATCCCCGTGCTCACGCTCGCCATCCCCGGCTCGGCGCCGGCCGCGGTGCTGATGGCCGCGATGATCATCCACGGCGTCAAGCCGGGGCCGCTGATCATGGTGGAGAACCCGCAGTTCGTCTACGACGTGGTGGCGATGATGCTGTTCGCCACCCTCGGCATCCTGATCTACGGCCTGGTGCTCACGAAGGCGCTGGTGCAGGTGCTGCGCGTGCCGCAGCACCTGATCGTGCCGATCATCTTCGTGCTCTGCGCGGTCGGCAGCTTCGCCATCGCCGGCCGCCTGTTCGACGTCTACGTGATGCTCGTCTTCGGGCTGATCGGCTTTTTCCTGCGCCACTTCGGCTACCCGATGGCGCCGCTGGTGCTGGGCATCGTGCTCGGCGACCTGCTGGAGAAGAACCTGCGCCGCGCACTCATCCTGTCCGACGGCGACCTCGCGCCCTTCTTCACGCGCCCGATCGCCGGCACCGTGGCGGCGATGATCTTCGCCACCATCGCCTGGAAACTCTGGAGCCTGTACCGCCGCCGGGCTCGGCACGAGGCCGCCGCATGAAGCTCGCGCTGTGCAACGAGGTGCTGCGCCACCTGCCCTTCGAGGCCCAGTGCGCCACCGCCGCCGCGCTCGGCTACGAGGGGCTCGAGCTGGCGCCGTTCACGCTCGCCGACGACCCGCGCACCTTGACCGACGCGCACGCGCGGCGCCTGCGCGCGGTGGCGGCCGACCAGGGCCTGGCGCTGTGCAGCCTGCACTGGCTGATGGTGCGGCCCGAGGGCCTGTCGATCGCCACGGCGGACCCGGGCCTGCACGCGCGCAGCGTCGACTTCCTCGCCCGGCTTATCGCGTTCGCGGCCGCCTGCGGCGCGACGCGGCTGGTGCATGGCTCGCCGCAACAGCGCTCGCCCGCGCCCGGCCAGAGCGTCGCCGACGCGATGGCGCGCACGCAGGCCGCGTGGGCCGCGCTGGCGCCGGTCGCCGAGGCGGCGGGCGTGACGTACTGCATCGAGCCGCTGGCGCCGTTCGAGACGCCGGTGCTCAACACGCTGGCCGACGCGGCCGCCGTCGTCGAGCGCATCGGCTCGCCGGCGCTGCGCGGCATGCTCGACCTGAGCGCCGCGTCGCACGCCGAAGCCGACGACGCCGCGACGCTGCTGCGGCGGCATCTGCCGAGCGGGCTGATCGCCCATGTGCAGCTCAACGACCACAACCGGCGCGGCCCGGGCCAGGGGACCACGCCGGTGCGCCCGGCGCTGCAGGCGCTGCGCGACGGCGGCTACACCGGCTGGCTGGCGGTCGAGCCCTTCGACTACCACCCCGACCCGCTCGGCTGCGCTGCCTTCAGCGCCGGCTACGTGCGCGCCCTGCGGGAGGGCCTGCGGTGAACGGCGCGGCCGTCGCCCTGCGCGTGCGCAGCGTCGGGCTGTTCGAACGTCCGGTCACGCTGCGGCTGCCGTTTCGTTTCGGCGCCGCCACCGTGACCCGCTGCCCGCAGGCCTTCGTGCGCGTCGAAGCCGAGGTCGCCGGCCGCACGGTGGTCGGCGCCAGCGCCGAGCTGATGGTGCCGAAGTGGTTCGACAAGTCGCCGGCGCTCACGCACGAACAGAACTTCGAGCAGCTGCGCGAGGCGCTGCGCACCGCGCGCGAAGCGTATGCCGGTGCGCGCGACACGCCCTGGCAGCTGTCGCAGCAGCACGGCGAGGCGGCCATCGTGCAGGGCGTGGCGCGCGGGCTGCCGCGGCTGGCGGCGCAGTTCGGCCCGGCCCAGCTCGACAAGGCGGTCGCCGACGCCGCGTTGCGCGCGCTCGGCCGCGGCTGGTGCGACGGCGTGCCCGCCGGTGCGCTCGGCGACCCCTGGTCCGCGGGCCTGCCCTGGACCACGCCGCGCTCGGTCGTGTTGCGCCACACCGTCGGCCTGGCCGACCGGCTGGACGACGACGACGCGGGCGCCGACCCGCTCGACGGCCTGCCCGCGACGCTGGCCGACGCGGCGGTGCGCCACGGCCTGACCCACTTCAAGCTCAAGCTGTGCGGCCGCGCCGACGAGGACGTCGAACGCCTGCGGCGCATCGCCGCCGTGCTCGAACGCGGCGCGCGCGACTGGCGCGTCACGCTCGACGGCAACGAGACCTTCACCGGCGCCGCCGCGCTCGGCGTGTTCTGGCAGCGCCTGCGGCGCGAACCCGCGCTGCAGGCGCTGCTGGCGCGCACGCTGCTGCTCGAACAGCCGCTGGCGCGTGCCATCGCGTTGCAGGAACCCATCGACGGGCTGGGCATCGGGGTGCCGGTGATCCTGGACGAGTCCGACGACCACGCGCTGGCGCTGGAAGAAGGCCTGGCGCTGGGCTACCGCGGCATCTCGAGCAAGGCCTGCAAGGGCCTGTACCGCTCGCTGCACAGCGCGGCGCGCATCGCCCGCGAGCCGCAGCGCCTGCTGCTGTCGGGCGAGGACCTCACCTGCCAGGCCGGCCTCGCCGTGCAGCAGGACACGCTGCTCGCCGCCAGCCTGGGCGTGACCCACGTCGAACGCAACGGCCACCACTACGTCGACGGCTTCGGCATCGCACCCGACGACGAGGCACGTGCCTTCGCCGCGGCGCACCCGGGCCTGTACGCCGAACACGGCGGCCGCGTGCGCCTCGTCGTGCGCGACGGCCAGCTCGACCTGCGCAGCCTGCACGCCCCCGGCTTCGCCCGCGCGGCCGAGCCGCGCTGGGACAGCCTGAGCCCGATCCACTGAACCCCTGAAACAAGCGAGAACGACGATGGCCAAGCGCTCCCTCGGCATCATCATGCACGGCGTCACCGGGCGCATGGGCATGAACCAGCACCTGATCCGCTCGATCGTCGCCATCCGCGCGCAAGGCGGCGTGAGACTCGCCAACGGCGACAGCGTGATGCCCGACCCGATCCTGATCGGCCGCAACGCCGAGAAGATCGAGGCGCTCGCGAAGGCGCACGGCATCACGCGTTACGGCACGAACCTCGACGCCGCGCTCGCGAACAGGAGCGACACCGTCTTCTTCGACGCCGGCACGACGCAGATGCGCCCGACCCTGCTCGCGCAGGCGATCCGCGCCGGCAAACACGTCTACTGCGAGAAGCCGATCGCGACGAATCTCAACGAGGCGGTCGAGATCGCGAAGATGGCACAGGCCTCGGGCCTGAAACACGGCGCGGTGCAGGACAAGCTGTTCCTGCCCGGCCTGCGCAAGCTCGACATGCTGCGCCGCGCCGGCTTCTTCGGCCGCATGCTCGCCGTGCGCATCGACTTCGGCTACTGGGTCTTCGAGGGCGACCTGCAGCCGATCCAGCGCCCGAGCTGGAACTACCGGGCCGAGGATGGCGGCGGCATGATCCTCGACATGATGTGCCACTGGCGCTACGTGCTCGACAACCTGTTCGGCGAGGTGCAGTCCATCACCTGCCTGGGCGCGACGCACATCGACAAGCGTTGGGACGAAGCCGGCCAGGCCTACCCCGCCACCGCTGACGACGCCGCCTACGCCACCGCGCAGCTCAAGGGCCACAACGGCGAGCCGGTGGTCGCGCAGCTGACGATGAGCTGGGCCACGCGCGTGCGGCGCGACGACCTCGTCACCTTCCACGTCGACGGCACACACGGCTCGGCCGTCGCCGGCCTGCAGGAGTGCCGCGCGCAGAGCCGCGTGACGACGCCGCGGCCGGTCTGGAACCCCGACGTCAAGCAGTCGATGAACTTCTTCGAGCAGTGGCAGGAGGTGCCCGACAGCCAGCCCTACGACAACGGCTTCAAGATCCAGTGGGAGGCGTTCATCCGCCACGTCGCCGAAGACGCGCCCTACCGCTGGACGCTGCCCGAGGGCGCGAAGGGCGTGCAGCTCGTCGAGGCGGCGCTGCAGAGCTGGAAGGAGCGGCGCTGGGTCGATGTGCCGGCATTGGGGTTCTGACATGGCGACGACGATCACCCTGCCCCGCGCCGACGGCACGCTCGAGCGCTACACGCTGCGCGGCCCGGGCGCGTTCACGCCGGCGGCACCGGGAGCGAAGCTCAACCGCATCGCCTACTCGGCCGCGCACGTCGTCGCCGACGCACGCGCCGCGAACGATCCGTGGCTGGACTGCACGATCGACTGGGACACGACGATCGCCTACCGGCGCCGGCTGTGGGCTATGGGTCTCGGCGTCGCCGAGGCGATGGACACCGCGCAGCGCGGCATGGGGCTGGACTGGCCGACCTCGCTGGAGCTGATCCGCCGTTCGATCGACGCGTCGCGCGACGTGCCCGGTGCCTTCCTCGCGAGCGGCTGCGGCACCGATCACCTCGCACCCGAGGCCGCGAAGAGCGTCGACGACGTGATCCGCGCCTACGAGGAGCAGATGGCCGCGATCGAGAAGCTCGGCGGCAGGCTGATCCTGATGGCGAGCCGCGCCCTCGCGCGCGTCGCCACGAGCCCGGCCGACTACGAACGGGTCTACGACCGCGTGCTGCGCCAGGCGAAGGAGCCGGTGATCCTGCACTGGCTCGGCGACATGTTCGACCCGGCGCTGAAAGGCTACTGGGGCAGCCCCGACGTCGCGGCGGCGATGGCGACCGCGCTCGGCGTGATCGAGGCCAACGCGGCCAAGGTCGACGGCATCAAGATCTCGCTGCTCGACAAGGACCAGGAGATCGCGATGCGGCGCCGCCTGCCGAGCACAGGAGGCCCAGAGGGCCGGGGCGTGCGCATGTACACCGGCGACGACTTCAACTACGCCGAGCTGATCGCCGGCGACGCTTATGGTGAAGGTTCGGGCGAGACACCGAACCGGCGCCGCAGCGATGCGCTGCTCGGCATCTTCGACGCCATCGCGCCGGCGGCGAGCGCGGCGCTGGCGGCGCTGGCCGCCGGCGACCAAGCGCGCTTCCACGCGATCCTCGCGCCGACCGTGCCGCTGTCGCGCCACATCTTCAAGGCGCCGACGCGCTTCTACAAGACCGGCGTGGTCTTCATGGCCTGGCTGAACGGGCACCAGGACCACTTCACGATGGTCGGCGGGCAGCAGAGCGCGCGCTCGATCCTGCACTTCGCCGAGCTGTTGCGCCTCGCCGACGCGGCCGGGCTGATCGAGCAGCCCGAACTGGCGGCGCGACGCATGAGAGCCTTGCTGGCGCTGCACGGCATCGAGTGAGATGCGCGACTTCACGCAAGACCACCGCTGGCTGTCGATCAACACGGCCACCGTGCGCCGGCAGCGCGGCGAGGACTGGCCGCTGCCGCAGATCCTCGACGCCTGCGCGGCGCGCGGCATCCGCGCCGTCTCGCCGTGGCGCGACCAGGTGGCCGCGGCGGGCCTCGAGACCACCGCGAGACAACTGCGCGCCCTGGATATCGAGCTCTCGGGCTACTGCCGCGGCGGCATGTTCACCTACAGCGACGCCGCGTCGCGACAGGCTTCGCGCGACGACAACCGGCACGCGCTCGACGAAGCCTGCACGCTGAGCGCGCCCTGCCTGGTGCTCGTCGTCGGCGGCCTGCCCGGCGCGCTCGCCGGCCGGCCGGCGTACCGCGACATCGCCGGTGCGCGCGCACAGGTCACCGAGGGCATCGCCGCGCTGCTCGAAGACGCCCGCGAGCGCCGCATGCCGCTCGCGATCGAACCGCTGCATCCGATGTACGCCGCCGACCGCGCCTGCATCAACACGATGGCGCAGGCGCTCGACGTCTGCGACGCGCTCGATCCGCAGCGAAGCGGCGCGCTGGGTGTCGCGGTCGACCTCTACCACGTCTGGTGGGACCCGCAGCTGCGCTCGCAGATCGCACGCGCCGGCCGCGAGCGACTGCTGGCCTTTCACGTCTGCGACTGGCTGGTGCCGACCACCGACCTGCTGAACGACCGCGGCATGATGGGCGACGGCGTGATCGACATCCACCAGGCCCGCGGCTGGGTCGAGGCGCAGGGGTTCGCCGGCTACAGCGAGGTCGAGATCTTCTCCGCCGCCCACTGGTGGCAGCGCGACGGCGGCGAGGTGCTCGACACCTGCATCGAGCGCCACCGCAGCCAGGTCTGACCCCCCCGAAGCGGCCTTCGGCCGCCTCCCCCCAGGGGGCGCCGACAGCGGCCCGGCAGAGCCGGCTCCGCGGCGGCCGCTGGGGTCTCAGGCGGCGGCCAGCACCGCAGCCTGTCTGCGCCGCCGCAAGGTGAAGCCGTTGACGATCAGCAGCGCCTGTGCGAGCGCGATCACGATCCACACCCCGCGGTAGGCACCGGCGTCCATCAGCAGGCCGAGCAGCGCCGGCGCGATCGCCTGGCCGACATCAAGACCCGAATAGACGACGCCGTAGACGCGGCCGGTCGCGCCCGCCGGTGTCGCCTGCTTGACCAGCAGGTCGCGCGACGGCCCGGCCACGCCCGCGCCCAGGCCCATGAGTGCGAACAACACCGGCACCATCCAACCCGGCCAGTCGCCGAAGCCGATCGCCAGCGCGAACAGCGCCGCCAGGCCGAAGCCGACGGCGACGACACGCGCGCTGCGCTGCGGGTCGCGCACCAGGTGGCCGCCGAGCACCATCGCGGCGGCGGCGGCGAACATGCAGGCCGACAGGCACAAGGCGATGTCGGCCGCCGACACGCCGTGCAGCTGGCCGGCCGCCGCCGGGCCGAAGGTTTGCACGCCGCTCAAAGCGACCGCGAAGGTGAGAAAGAACAGGAAGCAGAACCACACCGCCGGCAGGCGCAGGAAGCCGAACGGGCTGCCGTCGGCTGCCGAGACGCTGCGCGCCGCGGCAGCGCCCTCCGCCGCCCGTGGGGCGGGGTCGAGCGCGTCGCGCCACAACACGAGCGCAAGCAGCGCCAACGTCACCACCCCGGCCACCGCCGCCAGCGCGACACGCCACGACGACAACTGCGCGATACCGACGACGAACACCGGCGCCAGCGCCCAGCCCAGGTTGCCGGAGATGCCGTGCGCCGCGTAGGCGTGGCCCAGGCGCGGCTGGCTGACACGGCCGTTGAGGATCGAAAAGTCGACCGGGTGGAAGACGCAGTTGCCGACGCCGGCCAACGCCATGAAGCCCATCATCGTGGCGTAGTTCGGGCTCGCCGCCAGGCCGAGCGCGGCCACTGCGAGGCAGGCCATGCCGGCATAGAGCACACGCCGCGCGCCGTAGTGGTCGACGACGAAGCCGGCGAGCGCCTGCCCGATGCACGAGACGACGAAGAACACCGTCATCAGCAGGCCAAGCTCGGTGTAGCTCAGACCGAAGGCCGGCGCGATCCACGGGAACAGCGGCGGCACGATGAGCTGGCAGAAGTGCGACAGCCCGTGCGCCACGCTGACCAGGCCGATGGTCGGTGCGTCGTGGCGCAGCGGGACGGCCAGATTCGCCGGGGTCGCGAGGGTGTTCATGCCCGGATGCTAGGCAGCCGCAGTGCGTCAGGGTTACGATAGTCCGTCAATTCCTGTCGAGATCGCGCCACCCGCATGTCACGTGCCCGCCTGCCCCCGCTGGACCCGCAGCGCTACGCGCCGAGCGCCGGGCGACCCGTGCGCGCCAAGGCGCGCGCGCTCGCGGCGGCGAGCGAGATCGAGCCGCACCGGCACGCCTGGGCCCAGGTGGCGATCATCGTTTCCGGCGTCGGGCGCATCACCGCGGGGTCGAGCACCTACCTGATCCCCGGCTGGCGCGCGGTCTGGATCCCGCCCGGGATCGAACACTTCGTGACCGCGGTCGAGGCCGCCGAGCTGTGCACGCTGTACGTGCATCAGCACCCCGGCCAAGCCGGCCCCGACGTGCCGGACAACGAGCAGCGGGCGTGGCGCGAATGCCGCGTGCTCGAGGTGTCCTCGCTGCTGCGCGAGCTGGTGCAGCGCATGAGCGCCGAGGCCGGCGACGACCCTCAGCCCGCACCCGCGCTGCAGGCGCGCGAACGCCGGCTCGGCGTGCTGGCGCTCGACGAGCTGCGCCGCGCCGCGCCGCTGCGCCTGGGCCTGACGCTGCCGCAGGACAAGCGCCTGCGCAGCCTGTGCGAGGCGGTGCTCGCCGACCCCACTCGCCACGCCACGCTGGACGGCTGGGCCGCCGACGCCGGCGCCAGCGCACGCACCGTCGCGCGCCTGTTTCGCGAGCAGCTGGGCACCTCCTTCGGCCCCTGGCGCCAGCAGGTGCTGCTGGCGCGCGCGCTGACGCTGGCGGCGCGCGGCCGGCCGATGGGGCTGATCGCGGCCGACCTGGGTTATGCCAGCGCGAGCGCCTTCACGGCGATGGTGCGGCGCTCGGTGGGCGTGCCGCCCGGGCAATTCTTCTCACCGGCGCGACGCTGACAGGCGCGGCGCAACCTCTTGTTGCGTTCGACCCGGCGCGCCCGGGCTGGTGCGCGTTACTGTTCGGGCTGGCTGCCCCAGCGGAAGACCGTCCTTGCTCAAATCGCTGTTCGGTGAACTCGGCCTGCTGCCGCCGGCGGCGGACGGCAAGGCCGACTTTGCCGCCACCGCCCTGCTCGATCAGCGCGACGCACGGCTCGCCGGCGACGGCCGGCTGGTCGACCGCAGCCAGCAGGACCTGTACGTCACGGGCTCGGCGGTGCAGGCGATGCGTGAGCATCTCGCGGCCACGGTCGGCACCGACCCGAGCCACATGATCACCCTGCTCGACCCGGGCGGGCTGTGGGCGCCGGCGGTCATCAAGGCGCTGTCGGACGCCACCGGCCAGCCGGTCGAGCACCTCGTCCTGCGCGAGGAGGCCACTGCGCGCACGCTGGCGACCATCGAGCGCACCGTCGTGCCGCGGCGCGGCGAGCCGGCGATCAAGCTCTACCGCGCCGAGTTGCGCGCCACCGACGGCGACAACGCGCGCATCCCCTTCGTGCTGATGGAGCGCAGCGACATGGCGGCGGTGATCGTCGGTGCCTTGGCGCCGCTGTCGGTGGATGTGCTGCTCGAGCGCCTGCAGGCTGCCGTGCACGAGCCGACCTGGCGCTGCGGCGCCCTGCTCTTCCTGCTGCCGCCGCATGCGACCGCGCTCGCGCACCGCATCGCCCACACTGACTGGCCGCCGTCGCTGCTGGTCGAGATTCGCGAAGAGAGCCTGGTCGGCAGCTCGGCCGTGTGGAACACGCTGCTCGGCAGCTGGGACCGGCTGCAACCCGCCGCGCCGGCCGACGGCGAGGCATCGGACACGGCGCAGCTGATGCGCCTGCTGCGCCCGGTGCTGTTCACCGACGGCGTGTTGGGCTGCGCCATCGCGCAAGACGACGGCCGACTGATCGCGGGCGAGCAGCGTGGCGAGCCGCCGCTCGACCTGGCCCGCACGGCCGAGGCGCTGGCAGGCGCGCTGCGCGCCCAGCAAACGGCCCTGCAAGGCTTGGGCGACGGTGATGCGCTGGACGAGTTCGTCACCAGCGCGGGCACACGCCAGTACGTGTTGCGTCCACTGGCGCATCACGCCGGGCTGTTCGTCTTCGCGGCGCTGACACGCAGCGGCGGCAATCTGGCGCTCGTGCGTCTGCGCCTGGGCGAAGCCGAGCGCAACTTCGGCTAGAGCTGACAGCCCCCGGCGCGCCAGCGCGCCGGCCCCCGAGGGGCTGGAAGCCGGCCTTCGGAGCGGCCGGGCGGCCGGCTTCGACAAAGCATGCAGCGCCTGCGGCGCAGGGGCCGAGGGCGATGACGGTGCGGATACCATAGCCGGACCCATGAGCACCGTCGCGCCGATCCAGCTCTACGACTACACGCGCCAGCATGCCAGTGGCGCGAGCACGATCGAGCAGGCCTGGGCGCGGCAGCCGGCGGCGCTCGGGCCCGCCGCCAAGGCCGAGCAGATGGTGCGCGCGGCGGCGCTGCTGAAGGCGCACGATGCGGTGCTGGTGGCGCACTACTACGTCGACGGCGACCTGCAGGACCTGGCCTTGCAGACCGGCGGCTGCGTCTCCGATTCGCTGGAGATGGCACGCTTCGGCCGCGACCATGCCGCGAAGACGCTGGTCGTCGCCGGCGTGCGTTTCATGGGCGAGACGGCGAAGATCCTGAGCCCGCACAAACGCGTGCTGATGCCGGACCTGGAAGCCACCTGCTCGCTCGACCTGGGCTGCCCGCCCGACGAGTTCGGTGCTTTCTGCGACGCCCATCCCGACCGCAAGGTGGTCGTCTACGCCAACACCAGCGCGGCGGTGAAGGCGCGTGCCGACTGGATGGTCACCAGCTCCTGCGCGCTCGCCATCGTGCACCAGCTGAAGGAGCAGGGCCACAAGGTGCTGTGGGCACCCGACCGCCACCTCGGCCGCTACATCCAGGAGCAGACCGGCGCCGACATGCTGCTGTGGAACGCCGCCTGCATCGTGCACGACGAATTCAAGGGCCTGGAGCTGGAGCTGCTGCGCCGCGAGCACCCGAAGGCGAAGGTACTGGTGCATCCCGAGTCGCCGCAGAGCGTGGTCGCGCAGGCCGACGTCGTCGGCTCGACCTCGCAGTTGCTGAAGGCGGTGGTCGAGGGCGACGCGCACGAGTACATCGTCGCCACCGACAACGGCCTCTTCCATCGCATGAAACAACTGGCGCCGAACAAGCGGCTGATCGAAGCGCCCACCGCCGGCCAAAGCGCCACCTGCAAGAGCTGCGCGCACTGCCCCTGGATGGCGATGAACGCGTTGCAGGGGGTGGTGGCCTGCCTGGAGATGGGCAGCGGCGAGGTGCTGGTGCCCGAGCCGATCCGCACCCGGGCGCACGGCTGCATCGCCCGCATGCTCGACTTCGTCGCGCGCAACCCGGACGCGATCGCGCACCCGAACTTCGTGCCGAACATCGGCACCGCTTGATGCACTTCGATCGCAACGAAACGCTCGCGGACGCGCGCGCGCGCAACATCCGCGACGCGCTGGCCGAAGACATCGGCCGCGGCGACTGGACGGCGATGCTGGTGCCGCCCGGCCGCGTGAACGCTCGCGTCACGGTGCGTGAGGCCGCGGTGCTGTGCGGGCGCGACTGGTTCGACGGCTGCGTGCATGCGCTGGACCCGTCTGCGCGTATCGCCTGGCAGTACGACGAAGGCGCCGACATGACGCCCGACACCCTCGTCTGCGAGTTGGCCGGCGACGCGCGCGCGCTGTTGTCGGCCGAGCGGCCGGCGCTCAACTTCCTGCAGTTGCTGTCGGCCACCGCGACCGTCACCCGCGCCCATGTGCGTGCCGTCGAAGGCGCGTCGCCAAACCCGCGCGGCTGCGCCGTTCTCGACACGCGCAAGACGATCCCCGGCCTGCGCCAGGCGCAGAAGTACGCAGTGCGCACCGGCGGCGGGCACAACCAGCGGCTCGCGCTCTGGCACGGCATCCTGATCAAGGAGAACCACATCGCCGCCGCCGGCGGTATGGCCCCGGCGCTGGCGGCCGCCTGCGCGCTGAATGCCGGCGTCGACGTCCAGATCGAGGTCGAGACGCTGGAGCAGCTGGCGCAGGCCTTGGCCGCCGGCGCCAAGAGCGTGTTGCTCGACAACTTCGACCTCTCGCGCATGCGCGAGGCGGTGGCGCTGACGGCCGGCCGCGCCGCGCTGGAAGTGTCGGGCGGCGTCGAGCTGGGCCAGCTGGCGGCGATCGCGGCCACCGGCGTGGACCGCATCTCGGTCGGCAAGCTGACCAAGGACGTGCGCGCGATCGACTACTCGATGCGCATTACTACCGCTTCGGCACCAGCCACCGGTTAACCGGCGCCGCCGCCGCCCGAAGAACAGGGCATGCGCTGTCATACGCATGCCGGTGGTGCCCGGGTCACAGTCCTCCGCCCGGGTACCGCCGGCCTTTCTTTTTGCCTTCAGCGCCGGCTCGCCGCGCCGATCAACACGGTAGGCAGACTCGCCGGCAGCGTGGTCGGGAAATCGCGGCTGTAGTGCAGGCCGCGGCTTTCATGGCGCAGCAGCGCGGAGCGCACGATCAGCTCCGCACAGTCGACCAGGTTGCGCAACTCGAGCAGGTCGCGGCTGACGCGGAAGTTGGCGTAGTACTCGTCGCTCTCGCTCTTGAGTAGCTCGATGCGGTGCAACGCACGCTCCAGCCGCTTGGTGGTGCGCACGATGCCGACGTAGTTCCACATCAGCAGGCGCAGCTCGTCCCAGTTGTGCGCGATCACTACCTGCTCGTCGGCGTTTTCGACCTGGCTTTCGTCCCACGGCGGCAGCGCCACGCCGTTGATCGGCTCGGCGCGCAGGATGTGCAGCGCACTGGTGCGACCGAGCACGACACACTCGAGCAGCGAATTGCTCGCGAGGCGGTTGGCGCCGTGCAACCCGGTGTAGGTGGTCTCGCCGACGGCGTAGAGCCCGGACAGGTCGGCGCGGCCTTCCAAGTCGGTGACGACGCCGCCGCAGGTGTAGTGCGCGGCCGGCACCACCGGGATCGGCTCGCGCGCGATGTCGATGCCCAGGCTCGAGCAACGTGCGTGGATGGTCGGGAAGTGTTCCTTCAGGAAGTCTTCGCCCAAGTGGGTCGCATCCAGCCACACATGGTCATGGCCGTGTTTCTTCATCTCGAAGTCGATCGCACGCGCAACGATGTCGCGCGGTGCGAGTTCGGCGCGCGCATCGTGCGCGGGCATGAAACGCGTGCCATCCAACAGCTTCAGATGCGCGCCCTCGCCGCGCAGCGCCTCGGTGATCAGGAAGCTGCGCTCCTGCGGGTGGTACAGGCAGGTGGGGTGGAACTGGATGAACTCCATGTTGCCGATGCGGCAGCCCGCGCGCCAGGCCATCGCGATGCCGTCGCCGGTGGCGGTGTCCGGGTTGCTGGTGTAGCGATAGACCTTGCCGACACCGCCGGTGGCCAGCACCACCGCGCCGGCGGCCAGGGTCTCGACCCGGCCGCGGTCGATGTCCAGCGCATAGACGCCGTAGCAGCGTGCCGGCTCATCACGCTTGAGGTGGCGCGAGGTGATCAGGTCCAGCGCCATCCAGCGCTCGCGCAGCGTGATGTTGGGGTGCGCCTGCACCTTGCCCAGCAGCGCCTCGTGGATGGCGCGGCCGGTCGCGTCCGCCGCATGCGCGATGCGGCGCACCGCGTGACCACCCTCGCGTGTCAGGTGCAGGCCGAGCGGGCCGTCGGGGTCGGCCGAGAACGGCACGCCCTGGTCCACCAGCCACTCGACCGCCGCCGCGCTGTGCTCGGCGATGAAACGTGCGGTCTCCTCGTCCACCAGCCCGGCGCCCGCCTCCTGCGTGTCCTGCACATGCGACTCGATCGAATCGTCCGAGCCCAACACGCCGACGATGCCGCCCTGCGCCCAGGCCGTCGCCGCCTCGTCGAGGTTGCGCTTGGCGAGCACGATCACCGGCCGCTCATCGGCCAGGTGCAGGGCCACCGTCAGGCCGGCGAGGCCGGCGCCGACGATGACGACGGGAGTTTGATTCCGATCGCTCATGGCGCATTCTAGGAACCCGCCTTCAAAGGGCTGCCCGTAGTACGATGTACACAATTGAACAGAGCACCTGCGATGACGACCACGATGACGATCCGCCTCGAAGGCGAAGTCAAGGACCGGCTCGACCGCCTGGCCGCCTCGACCCAACGCAGCAAGTCTTTCCTCGCCGCCGAGGCGATCCGCGAGTTCGTCGAGAACAACGAGTGGCAGATCGCCGAGACCCGCGCTGCCATCGCCGAGGCTGAAGCCGGCGACTTTGCGACCGACAAGGAAGTCGCCGCGTTGGCGCGGAAGTGGAAGGTCCGTGCACCTTAAGTGGCTGCGCACCGCCCTGCGCAACCTCGACGACGAAGCCGCGTATATCGCGGCCGACAACCCGCAGGCGGCGCGCGAGGTGGTCGAACGTGTGTTGCAGGCGGTGGCCATGCTCGCCGAGCAGCCGCATCTCGGCCGCCCTGGCCGCGTGCCCGGCACCCGTGAGCGGGTGGTATTGAAGACACGCTACCTCGTGCCCTACCGCGTACGGCGCGGCCCGGTCGAAGTCCTGCGCGTCTTTCACACCTCGCGCCGGCCGCCGGCGCGCTGGTAGCGCCGCGCGCGCGCCGTCAGCGGTGGCTGCGCGCCACCGCCTCCAGTGCGGCCCGGTCGCGCACGACGACGCGCCCGCGGGTGTAGTCGAGCAAGCCCTGCTCGCGCAGCTCGAGTGCGGCCGCGCTGATGCTCGCGCGCCGCACGCCCAGCATGCGCGCCAGGTGGGCGTGCGTGAGTTCGAGCACTGCATCCACCCGCTGGCCCTGGCTCCTGACGATCCAGCGCGCGAGCCGCTGCGCCACCGTCTGGCTTTGCAGGTTGCCGGCATAACGTGCGAGTTCCTGCGAATCGGCCCACAGGTGGCGCGAGATGGCGAGCAGCATGGTCGGGCTCGCGACGGCCATGCTGCGCAGCGCGGCGCCGTTGATCACCCACGCCGTGCCCCGGTCCTGCACGAGCAGCGTGAACGCGCTCGGCCCCATGTCGAGCGCAAACTGCAGGCCGACCGCACCCGCATAGCCGACCAGTCCCACGGCCACGCTGCCGGTCGCCCGGTGGTGCACGAGTTGCGCCACGCTGGCGCCGGTCAGGAAATAAACGCTCTCGACATGGTTGCTCGTCGGCGTCGTCAGCACGTCGTGTGCGTTCAGCACGACGGCACGGCAGCCGGCGCGCAGGATCCCTTGGTCGGGTTGGGAAAGCGTCGAGACGAGGCCGTTGTCGGTGAAGTTCACTCGGTGTATCCGTGGCCGTTGGACAGCGGCACTGCGCGCCGGGCCAGTATGCGCGCTGGCGGCCGCTCCACTGACATTTACGCCAGGTTTCGTACGCTGGCGGACAGACCCGACCGCAGTGCTCGCGTAGCCTTTCTTGCCCCAAGCGCTCAGGAGTCGCCATTGCAACAGCGCTTCGCGAAACCGGTCATGATCATGCAGTCCGACCCGCTGACGACGCCGTCCGACCCCCATGTGCTGAGCCCGACCACACGCGCGCGCTGGGACGAGGCGGTGGCCCGTGAACTGTCCACGCCGGGCGTGGTGGAGCTGGTTCCGGTCGAGCTGAACAGCACCGTGCTCGACTTCTGCTGCACCTCGGCCACGCCGCGCGGCGCGGCGCTGCTCGGCTCGCTGAACGGCGACGTGGTGGGCCTGACGTTGACCGAGATCGTCGGTTCGTGGCAGCGTGCGATCGAACTGATACGCGCCTACAAAGAGGTGCATCGCAGCGGCGCCGAACTGGCCTTCTTGGCGGAGAGCGCGGGCGCGAACTACGCCGGCCACGTGCTGCACCACGTGGTTCGCACGCCGGTCGGCCTGATGCTGATGCTGACCTGCCCCGGCGAGGGCCAGGGCGGGCCCTCCGCCCCGCAGCGCAACGGGCACGACCGCCGCTAGGCGAGCAGGCAGCGCCAGCCGGCGGTACGCTGGCGTACACTTCTCGGCGAGCCTGACCAAGGCGCATCAGTCCAACACGGCAGCGCATGAGCCCAGACCCTCAGACGTCGCGCAACGAGCAGCCCGGCAACAGCCTGCTGGCGGCGATTCCCGAGCCGCAACTCACGCGCTGGCAGCCGCACCTGCGGCTGGTCGAGTTGCCGCTCGGCCACTCGATCTACGAATCGGGCGAGCAGATGACGCACGTGTACTTTCCGCTCACCTGCATCGTGTCGCTGCTGTACGTGATGGAGAACGGCGCCCCGGCCGAGATCGCGGTGGTCGGCAACGAGGGCGTCGTCGGCGTCTCGTTGTTCATGGGCGGCAAGAGCACCTCCAGCCGGGCCGTGGTGCAAAGCGCCGGCACGGCACTCGAGTTGCCGGCGGCGCACCTGCTCAACGAGTTCAACCGCGGCGGCCCGGTGCTGCATCTGCTGTTGCGCTACACGCAGGCGCTGATCACGCAGATGTCGCAAACGGCGGTGTGCAACCGCCACCACAGCCTGCACCAGCAGGTCTGCCGCTGGCTGCTGCTGAGCCTGGACCGCCTGCAGGGCAACGATCTGGTGATGACGCAGGAGCTGATCGGCAACATGCTCGGCGTGCGCCGCGCCAGTGTGACGGCGGAAGCCAAGCACCTGCAGGAGATGGGCGCGATCCGCTACCACCGCGGGCGCATCACGGTGCTGGACCGCAGCATCCTCGAAGCCTGCACCTGCGAGTGTTACGCGGTCGTCAAGCAGGAGAGCGACCGGCTGCTGCCGGCCGGCACTGCCGTTTAGTGGACGACGCGCTCGAACGAAAACACGCCGTCCTGCACATCGACCGGAATCACGTCCTTGGGTGCGAACTTGCCTTCGAGGATCATCTTCGCGACCGGGTTCTCGATGCGCTGCTGGATCGCACGCTTGAGCGGCCTGGCACCGAACACCGGATCGAACCCGACCTTGGCGAGTTCGGCCAGCGCCGCCGGTGACACGTCGAGCTTCATGTCGAGCTTGTCGAGCCGCGCCTCGAGCGCCTTGAGCTGAATGCGCGCGATGTTCTCGATGTGCGCGCGGTCGAGCGCGTGGAAGACCACCGACTCGTCGATGCGGTTCAGGAATTCCGGGCGAAAGTGGTTCTTGACCTCGGCCCACACCGCGTCGCGGATCTGCTCGTAAGGCTGGCCGGCCATCTGCATGATCATCTGCGAGCCGAGGTTGCTCGTCATCACGATGACGGTGTTCTTGAAGTCCACCGTGCGGCCCTGGCCGTCGGTCAGGCGGCCATCGTCGAGCACCTGCAGCAGCACGTTGAACACATCCGGGTGCGCCTTCTCGACCTCGTCGAGCAGCAGCACGGCGTACGGCTTGCGCCGCACCGCCTCGGTCAGCGTGCCGCCTTCGTCATAGCCGACGTAGCCCGGCGGCGCGCCGATCAGGCGCGAGACGGAGTGTTTTTCCATGAACTCGCTCATGTCGACGCGGATCAGGTGGTCCTCGCTGTCGAACAGGAAGCCGGCCAGCGCCTTGCACAGCTCGGTCTTGCCGACGCCGGTGGGGCCGAGGAAGAGGAAGGAGCCGTAGGGCCGGTTCGGGTCCGACAGGCCCGCGCGCGAACGGCGGATGGCGTCACTGACGGCGGTGATCGCTTCGTCCTGCCCCACCACGCGCTCGTGCAGCCGCGTTTCCATCTGCAGCAGCTTGTCGCGCTCGCCCTGCATCAGCTTGCTGACGGGAATGCCGGTCGCGCGTGACACCACCTCGGCGATCTCGTCGGCGCCGACCATCGTGCGCAGCAGTTGCGGGGCACTGCCCTTGGCCTTGCCCGTTTCCTTGGCCTGAGCGTCCTTCAGCTTGGCTTCCAGCTCCGGCAGGCGGCCGTACTGCAGCTCGGCCACCTTGTTGAAGTCGCCCTTGCGCGTCAGCTCGTCGATCTGGTGGCGGATGCGGTCGATCTCTTCCTTGACTTGCGCCGAACCCTGAGCCTGCGCCTTCTCGGCCTTCCAGATCTCTTCCAGGTCGGCGGCTTCGCGTTCGAGCTTGGCGATCTCGTCCGAGATCAGCCCCAGGCGCTTGATCGACGCTTCGTCCTTCTCCTTCTTGACCGCCTCGCGCTCGATCTTCAACTGGATCAGGCGGCGATCCAGCCGGTCCATCGCCTCCGGCTTGGAGTCGATCTCGATCTTGATCTTGGCCGCCGCTTCGTCGATCAGGTCAATCGCCTTGTCGGGCAGGAAACGGTCCGTGATGTAGCGATGGCTGAGTTCCGCCGCGGCGATGATCGCCGGGTCGGTGATCTCGACGCCGTGGTGCACCTCGTACTTCTCCTGCAGGCCGCGCAGGATGGCCACCGTGTCTTCCACCGACGGCTCGTTGACCAGCACCTTCTGGAAGCGCCGCTCGAGCGCGGCGTCCTTCTCGACGTGCTTGCGGTATTCGTCGAGCGTGGTGGCGCCGATGCAGTGCAGCTCGCCGCGCGCGAGCGCGGGCTTCAACATGTTGCCGGCGTCGATCGCACCTTCGGCCTTGCCGGCGCCGACCATCGTGTGCAACTCGTCGATGAACAGGATGATGCGGCCTTCGTCGGCGCTGACCTCCTTCAGCACCGCCTTCAGCCGTTCCTCGAACTCGCCGCGGTACTTGGCCCCGGCCAGCAGCCCCGCCATGTCGAGCACGAGCACGCGTTTGTCCTTCAGCGTCTCGGGCACCGTGCCGTCGACGATGCGCTGGGCCAGGCCCTCGACGATCGCCGTCTTGCCGACGCCCGGCTCGCCGATCAGCACCGGGTTGTTCTTGGTCCGGCGTTGCAGCACCTGGATGGCGCGACGGATCTCCTCGTCGCGACCGATCACCGGGTCCAGCTTGCCCAGGCGGGCGCGTTCGGTCAGGTCCAGCGTGTACTTCTTCAGCGCCTCGCGCTGGCCTTCGGCGTCCGCGGAGTCGACGTTCTGGCCGCCACGCACGGCGGCAACCGCCGCCTCCAGTGCTTTGCGCGTCAGGCCGTGTTTGCGCACGACACCGCCGAAGTCGCCCTTGCTGTCGGCCAGCGCGAGCAGGAACATCTCGCTGGCGATGAAGTTGTCGCCGCGTCTCACCGCCTCCTTGTCGGCCGCTTGCAGCAGGGTCTGCAGCTCGCGACTGCCTTGCATCGGCCCTTCGCCGCCCTGCACCTGCGGCAGACTGTCCATCGCCGCGCGCGTGGCGGCGGCCAGCGCCGTCGTGTCCGCGCCCGCACGGTCGAGCAGCGCACGCGGCCCGTCGGGCTGTGCCAGCATCGCCGCCAGCAGGTGGGCCGGCTCGATGTACGGGTGGTCGGCGGCGTTGGCCAGGCTGCTGGCCTCTTGCAACGCCTGCTGGAAGGCGGTGGTGAGCTTGTCGATGCGCATGGTCGGACTCGGATGGGATTGCGCCGCACATGGGGCCTTCAGGGCCCGGTTTCAAGCCAGCAGCCGCGTCTTCAGCGCCTCGCGCGCCACCTTGCCGAGCGCCGTCCTGGGGAACTCGGGCAGCACCACGATCCGCCGCGGATGTTTGAAGCGCGCCAGCCGCGCGTCGAAGGCGGCCTGCAGCCGCGCCAGGTCGGGCATGGCGCCGGCACGGGCCACCAGGGCCAGCACCGGCACCTCGCCCCAACGCGCGTCGGGCAGGCCGATCGCGACCGCCTCCGCGACGCTTGAGTCTTCCAGCGCCACCTGCTCGATTTCCGCCGGCAGGATGTTCTCGCCGCCGGAGATGATCAGCTCCTTGCTGCGGCCGATGATCTGATAGCGGCCGTCGGCGTCCACCCGCGCCAGGTCGCCGGTCGCGAACCAACCGTCGGGCGCGAAGGCCGGGTCGTCGGGCCGGCCGTGGTAGCCGCGTGCGAGGTTGGGCGCGTGCACCTGCAACTCGCCGGCGACCAGCCGCGCCTGGACCCCCGGCGCCGGTCGGCCGACGGAACCCACGTGCACAAAAGCCTCGGCCGGCGGCAGCACCAGCGTCACCGGGCCAGTCTCGGTGGCGCCGTACACCTGCGCGACCGGGATGCCGCGCGCGTGGAAGGCCTCCATCGGCGGCCGCGGCACGACCTGAGAGCCCGCACTGACGAAGGCCAGCGACGACAGGTCTGCAGCGGCCCAGCGCGGGTGTTCGATGAGCGCACGCATCACCGCCGGCACCAACAGCGTCGTCGTCGGCCGCCAGGCGGCGACGTCGTCGAACCAGGCGTCGGCATCGAAGCGCGCGTGCAGCTTGACGCGCCCGCTCGCGGCCAGCGTCGGCAGCACCTGGATGCACAGGCCGCCGATGTGGAAGAGCGGCAACACCGCCAGTGTGCGCGTGTTCGCGTCCAGCCCCTGCGTGGCAATCGCCATCGCGACGTTGGCGCGCATGCCCGCCGCCGTGTGGACCACACCCTTGGGCTCGCCGGTGGTGCCCGACGTATAGACCAGCATCACATCGCCGGGCCGGTGCCCCGACGCGCGCGGCTGCGGCAACGGCGCCAGCGCCACGACCGCCGCCGCGAGTTGAGCTTGCGCGTCGTCGTGCAGCAGCAGTTGCAAGCCGGCATGTCGAACCTGCGCCGCCAGCTCGGGCGCCGCAAGGCGCCAGTTCAACGGAACACAACGCGCGCCGAGTTGTTCGCAGGCTTGCAGCAGCGCCAGCGCGCGCGGGCTGTTCAGCGCCAGCCAGCCGACGCTGTCGCCGGGGCCGATGCCGGCGGCGCGCAGCGCGTCGGCCTCGGTCGCGGCGCAAGCGGCGATGTCGGCGGCACCGACAACACCCGCGCCCTGCCCGCAGCCCGTGTCACTCATGACGCGGATGCGCAGCTCGAGCGAGGCGTCAGGCGACGAGCCGTCTGGGCTCTCCGTCTACGATTCGATCGCCTCATCCCGCTCCCCCGCCTCGTACAGGCACTCCCGCCCCAGCCGGTCCAGGCACAGCTCGGCGGTCCACGGCAGCATCAGCGCCCCGCAACGCGAGTCGCGGTAGATGCGCTCCAGCGGCAGGCTCTTCAGCATCGCCTGGCCGCCACAGGTGCGCAGGGCCAGCGCGGCGATGGTGTTGGCGTTCTCCATGATCGTGTAGTGCGTCGCGAGCAGGCGCATGCGCATGTCCTTGTCGGGATCCACCCGCGCGTCGCGCGCGTTCTGCAGGAAGAGCGCGCGTGTCTGTTCGAGCATCACGCGCATCTGCGCGACGGCGATCTGCTTGGTCGGGTACATGCGGCGCTTGACCGGCGGCGTGCCGGGCACCTCGCCACGCAGGTAGGCAACGCTGAAGTCGTAGGCCGCCTGCGCCAGCCCCATGTAGGTCGGCGACAGGGTGGAGAACATGTGCGGGTAGCGGCTCGCGGCCTGGAAGTACAGGCCCTCGGGCATCAGCCGCTCGTGCTCGGCGACGAAGACGTCCTTGAAGATCAACGTGCGGCTGACGGTGCCGCGCATGCCCAGCGGGTCCCAGTCGCCGACGATGCTGACGCCGGGCGCGTCGGCAGCCACGGCGAGGTAGAGCGAATCACGCTGCGTGGCCCCCGGCTTGTCGAGCGTGCACAACACACCGTAGTAGTCCGCGGCGCCCGAGAGCGACGCAAAGATCTTCTTGCCGTTGACGACATAGCCGCCGTCCACCTTCGCGGCCAGCGTGCCCCAGGGCGCCTTGCCGGCGGCGGCGGCGCCGCCTTCGCTGAAGGGCTGCGAATAGACCTTGCCTTCGCCGACGATGCGCGCGTAGTGCCTGCGACGGTTGGCCTCGTGGTCGGCGCGCTGCTCGGGCGCCATGTCCAGCGCGTCGGCGATGAAACCGCTCCACATGCACGAGCTGACGTGCATGTTGTACGACAGCGCGGTGGATCCGCAGTGGCGGCCGATCTCGGCGGCCACCATCACGTAGGTGGCGAAATCGGCGCCCAGGCCGCCGTAGGCCTCGGGCACGCAGATGCCGAGCAAGCCTTCATCGCGCAGGTCGTCGTAGTTGGCGAAGGGGAAGCTGGCTTCGCGGTCCCATTGCCCGGCGCGCGGCGCGAACTTCTCGCGCCCGAGCACGGCGGCGCGCTCGATCAGGGCGCGCTGCTTGGGCGTCAGCGCTTGGGGGTCACCGGCGATGTGCGACATCGGTTGGGTCCTCGGTGAAGTGGTGGCGGTGCACAAAGGCGAGCAGCGCGGCGTTGAACGGCTGCGGCGCCTCCATGTTCGCGAGATGGCCGACGCCGGCCAGGCACAGGAACTCGGCGCGCGGGATGCGCGCCGCCATCGCCTGCATCAGCGCCGGGGGCGCGTTTCGATCGTGTTCGCCGGCGAGCAGCAGCACCGGCACGGCGATGCGATCCAGCGTGTCGCGGCGGTCGAAGCCCACGATAGCCTGCAGCGCGGCGCGGTAGGTGGTTTCGGGCACACGCGCCATCAGCGCCGCGCAGCGCTGCACCGCCGCCGGGTCGGCCCGAGGGCTCGCCATGCCTGCGGCGAGACCCGGCGCCAGCGCGGGCATGCCGCCGCCCGCCTCGAGCGCGCCGAGCCGATCGCGCAGGAACTGGCGCTGCCACTCGCCGCCGGCTTTGCCGAAGGCGGCCGAGGTGCCGCTCAACACCAGGCCATGCATGAGTTGAGGCCAACGAGCGGCCACTTCCTGCGAAACCATCCCGCCCATGCTGTGGCCGACGAGGATGCAACGCTCGTGCGGCGTGCGGGCGATGAAGCCCTGCACTGCCGCGGCCAGGCCGGCCATGTCGTAGGGCTCGATCGCGGGTGAACCGCCGTAGCCCGGCAAGTCGATCGCCACCGCATGAAAGCCGGTCTCGCCCAGCGCGCGGCCGGTGCCCGAAATCGTGTCGCCCCACGCCGCCGCGCCGCCGCCCACGCCGTGCAGCATCAGCACCAGCGTGTCGCCGCCGCCCCACTCGATGAACGACAGCTCGCTCACAGCAGCAAACCCTCCTTCACCACCGCCTCGCCGTCGAGCGAAACCGTGCAGCCGCGCAGCGGCAGGTCGAAGTGACCGAGCGTATGCCGCCCAGCGACCTCGTTCGCGCCGGTCGAGTACAGGAAGTTGCCGGCGAACGCGCGCAGCTCGGTGCCGTTGAAGTCCGCCTTGTCGTAGAAGGCCATCGCGTCCCAGCGCGCACGGCGGTTCAGGCCCCAGCCGACGTGCGAGGTGGCGTAGGCCGACCGGTCGCCCCAGGCGGCGAAGTAGCCGCGCATGAGTTCCGCGTCGGGCGAGTCGCCTTCGATGCGTTCGACATGGTCGTCGGCGATGACCAGCCGCACCCGATCGTTCAAGTAACGCTTGAACGTGAGGTTCACGTCGCCGCGGTCCAGCACGAGTGTGCCCTCGACGCGGCCGGCGGCCGGGAACGCCAGCACCAGCCCGCCAGGCCAGTGCGTCAGCGAGCCGGGTTTGGTGGTGAAGCCCCAGACGCCGCCGACGCGTGCCCCGGCGAGGTCGATGGTCAGGTCGGTGCCCGCGGCGGAGGTGACCGTCATGCGCTTGGCGGCTTTGAGCCGCCGCATCGCCTCGCGCGCCTGTGGTTCGTCGCCGTCCTGGGGTACGCAGCGCTCGAGGATCTCCGGATGTTCGTTGCTCACCACCAGCACGCGCGCGCCCCCGCCCAGGATGCGCGGCAGCTCGGCGGCGTGTTGCAGCCCTTCGACCGTGAGATCGACGATCAGCGTGCAGCGGCTCAGGGCCTGCACGACCGGCTCACTGCCCTGCAACGCATCGCTCGCACCGGTCGAGCGCACCGGCACGGGTGCGGCGAGCGGCGGTGTCGGCACCGTCAGCACGAAGGGTTTGGCGCCGAGCTGCTGCAAGGCCAGCCGCGCCAGCTCGACCAGCACCGGCCGCGAGCGGCTCTCCGCCAGCACGGCGCAGGCGTCGCCCGGCTGCACCGCGCAGCGCCGCAGCACCTCGGTGAACGCGGCCAACCAGGGCCCTTCGATCATGTCTGCCCCTCGTCGGACGAGGACGTCGGCCGATCCCCCGAGGGGATGCGGGCCGGCTTGGGAGCGGCCCGGCGCTCGGCTCGCGAACTCATCACAGAATCTCCCCCAGCAGGTGGTAATGCCCGGCGTGAAACACCAGCGGCGCCAGTGTGCCGGGCGACGCCGCGGTCAGCCGCAGCACACGCCCGATGAAGAGCACATGGTCGCCGGCCTGCTGCTGCGACACCCGCTCACACTCGAGCACCGCGGCACACCCGGCCAGCACCGGCGCGCCGCCGATGCCCGCGCTCCACACGCCGTCGCCGAACTTGTCCGCCAGCGCCGATGCAAAACGCCGCGACAACTCGACTTGGCTTTCGGCGAGAACGTTGATCGCGAAGTGCGTGGAGGCGACGAACGCCGGCAGGCTGGGGCTGGACTGCCGCAGCGACCACAACACCAGCGGCGGGTCGAGCGAGAGTGCGTTGAACGAGTTCGCGGTCAGGCCGATGGGCGCTCCGCCTTCGGCGCGGCAACTGACGATCGTCACGCCGGTGGCAAAACGCCCGAGCGCGCGCCGCAGTTCGTAAGCGTCGAGGTCGTCGCTCATGCCAGCGCGTTGCCGCCCGTGATGCCCCAGCGCGCGAGCGCCTTGTCGTCGGCTGCGCGCGCATCGACCCAGCGGGCGCTGCCGTCCGGCGCACCTTCCTTCTTCCAGAACGGCGCCTGCGTCTTCAGGTAGTCCATCAGGAACTCGCAAGCCTGAAAGGCCTCGCCGCGGTGGGCCGAGGTGACGATCACGAGCACGATCTGGTCCCGCGGCTCGAGGATCCCCACGCGGTGCACGACCCGCGCGGCGCGGATGTCGAAGCGCCGATGGGCCTCGTCGACCATCGCTTCGATGGCGGCCTCGGTCATGCCGGGGTAGTGCTCGAGTTCGAGTTGCACTACACCCTGGCCGTCATTGCGGTCGCGCACCGTGCCGACGAAGGCCGCCACCGCGCCCACGCCCAGGTCGCCGCCGCGCAGTCGTGCGACCTCGGCGCTCAAGTCGAAGTCGTCCTTCTGGATCGCCACACGGGCCATGGCAGCCATTGTGCCGCCGCTTCAGCCGCCGGTGACGGGCGGGAAAAACGCGACTTCCGCGCCGTCGACGAGCGCCACGTCTTCGGCCGCCATCGCCTGGTTCAGCGCGCAGCGCACGGCGCGTGTGCGCGCCAGCACCTCGGTGTGCGACCCGCCGCGCGCGATCAACGTGTCGCGCAACGCGCGCAACGTTGTGCCGGCGGCGACCTGCACCGATTCCCCGGCGCCGAGCGCCTCGCGCAGCGACGCGAAATAGCGCACCTGCACCGTGATCGTCATACCAGCAACTCCGCAAGCGGCCAGTAGCGCACGGCGTCGCCGCGCTGGATCGCCTGCCCTGGCGGGTTGTCGACCAGCCCGCTGGCCCAGACGGCTGAGGTCAACACGCCCGAGCTCTGGTTGGGGAAGAGGTCCAGCCCACTGCGGTCATTGAGCCTGACACGCAGGAATTCACGCCGTCTGTCGGGATGTAACCAGTCGAAGTCCGCGCGCAGATTCAATGTCTGTGGCAGTTCCGCCGTCGCGCCTTGCAGCACCCGCAGGACCGCGCGCACCATGAGCAGGAAGGTGACATAACTCGATACCGGGTTGCCGGGCAGACCGATGAAGAGCGCGTTGCCGACCACACCGAACGCGAGCGGCTTGCCCGGTTTGATCGCCACCTGCCACAGCTCGACGCGGCCTTCCGCCTGCACCGCGGGGCGGATGTGGTCCTCCTCGCCGACCGACACACCGCCGGACGTGAGTATCAGGTCGTGCCGCTGCGCCGCGCCGCGCAGCGCATTGCGGGTGGCATCCCGGTTGTCCGGCACGATGCCAAGGTCGCTTACCTCGCAGCCGGCGGCTTGCAGCAGCGCACGCAGCGTGTAGCGGTTGCTGTTGTAGATCGCGCCGGGTTTCAGCGGCCCGCCGGGCATCGCGAGTTCGTCGCCGGTGGAGAACAAGGCCACGCGCGGCCGGCGCACGACGCTCAACGTGGCGGCCCCGACCGACGCCGCCAGGCCCAGCGCCTGCGGCGTCAGCCGGGCGCCGCGTGTCAGCACCGCCGCGCCGGCTTGCACGTCTTCGCCGCGCTGTCGTATCCATTGCCCGGCCTGCGGCACGGCGTTGACGCGCACGCCCTGCGCGACCGCCTCGCACTGCTCCTGCATCACGACGGCATCCGCGCCCGCAGGCACCTGAGCGCCGGTGAAGATGCGCGCCGCGCTGCCGGCGGCCAGCGGCTGGCCGACCACGCCGGCCGGGATGCGCTGGCTCACCGGCAGCAGCACGCCGGCTGCCGGCACATCGGCGGCGCGCAGCGCATAACCGTCCATCGAGGTGTTGTCGGCGGGCGGCACGTCGATCAGCGACGACACCTCCTCGGCCAGCACGCGGCCGAGGGCGTCGAAGGTCGAGATCGACTCGCTGTCGCAGATGGCAAACGCCCGCGCCCCATCGGCCAGGCGGGCGAGCGCGTCATCCAGGCTGAGCAGCGCGGGCAGGCTCATGATGAGCTGTGTTCGACAATCCAGCGCTTGACCGCCTGGGCGTCGGCCGGCAGTTGCGCGCAACGTCTCGGCCGATCTTCGAGATCGGCCAGCGCGGCCGGGCGGTCGGGGGCACGGCCGATCGCCTCCTCGATGGTCGCCGCGAACTTGGCCGGCAGCGCGGTTTCCAGCACCAGCGTGGGGGTGCCCGGTGTCGCGCACTCGCGTGCGACGTTCAGGCCGTCCGCGGTGTGGGGGTCGATCATGAGGCCGAAACGCGCCCAGGTATCGCGGATCGTCGCCAGCCGGTCGGCATGCGTGCTGCGGCCGGAGACGAAGCCGAACTGCCGGATGCGCGCGATGTCACCCTGCGCCAACGTGAAGCCGCTGCCCTCGAACATCGACCCCAGACGCGCCGCGTCGCGGCCGAGCAGATCGGCGATGAACCGCTCGAAGTTGCTCGCCTTGCTGATGTCCATCGACGGACTCGAGGTCTCGTGCGTCTGCGCCGCGCCGCGAGGCTTGTAGCGGCCGGTGCGGAAAAATTCGTCGAGCACGTCGTTTTCGTTCGTCGCCAGGATCAGCTGGTCGATCGGCAGCCCCATGCTGCGCGCAACATGGCCGGCGCAGATGTTGCCGAAGTTGCCCGTGGGGACCGCGAAACTCACCTTCTCGTCGCCGGAGGCGGTGGCCTGAAAGTAGCCGGCGAAGTAATACACCACCTGCGCCAGCAGTCGCGCCCAGTTGATCGAGTTCACCGTGCCGATGTGCTGCTGGCGTTTGAACATCAGATCGTTGCTGACCGCCTTGACGATGTCCTGACAGTCGTCGAACACACCGTCGATCGCGATGTTGTGGATGTTGGCGTCCTGCAGGCTGTACATCTGCGCCTGCTGGAAGGCGCTCATGCGCCCGTGCGGGCTCAACATGAAGACCTGGATGCCGGCCTTGCCGCGCATGGCGTACTCGGCCGCGCTGCCGGTGTCGCCCGAGGTCGCGCCGAGGATGTTGAGCGTGCGGCCGCGGCGCGCGAGTTCATACTCGAACAGCGCACCCAGCAGTTGCATCGCGATGTCCTTGAACGCGAGCGTCGGTCCGTTCGACAAGGCCAGCAGCCAGAGGCCGGGTTCGAGCGGCTTCAGCGGTGTCACCGCGTCGCTGCCGAACACCTGCGCGTTGTAGCTGCGAGCCAGCATCGCACGCAGGTCGGCGGGCGGGATGTCGTCGATGTAGAGACTGAGGATCTCGAACGCCAGCCCGGCGTACGGCAGGCCACGCCAGCGTTGCAGCGTCGGCGCATCCACCCGCGGGTAGTGGGTCGGCAGGTACAAGCCGCCGTCGGGCGCCAGGCCTTCGAGCAGGATGTCGCTGAACGCGCGCTCGGTCGGATCGCCGCGCGTGCTGACGTACTTCAAGCGAGTTCTTCCTTGCGGATGCTCACGATCGGCGCCAGCACCGTCGGCAGCGCCTGCATCTTCGTCAGCGCCTCACGCATGCGACCCTCGAGGGTGTCGTGGGTCAGGATGATGAGGTCGGTCTGGCGTTCGCCTTCGGCCGACTCCCGTTGCAGCACCGCGTCGATCGAGATGTCGTGTTCGGCCAGCGTGGTCGTGATCTTCGACAGCACACCCGCCTCGTCGGCCACCACCAGGCGCAGGTAGAACGCGGTGATCACCTTGTCGATGGGCAGGATCGGCGTATCGGCCATCGCGTCGGGCTGGAACGCGAGGTGCGGCACGCGGTGGTCCGGGTCGGCGGTCGCCAGGCGCGTGATGTCGACCAGGTCGGCCACCACCGCGCTGGCCGTCGGCTCGGCACCGGCGCCCTTGCCGTAGTAGAGCGTGGTGCCGACCGCGTCGCCCTGCACCACCACCGCGTTCATCGCGCCTTCGACATTCGCGATCAGCCGCTTCGCCGGCACCAGCGTCGGGTGCACACGCAGCTCGATGCCCTGCTCGCGCCGTTTGGTGATGCCGAGCAGCTTGATGCGGTAGCCGAGCTGTTCGGCGTAGCGGATGTCGGCGGACTGCAGCGCGGTGATGCCTTCGACATGCGCGCGCTCGAACTGCACCGGCACACCGAAGGCGATCGCGCACAGGATGGTCGCCTTGTGCGCGGCATCGACACCTTCGATGTCGAAGGTCGGGTCGGCTTCGGCATAACCCAGGCGCTGCGCTTCCTTCAACACGGCGGCGAAGTCCAGCCCCTTGGCGCGCATCTCCGACAGGATGAAGTTGGTCGTGCCGTTGATGATGCCGGCGATCCACTCGATGCGGTTCGCGGTCAGCCCCTCGCGCAGCGCCTTGATGATCGGGATGCCCCCCGCGACCGCCGCCTCGAAGGCGACCATCACGCCCTTGTCACGCGCGGCGGCAAAGATCTCGCTGCCGTGCACCGCCAGCAACGCCTTGTTGGCGGTGACCACGTGTTTGCCGGCCGCAATCGCTTCCAGCACCAGCGTCTTCGCGACCGTCGTGCCGCCGATCAATTCGACGACGATGTCGATCTGCCGATTCGCGATCACCGCGCGGGCGTCGACCACCACCTCGGCCGAGTCGCCGACGACGCACTTGGCGCGTGCGACATCCAGGTCCGCGACCATCGCGATGCGGATGCTGCGCCCGGCGCGGCGCTGGATCTCGTGCTGGTTGCGCGCCAGCACGGCAAAAGTGCCGGCGCCGACCGTGCCGATGCCGAGCAGGCCGACCTGGATGGGCTTCATAGATGCCGCTTTCTGTAGTGGTCGAGGAAGCGCGCGATGCGCCCGATCGCATCGCTCAGGTCGTCCGAATTGGGCAGGAAGACGATCCGGAAGTGGTCCGGCGTCGCCCAGTTGAAGCCGGTGCCCTGCACGATCAGCACCTTCTCCTCGGCGAGCAACTCGTAGGCGAATTGCTGATCGTCCGCAACCGGATAGAGCTTGGGGTCCAGGCGCGGGAACATGTACAGCGCCGCCTTCGGCTTGACCACCGACACACCGGGGATCTGCGACAGCAGCTCATAGGCCAGGTCGCGCTGGCGCGCCAGGCGACCGCTCGGCGCCACCAGATCCTTGATGCTTTGGTAGCCGCCGAGCGCGGTCTGGATTGCGAGCTGGCCCGGCGTGTTGGCGCACAGCCGCATCGACGCCAGCATGTTCAGACCCTCGATGTAATCCTGGGCGTGGCGCTTGTCGCCCGAGACCACCATCCAGCCGGCGCGGTAGCCGCAGCTGCGGTAGTTCTTGCTCAGGCCGTTGAAGCTGACGAACAGCACGTCGTCGGCCAGCGACGCGATGCTGGTGTGCGTGTGGCCGTCGTAGAGTGTCTTGTCGTAGATCTCGTCGGCGAACACGATCAGCTGGTGTTCGCGCGCGATCTGCACGATGCCCTGCAGCAGATCGTCCGGATAGAGCGCGCCGGTCGGGTTGTTGGGGTTGATGACGACAATGCCCCGCGTCTGGGGCGTGATCCTGGCGCGGATGTCGTCCAGGTCCGGCAACCAGCCCGCGCCTTCGTCGCACAGGTAGTGCACCGGCCGTCCGCCGGACAACGACACGGCGGCCGTCCACAGCGGGTAGTCGGGTGCCGGCACGAGGATCTGGTCGCCGTCGTCGAGCAGCGCGTTGAGGGCCATCACGATCAGCTCGGAGGCGCCGTTGCCGAGGTAGACATCGTCCACCGTCACGCCGGCGATGTGTTTCTCCTGCGTGTAGTGCACCACTGACTTGCGCGGCGCGAACAGGCCCTTGGAGTCGGTGTAGCCGGCGGCGTGCGGCAGGTTGCGGATCATGTCCTGCACGATCTCGTCCGGCGGCTCGAGCCCGAACACGGCCAGGTTGCCGATGTTGAGCTTGATGATCTTCTGGCCCTCCTCCTCCATCTGGCGCGCCTTTTCCAGCACCGGCCCGCGGATGTCGTAGCAGACATCGGCCAGCTTGCTGGACTTGGCGATCGGCTTCATCAAGACGGGCTCCCTTCGGGCAACGCCAACACGTTGCAGCGCACAATTCTAAAATTGATTCGCCATGAAGCTGCAGCCCGATCGCCTGGACGGCGTGAATGCCATCACCCGCCATGAGCCGGGGCGCCTGTGGGTCAATGCGACGCCCTGGACACAGAGTGTGCTCGTGCCCCACCGCGGCGACGCGCAGCCGTGGGGGGTGGCCGGGATCGACCAGTTGAGCGCCGAGCACTTCGCGCGTGTGCTCGATCTGCAGCCCGAGCTGCTGATCTTCGGCTGCGGCGCGCACCTGCGCTTCGTCGCGCCGGCGCTGCACCGCGCGCTCATCGAACGGGGCATCGGCGTCGAGACGATGGACACGCCCGCAGCCTGCCGTACGTTCAACGTGCTCGCCAGCGAGGGGCGGATCGTCGCGGCGGCCCTTCTGATCGACGCCGGACCCGCTTGAACGGGGGCTGCGCGCCCATACATCGGTGGATGGTGGCCGTGCCGCGCCAGGGCGGTGAGGCCGCTTGCGTATAATTTGAACCTTCTCGCGGCCCCACCCGCCCACTCTTGCAGCAATGACGCCAGCCCTCAACAAGCCTCTCCCGGAATTTGATGCGCTCGCCACCGGCGGCGTGAAGTTCACGCCCCCGGCCTTCGCCGGCAAGACGGTGGTGCTGTACTTCTACCCGAAGGACAACACACCCGGCTGCACCACCGAAGCCATGCAGTTCCGCGACCGCCACAAGGACTTTCTGAAGGCCGGCGCCGTGGTATTCGGCGTTTCGCGCGACAACATGGCGTCGCACGACAAGTTCAGGCAGAACCTCGAACTGCCCTTCGACCTGATCGCGGACACCGAAGAAAAGCTCTGCCACATGTTCGGCGTCGTCAAGAACAAGATCATGTACGGCAAGAAGGTCAAGGGCATCGAACGCAGCACCTTCGTCATCGACGGCGACAGCGTGTTGCGGGCCGAGTGGCGTGGCATCAAGGTCGCCGGCCACGTCGACGACGTGCTGAAGGCCGTCAAGTCGCTCAAGAAGGTCTGAGCACGTGTCGCGCCGCGCTGACACGCGCTTGTCGCCCACGGCCGGGCGGTGTACATAATCGCGCCATGCCCGACCGCCGAGCGCCCCGCGCGCCGTCCCGTCACCGAAGAAGCCGCACCGCCGACCGTGCGGCTTTTTGCTTTTTGAAGGCCCGCTGAACCTCATGCCACTGCCCAAGCCTCCCGCCCGCAAAGCCGCCCTCCTCGCCCCCGCTGACTTCGAAGCCCAGGCCGCGCCCAAGGCCGCCAAACGCAAACCGGCCGCTGCCGGCCACAGCAGCGAGCCGGCGACGCCGGTGCTCGACTTCTTCGACGACAGCGCTCAAGCCGCCGCCCCCAAGCTCGCACCGCGCCCGGCCCCTGCGCTGCCGCCGCGGGTCGAGCCCCAGGTCCGCAAGCCGCGTTCCACCGGGCCGGCCAAGCTGTTCGTGCTCGACACCAATGTGCTGATGCATGACCCGACCAGCCTGTTTCGCTTCGACGAGCACGACATCTATCTGCCGATGATCACGCTCGAGGAGCTCGACGGCCACAAGAAGGGCATGAGCGAGGTCTCGCGCAACGTGCGCCAGGTCAGCCGCGAGTTGGATCAGCTGGCCGGCGGACCCGACGGCTCGAAGCTGCACGCCGAAGACGGCATCCCGCTCGCGAAGACGGGGCACCGCGAAGCCGGCGGCAAGCTCTATTTCCAGACCCTGCTGCTCGACGTGCAACTGCCCGCCGGGCTGCCGCAGGGCAAGGCCGACAACCAGATCCTCGGCGTCGTGAAGGCGCTCGGCGAGAAATACCCGCAGCGCGACGTGGTGCTGGTGTCCAAGGACATCAACATGCGCGTCAAGGCGCGCGCGCTCGGCTTGGCCGCAGAGGACTACTTCAACGACAAGACCCTCGAAGACGGCGACCTGCTCTACACCGGCGTGCTGCCGCTGCCCGGCGACTTCTGGGAGCGTCATGGCAAGACGATGGAGAGCTGGCAGCAGGGTGGCCACACCTTCTACCGCATCGCCGGCCCGCTGGTGCCCGCGCTGATGGTCAACCAGTTCGTCTACCTCGAAGCGCCGGGCGCCGCGCCGCTGTACGCGCGCGTGACCGAGATCACCGGCAAGACCGCGGTGCTGAAGACGCTGAAGGACTACACGCACCAGAAGAACGCCGTCTGGGGCGTCACCGCGCGCAACCGCGAGCAGAACTTCGCCTTGAACCTGCTGATGGACCCGGAGTGCGACTTCATCACGCTGACCGGCACCGCGGGCACCGGCAAGACGCTGCTGACGCTGGCCGCGGGTTTGAGCCAGGTGCTCGACGAGCGCCGCTACACCGAGATCATCGTCACCCGCGTCACGGTGCCGGTGGGCGAAGACATCGGCTTTCTGCCCGGAACCGAAGAAGAAAAGATGGGCCCATGGATGGGCGCGCTGGACGACAACCTGGAGGTGCTGTCCAAGAGCGACTCGTCGGCCGGCGACTGGGGCCGCGCCGCCACCAACGACCTGGTGCGCGCCAAGATCAAGATCAAGAGCCTGAACTTCATGCGCGGGCGCACCTTCCTGAACAAGTTCGTCCTCATCGACGAAGCGCAGAACCTGACGCCCAAGCAGATGAAGACGCTGATCACACGCGCCGGGCCCGGCACCAAGATCGTCTGCCTGGGCAACCTGGCGCAGATCGATACGCCCTACCTGACCGAGGGCTCGTCCGGCCTGACCTTCGCGGTCGACCGCTTCAAGGGCTGGCCGCACGGCGGCCATGTGCTGCTGGCGCGCGGCGAGCGGTCGCGGTTGGCGGACTTCGCGAGCGAGGTGCTGTAAGCGCGCGACGTCAGGGTTTTCCGACGAAGTCGAAGAAGGCCTTCGAGTTCGTCTCGCGGCCGAGGAAGTCTCGCACCAGCTCGCCCGGCGGGCGCTGCCCGCCATTGGCGAGGACGGTGTCTCGATAACGCCGGCCGACCGTGGCACTCATCTTGTCAGCGGCAAACGGCGTGCGCAGGTCGTGCGCGACGACCTCGCTCCAGAGGTAGCCGTAATAGCCCGCGGCATAACCCCCCACGACATGCGAAAACGACGCCGGCAACATGCTGCCCGGCACATGGCCGAGCGGCGTCGCGCCTTCCATCGCCGCCCAGGTGGCCAGCGGCTGCGGTGCGCCGGCGGCGTGCAGCGCCAGGTCGTAGCTCGCATAGAGGTGCTGGCGCGAGTAGCGGATCGCCTTGCCGAACCCGCGCGCGCGCACGGCTTGGGCGAGCAGTTCGTCGGGCACCGGCTTGCAGCGGGCGCAGACTTGCTGGAACAGCGCCAGCACCCGTTTGTCGTAGACCCAGTCTTCGAGCATCTGTGACGGCGCTTCGGAAAAGTCGCGCAGCGTGCTGGTGCCGGCGTGTGCGATGTAGCGCGTGGTCGAGAGGTTGTTGTGCACGGCGTGTCCGAACTCGTGCAGCAGCGTCTCCAGCTCGTCGAGCGTGAGACCGGTGCGGTCGAAGTTGACCACCAGGGCCGCCTGGGGCGTGCGGCCGATGCGCGAAGCGACGCCGCGGTAGCTCCAGACCGCGGCGTGGTTGTACTTGCCGTCACGGGGATAGAGGTCGACCAGCAGCGTGGCGAGCGGTTTGCCGCTCTTGGCATCGCTGACCGCATAGGCCTGCGCTTGCGGGTGCCACAGCTTGGCCGGCACCCGTTGATAGCGGATGCCGAACAAGGTTTCGGCGATGCGCATCACGAACTGCAGGCTTTCCTGCGGCGGGAAGTACGGGCGGAACTGGTTCTGGTCGACGCTGTAGCGGGCCCGCTTGACCCGCTCGGTGTAGTAGGCGATGTCCCAGCGCTCGACTTGTGCCGATGGCGCGCCGACATGCAGCGCCTTGGCGTCGCGCAATTCGGCCACCTCGCGCTTCTCGCTCGCCTCGACCACCCCTTTCAGCTCGTCGAGGAAGGCGCTCGTCGTCTTGGTGTCGCGCGCCATGCGACGGCGCAGCACGAAGTCGGCATAACTCGGGTAACCGAAGAGTTGGGCGTACTCGCGACGCAGCTTGACGATCTGGTCCAGCAGCTCGATGTTGACGGGGCCGCCGAGCGCCATCTTGGCGCGCCACATGCGTTCGCGGGTGGCGGCGTTGTCCGCATAGGTCAGCACCGGCACATAAGTCGGGTAGTCGATGCCGAGCTGTACACGGCCTTCGCCGTCGCGCGGTGCCGACTTCCACGACGACTCCGGCACGCCGGCCAGCTCGGCCTCGGTGAAGGCAAGCCGGGTCTTGTCGTCGCGGATGTTCTTGTCGAACGTGATGTTCAGCTCGGTGATGCGGTCGCTGTTCACCTTCGCGCGCGCACGTTGTTCTTTCGGCAGTGAAACCCCGGAGTCCTCGAAGCCTTCGAGCGTGACCCGAATGAACTCGCGGTCGATCGCATCGCGCGCCTTCAGTCGCCGCGCCGCCTGGTACAGCTGCTCGTTCTGGCCCAGCGACGAGGAAAAGTCCTGCCAGCGCAGGTCGCAGGCCTCGGCGGCGTCGCGCAGCGCCTTGTCCGGGTGCACGTTGCCGACGAAGCTGATCGGGTAGTAGTGGTCTTCGATGTAACCACCGAGATCGTCGGCGCGGGCCATCCAGCGCACGCCGGGCGCCAGGCGCTCCAACGCGGCGACCCGCTGGCGTGCGCCCTGCAGCCCCCGTTCGCAGGCCGCGGCGATCTGCGCCGGGCGGTCGAAGTTCGGAAAGGCCGGGCCGGGCAGGCTGGCAGCCGATGTCGCGCCGGCGACCAGCAACAGGGTCAAGGTGGAAACGGCAGTGCGCATGCGATGGGCTCCAAGGGCCTGCCGCCTCGTGAGCGGCATGGCGGCGCATTGTGCCGATCGCCGCCGGCCGGGCCGGCGCCCATGCGACGAAACGCCGATCCGCCGGGCCGGGCGGCGGCCGCTTCAGCGCGGCGTCACCAGGTCCTTGATCTGCTGCAACGCGGTCGGGTCTTCGATCGTCGTCAGGTCGCCCGGGTCACGCTGCTCGCACACCGCCTGGATGGCGCGGCGCAACAGCTTGCCCGAGCGGGTCTTGGGCAATACGGTGACAAAACGCACCCGCGTCGGCCGCGCGACGGCGCCGAGCTGGTCGTCGACGACCTTCATGATGTCGCCTTCCAGCCTGAGCGCATCGTCGGCAGGCGTCTTCAGCACCACGAAGGCCATCGCGACCTGACCCTTGAGCTGATCGGCCACGCCCACCACCGCCACCTCGGCGACGGCGGGGTGCGACGAGATGCTCTCCTCGATCTCGCGTGTGCCCAGCCGATGGCCGGCGACGTTGATGACGTCGTCGGTGCGGCCGAGGATGAAGAAGTAGCCGTCCTCGTCGCGGATGCCCCAGTCGAAGGTCGAATAAACCATCTTGCCGGGCACGCTCTTCCAGTAGGTGTTGACAAAACGGGTGTCGTCGCGCCAGACGGTCTGCATGAAGCCGGGTGGTGTCGGCCCTTCGATGACGACCACGCCTTTCTGGTTGGCCGCCGTCAGCTCCTCGCCGGTGCTCTCGTGCACCAGCTTGACCTGGTAGCCGTACATCGGAATGCCGGGGCTGCCGAACTTGCTCGGCTTCTTCTCGATACCGTTGGCGATCGCGAGGATCGGCCAGCCGCTTTCGGTCTGCCAGTAGTTGTCGATGATCGGCCGGCCGAGCGCGTCGGCAATCCACTTCGCGGTCGGCTCGTCGAGCGGCTCGCCGGCGAGGAAGAGCGCGCGCAGGCTCGACAGGTCGTGTTTCTTCAGCGCCGCCGGGTCGTGTTTCTTGAGCACGCGCACCGCGGTCGGCGCGCTGAACATCGAGGTGACCTTGTACTTCTCGACCAGGCTCCACCAGATCGCCGCGTCCGGCCGGATCGGCAGGCCCTCGTACATGATGGTCGCCATGCCGGCGATCAGCGGGCCGTAGACGATGTAGCTGTGGCCGACGACCCAGCCGATGTCGCTGGTGGAGAAGTAGGTCTCGCCCGGCTGGCCGAGGAAGATGTGTTTCATGCTTGCGGCGAGTGCCACCGCGTAGCCGCCGGTGTCGCGCTGCACGCCCTTGGGCTTGCCGGTGGTGCCGCTGGTGTAGAGCGTGTAGCTCGGGTGGGTGGAGTCGACCCAGGTGCACGGAACCTGGGCGTCGCGGTGCTGCTCGCGCAATTCGGCATAGTCGACGTCGCGGCCTTCGGTCATCGGCAGCTCGGCCAGCCCGCGGCTGACCATCAGGACCTGCTGCGGTTGGTGTTTGGCGAGCCGGATCGCCTCGTCCAGCAGGCCCTTGTAGGCAATGACCTTGCCGGCGCGGCTGCCGGCGTCGGCGCTGACGATGACGACCGGCTCGGCGTCGTCGATCCGGCTCGCCAGGCTGACGCTGGCAAATCCACCGAAGACCACCGAATGGATGGCGCCGATGCGCGCGCAGGCGAGCATCGCAAACGCCGCCTCGGGGATCATCGGCATGTAGATCAGCACGCGGTCGCCTTGCCTGACACCGAGCGCGAGCAGGGTCGCCGCCATGCGCTGCACCTCGGTATGCAGTTCGCGGTAGCTGTAGATGCGTTCCTGATCGACCTCGGTCGAAACCCAGATGAGCGCGTTCTGGTCGGCGCGGTCTTTCAGATGCCGGTCGACCGCGTTGTGGCACAAGTTGGTCTGGCCGCCGACATACCAGTCGGCAAACGGCGGCTTGTCGGCCTTGAGCACCTGCGTACAGGGTCGATGCCAATCGATCAGCTGCGCCTGCTCGGCCCAGAAAGCTTCGGGCGCTTCGATCGAGCGGCGGTGGAAAGCGGCGTAGTCCATCGGTTTCCTCTCAGTGCCCGCCTGGCCGCCCGAAGGGCACTGAAGCCCCCTCGGGGGGCAGCGAGCGAAGCGCGCGTGGGGGTCTCATCTAGGGCGGCCCACGCTTGATGACCGCCAACACATTCTTGAACTGCGGATGGCGGCAATCGTGCAGCCACTCGAACAACACCATCTCGACGCTGACGAGGCCGGCGCCCGCGCGCGCCATCCGGTCCAGCGCCAGCACGCGGTCGGACGGCGAACGCGAGCCGCAGGCCGGCGCCACGACCCAGACGCGCCGGCCGGCGCGCAGCAGGCCGAGGGCCGTTTGCAGCAGGCACACATGCGCCTCGCACCCGGCCAGCACCACCGCCGGCCGATCACCCAGTGCCGCGACCAGCCCGTCCTCGCAAGCGTCGAAGTGCATTTTGTCCAGCGTGATTGCACAGCGCTGACGGATGCGCACGTCGTTGTGGCCCAGCCCGGCGGGGTTCTGCTGCGTGCCGACGATCGGGATGTCGAGCGCGGCTGCTGCGTCGGCCAGCCGCAACGCCTCGTGCAACACCGGTCCATGGCCGTCGATGAGCGGCATCAGCCGCTGCTGGTAGTCGACCAGCACGAGCGTGCTGGCTTCTGCGGCGATGCGCTCGGTGGTCATGACTTCAAATGTACAGTTGCCCGTTGCCTCAGGAGCCGCCGATGAACGCCGCATTGCCCGTCGCGCATGCCAGTGAAGGCCGGTTCATGAGCGGCGCCGACTACAGAGAGTCGTTGCGGGCGCTCAAGCCCGTCGTCTACGTCGATGGTCGCCGCGTTGAATCGGTGGCCGACGAGCCGGCGCTTGCGCCGGGGGTGAACGCGATCGCGGTCTCCTACGACTTCGCGCGCGACGAAGCCAAAGCCCCGCTGATGACCGCCGTGCAAACGCAGCGCGGCGTGCGCGTGAACCGCATGCTGCACATCAACGAGTCCGCCGGCGACCTGCTCAACAAGCTGGAGGCGGTGCGCATCCTGTGCCAGGAGACGGGCTGCGCGCAGCGCTACCTCGTGCACGACGCGATGAACGCGCTCGCGCAGGTGTCGGCGCGCATCGACGACGCACGCGGCAGCGACGTGCACCGCGCGCGTTTCTCGTCCTACCTGGCGCAGGTGCAGGACGGCGATCTCGCGCTCGGCATCGCGATGACCGACGCCAAGGGCGACCGCAGCAGACGGCCGCACCAGCAGGGCCATGCGGACACCTATGTGCATGTGGTCGAGCGCGGGGCCAAGGGCATCGTCATCAGCGGCACGAAGGCGATCGTCACCGGCGCGCCGTACATGCATCAACTGCTGGTCATGCCGAGCCGGCAGATGACCCGCGAGGACGCGGACTTCGCGGTCTGCTGCGCCGTGCCGGTGGATGCGCCGGGCATCACGATGATCTCGCGCCCCGCCGGGCGGCCGGGCGAGAAGGTCGAACACGGCGCAGCGCTCTTCTCGCGCAAATACGGCCAGGCGACCGCGGTGGTGATGTTCGACCGCGTCTTCGTGCCGTGGGAGCGCGTGTTCTACGACGGCGAGTGGGAACACAGCCATGTGCTCACCTACGCCTATGCGACCCACCACCGCCACAGCTGCATTGCCGCGCGCGCCGGCTTCGGCGACCTGCTGATCGGTGCCGGCGCGCTGATGTGCGAGGCGAACGGCTTCGACGACCCGGGCGCGGTGAGCAGCCTGCGCGAGCCGATGGTCGAGCTGATCAAGATCGTGGAGGGCTTCTACGCCTGCGGCGTCGCGGCCAGCGTCTATGGCACCCAAGACCCGCTGGCCGGCAACTGGATGCCCGAGCCGGTGTACGCCAACATCGGCAAGCTGTTGCTCGCGACCCAGATCTACGACATGCACCGCCTGGCGCACGAAGTCTCGGGCGGCCTGATCGTCACCCTGCCCGGCCCCGACGAAGACCACAACCCGGCGACCGCGGCGACCCTCGCCGACGTGCTGCGCGCCAACCCCGCGGTGCCTTATGACAAGCGCATCGAGACGGCGCGTTTCATCGAGGACCTGACTGCCAGCTACCAGGGCGGTTGGTACTCGGTGATCAGCCTGCACGGCGGCGGCTCGCCGGCGGCGATGAAGCAGGAGATCTGGCGCCAGTACCCGCTCGGCGACAAGGTTGAGCTGGTCGAGCGTCTGCTCGAACGCGGCGTGCTGCACGACCCGAAACGCGCGATCACCAAGAACCGCCAGCCCGGCCGCTGCTGCGACACCGGCTGCACCCCGCCCGGCCAGGCGGTGTTGCTGCCGCTGCCCCCTTTGCCCCTCAAGAAAGACTGACCTTCATGTTCAAGGCCTTGCTGCTGGAAAAAGACGACGCGGGAACCTTCCGCGCCGGCGTGACGCAACTCGACGAAGCGCGATTGCCCGAAGGCGACGTTACGGTCGCCATCGACTACTCGACGCTCAACTACAAGGACGGACTGGCGATCACGAACAAGGCGCCGGTGGTGCGCGCCTGGCCGATGGTGCCGGGCATCGACGGTGCCGGCACAGTGCTGCAAAGCACACACCCGGATTGGAAACCCGGCGACCGCGTCGTGCACAACGGCTGGGGCGTCGGCGAAACCCGCTGGGGTTGTCTGGCCGGCCGGGCACGACTGAACGGCGCCGGTCTCGTACAGCTGCCGGATGCCTTCACGACCCGGCAGGCGATGGCGATCGGCACCGCCGGCTACACCGCGATGTTGTGCGTGCTGGCGCTCGAACGCCAGGGTGTGAAGGTCGGCGACGGCGAGGTTCTGGTCACCGGCGCAACCGGCGGTGTCGGCAGCGTCGCAGTGGCGCTGCTGGCCCGGCTGGGGCACAAGGTTGTCGCGGCGACCGGCAAGGAGAGCAAAGCGGACTACCTGACGCGCCTGGGCGCCAGCGCGGTCATCGACCGAGCCGAACTGGCTTCTGCCGGCAAGCCGATGCAGAAGGAACGCTGGGCGGCGGCGGTCGACGCGGTCGGCAGCCAGACGCTCGCCAACACACTCGCGCAGACGCGTTACGGCGGTGTCGTCGCGGCCTGCGGCCTGGCGCAAGGCAGCGACCTGCCGGTGACGGTCATGCCCTTCATCCTGCGCGGCGTCACGCTGGCCGGCGTGGACAGCGTGATGGCGCCGATCGCGCGCCGGCGCGAAGCCTGGTCGCGATTGGCGAGCGACCTCGACCCGGCCCTGCTGGAGTCGATGACCAGCGAGGTCGGCCTGGATGGGGCCGTCGAGGCGGCGCACCAACTGATGGCCGGCCAGGTGCGCGGGCGCACCGTCGTGAAGATTGCCTAGCGACCCCGCAGCAGCCGGCGCCGACCACATAGCTTAGAGGAAACATGCAGTTCGTCATGCAAGCCGTTGTTGGATAGGCACTTTCCCCTGTTGTCCAGCAAGCGGCGCTGCTAAGCTGCGCGCCATGTTTCGTGCCGCCTACGCCCTGCTGCTGGCTCTGGCCGCGCTCCCGGTGCTGGCGCAGGACGACGACCCGATCACCCGGCTGCTGACCGAACGCGGCCTGCTCGCGGCGCCGGCGCAGCCCGGCCCGCACGAGCCGGCGAGCGGGCTGGTCGTCGCCGCGATGAACTACCTGGGCGTGCGCTACACGCGCGGCGGTAACGGCTTCGATCAGGGCTTCGACTGCTCGGGCTTCACACGCCACCTCTACGCCCACACGCTCGGCCTGCAGTTGCCGCGCCGCTCGGACGAGCAGGCGCACGCGCCGGGGCTGGCCGCGGTGCAGCGCGCCGAGTTGCAGCCGGGCGATCTGGTGTTCTTCAACACCCTGCGGCGCAGCTTCTCGCACGTCGGCATCTACATCGGCGACGGCCGCTTCATCCACGCGCCGCGCAGCGGCGCCGAGGTGCGGCTGGAAGACATGCGCAGCAGTTACTGGGCGCAGCGCTACGAGGGCGCGCGCCGCGCCGCGGTGCTGACCGCGACGACCACCGCCGCCCCTCCTGCCCCTACGCCGCCGCAGCCCATCGCCTTCGTGCTCTGACGCGCCGGGCGGCACAATGCGGCCATGGCCGAGAAGTCCGTCATCATCCCGCTCGCCGACCTGCGCTACGCCGCGCCGGTGCCGCGCATTCCGGACCTGCTCACGCCGCCGAACGCCCTGCTCGCCGACCGCCTGGGCCGCCGCTTGAGCGACCTGCGCATCTCGGTCACCGACCGCTGCAACTTCCGCTGCAGCTATTGCATGCCCAAGGAGGTGTTCGGCAAGGACTACGCCTTCCTGCCGCAGGCGTCGCTCCTGAGCTTCGAGGAGATCACGCGCGTCGCCAAGCTGTTCGTCGCCCATGGCGTGCACAAGCTGCGCCTGACCGGCGGCGAGCCGCTGCTGCGCAAGCACATCGAAATCCTGATCGGCATGCTGGCCGCGCTGCGCACCCCCGACGGCGAGCCGCTGGACCTGACGCTGACCACCAACGCGACCCTGCTCGCGCGCAAGGCGCGGGCCTTGAAGGACGCCGGCCTGCAACGCGTGACGGTGAGCCTGGACGCGCTGGACGACACGGTCTTCCGGCGCATGAACGACGCCGATTTCCCGGTGGCAGAGGTGCTGGCCGGCATCGCCGAGGCGCGGCGCGTGGGCTTGAGCCCGATCAAGGTCAACATGGTCGTCAAGCGTGGCACCAATGACCAGGAGATCGTTGCCATGGCACGCTACTTCCGCGAGCAGTTCGGCGGCGAGATCGTGCTGCGTTTCATCGAGTACATGGACGTGGGCACGACCAACGGCTGGCGCATGGACCATGTGCTGCCGTCGGCTGAAGTCGCCGAGCGCATCGACGCCGCCTTCCCGATCGAGCCGATGGAGGCGAACGCGCCGGGCGAAACCGCCGAGCGCTGGCGCTACCGCGACGGCGGCGGCGAGGTCGGCTTCATCTCCAGTGTGACGCAGGCCTTCTGCCGCGACTGCAACCGCGCCCGCCTGTCCACCGAAGGCAAGCTCTACCTGTGCCTGTTCGCATCCCAGGGCCACGACCTGCGCGCGCTGCTGCGCGGCGGCGCGAGCGACGAGCAGATCGCGGGCGCGATCAGCCTCATCTGGCAAGGCCGCGACGACCGTTATTCCGAACTGCGTGCGACCGAGCAGGCGCCGCATGACGGCAGGCGCAAGGTCGAAATGCACTACATCGGCGGATGATCCCTCCCGAGCACATCACCGGCCTGATCCTCGCCGGCGGCCGCGCCAGCCGCATGGGCGGCGTCGACAAGGGCTTGCAGAACCACCGCGGCCTGCCGCTCGCGCTGCACGCGCTGCTGCGGCTGCAGCCGCAGGTCGGCGAGCTGATCATCAACGCCAACCGCAACCTGGGCGCCTACGAATCCTTCGGCGTGCCCGTCTGGCCCGACGTGCTGGCGGACTTCGCCGGCCCGCTGGCCGGCTTCATGGCCGGCATGGAACACGCGACAACGCCATGGTTGATCAGTGTGCCCTGCGACAGCCCGGACTTTCCGGACGACCTGGTCGCGCGACTGGCGCAGGCGGCGAGCGAGGCCGACGCCGAGATCGTGATGCCGGTGACGGTAGAGGACGGCGAGCGCCGCACGCAGCCGGTGTTCTGCCTGATGCAGACCCAGTTGCTCGAAAGCCTGGTCGCCTACACGCAAGGCGGTGGGCGCAAGATCGACCGCTGGACCGCGCAGCACCGCGTCGTCGAGGTGCCGTTCGACGATGCACGCGCATTCTTCAACGCCAACACCTTGGCCGAGTTGCAGCAGCTCCAGTAGCCGCACGAACCACCGCCGCATGCCGCCGATCGTCCCCGTCGCCGTACGCGCGCTCACGCTTGCCGACCTGCCGGCCTACAAGGTGTTGCGCGACGACGTGCTGGCCCATCACGAAGACGCCTTCACGTCGGACGCCGCCGCCGAGGCGCAGCGCAGTGCGGACAGCTACCGCGCTCGTCTCGGGCGCGACGACAGCAGCCTCCCAGGCCCGTTTACGCTCGGTGCCTGGCAGGGGTCGCGCCTGGTGGGCGCGATCACCTGCGAGCACGACGCGCGCGTCAAGGTGCGCCACCTCGGCCACATCGCCGGCATGATGGTCGAGCGCGCGGCGCAGGCGCAGGGGGTAGGCAGCGCGCTGCTGCAAGCCACCATCGAGCGCGCGCGCCGCGACGGCCTGGAGCAGCTGACGCTCTCGGTCACTTCCGACAACACCGGCGCCGTGCGGCTGTACCGCCGCTTCGGCTTCACCACCTACGGCCACCTGCCCCGCGCCACGCTCGTCAACGGCCGCGCGCTGGACAAGGAACTGATGCGGCTGCCCCTGCAATGACGTCCCGACCCGCTGTCGCCGCGCCCTCGCTCGCGGACATCGCCTCGTGTGTCGCGGGCTACGACCCGAACGCGCTGCCGGTGGCGCAGGCGCAGGAGTTCATCGCACGGCTGGTGCCGCGTGTGGGCACCATCGAGCGTGTTGCATTGCGCGCCAGCCTGGGCCGCGTGCTGGCGCGCGATGTGGTGTCTGCCATCGACGTGCCCGCGCACGACAACTCGGCGATGGACGGGTACGCGCTACGCGGCACCGACCTGTCGGCCGGCGGCGACACCTGGCTGCGGCCCGTGGCCGGCACCGGCTTCGCCGGCCGGGCTTACGAAGGCGCAGTACCGCCGGGCCATTGCCTGCGCATCATGACCGGCGCGGTGATGCCCGCGGGCCTGGACACCGTCGTGCCGCAAGAGTTCACCCAGACCGAAGGCGAGCGTGTGCGCATCCCCGCCGGCGTCGTGCGTCTGGGCGACAACCGCCGCCGGGCGGGGGAAGACCTGGCACGCGGCAGCGCGGCGCTGACGGCCGGGCGGCTGATCAAGCCCGCAGACCTCGGGCTGATGGCCTCGCTCGGCTTGGCCGAGGTGCCGGTGCTGCGGCGCCTGCGCGTGGCGTTCTTTTCCACCGGCGATGAGCTGCGATCGATCGGCGAGCCGCTCGCCGAAGGCTGTGTCTACGACAGCAACCGCTACACCATCTGGGGCATGCTGCAACGCCTGGGCGTGGACGTCATCGACCTGGGCGTCGTGCGAGACGACCCCGACGCACTGCGCGCCGCGTTCAGCGCCGCGGCGGCTAGCGCGGACGCGGTGATCACGTCGGGCGGCGTCAGCGTCGGCGAAGCCGACCACACGAAGAAGATCATGGCCGAGCTGGGCGACGTGCTGTTCTGGCGCATCGCGATGCGCCCCGGGCGGCCGATGGCCATCGGCAGGATCAACAACTCCATCCTCTTCGGCCTGCCCGGCAACCCGGTCGCGGTGATGGTGACCTTCTACGCCTTCGTGCGCGATGCCTTGCATGCGATGAGCGGCATGGCGGCGGACGTGCAACCGATGCTGCGCGCCGCCTGCACCACGGCGCTGCGCAAGAAACCCGGCCGCACCGAATACCAGCGCGGCATCGTCACGCGAGGGGCCGACGGCCGCTCTTGGCAGGTGACGATCACGGGCAGCCAGGGCTCCGGCATCCTGTCGTCGATGAGCGTGGCCAACGGAATGGTGGTGCTGAATCACGAGCAGGGTGACGTTGCTGCCGGCGACGACGTCGATGTGATCCCGTTTGACGGGTTGGTTTGAACGCACGCCTGCGCGGCGTCAGCCTGCGGGCTGAGCCCGGTGTTCGACACAGGGCCTAGGAGGCGGCCGGCGCGTTCGATTTCGCACGGGCGACCTACAAGGCAAAGTCATCTAGCGCTCTGGCGACGTCGGCCGGAGAGCGGACCAGCACCCCTTGAAGCCCGGCGGCAACGGCCGCGTCCACGTACTGCGGGACGTCGTCGAAGAAGACGATGTTCTGTGCGGCGATCGAGGTGAGTTCGCAGATCCTTGCAAACGCCTGCCGCTCGGGCTTGCGCAGACCCAGCTGATGGGAGGTGAAGATGCGGTCAAAGGCTGCGACGACATCGGGATAGAGACGGCTCCACGTCGCCGTGTGCGACGCGTTCGTGTTGGTGAAGGCGAAGCAGGGAAGCTTCTTCCTTGCGCGCTCCACGCGAATTCGCGTTGTCTCGATCTCGCCGACAAAGATGGCATTCCAGCCGCTCTCGATGTCTTCGACAGATGCATCCAGTTCCAGCGTCCTTGCCAGGTGCGCGAAGTACTCATGAGCGGCAAGCTCTCCGCGCTCATGGCGATCGTAGGGTTCGTCGTACGCAAATCGCGCGCGCAACTCGTCGATCGGCAGCCTCGAGTGGCGCGACCAGGCTTCGATCGCGTTCGCGAACCTGACATCGACGAGTACGCCGCCGAGGTCAAAGAGGAGGGCTTTGGGCCGCTGCGGCATTCGCTCTCGCCAAGGTGTTGGCTGCCCTACTTCGCCGCCACCACCTCATCCGCCAGCGCCGCCGTCGTGATCTCGCCCGGTATCCCCTTGCGCGCGAAGAAGGTGTAGACCGTCGGCACGACGAAGATCGTCAGCAACGTGCCGAGCGACATGCCGCCGACGATGACCCAGCCGATCTGCTGGCGACTCTCCGCCCCGGCACCGGAAGCCAGCGCCAGCGGCAGCGCGCCGAGCACCATCGCGCCGGTGGTCATCAGAATCGGGCGCAGGCGCAAGGAGGCGGCCTCCGTCACCGCTTCGTGGATCGAGCGGCCTTGCTTGCGCAGCTGGTTGCTGAACTCGACGATCAGGATGCCGTGTTTACTGATCAGACCGACGAGCGTGATGAGGCCGATCTGCGAATACACGTTCAGCGTGCCACCGCTCCACTTCAAGGCCAGCAGCGCGCCGACCATCGACAGCGGCACCGACAGCAGGATGACGAACGGGTCGACGAAGCTCTCGAACTGCGCCGACAGCACGAGGAAGATGAAGAGCAGCGCGAGCACGAACACCAGGCCGAGCGCGCCCGACGACGCGCGGAACTCGCGGCTGATGCCGTTCAACTCCGTCACGTAACCGGCGGGGAGCACCTTGCGCGCCGTCTCGTCCATGAAGGCGAGCGCCTCGCCCTGCGAGTAGTCGGGTGCCAGGTTGGCGGTGATCGACACCGAACGGCGCTGGTTGAAGTGATTCAGCTCGCGCGGGCTCACCGCCTCGCGCACCTTGACGAGCGACGACAGCGGCACCATCACGTCGTTGCGGCCGCGCACGAACAGGCGCTCGATGTCTTCCGGCGTGGTGCGGCCGCGGCTGGCGGTCTGCACCAGCACGTCGTACTGGTCGGCGTCGCGCTTGTAGCGTGTGACCGCGCGGCCCCCCAGCATCGTCTCGACGGTGCGCGCGACGGCGTCGACGTTGACCCCCAGGTCGGCCGCCCGCGCGCGGTCGACCTCCATGAAGATCTCGGGCTTGTTCAGTTGCAGGTCGATGTCCGGCTGCACGATGCCCGGGTTCTTGCCCATCTCTGCCAGGAACGCCTGCGCCACCTGCGCCAGGTTGTCGTAGCTGTCGCTGGTCTGGATGACGTAGTTCAGCGGGCGCGAGCGGAACCCCTGCCCCAGGCTGGGCGGCGTGATCGGGAACGCGCTCACCCCCGGCAGGGCTGCCATCTTGGGGATCAACTCGCGCGCCAGCTGCGGCGTGGTCTTGTCGCGCTCGGACCAGTCGGTGGCGCGCAGCACCGCGGTGGCCTGCGACACCTGGCCGCCGCCGACGAACATGAAGCGACGGTCGAACTCCGGGTACTCGGCCACGATCTTGTCGATCGCGTCGAGGTAGCGCGCGGTGTACTCGAGGGTCGCGCCGTCCGGCGAGCGCACCGGCATGATGATGACGCCGCGGTCCTCCAGCGGCGACAGCTCGCTCTTGGCGGTCGAGAACAGCCACCAGCTGCCGCCGGCGGCCACCGCCATCACGACCAGGATCACCCAGCGATGGCCGAGCACCCACCCCAGCGCGCCGGAATAGCGCCTCGACAGCCCGACCAGCAACGACTCCATCGTGCGGTCGAAGCGGTTCGGGTTCGGGTTGTGGCGCAGCAGCTTGCTGCACATCATCGGCGTCAGCGTCAGCGCAACGAAGCCGGAGACGATCACCGCACCTGCGAGCGTGAGCGCGAACTCGGCGAACAGGCGCCCGGTGCGCCCGGGCGTGAACGCCAGCGGCGCGAAAACCGCCGCCAGCGTCAGCGTCATCGCGACGACGGCAAAGCTGATCTCCTTGGCGCCCTTCAACGCCGCCTGGAAGGGCGTCAGCCCCTCTTCGATGTGGCGGAAGATGTTCTCCAGCACGACGATCGCATCGTCGACCACCAGGCCGATCGCCAGCACCAGCGCCAAGAGCGTCAGCGTGTTAATGGTGAACCCGGCGGCGGCGATGAGCGCAAACGAGCCGATCAGGCTGACCGGAATCGTCACCAGCGGGATGATCGACGCGCGCAGCGTGCGCAGAAAGACGAACACCACCAGCGCCACCAGCCCCACGGCCTCGGCGACGGTGATGTAGACGGACTTGACCGACCGGTCGATGAAGACCGAGTTGTCGTTCGCCTGCACCACCGTGACCGACGCCGGCAGGTCGCGCTGGATCGCCGGCATGATCGCGCGCACACCGGCCGACACTTCGAGCGGATTGGCCGTCGCATTGCGGATCACGCCGGTGGAGATCGACGGCACGCCGTTCAGCCGCACTCGCGAGCGTTCGTTGGCGGCGGCTTCGTCGACGCGCGCCACGTCGCGCAGCCGCACCGTGTAGCCGCTGGCGCTGCGCAGCGCGATCTGCTCGAACTGCGCCACGGTGTTCAGGTCGGTGCGCGCGGTGACGCTGAATTCGCGCTGCCGGCTTTCGATGCGCCCGGCCGGCACCTCCAGGTTCTGCCGGCGCAAGGCGTCCTCGACATCCTGCACCGTCACGCCGTACGCCGCCATCTTCTCGGGGTCGAGCCAGATGCGCATCGCGAACTGGCGGTCGCCGCCGACCTGCACGTCGGCCACACCCGGCACGGTCTGCAGGCGCGGCTTGACGACGCGGTTGATCAGCTCGGTCAGCTCCAGCGGGCCGAGCGACTCGCTGGTGTAGGACAGCCAGATCGTCGGCGTCGCGTCGGCCTCGACCTTGGCGATCACGGGTTCGTCCACTGCGTCCGGCAGCCGACCGCGCACGCGAGAGACGCGGTCGCGCACGTCGGCGGCGGCGTTGTCCGGGTCCTTTGCGAGCTTGAAACGCACCGAGATCTGGCTCTGCTCGCTGCGCGAAATCGACGTGATGATGTCCACGCCGTCGATGCCGGCGATGGAATCCTCCAGCGGCTTCGTCACCTGCGACTCGATCACCTCCGACGAGGCGCCGATCAGGCGCGTGTTGACGGTGACCACCGGCTCGTCGATGCGCGGGTACTCGCGCACCGTGAGCTGGTTGAACGACACCAGGCCGATCAGGATGATCAGCAGCGACATCACGCTCGCCAGCACCGGGCGGCGGATCGAGGTTTCGGAGATGCGCATGCCAACTCGCAGTCAGACGGGCGCGGGTTTCGGCGCCGACGCGCCCAAAGGCCGCGGCGCCGGACGATCGATGTCCACCACCCGCAGCGCCCGCCCGTCGCCGCGGCCGAGCGAGGCCTGGCCGGCCGTGACAACGCGGTCGCCCGCCGCCACACCTTCCAGGATCTCGACCTTGCCGGTCAGCCTCAAGCCCAGTTTGGCCTCGATGCGCTGCGCCACCGGGGTGCCGTTCGAACCATCGACCACCTTGTACAGGTATTGCCTGCCGCCCTGCGGCACCAGCGCCTCCTCGGGCACGACGATCGCGTTGGCGCGCGTTGCGAACACGATGCGCGTGCGCGCGAACATGCCGCTGCGCAAAGCGCCGGCCGGGTTGTCCACGCGCGCGCGCACCAGCAGCGAACGGCCGTTGGCGTCGAGCAGCGAATCGAGCGCGTCCACCTGGCCGGAGTAACGCTGGCCGGGCAGCGCGTCGAGCGTGATCTCGACACCCTGGCCCGGCTTCACATTGGCAATGAAACGCTCGGGCAGGCGGAAGTCGACCCACAGCGCGCCCAGGTCTTCCAGGTTGACGATGTCGGCGCCGTCCTTCACGTAGTCGCCGACATTGACGTGGCGGATGCCGGCCACGCCGTCGAAGGGCGCGACGATACGCTGGCGCAGCAGCTGTGCACGCGACAGCGCCACCTGCGCCTGCGCCACTTCCAGCGCCGCAGCGCTTTGATCGGCCGCGCTCTGGCTGACGAAGTTCTCGGCCACCAGTTCCTGGTTGCGCTTGAGCTGCGTCGATGCAATGCCGGCCTGCGCCTGCGACTGCTGCAGTTGCGCGCGCTGCAAGGCGTCGTCGAGCTGCACCAGCAGCTGGCCCCGGCGCACCGGCTGGCCGTCCTTGAAGCCGAGCTGGACGATGCGCCCGCTGACTTCGGGCCGCACCATGACGCCCTGGCGCGCGCGCAGCGAGCCGACGGCCTGGGCGTCCTCTTCAAGCGTCATCGCCTCGGCCTTGCCGACTTCCACCGTCGCCGGGCCGCCCGGGGCAGCGGGGCCGGAAGCGCCACGCGCTGCGGGTGCGCCGCTGGTGGTCTGGGGGCCGCGCGGTTGGCTCTGCCACCACCACGCGGCGCCTGCCGCGATGGCGATGCCGGCGATCGCGATCCAGGTATGTAGCTTCTTGATGGCCATGGCTGTGTTTGGGGTCGGCCGCCTATTGTCCGCCCGCTGCGGCCACGCCGCGGTTGGCAAGCAGGTCGGCCCGCTCATTGCCGGGGTCTCCGGCATGGCCCTTGACCCAGTGCCAGCTCACCCGGTGCCGCTGCGCCAGTGTGTCGAGCTGCTGCCAGAGCTCGATGTTCTTCACCGGCTTCTTGTCGGTGGTGCGCCAGCCGCGCTGCTTCCAGCCGTGGATCCACTGTGTGATGCCGTTCTTGACGTAGGCACTGTCGGTATAGACGGCAACCCGGCTCGGCTTGCGCAGGGCGCCCAGGGCTTCGATGACGGCGGTGAGTTCCATGCGGTTGTTGGTCGTGAGGCGTTCGCCGCCCCAAAGTTCCTTCTCGTGCTTGCCGGTGCGCAGCCATGCGCCCCAGCCGCCCGGGCCCGGGTTGCCCTTGCAGGCGCCGTCGGTGTAGATCGTGATCGGGTCTTCGGCCTGCTCGATGCTCATGGGTGCTTGTTGCTGGAGTGTGTATGCCTTTGCGCCACGACGGCCGGCGCCGTCTTGGGTTTGACCCGCTCGTCGCGCACCAGGCCGACCAGCCGCATGCCGCGCACCCGCTTGACCGCGACCAGGAAATAGACGCCGCCGAACACCGTCCACCAGCGCTCGCCGATGCGGTCCATCCAGGCAAAACGCTCCAGCCAGCGTTCGGACGCCAGCGCCGGGCGATAACAACCGAAGCGCCCGCCCTCGACCTCGAAGCTCAACAAACGCAGCCAGTCGCGCAGGCGCCGGTAGCCGATGAACTCGCCCGAGCGCGGCAGAAAGAGCGGCGCCTTGCCGCCGAGCCCGCGCCGCAGGCGGCCGAGGCGCTGGCGCAGGCCCCACAGGCTGGCCGGGTTGAAGCCCAGGATCACGAGCCGGCCTTCGGGCATCAACACGCGCTCGACTTCGCGCAGCGTCAGGTGCGCGTCGCGTGCCAGTTCCAACGTGTGCGGCAGCACGACGAGGTCGATGCTCGAATCGGGAAACGGCAGCGCGTCCCCCGCGCAGCGCAGCGCACAAGCCGCACCCGCGCCGTCGCAGGCCTGCCAGCGGTGCGGCATGCGGTTGGCACGCAGGGCGTCGAGTTCGGGCAGGCCGAGTTGCAGCGCATGAAAGCCGAACACGTCGGCCACCGCGGCATCAAGCCGCTGCTGCGCCCACGCGAGCAGGTACTGCCCGGGCGGCGTGGCGAGCCAACGTTCGAGTTCTTCGGCCTCGGGGCGCTGTGACATCGTAAAGACCCTTGCGGTGGCTGAATCGCAGCAGGTGCGCTTTCTATAATCGCGCGGCTTTGCGCCCACCGATGAACCTGATCGCCCTGCCCGCCTTCACCGACAACACCATCTGGCTGCTGCACGACGGCCGCGACGCGCTCGTCGTCGATCCGCAGGGGCCGCAACTGGCGGGCATTCTAGTGACGCACTGCCACGAAGTGCCCGCGGTCGTGCAGACGGCACGCACACGCGACGCCGTCCACGGCTCCCCGGTGGCAGTATTCGCTGCACTGCGTTCCTGGAAGAACGAGTTCCGATGACCCACACCCTTCGCCTCGCGCTGCTGCCACTCGTGTTGCTGGCCGCCTGCGCCACCCCTCCCGCCCCGCCGCCCCAGCCGGCTCCCCCACCCACCGTCGCCACCCTCCCAGCGCCTGCCGCCAGCGCGCCGGCTGACGTGGTCGTCGCCGTCGCCCAGCCGCCGCAAGCGCCGGCCGACGCACCCGCCGCCGCGCCGATCGACCCGCTGCGCCCCGAGGTCCCGGTGGACCTGGACGACCGCAGCGCGCGGGTCGATCTGTGGGAGCGTGTGCGCAAGGGTTTTGCGATGCCGGATCTCACGAGCCCACTGGTGCGCGACCGCGAGCAGTACTACGCCAGCCGGCCCGACTATGTGCAGCGCATGACCGAACGCGGCTCGCGCTACCTGTTCCATATCGTCGAAGAGGTCGAGCGCCGCGGCCTGCCGACCGAGCTGGCGCTGCTGCCCTTCATCGAAAGCGCGTTCAACCCGGAGGCGATGTCGCACGCCCGCGCGTCGGGCATGTGGCAGTTCATGCCGGCCACCGGGCGCCACTTCGAGCTGCGGCAGAACATCTTCCGCGACGACCGGCGCGACGTGCTGGCCTCCACGCGTGCCGCGCTCGACTACCTGACGCGCCTGCACGGCATGTTCGGCGACTGGCATCTCGCGCTCGCCGCCTACAACTGGGGCGAAGGCAGCGTCTCGCGCGCCATGCGTGCGAATCGCGCCGCGGGCAAGCCGACCGACTACCAGAGCCTCAGGATGCCGGCCGAAACGCGGCAGTACGTGCCCAAGCTGCAGGCGATCAAGAACATCGTCGCGCGGCCGGGCGAGTTCAACCTCGCGCTGCCGGTGCTGGAGAACCACCCGTACTTCCTGAGCGTGCCGATCGAACGCGACATCGATGTCGAACTGGCCGCCAAACTGGCCGGGCTGCCACTGGCCGAGTTCCGCCAGCTCAACCCGCAGTTCGACAAGCCGGTGATCCTCGCCGCCGGCACGCCGCAGTTGCTGCTGCCCTACGACAACGCGAACCGTTTCGTGCGCCGGCTCGAGCGCCATCCCGGCCCGCAGGCGAGCTGGACGGCCTGGGTGACGACGAAGACGCTGAAGGTGGCGGACGCGGCGCGCGCCGTCGGCATGGACGAAGACGAACTGCGCGAAATCAACCGCATCCCGCCGCGCATGCTGGTCAAGGCCGGCTCGACGCTGCTGGTGCCGCGCAACGGGCACCACCGCTCGGACGTGTCCGAACACCTGGCCGACCACGCGATGATCGCGCTCGCGCCGGAGGCGCCGCCGCAGCGCCGCATCGTCTTCAAGGCACCCAAGGGCGGCCTGACGGTGGCGGCGGTGGCCAAACGCTACAAGGTCGGCGCGGCGCAGGTGGCGCAGTGGAACCGCGTCGCGAGCAGTGCGCGGTTTGCCGCCGGCGACAGCGTGGTCGTGTATGTCACGCAGCGGCCGGCGGCCAAGGGCACACGCGCGAGCAGACCAGCGACTTCGACGCGCACGCGCCGGCGCTGACGTGGCGACGCTCAAGCTGAACAAGGACAAGGCCGCGGCTGCAGAGCCCGACCGCGCGCCGCTGCGCGGCCGCCACACGCCGCGCAAGCAGCAGACGCTCGGCCAGGCGCAAGCCGAACGTGCGGCACGCCAACAGCGCCGCGACGAGAGCGCGCCGCCGCGGCGTGATGAGCGCGCTCCCCGGCGCGACGGCGCAGCGCCAGCAGGGCGACCGCCGGCACGCACCGGCGCTGCGGCGCCGGTGGCGGCCCAGGCCGAAGGCGAACGCCTGTCCAAGCGCATGACCGCGCTCGGCCTGGCGTCGCGGCGCGAAGCCGACGAGTGGATCGGCGCTGGCCTGGTGCGCGTGGACGGCCGCGTCGCCATCCTCGGCCAGCGTGTCGGCCCCGACGTGCGCATCACCGTCGACGAAGTGGCGCACAAGCAGCAGGCACTGCGTGTGACCGTGCTGCTCAACAAGCCGGTCGGATATGTCAGCGGCCAGGCCGAAGACGGCCATCAGCCGGCGGTGGTGTTGGTGACGCCGGCGAATCGCTGGGCCGGCGACCGCAGCGGCGTCGTCTATTCACCGGCCCACCTGCGCGCACTGGCGCCCGCCGGGCGGCTGGACATCGACTCCGTCGGTCTGCTCGTGCTGACGCAGGACGGACGCACCGCGAAGGCGCTGGTCGGCTCGCACGAGGCGCGGGTCGAGAAGGAGTACCTCGTTCGTGTCGCCTTCCCGAACGGCCCGCTTGACGAACGCGGCTTGGACCTCCTGCGCCACGGCCTGGAACTCGACGGCGAGCCGCTGCAACCGGCCAAGGTGAGCTGGCAGAACGAGGACCAGCTGCGTTTTGTGCTGCGCGAAGGCAAGAAGCGCCAGATCCGCCGCATGTGCGAAGCGGTCGGTTTGCAGGTGATCGGCCTCAAGCGCGTGCGCATCGGCCGCGTGCCGCTCGGCGCGCTGCCGGCGGGGCAGTGGCGTTACCTGGGGCCGTTCGAGAAGTTCTAGCTGTTGAGTTCCAAGAGGTTGCTCACAGCCGGGATGCGGCTCATGGGAGGCTGGCGGTTCAGAGCGCAGTGTGGCCGATGCCAGTTGTAGCGATGCAGGAAGGGCTGCAGAGCG